>Ga0137390_10004668_pt1 | contig 11443 bp, 8 predicted proteins | sample 15con2h24AmetaG_FD_104937 | JGI IMG/M metagenome (GOLD analysis project Ga0137390, IMG submission 104937) | Vadose zone soil microbial communities from Angelo Coast Range Reserve, California, USA - 15con2h2.4A metaG | ecosystem: Environmental > Terrestrial > Soil > Vadose zone > Saprolite... | reverse complement strand
CACCGGCAGGCAGTTCTTCCCGCACCTGATCTCGGCGCCGTTCCACCACGGCCTGGTCATCGTCTTCACCGCCGCCGCCATCATGTCGGTCATCGGCGCGCTGGTCTCGCTGCTGCGCGGCAAGCAGTTCTACTACGACGACGATCTGGCCCCAGAGGCCCAGGTAAGTCCCGCGGTCACGGTCCCGTCCGTACCCGGTTCTAAGAGCATTTCCCCGAACGGCCAGGCTCTTAGTTCCCCCGCCGCTGATTCGCCCGCGGTGGCGGACGATCCCCCCGCCATAGCCAGGCGAGATAACGCTTCTGCGCCCCGGGGCGGCGCGTAGACTATGGCTGTGCCCCGATATGAGTACCGCTGCCGCGCCTGCGGCGACACGTTCGAGCTGAGCCGGCCGATGACCGAGTCCTCGGCCCCGTGCACCTGCCCGCAGGGCCACGATGACACGGTGAAGCTCCTGTCGACGGTCTCGGTGGGTGGCCTCGCGTCTGGCCGCTCGGCCGGGTCCCCGGGTCCGTCCGGTGCGGGTGGCGGGGGCTGCTGCGGCGGCGCCTGCGGCTGCCGCTAGCTTCTGATTTGCCCGGGGTCCGGCCCCCGGTTTCCTGCGTGCGTCAGATGAGACAGCGAGGCTGTCTCGCGTGGCACAGCGCGCCCGCGTCTCGCTTGATTCGCTTATCCCGAAGGTTAAGCGCATGTACGGAGGCGAGAGCGATGGCCGTGACCCTGGCTGTACCGGCGGAAGCAATGAGAGGGCGACACAGCTTCGGTGACGACGACCTCGATGCCGATCGTGACGCGCCAGATCGGGGGCCCGCCCAGGAAGTCATCGCCGAGATGGCGGGGCTGCTGCGTGACACGCGGGGCAGCATGCTCCTGGGCGGAAGCGTTCTGAGCGCGCTGACGATTGGCATCGCCCTGGAGGCCGCGCTCTCGCCCTCCGTACTGCGTCCGGGCCTGGCGGGGGTGATCTGTGTCAGCCTGCTCGCCGGCGTGATCCTGTGCTGGCTCCGGGCGGCCGCGCTGCTGCTCCTGGCCAGCCGGCCGGTACTCGACCAGCTCAACGACCACCGCTGGCGGACGGGCGCCCCGATCGATACCCGGGTGCGCTGGCTGACCCTGCCGTCGATCCAGGACAGCGAGGCGGCCTGGAACTGGACGCGGGTGAACCTCATGCTCAGCGCGGCCCGCATCCGCCGGGAGCGGATCCACCTGGCGGACACCTGGACGTTCATCACCGCCGCGTGCTTCCTGGTCTGGACCGTGTCGGTCCTTCTCGGGGCGTGAGGCCGCCGGCCTCCTGTCCCGTCCTCCCCGGCTCTTCCCGGCCCGCTGAGCAGCGTTCCCCCTTGGGCTTGGCGGGCCGGGGAGGCGCACGTTACCTCGGAGTTTGTCAACCGTCTCCGGATGGCTCATCGTAGAACCAGTGCCGGTTATAACCCGCTTGCTGGCATCTGAGCTCTCCTACGGTGATATGAACCTGCATGGGATGGGACCTGTCCCGGGCTTCTGGGGTCTTCTCACGAACGATGAGCGGGCCGTCCTCACCGATCTCGGCCGGATCACCGTCTACCCGCCCGGAACGACGATGTGCGTCGAGGGTGATCCGGCCACGCACGTGTTCGTCCTGGTGGACGGCTGGGTCAAGATCCTGGGCGTGACCAGCGAGGGCCATGAGATGGTGCTCGCGCTGCGCGGGCAAGGGGACACCGTCGGGGAGGTGGCCGGCGAGACCACCGGGTACCGGACCGCCACGGTGCAGGCCATCGGCACGGTGCGCGCGCTGATCGTGGCGTACGAGAAGTTCAGTTCGTTCCTCGACTCCCATGCCGGGGCCGGCCACGCCTACCGGCGGATGGTCACGGGGCGATGGAACGACGCGGAGTCGATGCTGCGCACCCGTTCGGTGACCAGCGGCGCGCAGCGGCTGGCCGGGCTCCTGCTCGAGCTGGCGGACCGGCACGGCAGCCGGACGGACCGCGAGGTCCGCATCGCGATGCTGCTGACCCAGGAGGAACTGGCTAGCCTGACCGGCGCGTCGCGCGCCACGGTGACGCGCGCGCTCAGTAACTGGCGGCAGCGCGGCATCATCCGCACCGGCCAGCGGGACATTACCATCACCGACCTACGGGCCCTGCGGAAGATCGCCGGGCAGCAGGCGTAGCGGGCCCTGGGTTCTCGGCTCGGTGGTGTCGAACGTGGCCGCGGTGCGGGCGGCCGTGTCCAGCGCCCACTGGCTGGTCGTGACCAGGCCAAGCACGAAGACGACGACGCCGCAGGTGGCCAGCAGCAGCCAGGCGGCGTGACTGGCCGTCACGAAACCGGTCCGCAGCGAGCTACCGTGCAGGTTCCCGGCCAGGATCGAGCCGGTGATGGCAATGCCGAGGCACTGGCCGATCTGGCGGCTGGTGGAGGCGATACCCGACGCCACGCCGGCCTGTGAGACCGGCATGCCGGACACCGCCGTGTACGTGATCGGCGCGTTCACCACGCCGCCGCCGATACCGAACACGATGAACGCCACCACCAGCGGCGCCAGCGCCGAGGACGCGGTCAGCCGGGACAGCAGCACGCCGCCGACGGCCAGCCCCACACCGGCCGCGAGCATGGGCAGCCGCGCGCCGCGGCGGGCGAGGATCCGGCTGGATACCACCGCGCCGAGCGCCATCATGGCGGCCATCGGCAGCATGTGCAGACCCGCCCGCAGCGCGGACATGCCCCGGACGTCCTGCAGGTACAGCGTGGCCAGGAAGAGGAAACCGCCGACGGCGATGGTAGTGCTGATCGCGGTCAGCACCGAGCCCGCGAACGGCGCGCTGCGGAAGAACCGGGGGTCGAGCACCGGCTCGGTGCGGCGCGCCTCGTGGGCCACGAACACCACGAGGGCCACCGCCGCCACCGCGAACAGCGCCATGATCACCGGCGCGTGCCAGCCGAGCCCGGGTCCCTCGATGATGGCGTAGGTCAGCGATCCGAGCATGACGATGATGAGCGCCTGCCCGCCCGGGTCCGGCCGGCGCGGCCGCGGCGCCCGCGATTCCGGCACGAGCCGCGCGGTCGCCGCGATGGCGGCGATGCCGACCGGGATGTTCACCCAGAAGGTGCCCCGCCAGCCGATGGAGTCGACGAGCAGGCCGCCGGCCACCGGGCCGAGCGACATGGACAGGCCGTACGCGCCGCCCCAGACCCCGATCGCCCGGGCTCGTTCGGCCTTTTCGGTGAACGTGTTGGTGATGATGGACATGGCCACCGGGTTGAGCATGGACCCGCCGACGGCCTGCAGCATGCGGAACGCGATCAGCCAGCCCAGGCCGGGCGCCAGGCTGCACAGGCCAGACCCCACGGTGAACACCGCCAGGCCGATCTGGAAGACACGGCGACGCCCCACCCGGTCGGCGGTCGCGCCGGACAGCAGCAGCAAGCTGGCGAGCACGAGCGCGTAGCCATCGATGGTCCACTGCAGCCCGGCGACCGAGGCGTGCAGGTCCCGCCCGATGGCCGGCACCGCGATGTTGACGATCGTGCTGTCCAGCCCCACGATGAACAGGCTCGAACTGCAGATGACGAGCACGAGCAGACGGCGACGGCGGCTGAGCTCTGGCAGCGGTATCACCCGGGCTGACTGGAGTGAACGTAATTGCGTCCCTACAACTAACTATTTAGGGCGGACGGCGAGACGCAAGTGCGCGCGGCTGAGATCTTCGTCACCGTCAGTGAGCGATACTCTTCCGGCGAGAATTCCAGCGGCTTTTGTCGGCGGGTCGGCGGGTCGGCGGGTTAGCCCAGCCGGGCCGCGGTCGACTTGGCCCACTGCGTGGTGCAGACCAGGCCCAGCAGGAGCACGACGTAGCCGCAGCCCGCGAGAATCCACCAGCCCGCATGGGCGGCCTGTACGAAGCCCGCCCGCATCGACCCGCGCATGCTGGCCGCCAGCACCGAGCCCACGATGGCCACGCCCAGTGACTGGCCGAGCTGACGGCTCGAGGAGTTCATGCCGGAGGCCATGCCCGCCTGGGTTTTCGGCACCCCGGACATGACCCCGTTGGTGATAGGCGAGCTCACCATGCCGGCTCCGATCCCGAACATGGCGTACGTGACGATCAGGTACAGATGCTCGGTCGTGCCGGTCAGCCGCGACAGCGCGGCGCTGCTGAGGGTGAGCGCGGCGCCCGCGATGACCAGCGGGATCCGCGGGCCCCGCCGGGCGACCATGCGGCCGGCCAGCGGTGCGCACAGGGCCATGACCACGGGCATCGGCAAGATGGTCAGGCCGGCCTGCAGCGCGGACAGGCCCCGCACGTCCTGCAGGTACAGGGTGGATAGGAAGAGGAAGCCCGCCATCGCGGCGATCGCGCAGACGGCGCTGAGGTTGGCTCCCGTGAACGGCACGCTGCGGAAGAACCGCAAGTCGAGCATGGGCTCCGCGCGGCGCGGCTCGTAGGCGAGCAGCACCGCGAGCGCGGCCACCGACAGCGCGAAGAACCCGAAGATCTCCGGTGAATACCAGCCGTGGGCCGGTCCCTCGATGATCGCGTAGGCGAGCGAGCCGAGCATGACGATGATGAGGAACTGGCCCACCGGGTCGGCGCGGCGAGACCGCGGGGCCTTGGAGTCCGGGACGAACAGCGCGGTCAGCGAGATGGCGGCCAGACCGACCGGGATATTAGCCCAGAAGATGCCGCGCCAGCCGACCGTGCCGACTAGCACGCCGCCGAGCACCGGGCCGAGCGCCATGGACAGGCCGAACACGCCGTCCCACACCCCGATCGCGCGGGCGCGTTCGGCCCGGCCGGTGAACGTGTTGGTGATGATGCCGAGCGCCGCGGGGTTGAGCATCGAGCCGCCGACGCCCTGCAGGATCCGGAAGCCGATCAGCCAGCCGAGGCTGGGCGCCAGGCTGCACATCCAGGATCCGAGGGTGAACAGCGAGAGGCCGACCTGGAAGATCGTCCTGCGCCCGATCCGGTCGGCGATCGCGCCCGCGAACATCAGCAGCGCGGCCAGCGCGATCGTGTAGGCGGCGATCGTCCACTGCAGGCCGGAGACGCCGGCGTGCAGGTCGCGGCCGATGGCCGGGAGCCCGACGTTCACGATCGTGTTGTCCAGGCCGACCATGAACAGGCTCATGCAGCAGACGGCGAGCATGAGGGCGCGGCGCCCGCCGGTAAGACGCCCTCCCGTTTCGGCGCCTAGTTCCGTCTCGGCGCCTGGGGCGAGCTCGAGTCCCAGCACGGGCACAGGTGTCCGTTCCGGTAGTCGAACGGGTACGTTGAGTGACCTCCAGTCAGCGGCTCTTGCTGGTGCCTGCATCGTGCAAACCCCTCGGGTGGTACTCGCCGCGGACGAGTACTGCTACTTAGGACACGTCTGGCGCGAGGCCGTGGTTCGGGCTCATCTCCGATGAACCCGACCAGATGATCGGGAGCTTGTCGATCCCGTAGATGCCCTCGACCCCGCCTAGCTGCGGCGGCCCGTCCAGGGCGAGTCCGCGAGTGCGCGGCGCGAGGAACGCCAGCGCCTCTTCGAGTTCGGCCCGGGCCAGGTTCGCGCCCAGGCAGTAGTGCGTTCCCGCGCCGAAGGTGAGCAGCCTGGTATCGCGGGGCGCGGTGATGTCGAAGCTCTCGCCGTCCTCGCCCTGGCGGTTGGCCCGCTCCGCGCAGACCGCCACGATCGTGCCGGCCGGGAAGATGACGTCGCGGTACTCGACCTGCTCCAGGCAGATCCGCGCGGTGAACGGCGTGACGGGCTCGAACCGCAGCACCTCATCGACGGCGCGCGCGACCAGGCCGGGATCGTCGGCCAGCAGCGCCCACTGGTCGGGATGCTCGGCGAAGAGCCGTACCGCGTGCGCGAGCTGTCCCGCGGTGGTGTCGATGCCCCCGGCCAGCAGGTTCGCCACGAGCTGCACGCACTCCGCCGCGGACAGCCGCCCACCCGTCTCCCCCGCACCCTCCTGGCGGGCCGCCAGCAGGTCGCTGATCAGGTCGTCGGCGGGAGCGGCCCGCCTGGCCTCGAGCAGGGCCGTCACGTATTCCTGTACCTCGAGGACGGCCCGCTCGATGTCATCGCGGCTGGTCTCGAGGGCTCGGATGTCGAACTGCCGCTGCACCCAGGTAGACCAGTAGTGCAATCTCACCGCGTCCTGATGCGGCGCGCCGAGCACGGTGGCGATCGTCAGTGACGGGTACGGCCGGGCCACCGCGGCTACGAAGTCGCACCCGCGGTAGGCGGCGACCCGTGCCCAGAGGTTCTCCAGGAAGCCGTGCATCACCGGCCGCCAGCGATCGGCCGCACGCGGCGTGAGCGCCGGCCCGACCAGCGCCCGCAGCCGCCGGTGCTGCTCCCCGGTGAGGTTCAGGATGTTGGCGTCGATGTGCTCGGCGAGCGGGCCGCCGGTCACGCCGAAGAACTCGGCGATCTGGCGGCCGGGGAACGCGGTCTTCCTCGACCGCAGGAAGAACTCCCCGGCGTCCCGGTCGAGCACGATATAGGCCAGCGGCGACTTGGCCAGCCAACCACGCTGACGGGTCTCGGCGAGCTGCTGATGGTAGCGATCGGCCGAGAAGTCCGGCGCCGTGTAATCGAACGCCGGCAGGTCAAGTTCGGACACAAGGTTCATAACAGATATGACGGTACACCGATGCAGCATGTAGTCAAGTGGTCACGTTAAGCATTTCCACGCCGTTTTAGCCTGCATGATGTGCGTCTGCGGTCTAGATTTGCTAGCGAAGCAGGCTGATATCCAAGGTATCAACGTGCAGAGGGGGGGAATCATGAGCCGCAGGCTCCTTCAGCTGGTCATACCGATCACTCCAGAACGGAGGATGTTCCGCATCCACGACCCGTCTGTCGACCCGGACGCACCGGGCGGTCCGCTGCCCCCGGTAGGCGCGTTGATCAGCACCAACCGCGAGCAGCTCTGGGTCGGCAGCCTGCAGGAGGACATCGATGTCCGGCTCGTCCTGGAGGAGTGGGACGAGGCGCCGCCGCCGTGCGGCGACGTCTGGGACGAAGAGGCCAAGAGCGCCATCTACCTGCGCGGGCAGGTGAGCATCAGCATGGGCCTGGCCGGCACCGCAGTACACGGCCTGCGGCTCGCGGGCGGGGTCGGCGACTACTCGGTCCGCGTCTACGCCGGCAACCGCGACCAGGTGACCCGCCGCTACGCGCAGCTTTTCGACCGTCACCGCAACCCGCTGAGCGATGAGTTCCAGCAGGAAAAGAAGACCCTCGAGGGCCTCGAGCGCTACCTCGTGCAGCTATGGCGCGAATCCTTAGCCGCGACCGGTTACCGGCCGGCCGCTGGTTCCGCGGAGCCAGGTGGTGACGGGCCGCCCGGTGGTTACGGGCCGCTCGCTGGTTACGGGCGTGCCGTCGACGACGGGGCGTGGCCCGCTGCCTGACCCCTGGCCGACTGGGTCGCGCCCGTGCCTGCGCTGAGGGCCGCCGAGGGCGCGGCGGACCTGGCCGAGGAGGTCGCGCTGGCGGCCGCATTCGCCCTCGTACTGGCCGACGCGGGCGGGCGGCTGGCCGGATAGCCGCCGGTTCCGGCGGCCGTGATCGTGGCGGTCCCTGATATGCCAGTGCTAGTTGGCGCAGGGTGACGCACGCCGTGCGCGCGGAACGGGATCATCGCGTAGACCATCAGCGAGACCATCGCGACGAGCAGGACGGTGAACAGCGAGCCGATGATACGCGCGCGGGGCGAGCGCAGGACGGTGGCCGGGCCGGGGCGCCGGAACGCTGTCAGGCAGGTGGCGAGCCCGGGATCGTCCGCCGCGAGTCGCCGCTCGATCTCTGCGAGCGCGCGCTGCTCGTCCATCGACAGCGCCATTCAGCTTCCTCCCCGTCGTGCACCGGGTGCGTACCCTCTAACTATCGCTCAGGAACCGGTCTTTATCCAATTGTTCCGGCTTCGTACTTCGCCTGTTTTCCGCGATGAGCGGTCTTCGCCCGGTCCATCTCCTACCGGCCCGCTCAGACGCAGGCTACGCCAGCTTCTCGTGCGACACAGCCCGAGGCGGGTTAAATACTTACGACGAGCCGGACGTCAACGTGCTTGCCATCATCGAACAATCGTTCTATCGTGTTTCGTATGCGCTGGGACAATCTGCGGCTCGACGAGCCGCTGGGGACCGGGGACGGCGAGGCCCTGTTCACCGCCGACCGCCGGGACCGGGCGCTCCCGCTCATCGAGCGCGGCGCGGTCGCCCGCACCTTCGACACGCCGGGCTTCCGCGGCATGACCTTCTTCGAGGTGCAGGCCAAGTCCGTGGTGAACCGGGTGCCCGAGGCGTCCCGGATGCCGTTCCGGTGGACCATCAACCCCTACCGCGGCTGCCAGCACGCGTGTGTTTACTGTGCCTCGGGTGAGACGCCCATCCTTATGGCGGACGGCCGCACCAAGCCGCTGGCGCAACTGCGGGTCGGGGACGGCGTCTACGGAACGGCCCGGCGTGGCAGCGACCGCGAATACGTCCGCACCACCGTGCTGGCGCACTGGTCCACGGTCAAGCCCGCATACCGCGTCGTGCTGGCCGACGGCACCCAGCTCGTGTGCAGCGGCGACCACCGCTTCCTGACCGAGCGGGGATGGAAGTACGTGACCGGGGCTCGGTTCGGCGGGCTGCGGCGGCGCCCGCACCTTTCCGCGGGGCACGCGCTGATGGGCACCGGCGGCTTCGCTGAGCCGCCGAAGCAGACCGCCGCCTACCGGCGCGGCTACCTGTGCGGCCTGATCCGCGGGGACGGGAGCATCGGGCACTACTCCTACCCGCAACGCCTTCCGGCCGCTGACCGCAGCTACCTGTTCGGGCTGGCGCTGGCTGAACCCGGAAGCCGGGAAGGGCGGGCCAGGACCGCCGACTACCTGGCCCGCACGGGCATCGGCTGCACCGACTTCATCCTTACCGACGAGTATGTAGGCCCGGGCCCCTGGGAGCAGGGTCCCTGGGAACCGAGCACGCACCGCCGGGTGACGGCGATCCGCACTGCCGGCCCCGATCAGGCCAGGACGCTCGAGTGGCTCATGAGCTGGCCGGACCATCCGGGCCGGGATTGGCGCAAGGGCTTCCTGGCCGGTCTCTTCGACGCGCGGGGCCGCTATAGCGGAGGGGTGCTACGGATCCTTCCCGCCGATCCGGAGGTCACCAGCTGGCTGGTCGCCTCGCTGAAAGCGCTCGGCTTCGATGCCGCCGTGGAGCGGACGTACCCGCCGGGCGGATCCGGCGGGATCTGGCTGCGCGGCGGGCTCAGCCAGACGCTGAGGTTCTTCCATACCGTCGACCCCGCGAGCACCGCGCGGCGCTCGATCGAGGGCGCGGCGGTCGCGAGCGACGACGGGCTCCGCGTGGCGGCGGTGGAGCGGCTCGGGCTTGACGTGCCGATGTACGACATCACCACCGGGACTGGCGACTTCATCGCCAACGGCGTGGTGAGCCACAACTGCTTCGCCAGGAACTCTCACACGTACCTGGACCTCGACGCGGGCGCGGACTTCGACACCCGGGTAGTGGTCAAGGTGAACGCACCCGAGCTGGTACGCAAGAAGATGGCCTCGCCGAGCTGGCAGGGCGAGCACATCGCGATGGGCACGAACGTGGACTGCTATCAGCGGGCGGAGGGCCGCTACCAGCTGATGCCCGGCATCATCGGCGCGCTCAAGGACGCCGCCAACCCGTTCTCCATCTTGACCAAGGGCACGCTGATCCTCAGGGACATCGAGCTGCTCGCCGAGGCGGCCGAGGTCACAGACGTAGGGCTGAACGTCTCGGCTGGCTTTGTCGACAAAGACCTGTGGCGATCAATCGAGCCGGGCACTCCCGCCCCCGGGCGGCGGCTCGAGGCGTGCGCGGCGCTGAATGAGCGCGGGCTGCGCTGCGGCGTGCTCATGGGGCCGGTGGTGCCCTTCCTTTCCGACTCCCCCGCCCAGCTCGACGAGGCCGTCAGGCAGATCGCGGCGGCCGGCGCCGGGCACGTCATGCCCATCGTGCTGCACCTGCGCCCGGGCACGCGCGAGTGGTTCTTCGGCTGGCTGCGGGCCCAGCATCCCGGGCTGGTCGACCGGTACCTGGAGCTGTACGGTCGCGGGGCCTACGCGCCGAAGGCCTACCAGAACCGGATCGCCGGCCAGGTTCGGGAGCTCGCGGAAAAGCACGGCATCAGCCGGCCCAGGCCTGGCTTCGGTCACGGCACCCGGCCCCGGCGGCCGGCCGACGCGGAGCGCCCCGCAGCCACGCCCAGCCCTAAGGCCCCCAAGGCCGTGGGACCCCAGAGGGTCCCGGAATCCCCGAGGCTCCCGGAACCCCCGGAGCCCCCGGAATCCCCAGAGTCCTCCGACATCCCCGCGCCGCGAAGGCTCTCCCTCGCTCAACCGGAGCAGCTCAGGTTGCTCTGAGCCATGATCGAGGCCGGCCGCCGCCGTTCCGGTGGTCCTAACATCGCGGTTGCTGCGCTCATGCGCGGGATGGACGTGTCTGGCGGGTAAGGCACCGCTCACCCAAAGAAGCCAGGAAAATTCAAGATATAACTTGACATGCCGCAGGAATGCGATACATCGTGTTCCCTAACAATACCATCAGAATCTTGCCCAAGCGTGAGGAGGACGACGTGGCACGCGGGACCACGGGGGCGCCCCGTAATACGCCGGGTACGAGTCCCGGTGTCCCCGCCGACGGCGGGGACACCGGGACGGTCGGGGACACCGGGACGCTACAGCGTCAGGACACGAGGAACTCACGGGCTCCGGGGTTCGGGGATCCCGGAGCCGGACCGGATCAGTCGCGATCAGGCGGCCTCGGCCGCCTGATCGCGTTCGTGTGCGGCCGCCGGTCGAAGTACCTGGTGATCGCGTTCTGGATCCTGGTCGTCGCGGCACTGGGGTCGCTGGCGGGCAAGCTCCAGGGAGCGGAGAAGAACGACGCGTCGTCGTACTTGCCCGCCTCGGCCGAATCCACTCAGGAACTGAACCAGCAGAACCTCTTCCAGCCGCGTACACGCTGGTGGACCGGATACGGACCACGGTGCACGGGATCCCGGGCGCCGATGCCAAGGTGGGCGGCGGCACCGCCATCAATAAGGATGTCCAGAGCGCCGCGGCTCATGACCGGAATCTGCTCATCCCGGTGATCCTCGGCGTGGTGCTCATCATCCTGGGCCTGCTGCTGCGCGCGATCGTGGCGCCGCTGGTGCTCATGGCCACGGTGGTGCTGTCCTTCGGCTCGGCCCTCGGCCTGTCCGCGCTGGCCTTCAAGCACCTGTTCGGGTTCGCGGGCGCCGATACCTCGGTGCCGCTGCTGGTCTTCGTGTTCCTGGTGGCGCTGGGTATCGACTACAACATCTTCCTGATGACCCGCGTGCGGGAGAAGTCCGCCCGGTCGGGCACCCGGCGTGGCGCGATCACCGGCCTGGCCGCCACCGGTGGCGTCATCACCTCGGCGGGCCTGGTCCT
>Ga0137390_10004667_pt1 | contig 11446 bp, 14 predicted proteins | sample 15con2h24AmetaG_FD_104937 | JGI IMG/M metagenome (GOLD analysis project Ga0137390, IMG submission 104937) | Vadose zone soil microbial communities from Angelo Coast Range Reserve, California, USA - 15con2h2.4A metaG | ecosystem: Environmental > Terrestrial > Soil > Vadose zone > Saprolite... | reverse complement strand
TTCGAGATGATTTTTTGTTTGTTTGAGAGGAAAGATGAGAAAGTGCGTGTTTTCTTGTTTTTTTTTTTTTTTTTTGAATTACGGTTTATAGTCCTAGCTACTTGGCTACGAGACTGTAGATACAAGTGAAGACACTTGAGAATAGTATGTGTGTACTTTGTACCCGGCCGGGGCGGAGTAATAGGTCTTCCCATTGACCTCGATGGACTTGACAGCGTGGTATCGGTACTGTAATAGGTCCGTCCTTAGAAGGAAGGTATGTGTATAAGTCCATTCCGCAAGGTAACTACGCCCGCGTCAACAGGTAGAGTATGCGTGTGTATGCTAGTGTATGTAAGAGGGAGGAGAAAGTCACTCACGGGGGATCTGGCCGAGGCACAGGCTTTGGGAGTGGACGGAGGAGAGAGCAGTCAGACTCGCGGAGGAATTCGCAGAGTCTCGTAGTGGATGGTTGCGAGGCAAAGATGATTTGTAAGGATCGAAGGCCTCTGAGGTGTTTTTGCCGTGGGGCGAGTGTAGCGAGGCACCGGAACAGAACGTGTTCTTTGGTGTGCCGATATTGCCTAGGCCCTCGGTCCGGGTTAGGACGTGGGATGTGTTCACATGGGCATATGAGGTGGTCGTCCGCCTGAGGGCGGAAGCGAGCGGAGTAGCCTGCATCGAAGCAGTGGCCCGTGGCAAGGCAGAAAATTGTTGACGAAAGGAGTCGGCTGTTGGCGGCGGCGTCATTTCTTGTCTGGTATTGGCGGTCATGGCACAGATGGGCGGCATTGTCAAGGTTGTCTTCAACCATCCTTGAGAGCTTGGCCCCTGCAACCCCATCATGCACAAAGGATGGAGGGAAAACGAAAGGGGTGGGGGTTGATAGAGGGCGAGCGGATGACGGATGGGACGCAAGAGGAGAACACACTGTGTAGGCCAAGGCCAAAGGGAACCGGAGGGGGATGGAAGGCGAAGAGCGGAGCCTGCACATACAGGAGGGAGAGCCAAGGGCTCGTCTCCACCGCGCTTGACGGGCAGCTTGACGGGCTCATGCACAGCATCTCCACGCGAAGAAGAAACAGCTACAGTTATCTCCAAGTCAGTCTGCGGCATGCCCGACTGAGGTTCAAGTTTGGTACGCGGCCTACTGAGGTCTGGCACGCAGCAGACTGAGGTCTAGGACGCGGCAGTCACTGGCAGACTGAGATCTGGCACGCGGCAGACTGAGGTCTGGCACGCCGCGGACCTTGTTTCAAGGTTCATTCTGCATTTCCGAACACCAGTACAGTAGTAGAGTCCAAAAAAATAATGAAATGAAGGGTCGAAGGGTCACATCGCGTGACAAGACGTGACATCATGGCATCAGGAAAAGTTGAAATTACTTGCTTGACTTTAATTGCCTTTTTTATGTTAAAAGAGTCCATTTTCGAAAAAGTAAGGGTTTCTTGTTACAAGATAAGTGCACTACTTTTAATTACTTGTCAAAAAAATGTACTTAGTTTATTGTAACTGGTGCTTCTACTGCATCTCCCAACCATGCTTGTCATGATACTTGTCAATGTGTTCAAATTAGATGTAGCTTTTTCTGGTTTTGAGTGCTTTTTGATGTTGTGATTACATGTGTACTTGTGGGAATGGCTTACAAAGTAGTTTGACAAGTACAGTCATTACCCTAGGAATCGACCAGCTGAGCTAAGCTGCCTAGGAATCGACCAGTCACGAACTGTCACAGGGCAATAAGATTTTGGGTTCAAGTGCTGACTGACATTTGTCACATGATTTGTGGTGTGCGATCTATCTGGAATTATGCAATTATGATTTATTTGAATATGCGTTTGATGCTTCATTGGACCACGTGAGAATAGAGTTCTGCCGAGATGCCACTCTGACTCAGCAATGCAAACTTTAACCTTCAGCGTGAGTTTGCGTGACATTCCCTCAAAGAAGGGAATTCACGAAATCTTGGTCAATTGCCTCAAAAAAAACATGAAACTGTTCATGTTGATGCCTACTTTATCTTTGAACCAAGAGTGAAGTTTCATTTTTATTTGTTTCGTGTATAGACTCAGTGGTCGATACCCCAGTCGCTTACTGTCGCTTACTAAGAATGGTCGATTCCTAGAGTAATGACTGTACTTCTCCTGATGTACTGCTCCTAGGTCGCACAGCTTAGCGGCCATCTTCCCGCACTAGCGAGAGGTAATGCCAGCTAGCGAGCAATAATGCTGGGATCATGATTCATGATTCTTGCTTATCTGAGTTACTATCTCGAGTCTCGCTAGAGCAAATTACCTCTCACGCGGGGGGTTTTCCTGATGCACTGTCTTGAGACAGAACAGAAAGCTTGATGTTCGGCGGACCTGGAATGGGTGCCGTACTGCCATCGTACATGCATATAAGACCGGACGCATCTCCCAAGTACGTCCCAACAGCTGCATTCCAGTCCTTCAACTTCTTCTGCTTGATCCCAGAGCTTACGCTGCCTTTGACTCAGACCCGCTTCTCTTCGTCTTCTCCTGCCGCTTTTCTTCCCTTTGCTTAACATCATACCCCTTTCCTTCCTTTTTTTTTTCATGAGGAATACTTTCATTATGCTCGCCATCGCCATCCTCATCAGCGCGGTTGTTACGCTTGTGCGCGCAGAATTTCACTCCATTCATTTCGAGAATGAGTAAGTGCAGAAATCTGTCAAGGGCAGTTCGTAGCACAGTGCTGACTTTCGCACGCGAAGATGCTCCGGTGGCAACATGGTGAGGACCTCGTCGCAGTGTATATTCGTGACAGCTTGAAGCTCATTATGAGATGTGAATGTGTGCGAGCAGCCCCAGGTTGTCGTCGATGGGAACATCGTCTTTCGAGGTGACGTGCAGCACGTCGAATGGAAAACCGATGGGCCCGTATCTGGCATTGCGTGCGTATTAGCCTTTTCTGAGACAACAACGCAATGACCTCACCTCCTTATCTCCTCATATTAGTTACCTGCAGACTGGTGCGCATTCTACCGACTCGGGATAATGTGCTGGAACCGGTGACTGAATTGATGCGCTGCGGCAGGTAATTGCGGCCTGAATGGCGAGAACTGCGCAATTGTGGAATTTACCTTCGCTAATCCTACTAGTGCGTGCCCGGGATGCGGGTCATATACGGACATATCGCTTGTCCCACCGTACGTCACCAGCGATAATCTGCGCCCAAAATCATCTTATTGTTATCCCAGACACGACCTTAATGTCGAGATCGAGTACATGTAGGCTTCGTGCACATGTCACTGTCACCTATATGTATGCGCCGTGCTGACACGTATTGGTAGGTACATCAGTAAGGGTTGTGATGATCTAGGCGCCAAGTGTACGACTAGCTCTTTCGTCGACCACTTTTCGAATGGCTGAATAATCCGCACAGGCACCAAGTCAGGAGGTTGCACCGACGTGACGGCTCCCGGCAAACAGAAGAACAACGAGATAATGCAGGTTTGCGACCAAGACGATGTAAGTCTACCTTGAACCCTCTCCTCTTTCTCTCAAATAAAAACTTGGCGTCTAGGCCACTCTCTGGGTCATATTCTGCCCGACCGGTCTTGAAGATTAGGTGGACGTCCCATCCCTCGAAGGTGACCTTCCGAGCGACGCGCAGATTCTGTGAATCAGCCACTGTGACGTCCGAGCGCCCCTGGCGAACCCGTCTCTGCTCTGCGCTTTCCGTGTCTCTTTCTATGTTGTTAATTATTTATTTAGTTTTGAATCTATTCTGACGGACAGTCTTCCTCCTTCACGGCTTCATAATACCGCTGCATCTTATATTGGCCTGGCATCGTGATCCCGGCAGCAACGGCGCATCCCCCACTGGCAAATGTAACAGAAAGAAGCACAGTCAACAAGACATTTGTGATTATACGTTCTTCCGTGATGAGTGGGGTAGGGGTACTATCTGAGGCGATAGAATAATCAGATTAGGGTAAGAAAAATGTGATGCATGTGAGAAACAAGTGGCGCAGGTGCGCGCTCACTTGGTGTTACTGACAGAATGTGGTTGTCTCAGTGTACTTCGCCTATGGGTTCTTTTCTTGTTTATCTTATCCCCACCGAGAGCCCGTACCAGTGCGTTTTCTTCTGAACTCACATCTGCCAGGTTTTTTGATGCTGGCCGACATCCTCATATGTCTGAAGAACTCTCTCGTGATTCGTGAATCCGTGCGCCCCCTTATTCATCATCCATCCCCTTGCCTTTACACCTCAATAATCTCTCCCCCGCTACAACGTCGGCTTTGCAATGGAGGACCCCGTAAACGTACGTGGCTCACCGAAAGAATCTGATGAACATGATGCATTCGAACGCTCTCAGGCTGCAACTCCAACTCTGACCCCTCCGGCTGCCAAACTTGCCCAGCTTGTGTCAAGGAATTTCTTGAATTGGTGCATTGAGTTGTATGGTGCATATTGAATCTCGGATTTGGAGCTCGAGTCGATACCTGATCAGAGTGCACGACTCGGACGCGCGATATCGTGAACCCCCACTTACGCGCCTGCCGCTTAATTGGCATTCACTCTGTCGCTGTCTTTGGTACTTTGGCATAGAATAGACCGAATGAGCAGTTTCATCTCTCTCACACTTCCGAACCAATCAAGGACCTTATGTAGGGCCTTCACATACGCAAAATTCCAGTGTAACTTTGAAAGGGACCAACAGTACGCTACGCGACGAAAAGTTATCATATGGCAAAGGACGGCCCGGGCCCGGGACGGCAGCAATCATTAATCGATATCAATCATCGATTAAATCATCACGCATCACCAGCAACCACAGAAATACTGATACTATGCCCTACCACCATTTCGGCCCTCCACAGTGTGTTATCACTCCTCCATCCCTTCCCCCTCTCCCGACCGCCGTACGCTCCCGCTCCGCTCCACTCCACCACCAAATCGGCTTTCCGATAAAACTTCTCTCGCGCTGATCACATCGGATGTGCCCAGGTGTGCAGAATGCTGTCTTGGCTGGACTCGTGACCACCAGTGCCCCGCGCTGCAGATTTCGTGTTGTTTGCCCGCGGAACATCGACCGTGGGCCAGGCAACTTTCACCTGTGTTGCGGAGGTACAAGTACATGTTACGGCCAACGTCGATTCGGAGCAACAGGGTGGATTGGCTGCCGTCACCGTGAACCCCGGTGACGTATTGGTTGTGGACGACAGCGGTGTCGTGTGCGTTCCAAAGCTAATCAAAAAGGACGTCTTGAGGGTAGCTTCCCAAGGCAGTGCGGACGATATTCAATCAAATGTAGGTGTCACGGAAAGCTTCAGAAGTCACTGGGTAAACTGTGAATGATCCTGACAATAGATTTAAGAATAGATATAACATATTGTACGAGATAGTGTATAGTATAGTTAAGGAGATACTTAGATCATCCGACAGTAAGTCACTCATCACCTTACTTCTCGCACCATCCTCGATATTTGCAAACACTTTTCCATATTTCTCCGAGTTTGGAGTTTGTGATCAATAAAGGATGGTTTGGCGGTCTGAAATTGAGTTTGGACATCCCCTTTCCCCATGGATAAGGTGGTGGATTGTCGTCATAGTCACTGAGATCCGCCTCGATCCCAACCTTAAGCAGTTCGGTGTCGAAAACCTTTGTGGGTGTGGCGCCGTGCATACGGTGACTGGGCGTGACAGGCTCGCGTGACACGAGTCTTGGCCGCTTGCTTTGCATTGGGGACGGGGATAAGGACCTAGTTCTCTTGCCTGTTACCGTTGGTGGTTGCGGGGCAGTCTCGTGAGTTGGGCTCTCCTCCATGGCAGCTGTCTCTTCCACCAAGACAGTGGAACGTTGCCAACTAGGAGGCTGGGAGTGAATAGGGGGACTCGACGGTGGCAGCGGTTCGTATGATTGTTGATGCCCAGGACTTGAGTCCACTTCGTTGTGCTCAGCTCCGTTGCGGGTATCAACCCCATTGCCGTGGAAATATTCTGTGTGGGAACCGTTGAGGGCCATGCGGCTCAGGTCATCCAATTGCACGTCGTTAGGCTCTCGGCTGGGTCCAGGTTCAAGAATCGGCCAGTGTCCGTCGTGCGAGTCGCTGACTCGTTCCGGACTGGAACTCATTCTCATAATTGACGCGATGCCATCTCCCGGACTGGCTACAGTTATAGCTCGTCCTTGGCCTTCAAGAGAGCCGCTTTCGTTCGACAAAGACTGGGTCCCTGGACCTCCTAAATCTGAACCTGGGACGAGGATCTCCCCACACGCCTCTTCGGTATTCTTCACCAAGGGTACAGGCACCCTACGTACATGGGACATGCCGAGCCCAAGAACATCCAACAGAAGGGATGCTGCCCTATTCGCCGAACTTGTAGTGACTGATGCGGAAGATAACACAGGACTGGAAGACAGGAGCGGCAGGTTCCGGTGATGACTGTGAGGCGAAACTGGGGATTTGAGAGAGGTTGACTCCAGTTCAGCAGGAATGGTTTGTTGGACCGTCGCAGGGGACGCCTGCGGACTATGGTTGGCTGCGGGCTCTGGTACGCGCGCTGAATAGTCCGGCATTGTCTGTGGCCTTTCTGGGGTGGGTAGTGGTGGCGGTGTTGACGGTGGGGAGATTGGCAACTCTTCCACAGTTTTGCGACTCTGGGAGAGATGAATATGGGATCGTTCAGGGCTTGTAGCCCATTCAAATGGTGTCGTTTGTCGCTCTGATTGAGCAGGACTATCATTGTTGGTACCATGGGTAACGACCGGAGAGCTATTCAGGTCCAATGCCCCTATCCCTGCATCCGCATTGATAGTTGTGACAGACAAAGGCGCAAAAATCCATACCTGACTTGAACATTCGCTTTACAGGGGATGCAGGATTTTCATTTTTTCTGCTCAGTCCAGTAGATATCGGCGTAGGAGCTGAAATTCTAGTCAGTAAGTGAAATTTGCCATCCATTAAATGCCTTACCTGTAATGCCATTTCCCGTCGGGCGTTTGTAAAATCGTAAAGGCTTCTTTGCGATGGACTAATTAAGTGACGGCAGGTCAGCGAGGCAAGTAAGGAACGGGAAGGAGACAAACCTCTCGCCAATCATCCTGTTCTGCCTTTGGTTTGCGTTCTGACCGCGCGGCGTGGTTCTCGGATAGGATGACATCGATTTGTTGTCCCGACCAATAACCACGTTGTCCGTGGGAGGTGAGCACACCTGTTGCAGAGACTTCCTCCTGCTCCTGGGCTGACTTCTTTTCTTTCCTCAGCTTCAAGACATTTCTACACAACATTACGTCGTGGTCGCGACGTTGAAAAGGACGGAACATACCCACTGCCGTCGCCAGCACGCAAGCCCTCCATCCATTCGTTCAGTTCGTTGTGAGTATCCAAGGTACGAGGGGATCCGAACTCGGGTTCACCGACTGCGCCAACAACCTTGACATAATCTACGTTGAGAGCAAGGGTTTCGGATATGGACATTTTCCCTACTTGTCCAGTAGGTACGCGTTGAAACACAGGCTTAAATGACTTGATTGTGGCAATGGCGCAACGCTGCTGTGTGAGTCGTTTCCCTTGGCTATCTGAGGGACTTGAGTAGGCCATGTTGGTTCATATTGGCGAGGAATATAGAAGGGGTACAAACTTCTCTCTCTCATATTCTGCAATCGCACGCAACGAAAACCTTACAGGTATCTGCTGGCGCTTGTCGGAAATGTAGGCCCAAATACAATCATCTTCGTCGAATTGGCGGAAAGTGAGGAACTGTGGCAGTCAATTTTAGACGAGAATGATACGAGTCAGCTCTCGTGCGAGGGACTCGCCTGGAGGAGTTGTATTTTCTTCCCAGGTTTAAGATGTACAGGAACAGTGGAAAGGTTGCAGCCGTATGTCTCAGCGATGTTTATCAGATAGTCAGCTATCCAAGGAGGACTCAGGGAGTCCGACATTGTGGTGTTCAGTTAACCGCGACCGCGTACCGGCCGAGTGGATCTCGGGACGCGCCTGTCACGTGCGCCTCTCGCAACGCGTCACGGCAAAACGCGGCGGCGGCCGATTGCGTAGACGACAGCGGTTCTGCCCCGAGCATCACAACTTGTCGCAAGCCATGAAGTCCGTTCAACCGCTTCTCGCTCTTGTTTTTCTCGCTACCACTGCTGTTTCCATTCCTACAGCTTTGCGCGTGGACAATGTCCCGGAATATTCTCTGTCCCTCGAGTCTGCTGATGACTTCGACTGGAACCTTCAAGATATGCGCCTTGTACAATTGGCACCAGACGTCGAGCCTGTTTGGATGACAGAGCTGGAGAAGGTCATCCCTGCCCTGATGCTATATAAGACATCTCTAATGAAAGTAGATTCAAGCCAAGGCTGCGGGACTGAACTTTATGGATATGTGCGGATATATGCTTCGCCAATGACACACTCTGTGACGGCTTACAATATCTTAGCACCGAGGCCAAGGATCTCGACTCCCTCGCTCCCGTAAACTCTCATTGGCCCGGTGTGTCTCTCGTCAGTAACTTCGCGTAACGCACTCATTCCCTCCAGGGTTTCAAAAGCCCAGCGGGTCCGAGGCGGTAAAACAAGTGATCAAGGAGCTTTCGACAGATGGGCCTCAAGAGAATCTCAAAGTATTTACAAGCTTCCGGACTCGCCGTGAGATTCACCCTACTCACTCCTAGACTCCGCACTAATCGAAGATTAGATTACCGTAGTCAGGTAAAGTGATATCAATTATTTGAAATTCCTGCTTGCCTATTCTCCCATCAGACGGGTAGGGAAAGTCAAAAATGGCTGAGCAAGAAGATTGTTGAGGTGCGAATGATGAATTATGCCTACTTCGATCATCTGGATGATGCGTTCCCATAGACTACTAGCAAATTCGCCCCGAAGGGTTTGCAGAACCACATCACCATATCAGAATTCCCTCATTCTTGGGGCCAGAACAGCATCGTCCGTACCCCACGGTACTCGTTGTCTGTCGTGTTTGAATATTTCTGTAGATTGTTCGAATCGATGGGTCGTCGCCCAAGGATGACGCAGTGGTTGTCGTAGGTGCACACCAGGATTCGTGAGTTCCTCGGTGTGTCAGCCTTTTCGCAACATTGACGACTCTTCCAAGTACAAATTTCTTGCCATTCTTACCCGCGCCTGGTGAGGCTCTTCTTTTCCCATATAGAACGACCGATATTCAACTCCTCCAGGTGCTGATGATGATGGCTCTGGCTCGGTTACTATCCTTGAGGCTTACCGGGCCTTGATCACGTCGAACTTCCGTCCAGTTCAACACGTTGAGTTCCACTGGTACTCCGCAGAAGTGGGTTTTTTCCATTTGTCCCTCGACCGTATTAAATTTCAGTGCCTGCCCAAAGGAAGGTGGCTTGCTCGGCTCGCAAGCAGTAGCGCAGGACTATAAAGCAAGGGGGGTCAACGTGATTGCCATGAGCCAAGTAGGTCCTATGTTGTTGGGCTGTCCATGTGTTCATCCTCAGTCTATAGTTTGATATGACCGCTTGGGTGAAGAAGGGGTCTCGGGAGGAAGTCGGCATTATTACTGACTTTGTGGATCCTGAGTATGTTATCTCTGCCTTTCTACAGGGACCAGCTGCTTCAGTCATCGATACAGGGTCACTGCGCTGAACAAACAACTTGTCGACACATACCTTGACATTCCCTACGTGGAGACCCGGTGCGGCTATGCCTGCAGCGATCAGTAAGCTTCCCTAAGTTTTCTTGGTCCAATCTTCAATTGCGTTCTATTGTAGTGCGTCCTGGTCCAAGGCTGGCTACCGTAGCTCCTTTACGATTGGTAGGACTTCCCTTCCCCTGTCCCTTTCAAACACTACCTCATTAGGACAAATATGACAGAGAGCAAGTTTGAGAATTCGAACAAGAACATTCACTCCGTTAATGAGTATGGCGTTTCTCGGAGCCTTCAGATCTTTACTCATCGCAACGTTGCAGCCGTATCGATATCTCCCCTGAGTTCAGCTTCACACACATGCTGGAGTTTTCCAAACTCACGGTAGCATACGTGATCGAAGTGGCTGGTTGGAAGAAGGGCGAGTAGCTAAGCTATGATATACCACGATCTTTGTGTCAGTGGGAGATCATCGTATTGTCGAAGTCATGAGCGTCGTGCTTATGCTTAATGTGCTAGAGAGGGCAAGGTGAATGACAAATGATTATAATTTCACGCGATCCACAGTGAGCCAACCAGGAAGTTCAGCATGGATGCCAGCAATGCATGGCGCCAACGTTCGCCTTGCAGCTGACCCATAAGTTATATCGTATACCAAGCCGATAATAGGAGCGTATACCCAATAAGACGGCTAAAACATACAGCGGTTTAGTCTAAGACAGAGTATTTCTTCAGATGTTCTGGTATCGCGTCCGCTAAGCCCTTTGACTGCAGCCACTTTTTGGAAAACAATCTACTCTGGTATCGATACGCTCCATCGCAAAGTACAGTCGTGATCGTTTTACCTTGGAAAAATCTTCTTGTGCCTGCGACGCAAAAGACTATTTATCACGTACCTGGACCCAGCTGTAGCGCGAGCTCATATGCAGCCACCACGTTGAGAGCGGAACTTGCGCCGACATACAACCCCTCAGAATCGAGGAGGTCGTACACCATCGCGATCGACTTCTCGTCTGCAATATGCAGCGCGCCATCGAGTTTGTCGACGAACGTCCCCAAGTTATTCGTGACGCGTCCCTGACCGATTCCTACGCATCACATAATACCCGCAGAGTGTGCCAGTGTCCGACAGGTCAGTCGAAAATTTAGGCGGGCAGGGAAGAGGGGTGGGAGGAATACGGAGCGAGAAAGTACCTTCAGTAATAGAGCTCCCCGTCCTCTCATTCAGCTGACCCCCGCTGATCACGTAGCTGTGCAAGACGCTGCCGGGCGGGTCCGCGAGCCACACCTGCGTCCTGCCGCCGCTCATCTCCTTCAAGTACCTCCCGACGCCCGCAAGCGTGCCGCCAGTCCCGGTAGACGCGACGAACGCATCGACGGCGCCCTGCGTCTGCGCCCAAATCTCGGGGCCCGTCGTGCGGTAATGCGCGTCCGCATTGGCCGTGTTGTCGAACTGGTCCGTCCAGACCGCGCCGGGCGTCGCGCGCGCATGGTCGCGCGCCTGGTGGTTGTAGTTCCGCGCGTCGTCGTACGGCACCGCCGGCACGGGGCGCACGTCCGCGCCCAGCATGCGCAAAAGGTCGATCTTCTCCTGGCTCTGCGTGTCGGGCATGTAGATCACGCAGCGGTAGCCCCGCGCGCGGCAGACGTGCGCTAGGCCGATGCCCGTGTTGCCCGCGGTGCCTTCTACGACCGTGCCGCCAGGCTTGAGCCTGTGCGTTCCGATCCGCATCGAACCACAAAAAAAGAGCGATAATGTGATCAAGTCAGATTTGATTTTTTTGGTATTTTTTTGCCAGATCGATCGAGCGCAGCACATGCGCGGTGTAGGGATGAGGGAAAGGAAAGGGCGCACG
>Ga0137390_10004666_pt1 | contig 11448 bp, 4 predicted proteins | sample 15con2h24AmetaG_FD_104937 | JGI IMG/M metagenome (GOLD analysis project Ga0137390, IMG submission 104937) | Vadose zone soil microbial communities from Angelo Coast Range Reserve, California, USA - 15con2h2.4A metaG | ecosystem: Environmental > Terrestrial > Soil > Vadose zone > Saprolite... | reverse complement strand
CGAGCGATAAGAGCGCGCAAGCCGGACGAAGCGCGTGAGGCGATGCGAGAACACATCGTGCGTGCCCGGCGCGCTTTTGCCCTTGAGGAAAAAGAGCAGCGCGAAACAGCTAAGTTGCAACAAGACCGAGCCTAAGGGTTGTTTTTCTGCGAGGCGTGTCGAACCTCCTCAGGAGAGACCGCGCCACACAGTCGACGATTGAGTCAAGATGATTTCCCGTAGCTACTTGTCGTAAGCATAGTCTCAACAAGGGACAACCTTGAAGCTGAGAGCATTGAAGACGACCAGTAGTCATCGTTAGCAAACTTGATAGCGGTCGGCTTAAGGAGGCTCCCATGTTTAATTTCAAGCGTCATCGACTGGAGATACTGTTCGCCATACTTGCGTTGATGGTTTTGAACGTAATCGCAAGCGGACAAAGCATAACCGGCTCCATATCGGGCACTGTGATGGATAGCTCAGGTGGAGTTATTCCCAGTGCTGCGGTTACGCTCACGAGCGATAAGTTCAATCAGGCTCGCAGTGTCACAACAAACGGTGAAGGCCGGTTCAACTTTGCCGCGCTGCAGCCCGGCACTTACTCGATAAAGGTGGAGCAGCAGGGCTTTCAAACACTTGAACAGAAGAGTGTGATCCTCAGTGCTAATGAAAACCTCGCGCTCGGCGATCTCAAACTCCAGCCCGGCCAGGTCAGCGAAACGGTGAGTGTAGTGAGCGAAGGGACCGTGGTCGAAAGAGAGACCAGCGACCTGACCGCCCGGCTTACTGCGGACCAGCTCAATTTGATCTCGACTAAAGGACGTGACGTTACTTCCCTGTTGCGGTTGATGCCTGGAACTTCCAATATCCCTGACGTTGAAGCTGTGGGTAACGGCTTCGGCACCACGTTGCCAAACTTCTCCGGACAGCGGTCGCGTTCCACTGTTGCAACTGTCGATGGCCTGAACGCCAGTGAACCGAGCGGGAGCAACCTGCTAAGTTTGACCACCAGTTTGGATGCTATCGGCGAAGTCAAAGTGCTGCGCGATAACTACAGTGCGGAGTATGGCAACAACGGCGGCGCCATGATCAATATCGTCACGAAAGGTGGCGGAAGGAAGTACGCCGGCACTGCTTACTACTTCCTTCGCAATGAAGCGCTCAATGCTGCCAACTTCTTCAACAATAAGGCGGGCCTGAAGAGAGCGCTTTATCGCTTTAACTACTGGGGTTTTAACTTCGGTGGTCCAATGCCGCTGCCAAGATTTGGTGAAGGCGGCAAGGCGTTGATTAAAGGCAAGGCTTTCTTCTTTTTCAACCTGGAGAAGCCGCACACGATTACGCCAACTGACCCTGTGTTCGTGACAGTTCCCACGGCTCTCGAACGTATAGGGAATTTCTCGCAGTCAAAGAATTCGAGCGGAGCGACGCCGGTCGTTATCGATCCCCTTACTGGTTTACAGTTTCCTGGTAACATCATTCCTGCCGCCCGAATCAACCAGAGCGCGCAGAACTTACTTAACTACTTTCCTTTGCCGAATTCCCCGATCGCCAGCAACCCAGGCCGTTATGTTTTCCAACGGAGCGTCGATGTGCCAAAGCATAGTTACCTGTTTCGGATTGATCTCAAGCCATCAGACAAAGACAGTGTGTACTTCAAAGCACAATGGTGGACTTCAGATAATGAGGGGACGGCAACTTCGGGTTGGCCCAACGGAGCCAACGGGGTTGATAGGTGGGGTATTCGCTCGCACTATCTCTACACGGATGATGGACGATCGGCGAACTGGGTTCACGTATTTAACTCGAGCGTCGTTAACGAATTCAATGTGGGTTGGCGCACTGACACTGAAGGGTTCATACCAACTACTGGTTTCGCTGAAGGCTTGAGAAGGGATACTCTGAACTACACGGCGCCCCAGCTCTTTCCGCAAAACAATAAGCTTGACCTGGTTCCGGTGGTTACAGGTTGGAGCAGCGTCGCTGGTAATCCGGCTAACATTAACTGGTTGAATCGATGGGGAGATGTCGCCGCGGATCATATAAAACCGTCTCTCTCAGACAATGTCTCGTATACGCGAGGTGATCACAGTTTCAAATTCGGTGTCTACGTAGAGAGGTTGTTTAATAGAGAAGCGCCTGGCGGAACATGGTCAGGACAGCTCGACTTTGGCACCGGCACCACCAACGGCTTTACCGTCTCAACACCCGGCAACCTTGGCACTGGCAATACTAACTTTGCTTACGCCAACGCGATTCTCGGCAACTTCAACACTTACACTGAACAAAGTTCACGCCCGTTTACTAACTTACAGCTCAACCAATTCCAATGGTACGCCCAGGATCAGTGGAAGATTAATCGGAAGTTTACTCTTAACTATGGAATGCGCTTTGGCTACACCTCAGGTCAATTTCAGCTCGATGGTCAGGGGTCAAACTTTGATCCATCTCGTTTCGATCCCGCCAAGGCCTCGCTGCTGTACGTAGGTTATTGCAAGGGTCAAACCAACGGAATTCCGGCCTTCGGGACTGCTTGTTCGGCGGCCAACTCTTTTGCCGTTGATCCGCGCAACATAGCCAACGGAGCAGTTCCAACCACCAGCCAACTTTTGAATAAGAACCTGGTCCGCGCGATTATTCCCGGGACAGGCGATCCGCTGAATGGGTTGGCGCTGCCGACTGACCCGAATACCCCGCGTGCCTATAGACGCACACCGCCTATTTATTATGAACCACGGCTAGGGTTTGCGTGGGACATCTTCGGCGAGGGCAAAACTGTCATTCGCGGTATGGGTGGAGTTTACCACTCTCCTCGCGTTGGCGGCGGCACCGGCGGCGCCAGTAGCTTGGGAAACAATCCGCCACAGCAACGAACCTTCCAAATTCTCAATGGCAACATCAGCAACCTTGCCAACCTCACCAACACCGCGGCGCTTTTCCCCGTTACGATCAGTGCGCTCGAGGTTGATTCGCATATACCTTCGACTTACAACTTCTCTTTTGGCGTTCAGCAAGATATTGGCTTCAGGAGTGTTTTGGAAGTCAGTTATGTTGGAGCGTTCGCGAGACATTTGGGTGAAAGGCGCAACCTGAACGCCATTCCTGACGGAGCCAAGTTTGTAGATTGCACTATCACGGCAAAATTCGGCGTTCCTTGTCACCCCGAGAATAGAGATCCGCTGACCGCAGGCAGTGCGAAGAACAACGACTTCCTGCGGCCTTATAGAGGCTTCGGCGATATCAACGACGTGTTGTATTCCGGAACGTCGAACTATAACGGGTTGCAAGTCCAGTTGAATCGGCGCTACACGCGTGGGTTTCAATATGGGGTCGCATACACCTATTCGAAGTCGTTTGATTACGCCAACGACGATTCGTCGGATGTTTCTGCGCCGCGTCCGTACAAGGCTTTTAACTACGCACCATCGGACTTCGACCAAACCCACATTTTAACGGTGGCTTACATCTATGACATCCCCAGTGTCGGCAAGAAATGGAACAATGGATTCGTGAAGGCGTTGTTTGACAACTGGCAGCTTTCCGGCACAACGTCATATGCCACTGGTAGACCGAAGAATAATCTTGCTGTCACTTACACCGCTGGTACTGCCACGATTACGGCGGGGCAAAGCTGTCCTCCAGGATCCGTGCTCACGTCGGCGACCGTCTGTACCATGCTCACAGACTTTACCGGAGGAACAGTCAACGCGCGGCCCAACATGATTTGCGATCCGGTAAAGGGCGCCAGTGGCACTGATTCGACTGGCTCGGCGTTTGTAATCAACACCTCCTGCTTCGCATCACCCACAGCTCTCGGGCAGATCGGAAATATGCCCAGAAACGCTGTGCGGATTCCCTCGATCTTCAACAGTGACTTGGCGTTCTTCAAGAACTTCAAGATCGGAGAGTCACGCGGGGTCCAGTTGCGCTGGGAGATGTACAATATTTTCAATCGCGCGAATTTCGACGATATCGATGGGGCAATGGTCTTCGGTCTGGTTCAGGTTAACCCGAACCCGGCCCTCGCCTGTACGGCAGCCGGCAATACTTGTACTGCTATCGTCAAGCAGACTAAAAGCAGTTTTGGTACGCCTACCACAGCGCGTACTCCACGCGTGATGCAGGCGTCGATTAGAATTAACTTCTGATTTGAGGATGACGGGGAGAATTCGAACTCGCGAAAGTGAGTTAGGAATTCCTCCGTCTAACTCCTTACGTTGGGCAAGGTCAAACACCTGACACCGAAGGTATTCGGAAAAGTTTCGGGCATTAAAAAGGTTCGAGCATTATAAGACTGAGTCCCGAAAACACTTGTTCCAAGGAGGTGAAAAACATGCGTTTTCCAGGATTAGCGTCAGCGGCGTTGCTGCTCATAATTCTTTCGGTACCATTAGTCTTCGCGCAAACGTCCACGGGAGAGGTCAATGGGACGATTACTGATCCCAATGGCGGATCCGTGCCCGGCGCCGCTGTAAAGCTCATCAACCAGGCCACCGACATTGAAACGGTGCTGAAGACAAATGATAGTGGCTACTTTACCTTTGTGAATGTCAAACCAGCCACCTACGTACTGATGGTTGAGGTACAGGGCTTCAAGAAATCGCAGACTCAGCCATTCAAAGTCGGCGTTAATGAAACGTTTACACAAAACATCGTCCTGGCGCTGGGGACAGTCTCGGAAGTAGTTGAAGTCACATCCGCCGCCGAATTGGTTCAAGGATCTACTACGGAGCTGGGTACCGTCATTTCAGAGAAGTCGGTGCAGGATCTGCCTTTGAATGGGAGGAACTTCACTCAGCTATTGACCCTCGCGCCGGGTGTTACACCAGTCTCTACGTCTCAAAACAAAAGCATTGGCGGAGTGGAAGGGAATGTAGGTATCCCCGGGTCAGGCTTTGCCGACCCCTCTTTCCACGGCCAGCAGAATCGTTCAAAGCTGTACTTCTACGATGGCATTATCAACACCAACGTACGCGGGCCGACGTATATAGTGATTCCCAACATCGACTTGATCCAGGAATTCAAGGTCGTCGGGCATGATGCTAAGGCTGAGTACGGCGGCGCCGCCGGCGGCGTAGTGAACCTGGTTTCGAAGTCCGGGGGTAACAGCTTTCACGGCGCGGCATTCGAATACGTACGCAACGACGCTTTTGACGCCCGTAATAGCCTCGACGTGTGCACGACAGCCCGATGCAAACCCGGCCAAGGTGTGCCGGATAAACCTCTACCATTCCGTCAGAACCAGTTTGGAGCGATCCTGACTGGGCCAATATTCAAGAACAAGACATTCTTCTCCGGCGGGTATGACGGCTGGCGCTATAGTCAGGCCAGCTTAGCTTTGGCCTACGTACCGACGCCCGCCGAGATTTCTGGCGACTTTACCAACACGCCGTTCCGCCGGGACATCTACAACCCTTACTCGACCAGGACGGTTGCCGGCGCCACCGTAAGGGATAGATTTCGCTGCGATGCCGCCGGCAATGCGCTACCAGTAGATGCGCAGAACCGGCAGAACCAGTCGCTGGGAAGTCCTTGCTTCAAGATCCCTCAGGCGCTGATCTTCGCGCCAATGCAGCAGTTCTTCCAAAAATACTCGGCGCTACCTAACCTCTCAGGAGATGCCACAAATAATTTTGCGCAAAGCCGGCCCACGATTAACAATTCGGACGGTTTCCAGGTGAGGATCGATCACCATTTCAGCGAGAACGACAACATCTTCTTCCGCTTTACTCAACAGAAAGTAAGCGTCGTCAACCCGATTGGAGACGCCGGCTCAACCTCCGGTAGCTCGAAAGGTCGAAACTATGGAGGAGGTTGGACGCACACTTTCAGCCCAACCCTTATCCTTGACTTACGGACGGGCTACGCCGGCAGGCCCGGCGTGGATTCAAGCCAGCAAAACCAGCATGAACTCGGTGTCGATCCCTTGAACCAACTTGGGTTTAAGGATGTCGACAAATACTCCGGCTTGCTTGTGAATCTGTCAAACTGGCTCGCGGGCGGAAGCGGGAGTTTCGGTATCCGCGGCCCGGCCCCGCGCGAAAATCCTAACTGGAGCGTGACGCCAAACCTTACCTGGCTGAAAGGTCACCACAACATCAAAACGGGGTTCTGGTACATAGAAGCCAAGCGGATCCAGCTGAACACTTTCCAGACCTATACCTTCAGCGATGACCAGACTCGAGGCACGGCCGCAAACCAAAGCAACACCGGCTTATCCCTGGCCTCAGCTCTCCTGGGCTTCCCCAACACTTTCAGCGCCCAACTTCCACAACTGCATGGCGGCCCGGTCGAATTCAAATATTCTTCCTGGGCGGCCTATGTGCAGGACGAGTGGAAAATCCGGCGCAACCTGGTCCTCACTCTCGGTTTGCGTTACGACTACCTTAACCAGCCACGGACGCTGGACGGCCGACTCTGGAACGCCCTTGATCTCGACAATCAAAAATGGATCATCGGCGCTGCGACAATGCCTCCTCTGTGCAGCGTGGCCAAATCGGCGCCGTGTATCCCTGACGCGTTTCAAAGCGATCCGCACTTCAATAACGTCGTCTTGGCCGGCAGGGACAAGTTCGGCCCGCCTCCAATAAAGGACAACTGGGGACCACGCGTCGGCGTAGCCTGGACATTTAATCCCAAGATGGTCGTCCGCGCCGGCTATGGACTCTACTTTGATACCCTTCCAGCGAGGAGCCAGTACGCACAAAATGATCTCGAAGCCACGGTATGGCCTGATGCGACGGCGTTCGCCGGCGGGCCAACGAATACTGCTGCCAACTTCCTCAACGGCACGCAAGCCAACATTATTCAAGTGCAGGGCCAGGGTTTCGCAACGCCGTTGCCGACTACTTCTCCCTGGGGTGTCGGGGGCTTCCCGAATAATCCCAGGTACAAAGATCCTTACTCACATCAATGGCACTTTGAGATCCAAAGGGAACTGAGCCCGACGACGATGATCTCGGTCGCGTACGTAGGTAGCAAAAATGGCCGACTGCCTTACTCCGGCAACGCGAATGCCGCCCGGCAGGCCTCCAGGAACACTTGTGCGACCAATGATGCTCCTTGCAATGCCGCCTTTCTTGCTTCAGTAGACGCGTTGCGACTGATGCCCTGGGTGGGCGCAGGCCTGAACTATACGCAGAACATCGGCTATTCGAACTACAACGCTCTCGAGTCGAAATTGCAGCGGCGGTTATCGAAGGGTCTGAGCACGTTGGTCTCCTATACTTGGGGGAAATCGATAGATGTGAGCAGCGGTTATTTCAACGTGGAAAATGGACCGGGCGGAAGCGCAACCATCCAAACCTACTACGACCAGAGTACAGCCCGTGGAGTCTCGTCCTACGACATCACGCACTTCCTCTCATGGTCTACCAACTATGACCTCCCTTTTGGCCGGGGTAAGAGTTGGTTCAAGAGTGGCGCTGCCTCCTGGATACTCGGCGATTGGCAAATAAACTCGATCGTCCAGTTGCGAACAGGAGCGCCCTACAACCTAGTAGTTACCGGTGATCTTGCGAATCTTCGCGGCAATGGCTCGAGTGGCCCTAACAACTATCTGCGACCCAATCTGATAGCAGACCCGTTTGTTGCTGGTCCTGTAGCCGCTAACCCGGATCCGCTTTGTCAAAAAACCATTTCCAACGGCGGGCGCGCTGCGGATGCTGTACACACTGCCGCGACCTGGTTTAATCCATGCGCTTTCGGGATACCAAACAATACAGGCGCGTTCGGCAACCTGGGACGCAACGCGTTCCGCGGTCCGGCCGTCTATAACGCTGACTTCTCTCTCTTCAAGAGTTTCCCGATAGGAGAAAGAATGAAGCTCCAGCTGCGCGCTGAGGCATTTAATGTATTCAACATCCAAAACCTGGATACGCCCTCGGTGGTTACTGTCAATTCCAGCGGATCGTCGATCGCCGCTGGTGTTGGCAAAATTACCTCTCTGGCGCAGGGAACAACCCCAAGGCAATTGCAGTTTGGAATAAGGTTCGTGTTTTAGCATCAGCGAGCCCAGGCTCCCGGGACGCAAGCGAATCGGGAAAAGAAATGACCGAGACATGAGGGAACGGTTGTCGCGAAATGTGGCGGTGTGTTCCCTCCGACACCGCCAAATTAATCTTAGCTGAAACTTGAATATTCCTTTGGAGACTACAAAAACACCAGTGACCGCGCGGCTGAACTAGTCCCCACCGAAGGCGACTGGGAAACAATTCCGACAACGAACGAGTCCTACGGTTATCACAAATACGATCTGAGTCATAAACCAGTCTCCCACTTCATCCAGCTTCTTGCGAAGGCGGCAGCGCGTGGCGGCAACGTTTTGATGAATATCGGTCCAATGGGTGACGGTGAGATCGATCCGAAAGATCAGGCGATACTGCGGGAAATCGGCAAGTGGCTTGAGGTTAACGGGAGCAGCATTTACGCAACCGAGCGAACGCCGCTTCCCGTCCAAGCCTGGGGCGAATCGTCACGCCAAAGGAAACACGCTTTACCTGCACGCCTTCGATTGGCCTCGTGACGGCAAGCTTGTAGTTGGTGGATTGCAAAGCGCGATAGCGACGGCTTACCTGCTTGCGGATCCGAAGCGGAAGCAACTTAAATGGAAGAATCCGCAGGACTGGGTGGGATGGAAGGTGCGTGTGAATGAAGCGGCGGAGTTCGAGATCTCTGCGAAGTACACAACCGGCTCGAGCGGTAACCGTGGCAGCTATACTGTCACCATCGGGGACCAGGTATTGAAAGCCACAGTAGAACCGACTCCCAGTGAGAATCAATCTACGACAGTTAGCCTGGGGCGAATCAAACTCGCACCCGGTCAGTACGAGCTTGCCGTTAAGCCGGTGGAAATCAAAGGAGGCGAGTTGATGCGTCTATTCCACGTCGCCCTAACTCCGGTTGGGGGCAGTTAGCACAAACTTTTGGCAAGTCCCAACGGAAGGTGTTTTCTATGTTAAGAAAAATCAGGTTGAAGAACCTATTCGCAATAATAATCGTGTTTGTGCCGTTCTTAGTTGGGACCGCTGCTGCTCAAGCTCCACGCTCGGCCGCGCCGCGTGTTTTTCTGCTCGATGCAAGACAACTGCAAGCCACCAAGCAGCGCATTCAATCCGGAGATAAGACTCTTGATCCGGCGATCGGCAAACTCGAACGCGATGCACAGAAAGCACTAGCATCCGGTCCTTTCTCGGTTGTCACCAAAGACGCGACGCCGCCGAGCGGCGACCGGCACGACTACATGAGCCAAGCGCCGTATTTCTGGCCCGACCCAAAAAGCGCGAACGGCCTGCCATACATTCGGCGCGATGGCGCGCGAAATCCAGAAATCAACAAGATCACAGACCATCGCAGTCTCGATCAGATCGAGTCGTCGGTCGAGACGTTGGCCCTCGCCTATTATTTCAAAGGCGACGAAGCATACGCCGCGAAGGCGGCCCAATTGTTACGCGCGTTTTTCCTCGACACAGCGACGCGCATGAATCCGAACCTGCAGTATGCTCAGTTTATTCCTGGAGTTAATACCGGGCGAGGGATTGGTCTGATTGAAACACGCGGTCTAACGCAGATCGTGGATGCGATCGGTTTGCTCGCGGGCGCGAAGGCGTTGACGGAAGCCGACCGCCGCGGACTGGAAGATTGGTACGCAAAGTTTCTGCAGTGGATGCTCGAAAGCAAGAATGGGCGCGATGAAGCTGCCGCCAAAAATAATCACGGAACGTACTACGATCTGCAGGTTACGTCGTACGCTTTATTTCTCGGCAAGACCGATTTGGCACGCAGCATTCTGGAAACTGCGCGAACAAAACGCATTGCGCTGCAGATCGAACCCGACGGCCGGCAACCGTTGGAGCTGGCACGCACAAGAGCCTGGAGTTATAGCGTCGGGAATCTTGATGGCTTGATGTTGCTTGCGCGTCTGGGAGAAAGCGTAGGAGTTGATTTGTGGGATTACCGGACGACTGACGGGCGCAGTATTCGCAAGGCGCTCGACTTTCTCATTCCTTTTGCGGTCGCTGGAAAGAAATGGAGCTATCAACAACTTGGCGAATGGCCGCCGCAAATGTTGTTTCCTTTGATGCGCAGGGCTGCGGTCAAATATAACGATCCACAGTTTCAGGCGTTGTTGGCGAAAGTGCCGAGTGTTGATGCGGCGGATCGAAGTAATCTGATCCGGTCCGTTATGTCAGTATCATCGGCGACAGCTGGTGGGTGATTGTTGTTCTTGTCGAATCGGAAATTGAGATCGGCGAACGAGCGGGGACAGGGTCCACCTTCCCAACCTGCGAATTGGTTATGGTTGAGATTTGCTGCTCAAGATACTTCACCTCTCAGGTTGGGAAGGCGGACCCTGTCCCTGCTGGTTCGTTAGCGTCAAACCAGGACGAGGTTTTTTTGCAATTGAAATGACTCTGAAATCGTTCAAACTATTATCAACTATCGCGATTACCCTGGGTATGTATTCAATTCTGCCTGCACAGCAGCTCCCACGCGAACAATGGGGCGCCATGCCCGTTACGGTATCGCATGAAGCTGGCAAGTGGATCATCGCAGGACAAAAGAACCGACTGACGATAAACGAGACAGACCTGGCGCTGAACGTCCAGGCAGGACCGGCGCAATGGGTGATGATGCCTTCCAAAGCGGGCGACATGCTGGTGAAGTCCAAAGGTGAAGAAGTTTCCCTGCGGCTGGCAGATGCGAAAACGATTTCTGTTGTTGCTTACGACACAGGCTTCAAGACGGGCGTAAAGATTAGTCTGGCTGGTTGGAAGCTGAAATCCAACGACCTTGATCTGGAGTTGTTTCTCACGGTTTGTCTTCAAGGCAAAGATGAAGAGTTAGTCTTCGATGTCGCAGCTAATGAGCACGACGCCGCGTTGCGCCAGTTGGACTGGCCCGCTGCGCTCGATGCTCGCGAAGTTGATTACACACTACTGAGCAATGGACGCGGAACGCTCTTACCGCGCAACTGGCCCAAAGAGTATTACCCGATTCGCACAATAACTCCTGAAGGAAAAATTGCTCAGACGGACCATAGTGTTTTGCAAAGCCACGTTATTGAGTCGTGGTCGATGTCCTGGTGGGGATTTCAAAAAGGCAAGTCCGCAATGATGGTCATCGTCGAAACACCCGATGATGCCGCCTATCAATTCAGCCATCCGGCCGGCGGGCCAACGGTGATTGGGCCGCGCTGGCGCGCGCAGCTTGGACGCTTCGGTTATCTACGCACAGCGCGCATGTGTTTCATTGCGAATGGCAATTATGTCGATATGGCCAAGCGTTATCGCAGATACGTGAAAGATACCGGCCTCTTTGTTTCGCTTACCGAAAAGATCGCCCGTACGCCGGCGGTCAAAGATTTGATCGGGACGCCGCAAACACGTGTGAGCATTTTGCGAAACCTGAAACCCGACAGCGATCGGTACGATACAAAAACCCCTGCCAATAACTACGGTCTTACAACAT
>Ga0137390_10004665_pt1 | contig 11448 bp, 17 predicted proteins | sample 15con2h24AmetaG_FD_104937 | JGI IMG/M metagenome (GOLD analysis project Ga0137390, IMG submission 104937) | Vadose zone soil microbial communities from Angelo Coast Range Reserve, California, USA - 15con2h2.4A metaG | ecosystem: Environmental > Terrestrial > Soil > Vadose zone > Saprolite... | reverse complement strand
CTTACTATACGTTCGTCGATCGCCTAACCAACCAACTTCCCAGCCCCCCCACCCCGACCTACACCTACCCAGCCTACACTCCTTATTACCCACCTCCAGACAATTAGATCGTACCCGGCGCGCGCCGACATAGACATTAACTGTTCCCTAAATGATACATTGCCAGCCCTTTCATTGTTTCAATTTTTTTTCTCCTTTCTTGACCGGGCCAAAATCCATTCACACTACCCTGCTGGGTTTTCCCTCGTGTTCGATACAACTTCTTCGTGATGTCTTTTATTTCACTCACGCCCTGTGACCACGTAATACCCTTTCCAGTACGGTTCATCCTCTGCCTCTTTGGAAGGATTGTTACTTTGTCGTGGTGACCGTGCGCGGACCCTTTGCACTCGTCATTCCTATGTTGTACCCTACCTCCAAGAGGAACTCTATGTGTTAACGTGTCCCATATTGGGAGGCAGGGTGGACCCTAGTCGAAGCTGGGTCTTCGAGCGCTCGCGAGAAGTCGACGGGTCCCTCGAAACCACTGTACCCGGAAGAATCTATGATTTTCAGAAGATGATCCGAACAACCATCCCTTGAACTCTCTCACAGGTGTTGAACGTCGAAGCTTGAAGCGTTGAAACTGTAGGTCGGACGTTAGATGACTAAAGCCAGCTGAACTACAACGTGGCGAGCTATGACATTGGCCAGGACTTGTAGTAACTGACGATTCTTCCCACATACTGTGCAGGCGATCTGCGTGTGGGCACTGCGTGGGACAAGATACCGACGATCTTGGGAGCAAAAAAAGCTCCCAGACTCAATCGATACCACGCGGTCGTCTATCACTTCCTGAGGCCTCTTTCTGCCACACCGAGCGAGCCAGCGGTTGTAAGCGCTTTCAACACCGTAATGGCACCGACGGTTGGTCTACCACTAGTACTGGCAGGCGACACGGTCACCCTTCCATGACGCCTTCCATGATGCTTTCCACGCTGGTGGCTTTCTTGTAGCCTTCTAGGTCGATGTCACGCTGGTCCTAACCACATTTGGCCATGGTAACCTACAGTGGCGCAGGTGGGAGATTCCGGGACCATTAGCGCAAGAAAGGAGGGACTATTCTCACGACGAGACATCCCCCGAGCCAAACGAGCGGCCACTTCCGCCAAGAACAACCCATATCCAAGTATTTCATCACCGAGGCCACCGTGATTGCGTCCCTAGATCGGAGGGAGGGGCAGGGGGGGGAGGGCTCTCTCCGAGTCGCTCGCCCATGGCGTTGGCGGGATGGGGTGCGTGGGGTGCGTGTGCGCGTGTGCGTTGGGGGAAAAGGGGGGGAGGGAGGCGAAAAGCGAACCTCCCATTCCCTCTTGCGACCTGTCGTACCGGGACATCCCATTCACACAGGCTCACCCCAAACGCGGTATCGGGACCGGCATTAAAACCCTCCCTCCCCCCACTTTCCGGGCAAACACGTATCGCAACAAGTGGGAAGTTGGCTTTCCCGCTTCCGCGCGCAGGCTGCTGCTGCATGGCCACCACGTTGTCGCCGCCCGCTGGTTGGCTTGGCTGGCTGCTCGTCTTCGAGGAGGAAGAAGAACGAGAAGAATCACATGCCACGATCATGCCACGGTCTGCCTTCTGAACCAGTGCCTCCTCGCCGCGCCTCCCAGTGCCATCCCTCTTGATAACTGAGTGGGCGCATGCGCACGGTGGAAATCACTGGCAGCCAACGAGTACTAGTAGGTGCGGCACGTGTCGTAAGGCCTCCTGACACAGGGAGCCTTGTCTTGGCGTCGTTCGAGACGTCGAGGACCACAAAGGGAGGACAAACTTCCTCGAGCAGGAAAGGGAGGAGACATGTGCCTGATGAATGAAAATGAACGATCTGATCAGACATGATCAGATCAAATGATAAGGTAGGATTCAATCATCAAGGCCCCAGGCCCAACAACGACGTAATATACCGACTAACTCGGTTGCTTTCTGAAAAATGTGAAATCTTGTTCTTGAATTTGTCATGGTACATACCCACAAGTGCATCGGCGTCACCGTGCTCTGCTCCCTTATGGACGGGTATTAGATTTGGCCCCCCAGTACCGTCGTGAAACTAACAACTACAAGGCAGCAGACATAGGCGCCCGCGGTAGGGTACGCGCGGAAGAGAAAAAGAACTATAGGTATTGGGTGGGAGAGCAGCCAAAGCAACGTAGGGAAAGGGAGAAAGTAGATACGCCAAGTCGTGGGTGGGGTCGGGTGCAAAGAGACTACTCGTGGCGGCAATCATCATCGTGAAGCGAGGGTCGGAGGTAACGTAAATAAGGGATGTGAGTTCGATACCGCATTCAGCCCTAGGCGACGATGCACTTGAGAGATTTCTTCTTGACGACAGGCGGGTCGAGAGCAGCGACGATAGCCTTTACGGGTGTCAACAAATCAAAACAAGTCCTGGCGCATACAGTCAAGCACTCGCCTCATCGAAAACGTTCTTGAGCCCCTTCTGAGTGAGTGCGGAACACTCGACGTACTTGACCGCACCGAGTTCACGCGCGAGACGTTCTCCCTGCTCGGGGGCGACAGGCCGCTGCTTTTGCCGCTGGAGTTTCTCCATCACTTGTGGGTCGTCGCGTAGGTCCACCTGGGTGCCCACGATAAGGCACGGAACTCCTGGGCAGTGATGGTGCACTTCAGGGAACCACTTCTCCTTCACGTTCTCAAATGACGCCGGTGAGGTGACGCTGAAACAAACGAGGAAAACGTCCGTCTGCGGGTACGATAGTGGACGTAGACGGTCGTAGTCCTCCTGGCCTAGACGTCGCGATGATGAATGGACGGGAAGAACGGAGCGCAAAAGTGCCACCACGGGGCGGGGACGACAGGTTACGGGCACTCACCGGCCGTATCAAACAGGCCCAGTGTGTAGGGGTCATCGCCGATCATTACGGTGACCGCGTAGTTATCAAACACCTGCGTAGACAGGTGTAAAATTTTCTCCGCCACGGCTGGCAGACGGGACTCTTACCGTCGGAACATATTCGCTCGGGAATTTGTTCGTCGTGTATGAAATTAGGAGACAGGTCTAAAGGATTGGCGGAATGAAAGACAGTTTGAAGCAAGGAGTGAAAAGTCCTCGGTGCATACCTTACCGACAGCACCATCACCAACTACCACACACTTTATTGTCTGCATATCGCTCAGAAATTTTCAAAAGATACGATAAAACTATTCTTTGAGTGGGAGGATTGCGTGTCAGAGAGACAGAAAGCATAACAAACGGCGAGAGTTGAAAGAAAAGGTGGAGGCCGAGGGGCAGCAGTGCGTGGCAAAGCAGAGAAAGACTCACAATTCTCTGGGCCAAAGGCGGACGGGGGCTGGCGAGAGCGTGTAAGGTTGTCAAGTTGGAGAGGTGGTGGTGGATGGGCGTATAATCTCGAATGTTGATCAGTCGGCGATAAAAGACTGGGATATGAGACGCGTGGGGGACGAGTTGTATTTAGCAGAGCGGGCGGGAAAATGGGAAGGAGAGAACACTTACACCAAGGCAGTGGCGAATGAACACGAGCGTCGTGCGAGGCAACCAGAGTCGAGTTCGCCCGTCGACGACTGCGTTCCCCGCTCGGTCGGCCCTCCGGCCGGCCGCCATCGGCATCCGGCGGGTGTTGATATTGTCTCCATTTCGGCAAAATCATCTCATTAGCATTACCAATGTGCGCGTACAGCCCACCCCTAATATACTTTACAGTATTATTCAAAAACAAGGTCCTCAGGAGGTTATAAGTTAAACGGAACAAAAGGCGTTGGTTGCGCAACAACCAGCATCGCAACCGCCCCGGCGAGGTTAACTCGTTTTGACGCGCTTGCCCGAAGGGAGGTCCTCCATAGCTAAATAGACATCATATCACCCATCAGATGCCACTCCCTGCGAACGCTGACCATAGACGACGGTCTCTTACTTACATGCCGTTCCCATAGGTTCTGCCCACCAATTTAGCTTTCCGTCTCGACTTCCAGTGACGACCCAACTTTCCCCGGTTGAGCCGCCTCTTCGGTATGCCTATGTTCAAAAGGACATATTGTTAGCGCTTGGTCACCCACGACTATTCTCGCCGCTTACCCCGATAGCTTGCACGACGCATCCTCCTCGGGATGAGACCGTCTGACATAATACTTCACAAATACGGACGCACCTTCGCCATGGTCCAAGCCACAAAGAATTCGAGCACTTGCTTTGTCCCACGCGAACAAATAACCACGCGCCGAGCCGTACAGCACAGCATCGTGGCGACCCACAAACAATGCGTTCGCATCGTAGATTGCATCAGCTTGAAGGCCAGGCTCCACAGTATAAACTTGCATGACTTTGCCTCGGTTTTCGTCATGGGAGATGGTGACGAGATGCGCGCGTCCAACTTGCTGAGAGACCAAGGCGTGTGATCCGGTCGGGAGGACATCTATACCACATCTATGTAGTTCATCAGCAACCTGGACCCAAATGAACGAAAGAACATAAGGCAAACGTACATCCTTGCTTTAAAGACGTTGCACATCCGCAGTCCAGTATCGGACACTTGGCAATACCACCTATAAACGTGTTGTTCGCAACGGCGTACACTGTCAATAACAATAGGCACTTACAACACGCCATCTTTTGTTCCTCCGAGTAGCGCCGTTCCGTCATCAATGAACTGTATTGCAGTGACGTTCTGCCTGTCGATTGGCCGTTGAGACTGCCATGTACCTAATCCTTGTCAATTTTTACACACCACGGCAACCGAGCATCTCGCTTACCTTGTTGCATCATCCAGATACGTACACCGAATTTAGGAAATGACGCTGCAATCCGATCGCCTTTGTACGCAAGTGCAGTTGGCGCGTCTTCCTGCGTCGCCCCGACAGCTGGTTCAAGAAGACGGCCCCAGTGCCATACATCGTGTGCACGAGGAGGCGTGTTACCTGCCGGTCGCGTCCAGCGCACCAGCGCTCCGTCCGTACACAAGGCAAGTACGCCAGCGTCGTCGTCCATCCATTGAGCAGAGACGACAATAGACGAATGCGGCAGCCGTGCCACTTCGCTGTACGTCACATTATCCCAGACGCGAATTGTACAATCGGCACCTAATGAGCGGCTTCAGCATGGCGTCAAAACGCTTACATATAAATGAACCAGCGCTCACACGTTACGGCCATTAATTTTCCAGTACGGTTGAAAGTGATACCTCGAATGGCAACATTCTCACCCTGCACTGCAACACATCGGATCGGTGACACAGTTGGCCAAGTAGATGGTGATGGGCGCTTTGGTGGAATCCCGAGCGGCGCAGCAGGATCCATTCGAGGTGGAGATGCCTTGCGTTTCGTGCCTGCTGCCATGGGAGTGCTGTGCCCACGCCCGTCAGCAATCGCGCGAGGTGCATGAGGATGCGGTGGGTGGGAATGTGGCACGTGGGGATGCCTCTCTGCAAGACCATGTCAGCCCGGCATATCAGTTTAGGGTTACATGGACCACTTTTAGTCACGAAACGCGAAGTACTCACGATAGCGATGATATTGTGGGTAGGTTTTGGGGGACATGCTTTGGGCAAAAGGCGCAGACCCCATCATTTGTAACGTAAGCCCCGACCGGGGCTGCCGCGGTGGATGATTGCTGTCTGGCACCATTACTTGTGACGGTTTAAGAGGGATTTTTGGTGCCATCGGCTGCCCGAACGGCTGAGAGTGATGGAAGGTTTGTACAGAAGGTGAAGACGGTCTCCCAGGGATTGATGATAAGGAAAACGACGGGTGCCGCGGAGCAACGGGGATGTTATTCGAATTGGACATCGCTGCAGGTCGCCCACGTGTGGGCGTGTTGAGGGGCCCATGATCATGAATCGTACTGGGCCCTGAGGTAGGCCGGAGAGGCAGAGGTGGCGATGGCTCACAGGAATCGGGACCCGCGCGGAAGGGTGGGTAGAAGTCCGTGGGGCCATCATCGCGGCCTGGTCGGAACGGCGGCCAGGAGAGTGTTTGCGGCTTTCTTGGAAACTGTTTTGGTGACGAAGGGTGAGAAGCAACGCTTGTAGCGCTACTTTCCAGAGGGCCGTGGCTGAATGAACCTCGCGAACTAGCGGGGGAAAGACGAGACGGCGAATTGTCTTTCCTGAGACTCGATGAAGGTGGGGGCGCCAGCGTTGATGGTGAGGCAGGTACTTCAACAGGAGGTGGAGGCGGTAAGATGGCGTGAGGACGCGAGAACCGCCGTACCGAGGACGGAGAGGAAGGAATCTTCTCTGGGAGGGGATCAGCCTGTACGAGGGTCACAAGTCAAAACGGTTGTGCGGAAAAACAACAAAATACCTTCTTATCCTCGTCAGAGAATGATGAAGAGGGGGGCAGTCCGATGGCGTCCGACACGAAACTACCAGGTGCGAATGAGTTTGAACCCGGCCGTGTTGGAAGCTTAGTTTTGACAAGAGATGAGGAAATCGGTGGAGCGGAGGTAGGAGAGGCCGGTGAGGGAGGAACCTTTGTATCAAGACGTGGCTGGGTCTCGCAAGGGCCGTTAGCATTCTCGGGTCGCTCTGGCCTACGGCTCCTGATATTATGCCTGCGTGAAGTCAGTGTTGATAAGGCAGCAGGTACAGAAGGGCTCCAAGGCCTCTCTGGAGCAGGTATGGGAGGATTTCCGTCCTCCGAAAAGCTACTGGAATTTGCAGAATCAGAAGTCTCATCAACTGGCCTCGCCGTTGCGGGAAAGGCAGTAGGCACTGGAATAGAAGGGCTCCATCGTCCGAGTTTATCATTGACATGGGCATCGACGAAAGTCTATTGCCCATCAGTGTTGCGTCACAACTCCGAAGTGAATACATACATGTGTTGATACATCGTCTTGTTTAACGGGCGCGGAAGAGTTTGGATATGGCTTATCAAGAGAAGGTGTGAGGGGGCTGTTAGTGGTCGAGTCGACTTTAATGGGAGGTAGGCTACAATCATGCTCAACGTGCCGTGAGTGAGTGGCTCCCATCTTCGACGCGGTGGGCTTCGCGACAGGTGACAATCCAACCCTTATATCAGGCAGCGAAAAAGAGGAGACCGAAACGCCGACAGGCTTTGAAGGGGAAGACTTTGATACAACTCGCGTAGGGGTGGGGCAGACAGTCTGTTGGGGTGGAGGGGAAGGGTCCGTCAGAATGCTCCCAGATATATTCATCGGATCCGCTTGAATTCCAATGGAGTGATGGATGACCCTAGGCAGCGGTGCATGTGCTTTGCAATCAAGTGAGTGCAGTAGAAGAGATGATAATGGCATGTTGTACGTACCAACGGTCACAGATGCATCGGGACGTTTTGCCCAAGGTTTCCTCATCTTAAGGGGTAAAGACTGCTCTGGAGGTACAAGGGTATCGTCGTCTTCTGCGACCTGTGTCTCTTCTTCAACATCCGAAAGAGAGGAACCCTCCAACTCATCGCCCTCAAATATGATAGCACGGTCCTTGAAGGGACCATCAGCTACAGTAAGGAGAATCTCCTTCCCGGGCTTGACTTCGATCCGTTTGTAGGCAAATAAGCTGAATTGGACGACGCCTTTGATCTCTCCTTCTCCCTCAGAGTCGCTTTCCGGGTCAACACGTCGAAGGACAACATGTGCTTTCTGGCTGGATCCATGGTGTCGGAACCGCAAGGGGCCCTTAATTCCGAGGATTGAAGCTGCTGTGGGTGCCGGGGACACCAGGTCGTTGTCAATACTTGAAGAGTCCGTCATTCTGAGTGGTTTTTATGGGTCGTGGTAACCCACAGAGGGAGGAGGAAGATTCAGTTCAGCAGAGGAACAGCCAACCGACGATGCACTTTGGTCAAACGAGGGCACGGCATTTGCCGACCACGTCGTCACCCAGCATTAATATTGCTTCAACGACACTCCATCTTGCTACACGCTTGCTACACAACTCTGCCTTGCACAGATGGCCCTCAGCCTTTCATTTCATTTCTTATCGAGACACAATCCAAATCACGGTCGTTCTACCAACCCCGGTTATCGACCACTCATTCTCCTAGTTCACCTCTGGTACTTCATTCCTCCACCTCACCCCCGCGCTTTGAGAAGCTACTATTGCTATCTGCCTCACAGCCCGAGCCTGTTCGAGTGATGCACCTCCTCGACGCGCGTTATCAAGGTGCCAGGTGATCTGGCGGGGAGTGTCCACCGCGATGAGCGTACCAACCAAGACGTACGACGTCTCCAGTTGATTCAAGATTTCGGTATAGCCGTATACGAATCCATAAGCCATTGCGTTGCAGAACCACCCTACACGACCGTTCTAGAATTCTGTCTGCGTCTCAAAGAGCATGGTATGCGTACCCACATCAGGGTATCCTTTATTCAGCAAACCCTGCACGTTATCCGCAGTCTCACCGTAAAGAGCTCGGAAGAATCCATCGCCTTGCCGTTCAAGCTCGGACAACGATACGGAAGTGTCCCTGCAGAATTTGTCACTTAATCTGTGAGCGTATTCTATATCACTCACCTCTGTATTTCCGTATCGCGTAGTTCCTCGGGCGTAGCCTCTAGAAGAGAGATCATGGCGTTTATTGTCTGGCGGAAGTTCATCGCGACGTTGATTTGTCTGGGATAACAGAACATATACCTTTGAGTATCCGCCTGTGATGCCGCACTTGAAAATTGCATCCCGAAACCTGCGAACTAGGAGAACCTTTTCACGATTTGCTTCAATCTCCGGCACCTTCAACTGGTTTTGCACGCGCTCCAGTTCCCCCAAGACATACTTGAATAGATGGGGGACTGCCTCTGGCCTGTTCCCAGCCGTGAAACTAACTAGTGTTGGGATATACCATGGGTTTTGAATGACTAGAATCACGTTAACTGATGAGACCGTTAACGAGAGTTCTACATGAGTTACCGTCTGATGAGGAGGTGATTTCTCCGTATGGGTACAAAGACTTGAGATGCTGAAGAGCTGTCTCCGAGGCTATGTCTGCCATCTGTAAAGTTTTGTTGGATGCACTGATCAGGAGGATCGAAAGGCAAGCGTGGTCAGTCGTTTGGGTCTATTTGTACATGTGCAATTGCATGACGTTTGAGGATTCTTCGTGCCCTCTCTGTTAAGATCGCACCACTCGCGGTCCACGGGCTTACTGTGTGTAAGGATATAATATTGGTACAAAGTGTGAGGCGAGAGAGATTGGACATGGTACGTATGCAGTATGAGGTACAAATGGATTCAACTTGAAAAATGGGGCACGACGGGGCGCGCGATTAACTAAATGGAGTCCGAGGCGATATATGGATAAGAGCACGAGCACGAGATCTCCTCCACATGGGGAAGGCCATGACACCCGCCATTCTCAATACAGCGAGCAATTTCCTCCGCCATCTTCTGTCCCTCGTAATATGCTCCATGCAAGTAACCTAAACACGACGCCACATTTCGCAATGCGCCGCCAGTCAGTGGTCCAGGCACCCCCGGGGAGGATCAAACTTAGGATATCGTGATCCCGGACCTACCGAAGTACTTCAGGCTCGTGGCCTCGCCGCCGAACCAGAGTCTCTCCTCAACCGTGGCTCTCAGATTCATGTGGTGACCTTTTAGAAAACCTGACGGCCAGTTGCTGAAGCTTCCCCGGTAGAGAGGATCGCTGTGCCAACGAGGAAAGTAGAACGCGTCGGGGTCGGGGATCGTTGTATTGGGGTACATCGAGCGAAGGACGGAGAGGACTTCCGCTTTCACGACATCGTCGCTCATTGACTCGATCCGTTTTGAGAAATCACCCTTTGAAAGGGGTTATCAGCACCCCGGCGAAAGGGGGGGAAAGAGGGGCTCACGGTAACGGTGACGAAAAGAACTCCGGAACCTGGGAAGAAACCGTCCATATCAAGGCTCTGCCAGACTGGGTACCATCCCCGCTCATGATCAGCGTACAGAGCAAACTGGTATCCTTGCGTCAGAACGTGAGTGTTCAACTCATGAGAGCATCGGGCACCTCAGTGTCAAACCAGAACTTCTCCGGGAACTGCAAATAAATCTTGGTGTATATTCCCTGTGCGCGGTGATAAGTTGAAGAGGAAAAGATTGCCGCAAATTAATTAGCCTGCTGACCATCGCCATACCGTGTATGGCTTCCGATTTCCATTTAGGTAAAGCAGGCTCGAAGAGAACGTCATCATTCTGTAGAACTCCGAGACTGAAGGTAACCAGGGCATAGTCCGCACTCAAGCTCGACCCGTCTGAGAGGCTCACCGATACCCTATCTTTAGAGTACGTTATAGTCTTAACGGTGGCGTTCAGAAGGACCTGTTCCTCGGAAAGAAATCCAGCGGCCTCGGACTGAATGATATTCGCGAAGCCGCGTTGATCTGTCGTCAAGAGGTTTTCAGTAGAAAAGCCGCCTTGGTCACCATTAAAGGTGAAGTTATTCGCCTAGAATATCCCGTGATAAGCAGCCAGTTTGCGACAAACCAAGACGATCTGGCTCCGAGTAGGACTTTTTATCATCACTCTTCGGAACAGCAAACGCGACTGGCTGGTATAGAATGGATACATTACCCAAGAAGACGCAAGCCAAGAGCTTTGCTCTGGTGCCTGGGCATATTCCCAGTCAAATTGATAGTATTCAGAAGCTGCCTCGTGAGGCGTTCTAGGTTTGGCACCAAGAAAAGCGTAGCCGCTACGAGTTGTTGTATCCACTAAACCCCTCAGGATCCTATCCCCTGTTAAAAACGGTCATGCCAGCTGCGGGTCAAGGGGCGAGAGGCCACTCGCGGACGCACCTCCACCCACAGTCAAAGCAACGAAATTCTCCACCGCGGTGTTGAACGTCTGCATATAATCAACGGCCCCGGTGTGATCGTACGTCGCTAAAAGACAATGGCGTCAGTAAGAACTATATTTGAAATTGGGGACATACTGATGCTGCCACGATAGTGATTCGGCTGAGTCGATAGATTGTGTTTCCGGGCCAAGTCGAATATCGGATTAGATGGGCCGTCGTTGGTCTGCGTACCGTGAATCCAGTCGGCACCTAATTCCAGTGTATATTGCCTGTCCTCAGCGCCGAATGGGAAGCTCTTCATACGCCCGCCGAGCGTCTCGCGTGCTTCAATAATCTTGAAGTTGTCTATACCTCTTCGGTGGAGAGTCTCAGCGGCCATGACGCCGGCGACGCCACCCCCTAGGATAAGGACCTGAGTTTCGCTGGTGCCGGTAAAATGGCTCTGCTCTGTGGGAATAGCAATTCCCTGAGACTGGGGGGTGTAAAGTCCCAGACTAACAGGGGTAGATAGTCGCAAGATCCGTAGGACAGAGAGGAGTAGGCTGAGAAAAGCAGTGAAGGAGGGAGCAGACGACGCTATTGCGTCGCCGATGATTGTATCAAATAGGAGGTGCATAGTGAAATGGGTAAAGCAAAGGAACAGTGAGATGGCTAAGGGACGCTTTCCAAACCTTTGCGGATATGGTCATAGGTTTGCGT
>Ga0137390_10004663_pt1 | contig 11451 bp, 9 predicted proteins | sample 15con2h24AmetaG_FD_104937 | JGI IMG/M metagenome (GOLD analysis project Ga0137390, IMG submission 104937) | Vadose zone soil microbial communities from Angelo Coast Range Reserve, California, USA - 15con2h2.4A metaG | ecosystem: Environmental > Terrestrial > Soil > Vadose zone > Saprolite... | reverse complement strand
TTCGGCATATAGACAGCAGCCACTGAAAAAGCACGCTCTAAAATCTCCGGATGGCAAGTGAGGATCAGGCCGGCGGAAAACGGCATGGCCAGCCATTTGTGCGGATCGATGGTGAGCGAGTCAGCGCGCTCGATGCCGCGGACCAGGTTGCGATGCCGATCAGAGAAGATAGCTGCCGCTCCATAAGCTCCATCCACGTGCAGCCACAGATCATGGCCGCGGCATATATCAGAGATAGCAATGAGATCATCAACAATCCCGGAGTTAGTCGTCCCCGCCGTGGCCACTACACAGAATGGTTGTCTCCCGGCGGCGCGATCCTGCTCGATATTCTCTTCCAGCACTTGCGGATCGAGTTGGAGCTGATCGTTTAGCGCGACGCGCCGCAGGGCTTTCCTTCCAATGCCAAGCAGGCCGGCGGATTTGTCGAGCGAATGATGCGCTTCCGCCGACGCATACAAAACTGGTTGTCCTCCGATCGAAACCAGCCCGTCTTCGACTGCGGCGGGGAATTTGGCCGCGAGCGCGAGCGCCAATCCGCTGAAATTCGCTTCATTCCCGCCGCTAGTAAACGTTCCGTTGAACGCATCTGGCCAGCCTACACGTTCGCCAATCCAGCGAATGGTTTCGAGTTCAATTTTCGATGCCAGTTGCGATCGCGCCAGCGTAGCCAGCTGCGGGTTCAGCGCCGCCACCAGCGCCTCGGCCAGAAACCCCATGTAAGTTGGAGTAGGATTCATCAGGCCAAAATAATTCGCGCTGGGCACGTGGAATCCTTTATCCACCATCTCATGGCAAATTTCGTCGAGCACTTTTCCCGCGTCTTCTCCAATCTCAGGTAGAGGATTATTCAATGGGCCATAAGTACGGTGCTCGGCAGGCAGTTGCACGGCGCGCTCGGGCAGGGAAGAGAAGAAGGCGTCAACCTGATCAATTAGCCGGTAGCCCAGCTTGCGGCGAGTTGCGGAATCAAATTCAAAGCCCATGCTGATTTAGGTTAATTGGAGGTAAGGCGTGAGTTCTATCCGAAATTTGCGATCAAAGTCTTCGCCAACGAGAGCTACAAGCGAAAGAAATCCGTACTAATTTTTCGCATTCTCTCCGGTCTTTGGCGCCGCCTGCCGTTCTTCATTGTTCTCTGCTTCCCCAACCGTCGAGATTTTCTCGGGCCTAAGCAGAGGAAAAAGGATTACGTCGCGGATGGTATGTGAATCGGTGAGCAGCATGGCCAGCCGGTCGACGCCAACTCCGACGCCTCCGGCCGGCGGCATGCCATAGGACAATGCTCGAATATAGTCTTCATCCATCTGATGCGCCTCTTCGTCGCCCCGCTCGCGGGCCTGCAATTGTTGTTCGAAGCGGCGGCGCTGTTCCTCAGGATCATTGAGCTCGCTGAAACCGTTAGAAATTTCCATTTGGCCGGCGAAGATTTCGAAGCGTTCTACCCAGTCCGGTTCGTCTGCTTTGTTTTTGGAAAGAGGCGACACCGCAACCGGGAACTCGTAAACGATCGTGGGTTGCACCAGGTGTTCCTCCGCCACGGCCTCAAACAGGGCCGCGATAGTTTTTCCGGCTGGCTCGTTCGGATCGTATGCCATGTGAGGATGGGCGGCATTGAATCGCGCGACCAACGCCTTCACTGAATCATGCGAGGCGAAGTCCGACATTGCCGGTTTTGCCCCCGCTGCCCCCGGCCAGAAGCGGATGATGGCCTCGCGCATGGTCATGCGCCGCCAATTGGTTCCGCTCCAATCAATCTCGTGTTCGCCCCATTTGGTCTTAGTGCCGCCAGTTACATCTTTCGCCGCCTGTTCAATCATGTTCTGGGTGAGATCCATTACGCCGCGGAAATCTGTATATGCCTGATAAAACTCCAGCATGGTGAACTCGGGATTCCAACGCCAACCGAGCCCTTCATTGCGGAAGTTACGATTGATTTCGTACACTCGATCGAGTCCGCCGACGGTAAGCCGCTTGAGATAAAGCTCCGGCGCGATACGCAAAAATAAATCCATATCCAGAGTGTTGTGATGAGTCTTGAACGGACGAGCTACCGCACCGCCAGCGATAGGCTGCATCATCGGCGTTTCCACTTCGATGAAACCATGCTCATCCAGGTAACGCCGCAGCGACTGCACCAGCTTGCTGCGTTTGAGAAAGACCTCCCGTACCTCTGGATTCATAACCAGGTCCACATAACGCTGGCGATAACGTAATTCCACATCCGTAAGGCCGTGCCATTTTTCCGGAAGCGGAAGCAGATCTTTGGCCAGAAATGTGACTTCCTCGACGTGAACCGTCAACTCACCGGTTCGCGTGCGAAACAGGTAGCCACTCACGCCAATGTGATCGCCGAGGTCAAGCAGCTTGTAAAGCTCAAATCCCTTGTCGCCCACGGCATCTTTCTTCACATAGATCTGTAGTTTCTGACCGCCTTGTTGCAGATGCGCGAACCCGGCTTTGCCCATCAGCCGGATGGCCATAATCCGTCCGGCTACGCGAAGGTTTACGCGTGGATTTTGCAGTTGCTCGACGGTCTTATCGGAGTATTCGCTTAGAATTTGCGGAATCGTGTGCGTGAACTGGTATTGGCGTGGATACGACTGCTGTCCGAGCGCCTCAATCTGTTTGAGCTTGTCGCGCCGCAGTTCGTAGATTTTTTCGTCGAGGGCCAAGAATTTCCTTTTATGTGATTACACGCCCAAAGACAGAGCGATATCCGCACGGCTGGAAGGACGACGAACGATTATAACCAACACGCAATGCTTGTGTTCTTAGGCGCCCTGTCGAGACCTAAGCGCAAAACTTTGAACACCATGGAAAAATGCAAACACCTAGCAGCGGGGTGATTGCATCCAAAGCGAAGAGCCAGCAGCGTTCACAAAAGCCGTACGCGCCCTAGTCTGATAAAGACTAATAAGAACCCGGATGGGGGGACATGAAATCAAGCAGAATTGGGGTTTCGGTCATTATCTCTCTCATGTTACTTGTCGTCGTGGGCACCCTTTGCGGACCTAAGAGCGCTGAAGGAGAGCTCCGTTGGCAGACTCCTAAAAAGGAAGAGATGCGCGTGCGTTTGGTTGCGCTAGCCTGGTCTCATCCGCGTTCGTCTTTTTTTTCGAGTGAAGAAGTTTTTATTGCTGAAAAACAGTTGACCCATAACGAGTCACGCCTGGTGAAGGTGGTATACCAGTTCCTTCCGTATCAGCCGCGCCTTTCTGAGAATGGCCTTGACTACTCGACCGTACACGAGTTTCGTGCCCTAAGAGACCCAGCTTGTGATGAGACGCTTTCACAAATGAATTCGGGTGAAGCAGGGGACTGGCGTCAGCCACAACCACACCTCAAGTATTCAACGGATGCTCCGGCGCTGAATCTCCAGCGGCATCGATCGCCTTTGCCTTGTTACGTGACAACTGCGGAAGATTACGCCAGACCGGTTTACGAGCCCAGCGAAGGTTCATATTAGGCTGAGCGCATCCTCAGCTTGAAGCTTGTGGCAGTCGGCGGTACTATTAGGCTGCCAATTTCCTTAGTTGCGAGCAACCGAGGTCTGATGCCCCAGAACTACGTTCCCATCTTTATCTTCATCGCGTTCATTGCGATTCTGATTCCCGTCACCCTGCTCGCCGCCAAACTGGTTCGCCCCGACAATCCTCACAAAACAAAGTTGATGCCGTATGAATGCGGCATCGACCCCGTGGACAGCGCCCGCGGCCGCTACACTGTTCGGTTTTATATTGTGGCCATCCTGTTTGTGGTCTTCGACGTGGAGACCATTTTCCTTTTTCCCTGGGCGGTGAAGTTCAAGTCCTTCGGCCTCTTTGGACTGATCGAGATGTTGATCTTTCTCTTAATCCTGGTGGTCGGTTATATCTGGATTTGGAAAAAAGGCGCTTTGGAGTGGGTGTAAACCTGATTGGCCATGGTTGATCCATCTCCGCAAGCCGAAACTTTCGCTGCCAGCCGCTGGACTCGAGGGAACTTTTTCTTTCCCACTCGCATCGTGGTCAGCCCGGAACATGTCTTGCGGGTGAAGTCCCACCTGTTTGGTAGCAATCAGGAAAGCATTGCGATGGGAAAGGTGGCTTCTGTCCAAATCTCCACCGGAGTGTTCTGGTCAGAGATTCGGATAGACTCCTCGGGGGGCAGCAATCCGATTCTTAGTCACGGACATCGCAAACGTGATGCAGAACGGATCAGGGATTTGATCGAACATTTCCAATCGAACCGCACACCGTGACACTCCTGCGTGCCACCGTTGACACCGCACTGCCAAGCTGTTAGAAGTTAACGTTCTTCCGAGATATCTGCCGCGCCGGAGGGTCGAACCTTCCCAGCTATGCCCGACGAAAAAAAGCCTACTTCACCGCCGCCGGAAGGTGGCAACAAGTCGACAGCAAAGCCTCCTGGCTCCGTCCAGTCGTCGTCACCCGAAGCCGGTGTGAGTTCGTCTACAGCAAAGCCTGCAACTCCAGCCGGCGTGCCGGCAAGAACAGTAGGGGAGCATGCTCTCCCGGCCCCCTCCAAGCCCACTGGCCCGGTTCCCGTTCCTTGGGATTCGCCGATGGTGGCGACTCTCAAGCGCCAGTTCGGGTCGGGCATCAGCGAAGCTAGCACTTACTTAGGCCAGAACTACATGGTCGTGGATCGCTCACTCATCCCTGAAATTCTCCAGGTTCTACGCGACCAGGAACAATTTGATTACTGTGTAGACATCACTGCCGTTCACTATCTCACTCGTGAAAAGCCTTTTGATGCGATCTGGATTCTCTACTCCTTCGCTCGTAATGAGCGCATTCGGGTAAAGACTCTCATTGCTGAGAATGAGGCGTTGCCTAGTTCGGTCTCCATCTGGCCGACGGCAAATTGGCTGGAGCGCGAAGTCTACGATATGTTCGGCATTGCCTTTGAAGGGCATCCCGACCTCAAGCGAATCCTCCTGCCGGAAGGCTGGAAGGGGCATCCCCTGCGCAAAGACTACGGAATTATTCAGCAGGACCAAGAATGGGTGCAGAAAAACCTGGGGATTGAAAGCGGCCAATGACCGACCCGAGCACTTATATTTCGCATCTTGAACTCGGGGAGCGCGACGAAACTTTCCTCGATTCCAACGAGCTCATTATCAATATGGGGCCACAGCATCCCGCAACTCACGGGGTGCTGCGCGTCATTCTCAAGCTTGATGGCGAAAAGGTTCTCGGCACCGAGTGCGTGATCGGCTATCTGCATCGTGGTGTAGAAAAAATTGCTGAGAATCGCACCTACGCCATGTTCAATCCCTATGTGGACCGCATGGATTACGTCGCCGCGGTCTCCAACGGCCTGGGATATTGCGAAGCCGTCGAAAAGGTCCTCAACGTAGAAGCTCCGCCCCGCGCCAACTATATTCGAGTCATTCTAGCGGAATTAAACCGGCTGGCCAGCCACATGCTCTGGCTTGGAACCCACGCACTCGATATCGGCGCCATCACTCCGCTCTTCTACACTTTTCGCGACCGGGAAGAAATTCTCAAAATCTTCGAGAAGTATTGTGGTGCTCGTCTGACCACGCACGCCTTCCGCATCGGCGGCTGCCTCTATGAAACTTACGATGGTTTCGAGAAAGATGTCACCAAGTTTCTCGATTTCGTAACCCCGAAGATAGACGAATATGAGGAACTGCTCACCACCAACCGCATCTGGGTGGAGCGGACCAGGAACGTCGGCAAGATTTCTGGCAAGGAGTGCATCGCGCTAGGCGTAACCGGACCAGTGCTGCGTGCCAGCGGCGTGCGCTGGGATCTTCGCAAAGCCCAGCCTTACGCCGCATATTCTGAGTTCGACTTCGAAATTCCCATCGGCCAGAACGGCGATACCTACGACCGATACCTGGTGCGTATGGCGGAGATGCGGCAATCCCTGCACATCATCCGCCAAGCAGTCGGAAAAATTCCCGAAGGTCCCATCATGGCCAAGGTTCCCAAGGTCATAAAGCCTCCGGTAGGAGAAATCTATCACTCGATCGAAGCGCCCAAAGGAGAGTTGGGGTACTTCATCGTGAGTGACGGTTCTACTCAGCCGTATCGGGTGCGCGTGCGTCCACCGTCGTTTGTAAATCTTCAGGCGCTAGACATGATGGTTCGCGGCCAACTTGTCGCTGACGTGATCGCCGTCATTGGCACGCTCGACATCGTTCTCGGCGAGGTGGACCGCTGATGCTCGATTACGTCACCTCGTATCTCAAGTCGAACACGACTCCGGGGCAGGCGGGCAATTTGTTGTGGGCATTTATCTACATCATTCTTATTTTTCTGGGCCTTTCCGTCGCCGTGATTGCTATGAATTGGCTGGAGCGAAAGATCCTTGCCCACATGCAGGTTCGCCTGGGCCCGATGAGAGTAGGGCCACATGGACTCCTTCAGCCCATTGCCGATGCCATCAAGTTGCTGATCAAAGAAGACATCATGCCGGCGGAGGCCGACAAATCAGTATTCTGGATTGCGCCGGTGCTGGTTGTCATTACCGCCTTTACGACGTTCATTGTCGTGCCTTTTGGCCCCACGCATGCCGTTACCGACATGAACATCGGCGTTCTTTTCATGCTGGGCGTTTCTTCGCTCAGTGTGCTGGGCATTGTCATGGCGGGCTGGGCCTCGAATTCACACTATCCGTTAATCGGAGCCCTGCGCTCCAGCGCCCAAATGGTTTCCTATGAAATCGCCATGGGATTGGCGGTGGTCGCAGCCGTCCTAATGACCAGTCTGCACGGAGTTGGGCTCTATGGTGTGGCCCACGGCGCGGTCGGTGATGGCACGCTGAGCATGATTGACATTGTTAAAGCTCAGCAAGACCAGCATGCGTGGTTCATTTTCAAATTCTTTCCCTTGGGCCTGATTGCGTTTTTCATATTCGCCGTAGCCATGGTTGCCGAAACCAACCGCGCACCCTTCGATCTGCCCGAAGCAGAATCCGAACTGACCGCGGGCTTTCACACCGAGTACAGCGGATTTCGCTGGTCACTCTTCTTCCTGGCGGAATATTCGGCGATGATCGCAGTCTCGTCGATCGCCGTGACGCTGTGGCTCGGCGGCTGGCTGCGACCGTTCGCCACCTGGTTGACCGGCGAGACCTGGGACTTGGTGTTCTCACTTTTCCCGGCAGCAACTTTCCTTTTGCTCGCGTTAATCGCAATTGTGGGTACGCTCAGGATGCCAAAGCACCCCTATTTTCGCGTACAGACAATTGGCTTGGCAGGATTCGCTGCTGTTCTCGCGTTGATCGGAATCGTGCTGCTGATGCCGCCAGTACGGGACCGCATCCAGGATATTTACTGGTTCTCGCTCAAAGTGGCGGGATTCATGTATCTGTACATCTGGTATCGTGGCACCTTCCCCCGTTATCGCTTCGACCAACTTATGAGAGTCGGATGGAAAGTCTTACTGCCTGTGGGTCTTGGCGTGCTCATTCTTACGGCGATTGTGGGGGTGCTCCTCTAACATGACTCCCGTTGCCACTCCATTTTTCTTTTACCTGCTCTCCAGCCTTGCTTTGCTCGGCGGCATCCTGGTGATTACTCGCAAGAACGCGGTGCATTCGGCGCTGGCGCTGATTCTGACGTTGCTGGCGCTTGCCGGCCTCTATCTCATGCTCTACGCACCCTTCGTGGCTGGCGTGCAGATCATTCTCTATGCCGGCGGCATTATGGTGCTGTTCCTTTTCGTGATCATGCTGGTCAGCATTGAGAAATCGCAAAGAGAGGAGCAGTTCAACAAACAGTGGATTGCGGGACTGGTCGCGGCGGTCGCATTGGGCGCATTGTTCGTGCGGGTCTTTGTAAAGAGCAAAGCGCTGCACGACCTCGCTGGCATGCATCCGGCGCAACTTCCGGAGCAGTCCAACACACAGGAAATCGCGGTATATCTTTACGGCAACTACATGCTTGCCTTCGAGATTGCCTCCCTGTTGTTGCTGGTTGCAATTATCGGCGCGGTAGTTATGGCAAAGAAAAGAATTTGACGCAGGCTTATTGAATCTATGGTCCCGATCACAATTCTGCATTACCTCATAGTTGCCGCCGGGTTGTTCGTTCTTGGCGTAGTCGGCGTGCTGACCCGTCGCAATGTGGTCATCATACTGATGTCGATTGAGCTGATCTTGAACGCGGTGAACTTGAACCTGGTTGCATTTTCTCGGCTGTGGGGACTGCACGGTCAGGTATTCGCGATCTTCGTCATTACTGACGCCGCCGCGGAAGCTGCGGTTGGATTAGGCATCTTGATCGCCTTCTTCCGTAATAAAGAGACAGTCAACGTGGATGAAGTAGATTTGCTGAAATGGTAGAAGATTAGCAATTAGCACTGAGCCGCTTTAGGTGCTTACTAGCGACTAGCTACTAAAAAATGTTCTTCCTCGACCACATCTGGATAATCCCTCTGCTGCCGGCGTTCGGCGCGGCAACAATGTTTTTCTTTGGCCGCAGGATGCACAAGGCCACCGTGAGCGCCGTTTGCGTAGGTGTGATCGTCTTGGCGTTCATCATGTCGGTCGCCGCGGTTTGGCAATATGCCGACTATGCCCACGACGCTCCGGGAAAACCGTTTGAGAAAGTTCTCTATACTTGGCTTGGCAGCGACACAAGCCATCTCAATTACGTAACCCGCAGCGGTGCGTCCGCGGAATTCAAGGCCGAAGTAGGCTTCCTGCTCGATCCTTTGTCGAGCATTTGGCTGCTCTTTGTAACCGGCGTGGGCATGTTGATCCATATTTATTCGATTGGATACATGGCGCACGAAGGCGGCTACCACCGCTTCTTCGGGTATCTCAATCTGTTCATGTTCTCCATGCTGGTGCTGATTCTGGGGAACAACTACGCTCAACTCTTCGTCGGATGGGAGGGGGTGGGCCTCTGCTCTTATTTGTTGATCGGCTTCTACTTCCACCGCAAATCGGCGACTGACGCCGCCAATAAGGCATTCATCGTCAACCGCATTGGCGACGCTGGATTCCTGCTTGGAATGTTCACCATCGCCTGGTGCTTCGGATCATTCCGCTTTAACGACATCAACCATTTGGCGCGCAGCGGACATTTCGCGATTGGCGATCCGGTTATTACGCTTGCGGCGTTCCTGCTTTTCGTAGGCGCGACCGGCAAGTCAGCGCAAATTCCACTCTATATCTGGCTGCCTGACGCCATGGAAGGCCCCACGCCGGTTTCCGCCCTGATCCACGCCGCGACAATGGTCACCGCAGGCGTCTACATGGTCGCGCGCTCCAACGCGATCTTTGTGCTCGCGCCCGCTGCGATGAAAGCCGTCGCCATTATCGGCGCACTGACCGCAATCTTCGCAGCGTCCATTGGTCTGGTACAGAACGATATCAAGCGCGTGCTCGCCTACTCCACGGTCTCCCAGTTGGGATACATGTTCCTCGCGCTAGGCATCGGTGCGTTTGCCGCTGGCGTGTTCCACGTGTTCACTCACGCTTTCTTCAAAGCGCTGTTGTTCCTTGGCGCCGGATCGGTAATCCACGCCATGAGCGGCGAACAGGACATGCGCAACATGGGCGACCTGCGCCGTCGCATTCCTGTTACCTACTGGACGATGATCATTGCAACCCTCGCGATTGCTGGCATTCCACCCTTCGCGGGATTCTTCTCCAAAGACGAGATCCTCTGGCAGACTTGGACCTCCGAAGGCGGCGCCTATCGCCTTCTGTGGATCATCGGGTACGTCACTGCGCTAATGACCGCGTTTTATATGTTCCGCCTGATGTTCCTGACTTTTCATGGACGGCCGCGCATGAGTCATGAGGTGGAACATCACATCCACGAATCGCCAAGGTCCATGACCGTGCCGCTGGTGATTTTGGCTATTTGCGCAATCTTTGCTGGTTGGCTAGGCTGGCCGCGCAGCCTCAAGGGGTCTGATCACTTCGCGAAATTCCTGGAACCGGTTTTTGCCAGAGAGGCCGTGGTCCTGCAGGCAGAAGGGAAGACCGGACAGTTGGCGGCCGGCGTGAAAGAGGAAGAACACACCAGCAATACCGAATATTTGCTGATGTTTCTTTCGGTTGCTGCTGCCGTCGTTGGCGGAGGCATAGCGTGGAAGGCCTATCACCAGGCTGATAAGGGTTACGCGGAGCCCATCGCAACTACAGCCCCTCCGCTGCAAAACCTTCTTTACAACAAGTATTTCGTGGACGAAGGCTACGACTACGTGTTCACTGGTCGTCGCAAGCTTGGAGATGTTCGTCTGGGCGTCTTGGGCCTGGGTGATGCCTCCGCCTGGAACGATGTTCACATTATCGATGGGACGGTAAATGGCGCGGGCTGGATCACACGGTTCAGCGCGACCCTCTCGAAATGGTGGGACACTTGGATTATCGACGGACTTTTCGTCCGGGGTACCGCTACCCTGGCTCGCATGTTGTCGTATCCGGCGCGGCTGCTGCAATGGGGACTGGTGCAGTGGTACGCGCTGGTGATGGTCGCCGGACTGATAGGATTTGTGGCTTATTACGCGTGGCGATAAAGGATATTAAAGGCCGTGCGCACGCTGACTGAGAACTGAGAACTGCAATTATGCAGACGCACATACTGTCGATCATTCTTTTCACACCGCTGGTCGGTGCCCTCTTGCTACTGTTTGTTCCTAGCGAGAAGAGGGACGCCATTCGCTGGATCGCCAACCTATTCGCGCTCGCCGGTTTTCTCGTCTCGCTGCCGCTCGTCCCGTGGTTCTGGGCACAGCGCTTTGAGCCCGGCTTTAAGTTCATGGAGGGCAGCACTAATAACTGGATTCCCTCCATCGGCGCCGGTTACGTCCTCGGCATTGATGGCATTTCGTTCCTTCTGATCATGCTGACGACGTTGCTCGGATGGATCTCGATCCTCTCTTCGTGGACTGCAATCGAAAACCGCGTGAAGGAATATTACATCTGGTTCCTGGTGCTCCAGACGGGCATGCTGGGCGTCTTCATGGCGCTCGATTTCTTTCTGTTTTTCGTTTTCTGGGAAGCGATGCTGGTCCCGATGTACCTGCTCATTGGCATCTGGGGCGGTCCTCGCAAGCTGTATGCGGCGATCAAGTTTTTCCTCTACACGCTGTTCGGCTCGGTGCTGATGTTGCTCGGCATCCTTTTCCTCTATTTCCACCACCAGACGGTGACCGGTATTTACACGTTCTCTGTCACGGCCCTCTACGAGACCGCGCCTAAGATCGCGTTCCATTACGCCATCTGGCTGTTCCTGGCATTCTTCCTGGGGTTTGCTATCAAAGTTCCGATGTTCCCCTTCCATACCTGGCTACCCGATGCTCACGTAGAAGCTCCCACAGCCGGTTCTGTCATCCTGGCGGGCGTTCTGCTAAAGATGGGGACGTACGGTTTCGTCCGTTTCTCGCTGCCATTCTTTCCCAGCGTGGTGATGGATTCCCGCGTGCGCTGGTGGATGATCTTCCTCTCCGTTGTCGG
>Ga0137390_10004661_pt1 | contig 11453 bp, 8 predicted proteins | sample 15con2h24AmetaG_FD_104937 | JGI IMG/M metagenome (GOLD analysis project Ga0137390, IMG submission 104937) | Vadose zone soil microbial communities from Angelo Coast Range Reserve, California, USA - 15con2h2.4A metaG | ecosystem: Environmental > Terrestrial > Soil > Vadose zone > Saprolite... | reverse complement strand
GTGCAACGGGCCCATCCCGGTCGGCTCGCGATCGTCAAGCCGGTCGACCCGGACGATTCAGCCGTGGGCGATATCATCGCCGACTGGAAGCAGACACCGGGCGCGGTCGGCATCCGCATCATGATGACGAAGGAGGCGAAGCGCGAGCCGAATGACCCGGGCCTCGACCGGATCCTGCGCGCGGCCGTAAAGCACGACTTTCCAGTCAACATGCTGTGCTGGGGCAACGTGGATGCGGGCACGGCGTTGATCGACCGCCACCCCGATACGCGGTTCATCATCGACCATCTGGCTATCCTGCAGCCCCGCACGCCACCAGCCCCGCCGCAGCCGTGGGCCGACCTGCCGAAGGTGCTGGACCTTGCCAGGCGCAAGAACGCGGTGATCAAGGTGAGCGGCGCCTGCACGCTGTCCCGGGAACCGTATCCGTTCCCGGACATCTGGGATCCGCTCGCCCGCGTGTTCGATGCCTGGGGTTTCGACCGCTGCCTGTGGGGCACGGACTGGACACGCGCATACGCCGTCGTCAACTACGAGCAGGGCGTCGAGCCCTTCCTCGAGACCGACCGCCTGAGCGACGGTGAGCGAGCGATGCTGATGGGCGGCGCGTGCGCCAAAGCCTATCGTTGGTCGCCGAGGAAAGGTTAGACTCGGCTTTGGGTAGCCCATAGGCGGCGCGATTTCATGAGGGTGCTCGGTGGCGCAGCGGCCTTGTGGCCGGCTGGCGCGTGGCACCCGAACGTTTCGCGAAAATGTCGGAGTCTCCTCGTGTACCGCGGGCGCCGTGGCGAAAGGGCATGCGGGCATCGAACGCAGTGATACCAACGGCGCTGGAGCGTGACTCTCTTCTCGTCATTGCCGGGCTTGACCCGGCAATCCATCGTCTTACTCAAAAAGCTCTTTTTCTGATGGATGCCCGGGTCAAGCCCGGGCATGACGGGTCGAGAGGCAGTGCCGTTGGTATGATACCAACGGCGCTGGACGATGACTCACCGGGTCGTCATGGCCGGGCTTGTCCCGGCCATCCACGTCTTCGATGTCGCCTGTGTTTCAAGACGTGGATGCCCGGGTCAAGCCCGGGCATGACGGATCGAGAGGCAGTGCCGCTGGTATGAGCCGCAGTCCGAGGTAAAGCGGGGTGCGATGCTTGCATGCAGCCCTTACTTTGATACCAGAAAAACCGCTAGCGATGCCCTCAACTTACCCGAGCGGTACAGTCAATACCGCCGATGGGTGCCGTTATTGCCACACTCGTTATTTTTTATGAACAGCGCATATTGTCGGACGGCATCGGGACGACCTTCAAATCTCCCCTGGCTGCTGTTTTCCGAATCGCATTTGTGATGAATATTAATAGCGAGTTAATTGAATATCACGCGGGGAACGCCGCGGGCTGGGTGACGGCCGCGTCACCAATTCTCCCCATTTGTCGAGTCAACTTTGATTCCTCGGGGATCGAGGATCGGGGCCGCACACTCTCTCTCGTTCGATCTGAGCAGGGCGCAAGCTCGCGCCTCATGACGGGCCGTGCCGGACGCCAGTCGGATCGAGGGGAGCATCTTCGCGAGAGGGGTTATGCCGGGGGCGACCTTTTACACGATCGCACGAGCAACAGGAGCGGTTCTGTGTTCCGGCCCTCATGCTGAGGAGCATCGCGGCGCGGATGTCGCACGTCGCCATCCACGACTCGATGCGCGCTGCGATGCGTCTCGAAGCATGGGCCGCTCGGGTGCGCTTTATCTGCCGCCACGAGCTGCTGTCAGATCGGCACCCTCAGTTCGCCGGCCGACGAGCAATCTCGCGGCTATCCGACATCGCGACGTCATCAACTCTTGCAAGCTTGCGGCCGGCGCCTTCGCCTTGGTTGCGGCAACGCTCGCGATCATGGTCTATCAGGCGGACAAGCAGGATGCCGCCGACATCCCGTCCGGTCGCAACCAAACGATCGTGTTTCGGCAAGAAGCACGAGCCTACAGCCTGCTCGAGCGAATGGAAGCTTTCATCGAGCGGGAGGGCGACGCGGCGGCCGTGCCATCGAACTATCCGCGCCTGGTGCGGACGGTCAGCTTCCTTGATCCCGATGCATCGCAAACCCTCGCTGCGACGGGCGGGCGGCTCCCGCAAGTCAAGCTGAACGGTCGGGCGTATGGTCCGGCCGCCAATCCCATGTATCGCGCCGAAGGGGTTGCTTCCTGGTATGGGCCGGACTTCCATGGCGGGCGGACCGCCAACGGCGAGCGCTACGACATGAACGGCATCTCGGCGGCGCATCGCACGATGCCGCTCCCGAGCTACGCGCGCGTGACCAATCTGGACAACGGTCGCTCGATCATCGTGCGGGTCAACAACCGGGGCCCCTTCGTACATGACCGCATCATTGACCTCTCGATCGGAAGCGCGAAGGCGCTCGATTTCTACCGAAAGGGGACCACCCACGTGCGCGTCGAATATGTCGGTCGCGCGCCGATCGAGGGCAGCGACGACCAGATGTTGCTTGCGACGCTGCGCGCCGGCACGCCCGCTCCCGCGCCCTCGAGCGTGATGGTCGCGTCGGCCAAGGCTTCCCTGCCTAATTGAGCGCAACGCAGCCGGTCGGCGGCCTGTTGTGGACCGGGATCGATTTGTTCATGGGTTTCGTGCTCGGCCCGATCCTGCGGGTGATCGATATTTAGGCGCGCAAGACCGTGCTCTTGCGACTTACGCCGCGCACGCTGTTCCTGATGCCGACGCTCGCGATCATCACCGGCGCGACCGGCTGGTATCTGGCCGAGGACTTGGGCTTCACCGCGCTGAGCTGGCCGCAATACGGATGGGTGGTGGAGGCGCGCCCCCGCGCCGGGCTCGGTTTGCACGGGCACCACACACGAATTTGTTTCTCACGCGGGGCTACCCGCGCCCGAAGTCACTTGCTGCAATCACCACAAGGGAAACGTTTTCGTCGGTGTGCCGCCTAGCATTTGGATTTTCGGGTTCGCATGCGGGCTCGGTAACGTCGATATTGACCACGCCGTGGTAATCACCGCCACCAACCCGATTACAGCCACTGTGATGATCTTGCGCATGGGACACCTATTGTGGATCAGCCCCCACAATGCCTATTCGCACCGTTTGTATCGTGAGCGTGTGAACCGGTTCACGCACGCCACGTCCCCTTACGACGGCCGCCGGTACGTGTGGCAATCGGGCCACACGACGGCCCTAATCCTCTATTGGCTCAGCGCGGGCTCTCCGGCCCACCGGCCTCGGAACGGCGATGCTTCCGTGTGCGGCGACCAAGCTGGGGCGCCGGGAGCCCGCGCACCCCTGGGGCGGGGGGCGGCCGAGCCGGACTCCGGAGTCGCCTGACGCATTCGCTAAAGTTTCGGGTTGGAAAAGTCCGAGGATCGCACCGAAACCGACCTCGGCTCAATAGGAGCCGATCGTGCCGCCCCCCGGTGCAGATCGCCGAGCAAAGCGTGGCTGCGGTGGGGGTAGCCACCGTTTGCTCCTGTTTCCGGTCGTGCTTTACGCGCTCGACTTGCTTGTGGGAACAACGCGACAAGGGATCAAAGGCCACCCCGCAGCAGTGGCGATCGTGACGGTCGAATTGCCGTCTAAAACCAGGTAGGACTCCGCGTCGAGAGGCTGTACATCGATGGGAGCCCGGCGGATTTGGCGGCCGGCATAAGCTGCGGCCATCAACTTGACGGCATTCCCGATGCCCTCAGGCCGCGCGCGGGTTTGTATCAACCTTGAGAGAGGTAGCAGGATCGCATCATTCATGTAAAAGTAGCGCTCGGGCGCATAGGGGAGACGACGAGCCGCCGACACGGTGTCTGGGTCGATCGCGACTTTCGCAACGCTTCCATTGGTGCGTTTGACGCTGATGGTTAGCAGGCCCATGGCAGTCTCCAGGCGGTGCCCATGCGGCTCCGATCACATCCCGAGAACATCCTCAATCGATAATCGTATGAGTTGAATCATCGCGATTTACCGACAATTAAGGGATGCGGATCAATAAGAGCCTCTGAGAACGCAGAAGGGCACACGCCAGAGGTGAAATTTCGTTTGCTTTCGTGAGTACGGAAGCCTATCTTAAGCCTAGCCAGGAGACTTCAGATGCGACCGATTTTTACACGTCCCATCTTCACGCGTCCCATCTTCACGCGTCCCATCTTCACGCGTCCCCCTCTTTGATTGATAGGCCTTGTGGTCCATCGTCAAGGTGCAGGCCGGGCTCGTTCTCTGATTTCTAATTCGAAGTAGCGGCGCCACCCGAGCCTCAGATTGAGGTCGGCATAGGCGTCGGTGAGCGCGTGCTCCTTGGTCGCTAAAGGTCGGGTTGCGACACAGTCCTCGATCCCGAGGCGTGCTTCCTCTTTCGTCGCAGCGAAGGTGATCTTCAGCATTCCCTCAGTGTCCCGCATTTCTGAAATGTTGGCCTTGTTAAGGGCGACAACCGAAGGCCGCGCCAGAATTTCTTCTATCTCACGTTTAAGGCGGTCCTGGGCGCGCTTGTCCATGGTCGGCAGATGATACTCTCGTTCGATCATGAAGGTCGCTCGATTAAAATTGATCCGGGCTTTCCGGCTATCGCTCAAACTTGCAAAAGCGGGATCCTCCAAAATATCGACTGAGTAGTCGATTGCGCGGTCGAGATCGCCTATCACGTAGAACATCAATGGGACTGCCGAAATTTCGCGCTCATCAAAATCACTCTCTGTAATCAGGCCGGGAGCTGCCTTGAGCCAAGCATCAGCATAGCCCATAAAGAAGCGCGTAAACTCCGGCGTTGGTCGCAAGCTGGCGATGCGTCCGGCTAACATCCAGCCGGCACGAAGATTGGATTTGCAAACGGTCCTCACGTCATCCATCAGCTTCATCACTTCAGGATCTTTGATCGTCTTGGCCTCAAGGGCCGTGGTTGAACGTTCGATTCTGTCCTGCAGTTCGACTAGGGCGTCAATTTCCGCTGTGGGCGCCAAAATTCGGATCTTTGACAGTTCCTTGAATACGTTCTCGCGCGCGATTTGCCGGGTGTTCTCCTCCACATTCCAACCCGCTTGAATCATGTCGCGGATGAGCCGGCTTTGATGCTCCAAGCTTTCGATTGTGCCCGCGATTGATGCCATGAGCGCCGCGAGTCTGCTATCGAGCATTCCCATCGGTTTATATGTTAGATCATGCATTTTCGCAGACCAAGCGTCGTGCAACATGGTCTTCAACTGAAGTTCGCAATGTAGCGGTTCCACGCTGTACCGGCTGGTGCAGATCAAATGGGTCGCGTAGTACCCGCTTTTGTTGACATGTCGCTCAGGGTCCGAAACGCCAATGCTCTTCGTCGCCAACTGTCGCTGCACTTCAGCGATCACTCCGTCGACTTGGTCCGGATATTGAACAACAACCGTTAGGCCGATTATGTCGGTAAGTTCCAAAAAGGACCGAAAATCGACGGATTCGCTTTTTTGTCGAGCCTTTGCCGCGATCTTTGCAGGTTCCTTAAATTCGCTGTCGCCACCCATTGAATCTTTGCGCGTGTAATCGCTGCCGCCATTCCGAGATCGGCGGTCGGCAACAACTTGCCCTTGTACTTCCCTCGGGCAGACATTGAGCCGCAAAGATCCGCCGGATTGCTGGCCTGCCTGTCAAGTCTCACGCTGGATTTCGTTGCCCGTCATAAGCTAGGCGGCACCCACCTCAACTTCTTCATCGCTGAACAGTTGCCAGTTCTTCCACCGTCTGCATTTTCCAAAGCCGACCTCGTCTTTATCGCGCCGCGCGTTCTGGAGTTGACCTACACTTCGCACTCTATGAAGTCCTTCGCTGCAGACCTCGGCTACAGCTACGCACCCTTCACGTGGGAAGAGGATCGACGAGCACTGCTTCGCGCGGAGCTAGATGCTAGGATCGCTAGACTCTATGACCTCACTCGCGACCAACTTCGCTACATCCTCGATCCGTCCGAGGTGTACGGCCCTGATTTTCCGTCCGAGACCTTCCGCGTCCTGAAGAAGAAAGAGATCGCCGAACACGGCGAATTTCGCACCGCCCGTCTCGTCCTCGACGCCTGGGACCGCATGGAACGCGGTGAGCTGACATGTTGATAAACCCAATATTCGCGAGCCATATCGAGGCGGTCCCGAAGCTGTTCGCTCTCCTCAAAGAAGCAACGCCTTTTATTGAAAAAGGCGTGGCCACACAACGTAAACGCGCCGGGATTTATGTATTCTTCGAGAATGACGTTCCTCAACATGTCGGACGAACGAGAAATCTTCAGCAAAGGCTGCGCGGCCACATAACGGCGAGCCATTACACTGCGACATACGCGTTCAAGATGGCGCGTCGTCACCTTGGGCTACCGGTGACCTATAATACTGTCGGAGGGCGGGGCCAGCTACAGAACGATCCTGTCTTCAGGCCGGAGTTTCTACGGCAGATCGAGCGCGTCAAGGCAATGCAGGTCCGCTTCGTCGACATCACCGACCCGGTTCATCAATATCTTGTCGAGCTCTATGCGCACCTGGAATACGGGCTGCCCCTCGACGAGTTCGATACGCACTGAGAGGCCCTGGCACCCAATGCCTCTCTCGCTTCTCCAGCGCAACCAGCTCGACTACGCCTTGCGCATCGGCGGGTACCACAATGCATGCGAGGTCGAGGGCGAATGGATCGCGGCCGATGCAACCTTTGCTCCGGGCCGCTGCTTTCTCGCCTACAGCCCGGCTAGCGCAAGTCGGGTGATCGTGGCGACCTCGCTCCCGCATGTCGCTCGCAGCTTCGCCGAGGAAGGTCATGTGCCGCACTCCGATGTCGCCCTGCCCGCTGATGCGGTCAACGCGTTCGAGATCGACATCCCCGACCTGCATGCCGCCGTGCGCAGGCTCTTCGAGCTATCCCGATCCCTGCCGTCGGCGCCGCTGGACCGGTTCTATGAAAGGACCCGATCGCTTCCCTCGACGACCGAGGTCGAGCGCCTCGTCTTCCAACGCATCGGCCAGGATATCTTTCGCGAGGCCCTGATGGACTTCTGGTCCGCCCGCTGCGCCGTCAACCGCGCACACCGTCTCGCCGCCCTCATAGCTCTCGGCGACGATCTGCGCCTTCTGCGCCGCGGTCCAGGCGCGGCGCCGTCCGCTCCCGGTAAACACTTCCAGCCGGCGCACAGGCTCGGTGCTAGGCTTGGGCAAAAGCTCAGTGTCCGACATGTGTCCAACCCGCTCGATTCAGCGGTCGGACGATCGCCGATCAGGGCCCGGCGCTGAAGGTGGGGTCACAAGACCGCTTACAGTTCAAAAGCGAATGGATCGACGATCTTGAGAGGACCGTGCAGCGATGGGGGAGTGAATACAGTACAAGCAACGAGATTGACCACTTCTACAGTCTTCGAGAAAATCTCGAACGCGCCGCTGGCTTTTTCGGCGGTGCGGCTAAGTTTGATAACGCATTCGCGAACGCCTGTAGGCTAATTGATGAGCACATCACAGAACTGGTAGGCGAGCAGCGCCCCTCGCCATCATCGTCGACGTTGGCGCCACCGAAGCCCGGGCAGCCATTGGCGCTGGCCTCGATCTTCGATGACCTCGATGAAGGTTGATGCGCCAGACGAGAAGGCGAGACACAAGCCGCGATCCTCGACTATCTCGCCGCGCGCCGCACCCTGAGTCCGTGCAGACGCCCTACAGACGCCGCTGACGCGTTATTTTGGTCGGGCGAGGCCACTTACTCTGACGCCGAAAATCGCTTGGGCTCCGCTAGGACCCGTCATTAAGGGGTTTGAGCCGGGGGTTGTCAGACAAAAACGCAAATAACTATAATGAATTCAATCATGTATGGCGGAGAGGGAGGGATTCGAACCCCCGATACGGTTACCCGTATGCCGCATTTCGAGTGCGGTGCTTTCAACCACTCAGCCACCTCTCCGTGGCCGCGAACGGCGGGAGCCGCCCGGCGGGTCGGCCGCTATGTATCGAGCGCACCGCGGCGAGACAAGGGCGGAGCGACCGGCAAGGGAGAGCCGAAGGCGTAAACGGCCCGTCATCGGGGCGACGCGATTCGAGGTCGCCGGTCAGGGCACGGCGATGGCGCGGGAAGCGGCGTCCCTTCGACCTCCGATCAAATCCGCGAGAAGTCATCGTGATCGGGAAGGTCACGACCACGCGCCGGGTCGAGCGGGCAAGAGAAAGCCGCGCTCGAGGCGCGGCTTGCCCTGTCGGAAGCGGTCGCCGCTCAGTAGCCGTTGCCGGTGTAGTTCGGGCTCGCGGGCGACTGGCTGGCGTAGGGGCTGGGGCTCTGCTCGCCGTAGGGCGACCGTTGCGCAAGCGCGGGCGCGGACAGGATGGCCACCAACGCCAGCGCACCGAGGAGGGTTTTCATTCGAGGTTCTCCGTTGTTTGCGTCCCCTGCGCCTCAACGATGGGGTGCCCCGCCGGTTGCCGCAATCTGGTGGATGGCCCCAATGCGATTTTTGCAATGCAGCGGAAATGAGCGAGCGGGATTCGGGTCGCGATGGATACGCAATGTTTATGGGGCCGGTGGCCGGCGCAAAATTTTCTGCCCACGATTCGAATATTTATCTTGACTTGGTGCCGAAGCCGTACTACGTATCGCATCAGCCTCGCTCATCGAGGGGCGCTTTCATGAGGCGGTCCTGGAAGGCGGAGCGAGGCGTGGCGTGCTGCGGCTTGGCGACTCGCAATCGCGCCCCGGCAGGCCCGGGACCCCGCCCGCCAGGCACTAGGACCTGGCCGCGAGGAGCTCGCTCTACGGATCCGGAGGCAATGCCGGAGACCAGAAGCGCGGCCCCCGGCCCAAAATCGCCACGGTGGAGCGCCGAGAGGCGCGCGTCTCCCGCTGGAGACGCAACTGGCGTGCCGCGCTTCGGCACGCAGCGGGTGCCGCTGCACCCGCGCGTTGTCTCGGCGCTCCGCCACCCCTCGGGGGTGGAAAACGAAATATCCGGCGCGATACGCCGGGGAAAGGAGAGGGAAGGGGATGAGGTAGGGGAAAGAGGTAAAGGACAGATCGTAGGTTGGGTCGAGCGCTTGCGAGACCCAACACCCCGGGCGGGTCGCGCGATGTTGGGTCTCGCGCGAAGCGCGCGCTCGACCCAACCTGCGGCATGGCGCCATGCGCCGGGCTATTTGACATCGTGAAACGTGAGCTTCGCCCCCCACATAAGGACGGCGCCGTCCTCGGGTAAGGGCACCGGCCGCTGTGGAACGGGGCGGGCCGACCGGCGTATGATCCCGACGCGCCGCAGCGGCACAGGAGTGTGACGGCCGTGGTTGGAATGGAGGCGGTTCGACGCGAGTTGCGCGGCAGCGCCATCGCCCTGGTGTTGGTCGCCGCCACCACGCTCGTCACCTACGGCCTGGTCCAGTCCCTCGACGTGCGCCGCGGCTCGGTCCTCTACCTCCTGCCGGTGCTGCTCGCCGGCTGGCATCTCGGCCTCATCCCGGCGCTGGTCGCGGCGGTCGCCGGCGTGCTGTGGTCGGGATATTTCTTCTTCTCGCCCTATTACAGCTTCTATCTCGCCCGGCCGAACGAGATCATCAACCTTCTCCTCTTCATGGTGGTCGCAGTGGTGGTCAGCCATCTCGCGAACTCGATGAAGCGGCAGACCGAGATCGCCCGCCAGCGCGAGAAGGAGACGAGCGACCTCTACGCCTTCTCGCGGCGGCTGGCGACGGTGTCCTCGGCCGCCGACATCTACCGCGCGATCGAGGAGCATCTGGCGAATCTCGTGCAGCGCAAGGTGGTGCTGTTCGGGGCCGGCGCCGACGGCAGCCCCAAGCCCGAGCAGGACGGGCTGACGCCGCGCGTGCACGCCGCGATCGCCGACGTCGCCGCCGGCCGCGTGCCGGCGACCACGGTCGAGGAGGGGGACACCTGGCTCATTCGGCGGGTGTCGCCGGAGAACGCCGACTTCGGCGTCATCGCCATCGATCTCGGCAGCGTGCCGGCCAAGACGGTCGAGGAGGTACGCCAACGGGTCGACGACATCCTGGCGGATGCCGCCGCCACGCTCGAGCGCCTCGACGTCGCGCGCGCGCTCAACGACGCCAAGATGCGCTCGGAGACCGAGCTGTTGCGGGAGGCGCTGATCGGATCGGTCAGCCACGAGCTGCGCACGCCACTCGCCTCGATCCTCGGCGCCGCGACCGTGCTGAGCAAGTCCGCGACGCTCGCCAAGGACGAACGGCTGAGCTCGCTCGCCGGCGTGGTGCGCGACGAGGCCGAGCGGCTCAACAACGACATCCAGAACCTGCTCGACGCGACCCGCATCAGCCGCGAGCAGATCCGGCCGCGGCAGGAATGGATCGAGCCCCAGGACGTCGTCAATTCCGCGCTCGAGCGCCGGCGCCGGCAGCTCTCGGGCCACGGCGTGACGCTCGACCTCGATTCCAACCTGCCGCTGGTCTATGTCGATCCGGTCCTGGTCGAGCAGGCCTTCGTGCAGGTGGTCGACAACGCCGCCAAATATTCGCCCGCCGGCGCGCCGATCGCCATCGCCGCCAAGCGCAACGGCCGCGACGTCGTGCTGTCGGTGCAGGACCGCGGCGTCGGGCTGACCGCGCAGGAGAGCGCGCGGCTCGGCGAGCGGTTCTTTCGCGGCGCCCGCCATGCCGCGACGACCTCGGGCTCCGGTCTCGGCCTGTGGATCGCCAAGGCCTTCGTCGGCGCCAACGGCGGCAAGCTCGAGGCCGTGAGCGCGGGCATGGACCAGGGCAGCACGGTGTCGATCCACCTGCCGATAGCAACGAGCCAACCCGAGGTCGGTCCCGATGACTGAAAATCCCGTCGTTCTCGTCGTCGACGACGAAGTGCAGATCCGGCGCTTCCTGCGCGCCGGGCTCGAGCTCGACGGCTTCACCGTGCAGGACGCCGAGACCGGCGGCGACGCGCTGCGCTGGGCGACGCTCAAGCCGCCCGACCTCGTCATCCTCGATCTCGGATTGCCCGACATGGACGGTTCCGAGGTGCTGGAGCGCCTGCGCTCCTGGTCGAGCGTGCCGCTGATCGTTCTCTCGGTGCGCTCGAACGAGGCCGAGAAGGTGCGGCTGCTCGAGAGCGGCGCCGACGACTACGTGGTCAAGCCGTTCGGCATGGCGGAGCTGCTCGCGCGCGCGCACGCCGCCATGCGCCGCCAGGTGCGGGTGACGACCGGCGAGCCGGTCGTCAAGGTCGGGCCGCTCGCGATCGATCTCGCCGCCCGGATCGTGACCATCAACGGCGCGCGGGTGATGCTGACGCCGAAGGAGTACCGGCTCCTCCAACTGCTCGCCCAGCACGCCGGCAACGTCGTCACCCACCAGTTCCTGCTCAAGGAGGTGTGGGGATCGCCGCACCTCAACGACACCCACTATCTGCGCATCTTCGTGCGCAAGCTCCGGCAGAAGATCGAGGCCGATCCGACCCAGCCGCAGATCCTGCTCACCGAGCTCGGCGTCGGCTATCGGCTGGTGACGCCGGAG
>Ga0137390_10004659_pt1 | contig 11454 bp, 9 predicted proteins | sample 15con2h24AmetaG_FD_104937 | JGI IMG/M metagenome (GOLD analysis project Ga0137390, IMG submission 104937) | Vadose zone soil microbial communities from Angelo Coast Range Reserve, California, USA - 15con2h2.4A metaG | ecosystem: Environmental > Terrestrial > Soil > Vadose zone > Saprolite... | reverse complement strand
GGCCCTACGTGATGCTCGGCCTCAACGTGTTCGCCGCGGACACGGACGCCGAGGCGCGGCGCCTCTTCACGTCCGTACAGCAGGCCTTCGTCACCCTCCGCCGCGGCGAGCCGGGGCCGCTGCCGCCGCCCGTGGACACCATGGAGGGCCGCTGGTCGGCGGCGGAGAAGGCGACCGCGGAGCACGCCCTGACCCATTCGATCGTCGGCTCCGCGGAGACGGTCCGGCGCGGGATCGCGCAGTTCGTCGAACGCGAAGAGCCCGACGAGATCATGGCGACGGCGATGATCTTCGACCATCCCGCGCGCCTGCGGTCGTTCGAGATCCTGGCCAAAATCGGTCGGGACCTCGAAGCGCGGCGGCCGGCGTCGATCAGTTCCGGACGGTGACCTCGACCGGCTCGCCCAGCACGTTGCAGCAGTTCTGGGAGGCGCGCAGGCGATAGACGCCGTTGGGGTTTCTCGACGTATCCCAGTTCCAGACGAGGCCGAGATCGAGATCCCCGGAGCTGGCCACGATGATCCCGCGATCCGAATAGACCCAGACTCGCGTCCGAGCGCTGATCACGCAACCTCCGTCCTCCGGAACCGAAGCCGTCACTCCAACCGTGCCGGAGACGGTCGTCCCGTTGCGGGGCGTGAAGACGACGGGCGGTGCGGCCCGGCAAATGCCGCGCGCGTCTCCCGCGCTGTTGCTGAAGTCGAGGGCGCCTTCCGCGAAGCCCCCGTCCGTGAAGACGGTCGCGCTCGTGTGCCACGAACAGCTGGGCCCTCCGGTGGGCGGGTCGCAGAGGCTACCCGCGGCGTCGAAGACCTTGACCTCTTCGTCCCGGCCGGGTGCCAGGGATCGTTCGATCGTCGGATCGATCATCGGCGCGTGCGTCTGGCAGCGCCCATCGGACGACTCGAATCGCAGGGCCAGGCGCTGCAACTGCAACGTGGAAGTCGACACGTTCTTCACGCGCGTGGAGAGGAAGAGGCCGCGCGAGCACAATGCCGGAATCGGCGCCACGCTGCGTCCGTTGAGGGCGACTTCCACGGTGGCCCGGTTCGTCGGCGCGAGGTCGCCCTTCGTTGCGGACCCGGGTGTGCTGGAGTGGCAGGTGAGCGCACTCGCGGCGAGCGTCAAGGCCCCGACGCCCGCAAGCGGCGCCGTCCTCATCAGTCGACGAGGTCCGGAAGGGCGAGGGCGAGCACCGCCGCCAGGCCGAAGAGGGCGCCGTCGCCCAGCAGGGCCAGGCGGAAATCGCCGACGGGCGCGAACCAGCCGAAGAAGACCGTCCCGAACGCCGCCACCAGGCGGCCGATGTTGTAGCAGAAGCCCGCGCCCGTCGTGCGCAGGAGCGTGGGGAACAGCGGCGGCATGTACATCGTGAACAGGCCGAACACCCCGGACGCGAACCCGACCAGCGGGAACCACAGCCACACGAGCGCCTGGTGGCCGTGGACGACGCCGAAGCTGCCCGTCATGGCCACGAACCCGAGGGCGAACATGGCCGCGATGGCGCGCCGGTAGCCGATCGCCCGCGCCAGCCACCCCGCAAAGAAGTTCCCCACGATGGACACGAGGATCACGATGAAGAACGCGCGGCTGACCAGCCGCTCGCGATCGGGGCGGGTCCACGACGAGAGCTCGGGCAGGTTCCGCAGATGCTGGGCGTGCCAGAACATGAACGCCCACCACGCGGTCAGCGAGAGGGCGCAGACGAGGATCGTCTTCAAGGTGACCGCGCGGATCGGGCCGTGGAAGAGCTCGCCGACGCGGGAGGCGTGCGGCTCGTTCTGGCGCGCCATCGTCCATTCCTCCGGCTCGGGGACGCTGCGGCGGATCCAGAACACCAGGAAGGCGGGGAGGATCCCGACGAGGAACACGTTGCGGGGAGGCGAATCGGCCAGCAGATAGACGGTGGTCGCGGCCAGCAAGACGCCCACGTTCACGCCGGTCTGGAGCACGGCCGCGATCCAGGGACGCCAGCGCTTCGGCCACGTCTCGGAGAGCAGGGACGAGCCGACGGCCCATTCGCCGCCGATCCCGAGGGCGGCCAGGAATCGGAAGATGAGGAGCTGCCACCAGGCGTGCGCGGCGTAGGACAGCCCGGTGAACAGCGCGTAGGTCAGGATGGTGAGGCTGAGGGCGCGGCTGCGGCCGAGCCGATCGCCGAGGCGCCCGAACAGCCCGCCCCCCAGCGCCCAGCCGGTGAGGAACGCGGCCTGGATCCAGGAGCTCTTCTCGCGCACGGCGGCGTCGGCGGGGCTGGAGGCCGCGAGCAGCTCCATCACGAAGGGCGCGGCCACGAGCGTGTAGAGGTGCATGTCGAGGCCGTCGAACAGCCAGCCCAGCCAGGCCGCGATGCCCGATTTCTTCTGCGCGGAGGTCAGCTCGCGCAGGCTCCGGGCCTCGGCCGGCGGTGGCGCGGGGCTCGGGGCGGGCGCGGCCAGACTTGCCATCGGGCGTGATTCTAGTGTTTCGGCGGCCCGCGGTCCGCGCGGCCGGACCCATTCCGTGATAATCATCCGCATGGTCGAGGGAGCGCCCGGCGCCGGTGTCGTCGAGAGCCCGCTCGATCGCGCACGCCGGAAGGCCTACCGGCGCCTGATTCCGCTCTGCTTCATCTCCTACGTGATCGCGTACGTCGACCGGTCCAACGTGGCCATCGCCAAGCTGACGATGACGCGGGACCTGCCCGGCTTCGACAACGCGGTGATCGGCTTCGGCGCCGGCGTCTTCTTCATCGGGTACTTCCTGCTGGAGATCCCGGGCACGCTCATCGTCGAGAAGTGGAGCGCGCGGAAGTGGATCGCCCGCATCATGATCACGTGGGGCATCGTGGCCGCCCTGACCGCCCTCGTGAAGACGCCGTTCCAGTTCTATGTCGTGCGTTTCCTCCTCGGCCTGGCCGAGGCGGGCTTCTATCCCGGCGTGATCGTCTATCTCACGCACTGGTTCGCGAGCCGCGATCGCGCGCGGGCCCTCGCCTACTTCTTCGTGGCCACGCCCATCGCCCAGGTCATCAGCCCCAAGCTCTCGAACGTGCTGCTCAAGATCGGCACGGACGAGGTCGTGGGCGGCGTGGCCGTCCACCATCCCGAGGTCTGGGGACTGGAAGGTTGGCAGTGGATCTACATTGCCTGGGGTATCCCGGCGGTGGTGCTGGGCATCCTGGTCCTCATCTACCTGACCGACCGCCCGCAGCAGGCGAAGTGGCTCAGCGCGGAGGAGCGCGACGCCCTCCTGGCCGAGCTCGAGCGTGAAAAGGACGCGCGCCCTTCCAGTCACAAGATGGGCCTGGGCGCCGCCCTCAGCCACCCCAAGGTGCTCCTGCTGGCCCTGATCTACTTCCTGGTCGTGACGGGCAGCTACGGCGTCGAGTTCTTCATGCCGAGCATCCTGGAGCGCTGGTACTCGCTCAAGTTCGACGCCCTGACCTGGCTGGTCATCCTCCCGCCGCTGCTCGCCGTGTTCGGGCAGCTCTTCGTCGGCTGGAGCTCGGACCGCAAGAAGGAGCGCTGGCTGCACACGGCCGTGCCCATGGCCTCCGGCGCCGCCGGTCTCCTGCTGGTCACGCAGAGCAGGGGGAACCTTCCTCTCACCATCGCCGGTTTCATGGTGGCCTACGCCGGGTTCAAGGCCTACCTGCCCGCGTTCTGGTCCCTGCCCAGCCTGTTCCTCTCGGGGACGTCCGCGGCGGGCAGCATCGGGTTCATCAACTCCGTCGGCAACCTGGGCGGGTTCATGGGGCCGTTCGTGCTCGGCACCATCGAGAAGCTGACCGGGTCGTTCATGGGGGGCCTCTACTTCCTCACCGCGTGCATGGCGCTGTCCGCGATCACGGTGTTCCTGCTCGGCCGGCGCGATCCGGGGGAGACCGACCGCACCCTCGAGGACACCTTGACCAACGCGCCCCTCGGGAAGCCGCGCAAGGTGGGGGCCTAAGCCCACTCCCTGGGCGGCGGCGCGGCGGCGTATGACGCGCACGGCCCCGGCCCGGACAGGGCCGGTCTGCAGCCGCGCTGCTAAACTCAGGCCGTGAGCACCGTCTCCAGGCCGGCGGACCGCGCCCAGGCCCTCGTGCGCCTCCTGCGCGAGCGCATCGTCATCATCGACGGCGCCATGGGCACGATGATCCAGGCCCAGCGGCTCAGTGACGCGGACTTCCGCGGAGAGCGCTTCCGCAACCATCCGCGTGACCTCAAGGGCAACAACGACCTGCTCGCCCTGACCCAGCCCGCGCTCATCGAGTCCTTCCACCGCCAGTACTTCGAGGCGGGCGCGGACATCGTCGAGACCAACACGTTCAACTCGAACGCGGTGTCGCTGGCGGACTACGGGATGGAGGCCCTGGTCTACGAGATCAACCTGGCCGCGGCCCGCCTGGCCCGGCAGGCGGCGGACGCGGTGGCGGGGAAGGAGAACCGGCCGACCTGGGTGGCCGGTTCGCTCGGTCCGACGTCACGCACGGCTTCGATGTCGCGGGACGTCAGCGACCCCGGCGCGCGGCAGGTCACGTTCGACCAGCTCGTCGCGACCTACTACGAGCAGGCGCGGGGCCTCGTCGACGGGGGAGTGGACCTCCTGCTGCCGGAGACGGCCTTCGACACGCTGAACCTCAAGGCCGCGCTGTTCGCGATCCAGAAGCTCTTCGCCGATCAGGGCCGGACCGTGCCCATCCTGGCCTCGATCACGTTCACGCAGGTCGGCAACGACCGCATGCTGACGGGCCAGACGGTCGAGGCCTGCTGGAACTCCATCGCGCACGCGCCCCTGCTCGGGGTCGGAATCAACTGCTCGCTGGGGCCGGAGGACATGGGCCCCCATCTCGACGAGCTGCAGCGCATCGCGCCCCTGTTCGTGAGCTGCTACCCGAACGCGGGGTTGCCCAATCCGCTCCTGCCCACCGGCTTCCCGGCCACTCCGAGCGACATGGCTCCGGTGCTGGGGGAATGGGCCAAGAACGGCTGGCTCAACATCGTGGGCGGCTGCTGCGGGACGACCCCGGAACACATCCGCGCCATCGCGGACGCCGTCCGCGGCTCCGCCCCGCGCGTGCCCGCGAAGGTCGAGCCCTATACGCGCCTCTCGGGCTGGGATGCGCTGACCCTCCGGCCCGACACCAACTTCGTGAACGTGGGCGAGCGGACCAACGTGACCGGCTCGCCGCGCTTCTCCAAGCTCATCCTCGCCGGGGACTACGAGCAGGCGGTGGCGGTGGCGCGCCAGCAGGTCACGAGCGGGGCCCAGATCCTCGACGTCAACATGGACGAGGGGATGCTGGACTCCGAAGCGGCCATGGTGCGCTTCCTCAGCCTCATCGCGGCCGAGCCCGACATCGCGCCCGTGCCGGTCATGATCGACAGCTCGAAGTGGAGCGTGATCGAGGCGGGCCTCAAGTGTCTTCAGGGCAAGGGGATCGTGAACTCGATCTCCCTCAAGGAGGGCGAGGCGGCCTTCCGGGAGCGTGCGCACGCCGTCCGCCGCTACGGCGCCGCCGTCGTGGTGATGGCCTTCGACGAGGAGGGACAGGCCACGAGCGTGGACCGCAAGGTCGCGATCTGCGCGCGTGCCTACAAGATCCTCACCGAAGAGGTCGGGTTTCCGCCCCAGGACATCATCTTCGACCCCAACATCCTGACCGTGGCCACCGGCATCGAGGAGCACGACCAGTACGCGGTCGCGTTCCTGGAGGCCACACGCCGCATCAAGGCCACCCTGCCCCTGGCCAAGGTCTCGGGCGGTCTCAGCAACATCTCGTTCTCGTTCCGCGGGAACAACGCGGTTCGCGAGGCCATGCACGCGGCCTTCCTGTACCACGCGGTGCGCGCGGGCATGGACATGGGCATCGTCAACGCGGGCCAGCTCGCGGTCTACGAAGACATCCCGAAGGACCTGCTCGAGCTGGTGGAGGACGTCCTGCTCAACCGGCGCCCGGATGCGACCGAGCGCCTGGTCACGTTCGCGGAGTCGGTGAAGCAGAAGGACAAGACCAAGGGCGAGGAAGACGCCTGGCGGTCGGGCACGGTCGAGGAGCGCCTCAGCCACGCGCTCGTGAAGGGCATCGCGGACTACGTGGAGGCGGACACGGAGGAGGCGCGCCAGAAGTACGAGCGCCCGCTGTCCGTGATCGAGGGGCCGCTCATGGACGGCATGAACGTGGTCGGCGACCTCTTCGGGTCCGGCCGCATGTTCCTGCCCCAGGTCGTCAAGAGCGCGCGGGTGATGAAGAAGGCCGTGGCCTACCTCATGCCCTTCATGGAGGCGGAGAAGGAGAAGACCGGCCGCCGGCAGGCGGAGGCCAAGATCGTGATGGCCACCGTCAAGGGCGACGTGCACGACATCGGGAAGAACATCGTGGGCGTCGTCCTGGCCTGCAACAACTACGAGGTGATCGACCTCGGGGTCATGGTCCCCTACGAGCGCATCCTCAAGACGGCGCGGGAGACGGGCGCCGACATGATCGGCCTCAGCGGCCTCATTACGCCCTCTCTCGAGGAGATGGCCCACGTGGCGGGAGAGATGAAGCGCGAAGGCTTCACGCTGCCCCTCCTCATCGGGGGCGCGACGACGAGCAAGGCGCACACCGCGGTGAAGATCGCCCCCGCCTATCCTCCCGGCGTGCTGCACGTGCTCGACGCGTCGCGGGCGGTGGGGGTGGTCGGCCAGCTCAAGAACGCGGCCGAGCGCGGGCCGTTCATCGAAGCGAACCGGCGCGAGCAGGAGAAGATCCGTGAGCACCATCGGGCGGAGGCGGCCGGGCGGCCGCTCCTCACGCTCGAAGAGGCGCGGCGCCGCCGGACGCCGCTGGACTGGTCGTCCTACGCGCCTCCGCGGCCCTCGTTCGCCGGGATCCGCGTCTTCGAGGCCTGGCCGCTGGCCGAGCTCGTCCCGCTCATCGACTGGTCGCCTTTCTTCCACACCTGGGAGCTCAAGGGCACCTACCCGCGCATCTTCGAGAACCCGACCTGGGGCAGCAAGGCCCGCGAGCTCTTCGACGACGCCCGGCGGCTGCTCGATCGCATCGTGGCCGAGCGCCTCCTGACCGCCCAGGCCGTGATGGGCTTCTTCCCGGCCAACGCGGAGGGTGACGACATCGTGGTCTACACGGACGAGGCCCGGCGCGGCGTGCTCGCCACCTTCCGTATGCTGCGGCAGCAGGTGGACAAGCCCGCGGCCCAGCCCGAGCAGGCGCTCGCCGATTTCGTCGCCCCCCGTGAGACGGGGCGGGCCGACTTCATCGGCGCGTTCGCGGTGACCACGGGCGTGGGCATCGACCGGATGGTGGCGGAGTTCGAGCGCGATCACGACGACTACAACTCGATCATGACCAAGGCCCTGGCCGACCGGCTGGCGGAGGCGCTCGCGGAAGCGCTGCACAAACGGGCCCGCGAGGAGTGGGGATATGGTCGCGACGAAGCGCTCACCCCGGCGGAGCTGATCCGCGAGCAGTACCGCGGCATCCGCCCCGCCCCCGGGTATCCGGCCTGTCCCGATCACACGGAAAAACGGACCCTCTTCGATCTCCTGCAGGTGGAGGCGCGGACGGCGATCCGCCTCACGGAGACGTTCGCGATGATGCCGGCGGCGGCGGTGAGCGGGTTGTACTTCTCGCACCCGGAGGCGCGCTACTTCCAGGTCGGCCGCATCGGTCCGGATCAGGTGCTCGACTACGCGCGGCGCAAGGGGATGGCGCTTCGCGAGGCCGAACGGTGGCTGGCGCCCAACCTCGGGTACGAGCCTCAGGTAGAGGGCGGGGCCGCCGATCGCGAAGTGACCGCGGAGAGGGTCCCCGGCGATTGACTCCGGTCCCCCCGCTCCCGTACCGCCGTGGCATTTTTCTTGCTGCCACCCTCCGTGGCGTGAGCCTGCCTCGTCCCGAGGCAGGTCGCCCGGGAGGCCGACATGCCGTCACGTGGTACCTCGATCGTCTCCGTTCTCATCCTGGCCGTTCTCGCCATCCCCGTCGCGGCGCGGCCGGACACGCTCGTCCTCATGGACGGCCGCCGCGTGCAGGGGCAGCTCGTCTCCGTCTCGCGCGGATGGGTCGAGTTCCAGCCGTCCGAAGGTGACGTCGCGCCGGACCGCCTCCGCGTCGCGGTCGCCGAAGTGCGTTCCATCCAGTTCGACGACGCCGCGGACGCCGCGGAGTCGTCCGGCCGGACCACCACGTTCGAGATCGGCGGTGGCGGGGACCGCGCCGAGCCGCAGGAGCCGGACGGCGCGACCGGCAGTGGCGACGTGATCCGGCCCCGGCGCGATCGGAGTCAACGTGGACGCAATGGTGCGGTTGGCGGAAGGGACGGCACGCTCGGGTCTCGCGACGCGAGGGTCCCACGGGACGACCAACGGCGCGGCCGCATGATCACCGTCCCCACCGCGGCCCGCTGGACAGACAGCGGAATCGACCTGACGGCGGGCGACGTCGTCTCGTTCTCCGTCGCCGGCACCGTCACCCTCGGCGACGATCGTCCGCTCGGGGCCGAAGGCGACCTCGACGCCGCCGCGCCCGCGCCGCGCCGCCCCATGCCCGACCGTCCGGCGGGGGCGCTGATCGGCCGTATCGGCACTTCGCCCGACGACACGTTCTTCATCGGCGCCGAGCGCCTGCCCTTCCGCGTCCGCACCAGCGGGCGGCTCTACCTCGGCATCAACGACGACACCCTCGACGACGACACCGGCGCCTTCCAGGTCGCGGTCACGCGCTGACCTGATCCATTTCGCTACCATGAAGCTCGAGCTTCGCTATCCGGCGACCGCTGACAACGCGCTCGATCACGCGCAGCTCGCGGTGGAGGTCGCGTACGAGGAGTTCGGGGTGGACCTCGACTACTCGCCGGGCAGCCTGGAAGCCGTGGACGCGCAGGTGGAGAGCCTGCGTGAGGACGGCTTGACCGGAGAAGGCGCGGCCGAAGCCCTGTTCGTGCTCGGGTGCTACTTGGGAGAAGTGATGGCACGCGCGCTGGCCGGCCGATGGACGGCCACCTCGCGCTCGCGGCTGGCCGATATCTCCCCTTGGCCGATGGTGGTCGTGCTGCGCGATGACTCGGCGTGGGACCCGATCGGAAAGGTCTACAAGCGGCTCGAGCTCGGCGACTCCGAGTACCTCCCGGCCTACTTCGCGGCGGCGGCGGCCACGGCCGGGGGCGCCCCGCGGTGACGGGCGGCGACGACGAGCGGACGGATGCCGATGCCTTCGTCCTTCCCATCACCGGAGAGCTCGACCTGCACGCGTTCGCGCGTGGCGACGCCGTCGGCGTGGTCGAGGACTATCTCGACGAGTGCCGCCGGCGCGGCGTGCTCGAGGTGCGCATCGTGCACGGCCGCGGCCAGGGCGTGCGTCGCGCGGAGGTGCGGCGCGCGCTGGCCCAGCGGCGCGACGTCCTCGATTTCCGCGACGCCCCGCCGGCGGCGGGCGGATGGGGCGCCACTCTCGTCGTGCTGGCGCCGCGTGAGGCCAAGTGAGCGAGGCCACACGACGCGGCGCGGCGGCAAATTATTTTGCCTCCGCGCGACCGCACCAGTCGCGGTCCAAATCGCATGACACCTCGCGCACCCGCGTCGTTCCTCGTCGAAATCGATCTTGACAAAGGTCGGCACCGATCACTATCGTGGTCGCGTTCCGAACAACACATCGATTCCCGAGACGACCAAGGCGGCCGCGGCCATGCGCAATCTGCAGTTCGGGTTCTTCGACGGCAGTGGCCTCCCGCCCGAAAGCCGCATCCTCATGTTCTACTCGTTCGACACCGAGGAGAACCTGTCCCGGTCGGGCATCCTCCATTACCACGTCGCCGAGCAGCGCTTCGTCGGGCCACGCCACGACGGTGAGCTGACCGCGGCCGCGCTCGATTTCCTGAGCCGCGCCGGACGCTTGCAGCGCGCGGCCGACTGATCGGGCGCCCCGGACGCCCGCGGCCGCTGTGGTAGCATTCCCTTTTTCGGCGGCAATCGCCGGCGCACGCAGGAGACTCCATCAATGACCAAGGACACGAGCCGGGGGCGCCCCATCGCTCCCGCGGAAGGCAAGCTGGGCATCCTTCTCCCCGGGATGGGCGCGGTGGCCACCACGTTCATGGCCGGCGTGGAAGCCATCCGCAAGGGCCTCTCGCGGCCCGTCGGAAGCCTCACCCAGATGGGCACGGTGCGCCTGGGCAAGCGCACGGACAACCGCAGCCCGCGCATCGACGAGCTGGTCCCGATCGCGAAGCTGGACGACATCGTCTTCGGGGGCTGGGACGTGTACACGGACAACGCGTACGAAGCCGCCCGCAAGGCGGGCGTGCTCAACCCCGAGCACCTGGCCGCGCTGAAGGGTTTCCTGGAGACGGTCAAGCCCTGGCCGGCGGTGTTCGATCCCGTCTACGTCAAGCGCCTGCGCGGCGAGAACGTCAAGAAGGGCAAGAGCAAGCGCGACCTGGCCGAGCAGGTCATCGCCGACATCCAGGCCTTCAAGAAGAAGCACGGCCTGAGCCGGCTGGTGATGGTCTGGTGCGGCTCGACCGAGGTCTACCGGGAAGCCTCCGACGTGCATTCCACGATCGAGAAGTTCGAGCGCGGGCTGGACGAGAGCCATCCCGACATCCTGCCCTCGATGATCTACGCCTACGCCGCGATCAAGCAGGGCATCCCCTACGCGAACGGGGCCCCGAACCTCTCCGCCGACATCGCGGCCCTCACCGACCTCGCCCGGAAGACGAACACGCCGGTCTCGGGCAAGGACTTCAAGACGGGCCAGACCCTCATGAAGACCGTCCTCGCTCCCGCCTTCAAGGCGCGCCTGCTCGGGATGGAGGGCTGGTTCTCCACGAACATCCTCGGCAACCGCGACGGCGAGGTGCTGGACGACCCCGAGTCCTTCAAGACCAAGGAGGTCTCGAAGCTCGGCGTGCTGGACCACATCCTGCAGCCCCACCTGTACCCCGACCTCTACGGCAAGATCCACCATGTCGTGCGGATCAACTACTATCCGCCGCGGGGAGACAACAAGGAGGGGTGGGACGCCATCGACATCTTCGGCTGGATGGGCTACCCGATGCAGATCAAGGTGGACTTCCTCTGCCGCGATTCGATCCTGGCCGCGCCCATCGTGCTCGACCTCGCGCTCTTCTCCGACCTGGCCGGCCGTGCGGGCATGAGCGGGATCCAGGAGTGGCTGTCGTTCTACTTCAAGAGCCCGATGACCGCGCCCGGCCTCTATCCCGAGCACGACCTCTTCATCCAGCTCATGAAGCTCAAGAACACGCTCCGGCATCTCCGGGGAGAGGAGCTCATCACGCACCTGGGCCTGGAGTACTACGACTAGGTCCGCGGTAACGGAGCGATCCAGGAGCGCGGCGCCGCGCAGCGGCGGCGCAGCGGTGGGGGGTTTCAGGGGGGGTCGCGAATGCCCATCGCGCATGAGGCGTGAGTGCCCCCCCTGAGATAAGAAAGGCAATATGGCCAGCCCTACGGGCCTGATGGTCG
>Ga0137390_10004654_pt1 | contig 11460 bp, 8 predicted proteins | sample 15con2h24AmetaG_FD_104937 | JGI IMG/M metagenome (GOLD analysis project Ga0137390, IMG submission 104937) | Vadose zone soil microbial communities from Angelo Coast Range Reserve, California, USA - 15con2h2.4A metaG | ecosystem: Environmental > Terrestrial > Soil > Vadose zone > Saprolite... | reverse complement strand
GAGCCGATCCTCGAGCCCGGGCTGCCGATCATCGACGCCCACCACCATCTCTGGCACCGGCCGGATCATCGCTACCTGCTCGACGAGCTGCTGGCCGACCTGGGCACCGGCCACGACGTCGTCGCCACGGTGTTCGTGGAATGCCACGCGATGTACCGCGCCGATGGTCCCAGCGAGTTGCGGCCGGTGGGCGAGACGGAGTTCGTCGCCGGCATCGCGGCCATGAGCGACAGCGGTCTCTACGGGCCGACGCGCGTCGCCGCGGGCATCGTGGGCTTCGCCGATCTCACGCTGGGCGATCGGGTCGAGCCCGTGCTGCAGGCGCAGCTCCGCGCGGGCGGCGGGCGGTTCCGCGGCGTGCGCCACTCCGCGGCGTGGGACGCGAGCGAGGTGATCGGCAACAGCGCCGTGGCCACGGGACCGCACCTGATGAAGCGGCCGGACTTCCGAGCGGGGCTGGCGCGGCTGACCGCGCTCGGCCTGTCCCTCGACGCCTGGGTGTTCCACCCACAGCTCGCCGACGCCGTCGATCTGGCCCGGGCCTTCCCCGCGGCGAACATCATCGTGGGCCACGTCGGCGGACCGCTCGGCTACGGCCCCTATGCCGGCAAGCGGGACAAAGTCTTCGCGTCCTGGAAGGCCGGCATCAGCGAGCTGGCCACGTGCCCGAACGTCGTCATGAAGCTCGGCGGCATGATGATGCGCCTGGCCGCCTTCGACTATGGGGCACAACCTGCGCCGCCGTCGTCGGCCGAGCTGGCGGCACACTGGCGGACGTATATCGAGCTCTGTATCGAGCGCTTCGGGCCGGCGCGCTGCATGTTCGAGAGCAATTTCCCAGTCGAGAAGATGGGCATCGGATATGCCGCGCTGTGGAACGCGTTCAAGCGTATCGCCGCGGGCGCCTCGGCCGAGGAGAAGCTGGCGTTGTTCAGCGGCACGGCAAGGCGCGCCTACCGACTGGACTGAGCCTCCGCGAGCGAGATGAGACGTGTCGTAGTCCTCGCGATCTTGTTTGCGTCGCTTCCCAGGGCTCGCCCTGGCGGTACTTCGCCAGGGGCAACCTCTCGTGCTGCGCGCCTACGGTCTCGCGTCGGTGGAGCTCGCCATACCGGTGACGGCGGACACGGTCACGGACCGCGAGACGCGCTACTACACCTTCGCCGTGACCGACGACGAGGGGCTCGCCGACCTTCGGTCGTACGCCGAGTAATATCCCGGCAATGACGCCCTCAGCGCCGGACGCGCCGATCTCCCCCGTGCAGAAGTGGGCGATCACCTTCACGGTCATGGTGGTCGCCTTCATGCAGATCCTCGACACCAGCGTCACCAACGTCATCCTCCCGCACCTGCAGGGCTCCCTGTCGGCGGGGCTGGACGAGGTTTCGTGGGTGATCACCTCCTATCTCGCCGCCAACGCCGTGATCATCCCCGCCACCGGGTGGCTGACCGGGCTCTTCGGTCGCAAACGGTTCTTTCTGATCTGCGCCACGGTATTCGTGGCCAGCTCCTTTGTCTCCGGCGCCGCCCCCGATCTGACCACGCTGATCGTGGCCCGCATCCTCCAGGGGCTCGGTGGCGGTCCGATCATCCCGATCTCGCAGGCGATCCTCTGGGAGATCTTCCCGTTCCACCAGCGCGGCCTCGCGATGGCCGTCTGGGGTGTCGGGTTCATCCTCGGCCCGATCCTGGGGCCAACGGTCGGCGGCTATCTGGCCGACGAATGGTCGTGGCGCTGGATCTTCTACATCAACCTGCCCGTCGGGATCGTCGGCTTCTTCATGGCCAGCGTCTTCATGTTCGACTCGCCGTACATGCGCCGGGCCGCGCGGATCGACTGGTGGGGCCTGGGGCTGATGATCGCGGGCTTCGGGTGCCTTCAGCTCGTCCTTGACCGGGGCGAGCGGCAGGATTGGTTCGAGTCGCCGACGATCGTCGCGATGGCGATCGTCGCCGTCGGCGCGCTCGCCGGCTTCCTGATCCGCGAGTTGACGGCCAGCGAGCCCATCCTCGACCTCACCGTGTTCACCGACCGCAACTTCGCCACCGGCGCCACGCTGAGCACGATCGTCGGCTTCGGCACGTTCGCCGGCATGTTGCTGGTCGCCGTCTTCACGCAGAAGCTGCTCGGCTACGACGCGTGGACCTCGGGCCTCGTGCTGGCGCCCGGCGGTCTCGGCAACATCTTCTCGCTGTTCGCCTCGGGGATCGTGACGCGCGTCGACCAGCGATTGATGCTGGGGTTCGGATGCCTGCTCAATGCCGTGAGCCTCTACATGATGACCTCCCTCACGCTCGGGATGGATTACTGGGCCCTGGCGCTGCCGCGCTTCATCCAGGGGTTTGCGGCCGGTTTCATCTACGTGCCGCTCTCCACGCTCACGCTGGCCACGATCCGGCGCGACAAGCTCGTCAATGCCACCGCCGTGTACAGCATGGCTCGCAACCTCGGCGGCAGCGTGGGCATCGCGGTGGTCACCACGCTGCTCGCGCAGCGGAGCCAGTTGCACCAGACCACGCTCGTGAGCCACATCACCGCATGGGACCCGGCGACGCGCGAGCGCCTCGCGCGGTGGGCGACCCACTTTATGACCGCCGGCAGTGACACCTTCACCGCCGAGCGCCAGGCGGTGGCCATGCTCTATCGCGAAACGGTGGCGCAGGCCCAGCTCCTGGCCTACGCGGACGACTTCTGGCTCCTGGCGGTGATGTTCACGGCCGTGCCGCTAATCCTGCCGTTCATGCGTCGCATCCGGCTGGGGTCGCGGGGAGCGGCTGGGGCCCAGGCTACCGAGCGCTCGCCGGCCCGCGCCGTGGAGGGAAACGCCCTGTGACAGCGTGGATCTGCGCGTTCATGCACAGATTTCTTGCGGCTGTTCGGGCACTCTGCTAGTGTCGCGCCGTTGCTGGCGGGTGCCCACGAGGGCCCAGGGAAGGCGGTAAGAGCCCGCTGCGACCCCATCACTGTAAGGCATGAAACCAGCCATCGACGCCTCATAATGATGCTGCCACGAAATGTGAGCTCACGGCGGGCGGCGGGGATTTTGCGAACGGTCTTTGACCGCCTCGGGACCGGGTTCGCGTTCCGTCTCTGGGACGGGACGCTCGTAGAGGTTGGGCACGGCGCGCCCGTGTGCACGGCCGTCGTGCATCGGCCCGAGACGTTCGTGCGCCTCATGCGCGATCCGACCCCGCTGAACTTCGCCGAGGCCTACGTTGAAGGCGCCCTCGACCTCGAGGGCGATCTCTTCACCGCGATGAAAGTCGCCGACGCGATGGAGGAGATCCGACTGGGTTTGCGCGATCAGTTACGGCTCTTCGTCGCCCTCTGGCGGAACTGACGTGGCCGATCACGACGTCATCGTCGTCGGCGGGGGACCGGGCGGAAGCACGGCGGCGTGGCGGCTCGCCCGGGCCGGCCTGCGGCCGCTGCTCCTCGACGCCGCAGTGTTCCCGCGCGTCAAGGTCTGCGCGGGCTGGGTGACCCCGGAGGCGCTGGCCGACGTCGAGGTCGACCCCGCGAAGTACCCGCTCACCATCCAGCCCTTCACCGCTTGTGGGTTCGCGTTCGACGGCGCGCGCCACGAGACGCGCTGGCGCCGGCCCGCCAGCTACGGCATCGTGCGGAAGGAGTTCGATCACCATCTTCTGGACCGGGCCCGCGCGGCCGGCGCCGATGCGCGCGAGGGCGCGCGGGTCACCGCCGTCACTCGCGAGAGGGACGAGATCCGCGTCGTGAGCGAGCGCGGTGTCTTCACGGCCCCGGTCGTCATCGGCGCGGGGGGACACCACTGCCCCGTGGCGAAGGCCTTCGGAGAGGTGTCCGAGCAGGAGGAGGTCGTGATCGCCCAGGAGAGTGAGACGCGCGTGCCGCCCGAGCGTCTCGATGCGCTCCGCGACGGCGCGCCGGAGCTCTACCTGGAGGCGGATCTCAAGGGCTACGGCTGGTACTTCCCCAAGGAGGATGTGCTCAACGTCGGGATCGGGGTCATCTCCGGGCCGGGCGTGGACCTGCCGCGACGACGGGACGCGCTGCTCGCGTCGCTGCGCACGTCGGGCCGCCTGCCCGCCGACCTCCGGATCGAGCCGTTCCGCGGCCACGCGTACGTGGTGCGGCGCCGTGCGCCGCGACGGCTCGCCGGCGACGGCTTCTGTCTCGTCGGCGACGCCGCCGGGCTGGCCCGCGACCTCAGCGGCGAGGGCATCGGACCGGCCATCCGGAGCGGAATCCTCGCGGCCGAGGCGGTGGTGGCGCGCGTGCGGGAAGGGATCCCGATCGACTCGTACGCGCAAGAGATCGTGCGTCGTTACGGACGGGGCGAGACCGGCTGGCTCGGCCGCCAGCTCGGCCGCCTGCCCGACGCCTGCGCGCGAGTGCTGGTGCGGGTCATGTTGGCCACGGGCGCCACGCGGCGTCACGTGGTCCTCGGGGGGATCTTCGGGATGCGGGAGGTGCCGTCATGAAGCCGCGCGGCAAGGCCGAGGACGCCCGGGCGATCGCCCACCACTACGACGTGTCGAACGAGTTCTACGCCCTCTTCCTTGATCCGCTCATGGTCTACACCTGCGCGTACTACCGGGACCCGGACGGAAAACTCGAGCAGGCCCAGCAAGACAAGCTCGACCACGTCTGTCGCAAGCTCGAGCTGCGCGCCGGGGAGACGCTGCTCGACATCGGGTGCGGCTGGGGCAGCCTGGCGATGTGGGCGGCCCGACACTACCGCGTGCGCGCGCACGGCGTGACGCTCTCACGAGCCCAGGCCGACTACGCCACGGAGTGCATCCGCAGGGAAGGGCTGCAAGATATTTGTCGCGTCGAGTACCTCGACTATCGTGACCTGCCCTCGGACGTCATCTACGACAAGATCGCCGCGGTCGGTGTGATCGAGCACGTCGGGATCCCGAACTACCCGGCCTTCTTCGCTGGCGTGCGCTCCCGGTTGAAGGACGGCGGCCTCTACCTCAACCACGGGATCGTCCACGACTTCCACTGGAAGCGCACGAGCCAGACCGAGTTCCTCTACCGTCACGTCTTCCCGAACGGTGACCTGGCCGGCCTCAGCGAGACGCTCACCGAGATGGAGCGCGCGGGCTGGGAGATCATGGACGTCGAGGGGCTACGCCTGCACTACGCGCGCACGTGCCGGCACTGGGTCGAGCGGCTGTGCGCGCGGGCGGACGAGGCCCGGGCGCTGGCGGGGGAACGCACGTACCGGACCTGGCGGCTGTATCTGACCTGCTCGGCGGTCGCGTTCGAGGGCGGCTCGCTCGGCCTCTATCAAGTCCTCATGCGGAAGCACCGTGACCCTCTGGTCGGACATGCGCCACGAACGCGCGAGCCGCTCTACGAACGAGGACCGGCGTGACCACCGGTTCGGCCAAGGAGCAGACGTGGGCCGTCAGATCCTGATCATCGCGATCAGCTCGCTGGTCTTGACGCAGATCGCCGTGTTCGCGACGTCGATCTACCTGCATCGCGCGCTCGCGCACCGGTCGCTGTCGCTGCGGCCGATCGTCGAGCTTGTTTTCAGGATAGCGCTGTGGCTGGTGACCGGCGGGAACCGCCAGCAGTGGGTCGCAGTCCACCGGAAGCACCACACGTACACCGACCGGGAGGGCGATCCGCACAGCCCGCTGCTGCTCGGCTTCTGGAAGGTCCAGCTCGGCAATGTGTACTACTACATCCACGAAGCGCGCAATCCGCGGACCGTCGCGACGTTCGCTCCCGACCTGACCCCGGATCGATGGGAAAAAACCGTGTTCTCCTGGGGATGGACGGGGCTCGGGCTCGGCGTGGCGCTGGTAGCGCTGGTCATCGGTTGGTGGCAGGCGGTGGTCGCGATGCTCGGGCACGGCATCCTGTTCGTCGGCGTGATCGGCCCACTGATCAACGGACTGGGGCACTGGACCGGCGCTCAGAACTTCCGGAACACGGCCTACAACTCACGGGTCCTCGCCTGGCTGACCGGCGGCGAGAGCCTGCACAACAACCACCACGCCTTCCCCCGGTCGCCGAAGTTCGGCCTGCGCCGCTCGGAGCTGGATCCCTCGTGGCTCGCCATCCGGCTGCTCGCGGCCGTGCGCCTCGTCGCGATCGTGAGCGCGCCGCTCCGGACGGCGCGCGACCGGTAGGGCGGCATCCGGACTGACGGTGATGGCTGAAGGCCCGCTCGACCTGACCCTCGAGCTCGCGCCCCGCGCGCGCTTCGACGTCGTCGAGCTGCGGTCGCGCCTGCCGATCGAGTATCGCGACGCCCTCGCGCCCTACCCCTACTGCCTCTACTGGTCGGCGCACACCACGGCGGGCTTCCTGGATCGAAGCCTCATCGCCCGTCTCGGCCCGGCGCGCGTGCCCACGTACGTCGACGCCCTGCGCCACATCTTCCCGGAGGGCGCAGGCTACGCGCACGACCGACTGGAACGCCGGCTGGACCTCGACGCCGCCCAGCGCGCTATCGAGCCGCGCAATGCCGATTCCCACCTGGTCTTCATCGCGGGCGGGCTCCGGCCCTGCGTGACGCATCCGAACCGTCCTGGCGAGACCGTGTGCTTCGTCGACCTGGATGGAGTCAAGGAAGGGCGGCCCCGCCGGCGGCTCACGCGCGTGATCGGCTTCCGGCACGAGGCGATCGTCGCGCACACGCGCATCGACGTTCCCGTGTCCCGCCATCCCATCGAGTCCGTCAACCTGAAGGACCCGAAGCTCGGCATCTACCACCACCTCGCCGACTTCGTCGCGCGCGCGGGCGTCGGCACGGGCCGCCTGCACCTGGCGCTCGATCCGGGCGAGCGGCATGCGGCGTTGACGGTCAATGAGTTCGAGACGCTCCTCATGCAGCACGACCTGGCGGAGGTGCTACGAAACCCGCTCCGGTTCGTCGCCAGGCAGTACAGAAGCGTCCTGGCGAACCCGCGCTCCGTGCCCGGCAAGGCGCTGGGCTTCGCCCAGTACGACCTCGTCCGCGTGCTCAACTCTGGACTCGACACGCTGCGTCTTCAAGACTCGATCGTGGAGAAGGTGCTCGCGCGAACCCTGGCCGTTCCCGCCGCCCGGTTCTTCCGCATGCGGCGCTCCGTGAACCTGCTCGTCGCCGAGTGCGAAGACAGTCGCCGCGGGTTCGTGGAGGGCCAGTATCAGAGCCCGATCCTCGTCCAGTGGCAGCGCGGCCACCGCCCGACACGCGCGCTGCACGTCACGTTGACCCGCCTGGAATAGCGCGGCGGCGATCCATGCTTCGCCGCTCGCGACGAGCGACGACTCAGGCCTGCTTGGCCTCCAGCTCGGCCCAGCGCGCGTAGAGCCGGTTCACGTCCGCCTGAGCGGCCTCGAGCGCCGCGGATCGCATCTGGAGTGCTGTCGGGTCGGAGGCGATCGCCGGGTCGTCCACCTCACGCTGGCACGCCTCGACGGCGCGCTCGGCGGCGAGGATCGCCCGCTCCATGCCGTCCCACTCGCGCTGCTCGCGATACCCGAGACGCTTCGGCCGCGGGCGCTCGCGCGTGGACGCTCGCTCCGTCGCCTGGCGCGGCGCCGGCTCGGCAGCGCTCTGGACCGCTTCCCACTGCGCGTAGTCGGCGAACGTCGCCGTTCCGCCCTCGCCGTCGAGGGCGAGGATCATCGTGGACACACGCTCGAGCATGAAGCGGTCGTGGGTGACGAGGACGAGCCCGCCGTCGAACTCCGCGAGGCTGTCCTCGAGCACTTCGAGCGTCGGGATGTCCAGGTCGTTGGTGGGCTCGTCGAGGATCAGCAGATCGGCGGGCTCGCGCATCAGGCGCGCGATGAAGATGCGGGCCTGCTCGCCGCCCGACAGGCGGCCGACGGGCACCTCGAGCTGCTCGGGTCGGAACAGGAAGCGCTTGGCCCACGAGGCGACGTGGACGCTGCGGCCCTGCCACGTCACCGTGTCGCCCTCGGGCGCCAGCGCCCGGCGCAGGCTCTGCGCGGAATCGAGGCCGCCGCGCTCCTGCTCGAAGCGGACGACGCGCAAACCGTCCGCGCGCTCGATCACGCCGGCGTCGGCCGGCAGCGCGCCCGAGATCACGTTCAGGAGCGTCGTCTTGCCGCTGCCGTTCGGGCCGATCAGGCCGACGCGCGTGCCGGGTGTGATCGCGAGGTCGAGGTCGCAGACGAGCCGCCGGCCGCCGAGCGATTTGCTCACGCCGCGCGCGACCAGCAGCCGGCGTGTCCGCCGCTGCGAGGACGTGAAGTCGATCCCCGCCGCGGCCGTGACCCCACGCGCCCGGCCGTCCTCGAGCTCCTCGATGAGCCGCCCCGCCTCCTTGATGCGCCCCTTCGCCTTGGTGGAGCGCGCCTTGGCACCGCGGCGGAGCCACTCGATCTCGCGCCGCACGGTGTTGGCCAGCGATTCCTGATAGGCCTGCTGTCCACGCAGAAACTCGTCGCGGCGCGCCAGGAACTCGCTGTATCGCCCGTCGGCCTCGAACAGGCCATCGGGATAGACGCGGTTCAGCTCGAGCATGCGCGTTGCCACGTGCTCCAGGAAGTAGCGATCGTGGCTCACCACGAGGCATGCCCGCGCGCGCTCGGTCAGAACGTCCTCGAGCCAGAGGATGCCCTCCACGTCGAGATGATTGGTGGGCTCGTCCATCAAGAGAATGTCGGGCGCGGCCGCCAGCTCGCGCGCGATGGCGAGCCGCTTCCTCCAGCCACCCGACAGCGTGTCGACGTCCGCGCGACCGTCCGCGAACCCGGCGCGGCCGAGAGCCTGCGCGATGCGGCCGGGCCGATCCTCCTCGTCCACGCCGGCCAGTGCCGCCATCACGACGCCGCCGACGGTGCCGCCGGCGGAGAAGACGGGGTCCTGGGGCACGTAGCCGACACGGACGCCGCCGCGGAGCGAGCGCGCGCCGCGGTCGGGCGTCGTGACGCCGGTCAGGATCTTGAGGAGCGTGGACTTGCCGGAGCCATTGGGGCCGACGAGCCCGGCCTGGTCGCCCTCGAACAATCCGAACGACAGATCGTCGAAGAGCGACCGCGACCCATAGGCCATGCTGACCGCCTCACAGCTGAGCAGGAGCGGGCGGGCCATCCGGCGCTACTTCTTCTTCTTCTTCGGCTTCTTCTTCTCCTTCCGCATGTTCTGGCCTTTCGCCACGGGCTCACCCCCTCTCGTGAGTCTCTTCGATTATAGATGCCCAGGCGGCCCGCAGACGAGAAGGAAGACGAGGAGAAGGGCCGCTCAGGCGGCGGCCTGCGCCACGGTCGGTCCGTCGCCGCGGAGCGTGGTGCGACGCATGTCGCGCGGCTCGTGCGCCGGGAAGGGCCGGGCACGGTGCATGGTCTGACGGTTGTCCCACATCACCAGATCGCCGACCCGCCACTCTCTCGGTTTGTCCCGATTCTAGAGCCTGCGGGCCCCCACGGTCACTTCGCTCAGGAACTCTCGCAGCGCCACGAGCAATCCGGCCGGGTTGTCACCCTGCACGGTATGGCCGGCACCCTCCACCTTCACCCAGCGACCGTCGGACAGGGTCCGGGACAGGCGCTCGGCGTCCTCGTCGTGGAACACGTCGCTTTCGGCGCCGCGCACTACGAGGGTGGGACAGGCCACCTTGGCCACCGCCGACCACAGAAGCTGGCGCCGCCGCTCGTAGGCCGCCGGGTCGACGCCACGACCTCGGTGACGCTGGTCGTACTTCCACATCCACTTGCCGTCGGGCATGCGCCGGAGATTGTGGAGCAGGCTCCGGCGCAGCAGGGTGGCGTTGCGGCGCGGGTTGAATGCCAGGGCCCGCGTCACGAAGTCCTCCACCGAATCGAGCGGCGTGGCCTCCGACGTGAAGGCGGCGATCTTCCGCGCGCCGGCCTGGCGCGTCTCCGGGCCGACGTCGACAAGCACGAGCGCCGCGAGGCGACGGCTGTGGGCGCCGGCCCAGGCCAGGGCGTTGGCGCCGCCCAGCGACATGCCGACGAGGACGAATCGATCGAGGCCGAGGCGGTCGACGAAAGCGTCGAGGTCGGCGGCGTGGCTCTCCGTGGTGTAGTCCATCTCCGGCGACCATTCGCTGTCGCCGTGGCCCCGCTGGTCGAGGGCGAGGCAGTGCCGCTCGAGCCGGAGCGCGGCGCAGACGAGGTCCCAGGTGTGGACGTTGAGCCCGCCCCCGTGCAGGAAGAGCACCGGAGGCTGGCCGCGCGTGCCCCAGTCGAGATAGTGGAAGCGCATCCCTCGCAGGACGACGTGATGCGCCTCGGGCAGGATCAGCTCGGGGAGCGTGAGCCCGGCGGTGGCCGACGCCAGTACCAGATGCTCGCGGAACTCGTCGGGGCTCAGGCTCACGAGTCCCGCGTCCGCGACGTTCTGTTGACGATCACGCTTCACCGGAGGCGACGGGCGGGTGCGGTAGGGGGCGACGGGATCCGTTCCCGCCCGTCGCCTCCGCCTGCGGCGAAGTCTTAAACATGAGTTCCGGGACGGGACACTCGTCCCGGAGCCCCGCGCTCGGCCCGCTCGTCACGCATAGACGTCCTCGTCGACCTGGCTCACGTCCGGGTACGGCGCGGACAGCGCGTACTGCACGCCGGTGTCGATCTCGGCCTTCACGTCGGTCTGGATGCGCTCGAACACGGTCGCGTCGGCGAGCCCCTGCCCCGTGAGCCGTGAGGCCAACGTCAGGAGCGGATCGTGCTTCGTCATCCACTCCCGCTCCTCTTCCCGCGAGCGGTATTCGCGGTTGACGTCGCCCACGTGGTGGCCGTAGTACCGGTAGGTCTTGCACTCGAGGAAGGCAGGCCCCTCGCCGCGGCGCGCCCGCTCGACGAGCTTGCGCATCGTCGCGTTGACCGCCTGAACGTCCTGGCCGTCGACGCTCTCGGCGTGGATCCCGAAGGCTTCGGCGCGCGCCAGGATCTCGCCGGCGATGGTCTCGCCGCAGGGCGTGTATTCGCCGTAGAGGTTGTTCTCGCAGACGTAGATGACGGGCAGCTTCCACAGCGCGGCCATGTTCATCGTTTCGTAGAGCAGCCCCTGGCCCAGCGCGCCGTCGCCGAAGAAGCACGCGGCGACCTGGCCGCTGCCCCGCATCTTGGCCGAGAGCGCGGCGCCGGTCGCGATCCCGGCAGAGCCGCCCACGATGGCATTGGCGCCGAGGTTCCCCGTCTCGGGATCGGCGATGTGCATCGACCCGCCCTTGCCGCGGCAGTAGCCCGGCTCCTTGCCCAGGAGCTCCGCGAACATCCGGTTGACCGACGCCCCCTTGGCCAGGCAATGGCCGTGGCCACGATGGGTGCTCGTGATGAAGTCGTCACGGCGCAGGGCCTCGCAGACGCCCACCGCCACGCCTTCCTCGCCGACGTACAGATGGGCCAGACCCGGCATCTTGGCGCTCTTGTAGAGCTCGTGCACCTGCTCCTCGAAGGCGCGAATCTTCGCCATCTGGCGGTACATGTGAAGGTTCTGCTCCAGCTCCATCCGCGGTTCGATTGCCTGGGTCGTCATT
>Ga0137390_10004653_pt1 | contig 11461 bp, 9 predicted proteins | sample 15con2h24AmetaG_FD_104937 | JGI IMG/M metagenome (GOLD analysis project Ga0137390, IMG submission 104937) | Vadose zone soil microbial communities from Angelo Coast Range Reserve, California, USA - 15con2h2.4A metaG | ecosystem: Environmental > Terrestrial > Soil > Vadose zone > Saprolite... | reverse complement strand
GGACGAACTGGTCCTGGATGGCCTGGTACCTGCCGAGCTCGGCGGCCATGTCCGGCGGGATCCCGTTGGCGGCCAGGATGAGGTTGAGGGTCACGTTCGACAGGCCCTGGGCCTGGGCCTGGGACTTGGCCACCGCGTAGATCTGCGCGAGCGCCGCCTCGGCCTGGGCGGTGGAGACCGTGATGCCGGCCTGGCGGGCCAGTTGCTCGTTGATCTGGAACCGGACCAGCCAGGTAAGCGTCTCCTGCGTCTCCTGCGCCGGACTCAGCTGAACGGTGCCCGGATACTGCTTGGCGGCCTGGCTGAGGTTGGTGACCTGGGTATCGAGGGTCGCGATCGTGATCCGCTGGTTGCCCACGATCGCCGCCGCGCCCATCTTGATCGGCGCGCACCCGGTCACCACCAAGCCGGCGCCGAGCACCACGGCGGACACCTTGACAAGCCTGCGCAGCACGGGAATGTCCCTTCTCAGCTATAGCCAGCCTCACGGTACATTACCAGCGCAGAGTCCAAGGTCTCTCAAGGTGCGGGCCGTAAGATGATGTCGTAGTGAGCGTCATCGTGGCGACCGGAGGGCGAGCTTGCCGGGATCAGCATCGCTGTGAGCCGACCGCACCGCACGGTATGGTTCATCGTGATCACGCTCGTGATCTTGCTCGGCGGCTTCTCCACGTACCGGGCGTTCTTTTCCCGCACCGCCGCCTCCCAGCGTGCCGTCGCGAAGCCCTCCTCCCAGGTCGCTTCTCAGCCGCCCTCCGCCCGGCTGTGCGGTCAGGCGGGATGGCCCGAAACACATGTCGATGGCGGCGCCTACATCGTGCAGAACGATGAATGGAATTCCACCGCCCCCGAGTGCATCACCACCGATGGCCACCCTCAGTTCACCGTGGCCAACTCGTCGATCCATAAGCCGGCCAACGGCGACCCCGGCGGGTACCCGTCGATCTTCAGCGGGTGCAGCGCCGGGGTCTGCACCGTCGGCAACAAGATGCCGATCCGGGTCAGCGACCTGAGGCCCGGCATGGTCACCAGCAGCTGGACCACCATCCAGACGCCCAGCGGCGCCTACGACGTCGCCTACGACATCTGGTTCAACCGGACGCCGGTCACATCCGGAGCGCCTAACGGCGGAGAACTCATGATCTGGCTCGCGCATCGCGGCGGCAGCCAGATTGCCCCGGCTGGCGCTCCTGTGGCTCACGTCATCATCGGCGGCTACGCCTATACCATCTGGCTGTGGTCAGGCCATCCGGGCACCGGGCCGGCTTACGATCGGATCGCTTACGTGATGGACCGCGCCACCCGGTCGGTTCAGGACTTTGACATCAGCGCCATCGCCGCCGATGCGGCCCGCCGCGGATATCTTGCCGGCATGTCTTACCTCCTGAACGTCCAGGCCGGCTTTGAGATATGGCAAGGCGGTGGCGGGCTGGAGACCAAATCGTTCGCTATCAACGTCGGGAGATAAAGGGGATGACGGGCTGCCGGCTTTGGCCGAAGGCTGTGCGGAGCACCGGCGGGGTGGTCACAAGTGCCTCGGCGTACCGTACCGCCAGCAGCGACAGCGACAGCCCATACAGCCCGCCTGCCATCCCGCCTGCCGCCGCGGCGGCTATCTCCAGGCTCGAGCAGGCAGTGAGGACAACCGCCGCACGGGGTATTTTGCCGGCCGCCCGGCACACCGCGATGTAGAGAGACTTCGGGACAGCCGCTGGGTAACCGAGGGTTATCAGCCACATCGGCACCGTGGCCACCGTATAGCCCTTCCCGAACAGGCCGAGCGCCAGGTGCGCACCCAAGATCAGGACAGCCATTCCTGGTATCCCGATCAGGCACGACACCCGCAGGGCAAAACGCAGCTTCTTGGCGACAACGCGGGGGTCGGCGGCCACTACCGCGAAGAGAACCGTCGACAGATGCGCCGGCACGATGAACAGGAAGGTGGTCAGCATGGCGGCGATGTAGAAGGCCGCGTTCGCCGACGGCGACACGATCACCGTGACCAGCACCGGCAGAAGGTAGAACGGCATTGTCATGGCAAGGTTCAGCCAGTTGTGGGCCATCGCCGTCTTGCCCAGACCCCGCAGGACACCCCAGTCAGGCCGGGGCAGAACGGGCTCGCCGGCGAACCACAGCCGGATCGCGATCAGCACCAGCGACAGCGCAATGCCCGCCACCCAGGACAGGGTGATGCCGGCCCCGAACTGATCGTGCAGGATGATCGCGGCAGCGGGCAAGACCAGCATCTTGGCGATGGCGAACGCTATGTTGCGCCCCAGCTGGAGTCCCCCGCGCATCAGGCCGATGGTGGCCTGGTCAAATACCAGGGCTACCGCAGTTACTGCCACCCCGGCCGCGAATAGCGCTCCTCGGCCCGGAGTACCGATCATGTTCGCGAAGTTGTCGCTGACGTGCGGGGCGACGACGGCGAACCCCACTCCGAGTACCAGTGATGCCAGCCCGCAAGTGAGCAGCGCGGCCGACACCAGGCCGGCCCGGGCGCTGCGCCGGGGCAACTCGCCAATGAGCAGGGTGCCGAGGCCCAGCATGCCGATCGTGCCCAGCAGCGTCATGGCCGACACCGCAGCCGAGCCGTAGCCGACTGCCCGCTGACTGAACAACCGGGTGGCGAACATCCAGTAGACGACCCCGAGCAGCGACGCCACCCCAGTGGACACGACCAGACTGCCCGCGTTGCTCAGCAGGTCGCGATGCAGGCGCCAGGCAGCCATGGCAGCAGCCCACGGCGATCGCGGCAGCACTCTCCGCAGGAACGGCCCGTTCGGCCGGCGGGCGCCGACGCCGACCCGCGTGTCGGTCATGATCCGGCGGCCTTGCTGCTGCCAGTGGAGACGTACCGGTAGGGGTGGGCAAGGTCGGGTAGCCGGTACAGGTTGGCGGTGAGGGTGTATTTGTCGGTGAACGGCACCGAACGCTGCCAGGTCCGGCCGTTGGCGAGGGTGAGATCCCAGGTTGCGCTTACCTGGCCGTTGCGCAGCAGCACGAGCCGGTAGCTTGTCGTGCCGCCTTGGTCGTTGCTGACCCCGAGGCTCAATGTGTGCGCGCTCTGCTGCTGCGGGGACAGCCACAACTGGGTGAAACCGGGCTGTGGCTGTTTGGCCACGCCGACCCGGGCCAGCCCCACCCCGCAGGCTGCGATCAGGACAGCGGCAGCGAAGGCCGCCGCGTGCCAGCGCGGTACGCGCCACGCCGGTTGCCAGCTGAAGGGTGCCGCTCGGCCGGCCCGGCGGCGCCGGAAGAGCACGATGTCACCGGCCAGGGTCACTCCGGCGAGCAGGCCAAGCCAGCCCGGCCGATGCAGCGGCACCCCGGCGGCATACAGCAACAGTCCGCCGAGGATGGGCACGGCCAGCGCAAGCCCGGCCATCACGACCACGCGTTCCAGGCCAGTGGTCCGGGAGCCGACAAGCAGTTGGCCCAGCAGGTAACCCGGTGCAGAAAACAGCATGATCCCGAGCACGGTCATGGCCGCAGCGGGGGCACCGCTCGCGGCCGCTCCGCAGGCCAGAGCCGCCACCAGTGCGGTGGCTCCGACGTCCGCCTGGCTACGACCCATAGTACGCAGAGCCCTTCAGGTCATAGATGACGATGTTCCCGGAGTCATAGATACGGGCGACACCAGGCACGTGGTTGAACTTGGTGAGATCGGCCAGCGGCAGCGGACGGGTGTACTTGCCGACGTTCGGATCGACCGGGAAGTACTGGCCAGAGGCGGGCAGCATCTCGCTGAGCCGCCGGTCGACGAGGACATACCCGATGGACTCAGCCTGGACCTGCTGGGCGGCGGCGGGTGTGAACGCGGGCGAGGTGTACAGGTAGCCGTCGTCTCCAACCGTGTTCTGGTCGCCGTAGCTGCCCAAGACCGGCAGGTCGCCTTCGTCGGTCGCGAACCGGTTACCCGGCCCGAGGGCCGCTAGTGCCCAGTCAGCGGATGCGACCTGATCGGGGCCCACCGATCGTTCGGCCCCGGCGACCTGGTATGGCCCTGGCAGCCTTTCCCAGAACGGCGGCCACCCGTTGACCAGCCCGTTGAGAATGAGCACCAGCGCGGCCACCACCGCGGCAGCGACCACGACAGGCGCCCGCCGCCGCAGGTCGGCGCGAATAACCGGCCAGCGCAGGCTGTTGTCGGTCAGGCGGATCACGGCGAGGGCGGCGATGAAGCCGGCCGCCTGCGGTGCGGCGAGCCGGTAGACGGCCAGCACGGTGAGCCCGAGGAACGGCAAAGCAAGTGTCTGATAGACGAACATCGAGTCGAACGACTGGAATAGCGACTCGCTGGCGTACAGCAGCAGCGCGACGCCTGCGATCCGGTGCGAGCCACTGACGTAGCGGAAGAGCAGGAATAGCACGCCAACGAACAGCAGGTGAGCGGCGCCGGCCACGATCAGCCCGGAGGTGAAGATTGAGAGCCCGGTGATGGAGGCCAGAGCGGAGGTGACCTCTTCCAGACCGGGGTAGTACGGGCTGATCGGCAGCAGGTTGTTGGCGGTGAAGAGCCTTCCGGTCTGCGAGATATCCGTCGCCGTGCGCCAGTGCATGAGCTCGTCGGCGTAGGTGAAGGCCGCAGGACTGTAACAGACCTTGACCAGGTACTCCGCTACCGTCAGCACGACGACAAGGGTCACGGTCTCGCTCGCAGCCAGGGCACGCCGGCTCAGCAGCCGGGCCGCTACCGGAGTCAGGATGAGCAGCTGACCGAGCCAGTACATGCGGTCGGCCCACGAAGCGCCGGCGTGGCCCAGGCGCCCGGCCGTGTAGGCGGCGGCCGCCACCAGAACGCCGGCCGCGGCGCTGAGCGCCACGACGCTGACCGGCAGACGGGACCGCGCGGCCGAAGTGTCGGCTGGACCGCCGCGTCCCGGGTACACCGCTGGCCGCCTACCGATCGACTCTCCGGCCGCCGTCACGTGGCAGGCCGGCCTTCCCGCGGATCCCTGCCCACTGGAGGCACCATCTGGCGTACCGCCCGCCAGGCGACCCGCTTGACCGACGCGGCGCGCCGGCTTGCGGGCGTCAGGCGGCCGCCGAGCAAGCGGGCGAGGCCAGCGACGCCGATGCCGGCGTTGACGGTAAGCCGGGGCAGCGTGAGCACGTCGTCGTCGGGCGCCGTCACCAACTCGGCAACCGCGCAGGCGTAGCGATAGCCGGCGGCGGCAACGGCGGCGCGCGCCGCGCGGTTCCAGTAACCGAACGGGTAGGCGAACCCGTCGACCGCGAAGCCGAGCTCGTCCTCTAGCAGGCACCGGGAGCGACGGACCTCGTCGCTGATGACGGTGGCTGGTACGCGATCCAGCTGAGGATGCGTATGGCTGTGCGCCGCCACCTCAATACCCTCGGCGGCGATGTCGGCCAGCGCCTGCCACGACAGCACGGCACGGTTCTCCTCGCCGAGGCTTACGTTGAAGCCGGTGGTGGCACCGACATACGCGGTGGGGACATAGAGAGTTGCGCGGAAGCCATGCTCTCGCAGCACCGGCAGCGCCGCGCTGTAGAAGTCGGTGTATGCGTCGTCGAACGTCAGCACCACCGGCCGCGGCGGCAGCGGGCAGCCGGGTCGCCTACCAGCGAGCTCCGCCGCGGTCACCGGACGGTAGCCGGCGGCGTCCAGGTACTCCATCTGGGCCGCGAACTCGACTGGATTGACGGCAAAGCGCCTGAACTTGCGGGTGGCACCGGTGGCGATGCTGTGATACATGAGCACAGGCACTGGCACTTCACTCGCAACGCCTTCCGTGTTTTCCGCCGGACGCGCGCTCATCGCCGTGCCTCCGATGCAACCCGGGCTTGCCTGCGCACGCTCCTGATGTAGGCGGCCGGCCCGGTGAGCATGCCCAATCGCTGCGCGCGTCTGAACTCTGCCGGAAGTTCCTGCGGCACCGCTATGTCCGTCACGCTCGCGCCCCGCAGGTAGCCAGCCGCCATGGGCAGCAGTCTCAGCAGCGCGGGCAACACTCCCGGCCGGTGCCGCAGCAGCGCGGTGTAATAGGCCGCCAGGCCGACCCCGTACCCGCGCAGCTGCCCCCGGAGACCTTCCGGTTCCGCATAGTGGTCATGGCGCACCAGTGCGGCGGGCTCGTAGGCGATGCGATAACCGGCGAGCAGCACCAGCGTTAGGGCGAGCGTGTCCTCTGAAGCGCAGGCAGGCGTGCCCGCTCCCATAGCGACGTCAAAGCCGCCGATACGCGCCAGCGCCTCCCGCCGGAAGGCCATGTTGCCGCCAGCGCCGAACGGCGGCAACGGGAACAGAGGGCTCTGCGGGTCTTGCCGGGTGAAGACAGTCGGCGAGAAACCGCGGCCCTTGCTGTGCCCACCGGAGAACTCGAACCACTCCTGAATCTGGGTGTCCAGCCGGGCAGGCAGGATCATGCCCGTGACACAGCCGATGTCATCGCCGCGGGCGAACCCGCCCGCGATCCCGGCCAGCCAATGGCCGTCGGGTTCCTCATCATCGTCGAGGAAGGCGATGACGTCGCCGGATGCGGCGGCTATCCCGGCGTTGCGGGCCCAGGAAAGGCCACCCCGGCGTTCCACGACATAGCGGTACTTCGCTCGGCCCTGCCGAGCCTCAACCAGATCCCGGACGGCATCGCTGCTAGGAGCGTTGTCCACCACTACGACCTCGAAGCGGGGATACTCCTGCCGGTCGAGGTGGCGCAAGCACGCCTCCAGCCGGTCCGCCCGGTCGCGGGTGCATACGACGACGCTGATACAAGGGGCCGCGGCCAGTACGTCACGGCGGCGGCGCAGGAACGGCCACGCCGCCGGATCGGCCGCCAGTCCCCGGCCGGTCAGCGTGTCCGGCTGGGGCAGGCCAGCCGCGGCGAAACGGTCAGCCACCGGTTCGCGCAGTTCCGGCCAGAGCAGCGCGGCGAGCTGTCCGGGAGCCAGCCCTGACGCATCCAGCCGGATGACGCACGAGCCGACCGGCTCGCCGTGCACCGCCCGAGCACCCACGCGCGGTGGTACTGCCCGTCGTAGCTCACCGCCGGCAGCGGTTCGGTAAGTTCTACCTCCATCATCAAGGCCGGGGAGAACGCGTCACTCACGTTCGGCACGGGCCTGTCGTGGGGCGACACGGCCGGTAGCGCGCTCATGTGACCAATTCCCGGCTGTCCGCGGTGAACATCACCAGTTTCTTCTCCACCGCGTCCCGGAACCGCGCGTAGGCCTGACGCCCGGCATGCCGCTGCCTGGCTGCTGCATTCCTCGCGTCGTCGCGCGCCTGGGCGGGCAAGTGCCACGCCTGGTTGATGGCCTGGCGCAGCCGGCCGGCGAGATCTGGCTGGTCAAGCGACACGACAAAGCAGGCACCAGGGAACAGCGCCCTCAGCCCGGCGAACTTGGCGTCGTAGTACGACAACCTGGTCAGGCAGACGGCTGACACGCCCCGCGCGAGGCCGAACACCGCCGCGTGATAGCTGCCCGTCACGATCACCCGGCAGCCGGCGGCGGCGGTGATCAGGGCCTCGGGGGTAGCGAGGTCATGCAGCACGATGTCGGCACGGGACCGCTCCGGATGGAGCAGCGCGCGGAGGGCATCCAGGTCGCTGTCTACTGGATAACGGGACACGGGCAGGGCGACGATAGGTGCCCGGAAAGCTTCCGCTGCCTGCACCACCAGGTCGCCGACCGCCGCCGCCACCGCCAGGTCAACGTCGGCGTAGTGCGCGACTCGCATGCTGACGCCCAGTGCGTGGCCGCCGGGAGCGCTGCCCTCGGGGATCAGTTCCAGCGCGTCATCTCCGGTGACGGCAACCGCACCAGACCGGATTCCCAGGGATATCGCCAGGTCCTTGCCGATCCGGTCTTCCCGCAAGCCGAGGACCGCCAGCCTTGGCAGCACAGCACGGGCCTGCACACGCAAGGCACCCCACCCTCCTCCCCGGCCCCATTCCCTGATAGGTCCGACGCCCTGGCCGAACATGGCAGTCGGTTTGCCGAGGCGCTGAGCGAGGCCCAGCAGGCTTAGCACGCCTGCCGCATGCCACCACCACGTATCGGTCACGTATCCGCCGCCGCTGGCTACGACAAGGTCAGCCGCGCGCACGGCCTGGATCCCCGTACGCGGCCGATCCGGCCGGACACGCCCGGAGCGGAAACGATAGGAGAAGTAAGGTGCCGCCATCTTCCACGCCTGCTCCGCAGCCAGCCGGGGGCGTCGCGGGAGTACCCGGAAGAACGGCCGGTCGGCGAAGGTCCGTCCGATGGCTATCGTGCCGGGGCAATAGGAAGCCAGCCGCTCAGGTGCGTGGCAGATCACCATGATCTCGGCGTCGGGCCATAGCCGCCGCAGCCGGATCACGCACGACTGCAACATCGCGATATCTCCGACGTTCAGCAGGTCGTACCCGGACTGGTCAATGAGAATCCGCAGCGCCCGCGTCCTCGTTTGGTGCTGTACCTGCCCGTTCCCGGCCTGCACTTTCGGAAGATCCGCACGATGAACCATCCCCGCCACCCGGCCTGCCGCGAAACCGGCCATCGCGGAGGAGAGCCCGGCCGTTATGGCGATGCTTCGCAATCCTCCCGACACATCACCCCTGACGGTGTTTCGATCACGACGATCGTTTCCAGTACCTTGACCGTTTGCGCCAGGATCGACGCCACCGCCTGGCGCAAGCCGTCCCAGCGTTCCATGGCGAACGCCGCCGTGATCACCGAGATCGTGGGCCAGCCCACCGGATCCGCTTGATCTTTGCTCAACTAGCGCTCCCGTATGCAACTCTGGCCGTCCGATTAGTTCGGGGTCCCCCCGGTCGCGGCGGATGAGGATGTGGCGGGCGCCGACGTGGACAGCGACGCAGACGGCGACGTCGTGGGCGGCGTCGTGGACGGCGGCGGCGTGGACGCTGGCGGTGTGGACGGCGGGGTCGTGGACGGCGGCGAAGTGGACGGCGGGGGTGTGGACGGCGGCGGCGATGATGGCGCCGAAGTGGACGGCGACGGTGAAGAGGACGGCTTGGGCGACTTGGTCGGCGAAGGCGAGTTAGCCGGCGAAGGCGACCTGGCGGGCGAAGGCGAGTGCGACGGCGACGTCAGCGGCCCAGACGACGTAGGCGGCCCGAAGGCCGGCGGCCCGGTTGACGCCGCTCCCAGGAGCCTGAGCAACGGCACGGACACACCCAGCCCAGGCCCGGCCGGATCGAATCCGGGCGCGGGCGCGGGTCCACGTGCCACTGCTGAGGGGACGCCCGTGGGCGCTCGCGTGGAGCCACCGGGTCCCGCCGACCCACTGGGTCCCGGCGACCCGGCCAGCGGCGGGCGCCGGCCCACGGCGACGGGAGCCAGACCATGACCGGACGCCTGAGCGGCGTAATACATGGCGCCGAACAGCAGAGCCAGGGCCGCGGCAGCCGCGGCTACTGCCGCCACGGCGGTGACCCGCCGTCCAGGCACCGACGGCGTCGTGAGCTGTACCGGGAAGCCGGCGGGGCCGAACCGCGCCGCGCGGTCGAGCACACGGGCGCGGTAGGCCACCGCGGTCGATGACTCATCCGAGATGAGGCCTAGTGTCTGCCGCCGCAGGTCAGCCGGCAGCGGGATCACCGGCAGCAGGCCGAGCAGGATCGCAGGGTTGAGTCCGCTGCGCTTGCGCACGCCGCATACCTCGCAGCGCCCGATGTGCCGCCTGACCCGCCAGCGCAGCGACGGGGTTGGCTTACCGCCTTGGTCATCTAGGATGGCGGCCAGTTCCGGACAGCGTTCCCGCTCGGATCTGGCTAGCAGCAGCGCGCCCAGGGACCTCTCGAACTGCGAGCGGGCCCGCGAGGCCAGCGCGTGCGCCTGGCTGGGCGGCGCACCGAGTACGTCCGCGAGGTCGGCGCCGTAGAATCCGTGGCGCAGGTTCAGCTCGCTGATCTCCCGGTCCACGGGGTCCAGCCCGGCCAGCGCGGCGCGCACCTGGGCGCGGAATTCCGCCTGCTGGGTGACGGCGGCGAATGTCCCCGTGTCATCCATCGCCTGGGCCGCCGCATACAGCCGCGCTGACGGGACCGCAGTCCGCCGACGCCACTGGCACTCGTTGCGGGCCAGCGCGAACAGCCACGCCCGCAGCCGGTCCGGCTGACTTAGCCGCGAGATCTCGGCTGAGGCGATGACGAAGGTGTCCCGCACGGCGTCGGCCGCGTCGGCGGGCTCGGTGAGCTGCAACCGGCAGTAGGCATACAGCCGCTGCGCGTAACGACCGAAAGCCGCGGCGACTCCCGTGCTATCGCCTTCCATGATCGCGGCCACGACGTCGCGGTCATGCACGGAAGGTTCGCGGTCGTGCCCGGGCAAACGGTACGTTCCGACGGCGGTTTGCCCTATCACGCCGAACGCGACCGGGGCGGGCACCGCAGCGGCGAGACCGTGCGAGCCTCGCTTCCAGAAGCCACCCTGGCACTCCCGCATGATGATCTTGAGGATCCGCCATCCGTCCCGGACCGCGTGCAGGTTACTGGCCCCGAAAATGCGGGGGCTCTCGTGGCTTGGCACCTCATAGATCTTCAGGCCGGCCTTGGCCGCCCGGATGTTCATCAGCGTCTCGACCTCGAAGCCCTGGCAGCTGCTGACTTCTACAGCGTCCAGGTGACGAGCCCAGAAGGCGTTATAGCCGTAACACAGGTCGACCCCGATCTGGTCGCCGCGATACCTACTATCCCGGGGGAGCGTGGCGGGATCTTCCATACTGAAAACCTGCGCGCCCTTCAGGAAAAGAACCTCGCGCCCGAGCTACAGCAGGCTATTTCTACCAGCATGAGCAACGCCGTCGTCATGAAGCCCAGTCGTAAGGAGATATTCGAAGACCGGCTCAAGTACCTGGACCATGTTTACACTCGGGGAAATGTTTACTCCGTCTGGCACCGCTTGTTCGGCCGGAAGTTCTCATAACGCTCGCGCTGCCTGATTCTGGATAACGCTCCTACGGGCAGGTCGGCCAGGACCGACCGTATGACCTCGCCGCACCAGGCCAGCAGTTCGTTGTCCCGCAACGGCTGCCCGCCAATGACGGCAGTTCTCGGCACTGGTACGAGCATCGTACGCACCGCGGGTTTCAGCACCGTCTTCGGGTACAGGCGCTGCACCCGGACCTGCCGGGAATCAGGCAGCTCGACCGGCGCGAACCTGATGTGATTGCCTGCCGCGGTGATGTCGGTGAGCCCCGCTCGCCTGGCCGCCGTGCGCAGCCGCGCCACCTCGAGCAAGTTGAGCACCGGCTCAGGCGGCTCGCCGTACCGGTCGGTCAGCTCGTCGCGGGCGGCGGTGGCGTCGTCTTCCGAGTCGATGGCGGCGATCCGCGTGTAGGCCTCCAGCCTGAGCCGCTCGCCCGGCACGTAGTCGTGCGGGATGTGGGCATTGACCGGCAGCTCCACCCGGACCTCGGGCTTTTCCGCCGGGCCGTCGCCCTTCAGCTCGTTGACCGCCTCGCCGATCATCCGCACGTACAGGTCGAATC
>Ga0137390_10004651_pt1 | contig 11463 bp, 10 predicted proteins | sample 15con2h24AmetaG_FD_104937 | JGI IMG/M metagenome (GOLD analysis project Ga0137390, IMG submission 104937) | Vadose zone soil microbial communities from Angelo Coast Range Reserve, California, USA - 15con2h2.4A metaG | ecosystem: Environmental > Terrestrial > Soil > Vadose zone > Saprolite... | reverse complement strand
GCGCGATGTCAGCGCCGCGAGATCAGGGGGAAACAAAATGGGCGGCAGCAACCCATACATCGAAGAAGTCAAATACAAACCCGCAACGAAGAAATTCAAAGTGACATTTCTTCCCAGCGGCAAGACCATCGAGGTCGACCCGGAAAAGATTCCCTACGGCCACAACGGTCTCCCGGGCAGCATTCTGGATTTCTCCGAAGGCCTCAAGGCCGGCCTCGATCACGCCTGCGGCGGCGTCTGCGCGTGCTCCACCTGCCACGTCATCGTGCGCGAAGGCCTCGAATCCTGCAACGAAGCCACCGACGCCGAGCTCGACGAGCTGGACGAAGCGCCCGGCATCACGCCGAAGTCGCGCCTCGGTTGCCAGACCGTGCCCGACGGCACGACCGACATCGTCGTCGAAATTCCCGACTGGAACAAAAACTACGCCAAGGAACTCGATCACTGAGAGTTTTCAGTCGTCAGTGCTCAGTTGTCAGTTCTCAGTTCGAGGTACTTAGTACTAAGAATTGAGTTCTTAGTTCTCAGTATTGGGATAGAACGCTACGGGCTCTTTTCTGTTTGTCTCTTATGACTAAAAACTAAAAACTGATTACTGGTAACTTCCAGAGGAGCCACACATGCCGCCGACATTCGGTTGGGACAATCTCGAAGACATCGCCATCGGCTTGGCGGACAAATATCCGGACACCGATCCGCTCACCGTCCGCTTCACGGACATGCACAAATGGATCACCGAACTCCCCGGCTTTTCCGGCGACCCAGCGACGTCCAACGAAGCCAAGCTCGAAGCCATCCAAATGGCCTGGCACGAAGAGTTCCAGGACCGCCAGTCGTAAGCTCTTCGTTCCAGCGACGCGCCCCCAGCCATCTGTCATCCTGAGCGAAGCGAAGGATCTCAACTGATCCATTCTGCGAGATGCCGCCCGTCACGGCAAAATTACGCTTGAACAGAATGATCCATTATGGTATATTGAAGTCTGGTAATGTGCTGCCCGGCCGTCCCGGCCAATCTCCGAATTGCGTCCGACAAAAAGTCCTGTAACCCATTTAGAATCAACACTTATAAAAGTCTTCATTCTAAACAACTTAAAGCCCTTTAGAATGAACACTTGTGAAATATCGCCCAGAAGTTCACATTTTGCACAATTTTGGTGCAACGTAAGTCCCTTTAGAATCAACACTTGTAAAAGTGTATCAAAACAAAGGACTTTAACTACCTTTAGAATGAACACTTATGAAAAACAGGGGGGAGGGGGGTATCGTTAACCAGCCCTGATCTCTCGCTACAACGTGAACACAAAGGACATTCTCACCCATATTGCAGCGTGTCGCTCTTTCTTTGTAGCGTCAGCATCCCTGCTGGCGGTTTTGCCGGCGAGACCCCATCGCTGGAAGCTGGTACTACCCACCGGCCATGTTCGGAGAATCCTCTGCTCTGCTTGTTCGCGCACCCCATTTCCCGTATCCTAGAATCGTTCCGTTCCTCGCCCGGTGGCGCTATGGTGCAACGGTTAGCACGTAGCCCTTTCAAGGCTAAAATACGGGTTCGATTCCCGTTAGCGCTACCAACTCAGTTTTGAATTATTTCTGCTCTGCGCCGGAAGAGCAGCTGGCCAGCCGCAACCTTTTGCAATCATCCGCTGCAAGTCTCCCAGCAGCAGAATTCTTGATGCATTTTTAAGGAGTCCCTCTGAGCTACGCCGAAAAGCATCTAATCACGAGCGAAACCGTCCAGTATGAGACCCGGCTGCACTGGATCGTGATGTTGGGACATACTCTGATCGCTGCGGTCCTCGCGTTCATGGCAATAACATTTCTGGTTGCTTCGCGGTCGAGTTGGCAAGGAACCCAAGTTGCACCCCCGCGCACCGTCATGTCTTGGGCTGCGCTTATATGCTTCACGCTCGGAGCGATATTTTTTTGCATTGGTCTCTTCAAGCGCAATGCCACGGAGATGGCCGTCACCAATAAAAGAGTCATCGTGAAGTCGGGGCTCGCAAACCGCCGTACTATCGAGCTTCTTTTGGCAAGAATTGAAAGTATCGCCGTCGAGGAGCCTGCCATTGGAAGGCTCCTGGGCTACGGAACCGTCATCGTACGCGGTACGGGTGGGACGCCCGAGGTTTTTCCGCGGATTGCCCGCCCCTTGGAATTCCGAGAGCAAGTCCAGCGTCAGATTGCTGGCGAACCTAAGCCCACCTGAGCGATTTCGTCAAGCGCTGAGCACCGTGGATATGACAGAACCCAGGTAGTAGAATTTAGATGTACATATTGTCGTGAGATTAGAAACTCGTCGTAAGGGAGAATTTCGGCCATGGCAAATCTGATGCGCACTTCCAATCCAGCACTCAATGAAAAAGCGTTCCGGGGCCAAGTCGCTTTCGGCGAAGCGATGACGCTGCAAGGCACCGTCAACAAGACGGGCTTTCTCCTACTCTGCGTCGTGGCCACGGCCGCGTGGACCTGGGGCCTGTCGCACTCCCAAGCGCCGGAAGCGGCCATTCCGTGGATGATGGGCGGCCTTTTTGGCGGCTTCGTCGTCGCGCTGGTTACCATCTTCAAGAAAGAGTGGGCTCCGCTCACCGCCTCTATGTACGCGCTCCTTGAAGGCCTGGCGCTGGGCGGCATCTCCGCCATGTTCGAGCGCACGTACCCGGGCGTCGCGATTCAAGCCGTCGGCCTCACGTTCGGCACGCTTTTCGTGATGCTGCTCGCTTACAAGACCGGCATGATTCGCGCCACGCAAGGCTTTAAGCTCGGCGTGATCGCCGCCACCGGCGGCATCGCGCTTCTGTATCTCGTGGAGATGGTTCTTGGTGGTTTCTTCCACGTTCAGGTCCCGGCAATCAACGGCAGCGGCGCCGTGGGAATTGGCTTCAGCCTCTTTGTGGTCGTCATTGCCGCCTTAAATCTTGTTCTCGATTTCGACATGATCGAGAGCGGCGTCCAGGGCGGAGCGCCGAAATACATGGAGTGGTACGGCGCGTTTGGCATGATGGTCACGCTCATCTGGCTCTATCTGGAAATTCTCCGGCTGCTCGGCAAGGCGCGCCGCAGATAAGCGAAACAATTGCCCCACAGACAATCCATCATCGAAAAGCCGGTCCTCACAAACCGTTTTGTGGAGGCGCTGGGTTACGCGGCGGAGCTGCATCTGTACCAGCGCCGCAAAGGTAAAGGCCAGCCGTATGTCGGCCACTTGCTCGGCGTTGCGGCAATCGTCATTCAACATGGCGGCGGTGAAGACGAAGTCATCGCGGCGCTGCTGCATGATGCCGTCGAAGACCAGGGCGGCCTCCCGCGCCTCGATGAAATCCGCGAAAAATTCGGCGATCGCGTCGCGCGCATCGTCGATGGCTGCACGGATTCTTACGAAGTCTCTGGTGAAAAAAGGGAATGGGGCGAAAGAAAGCGTGCCTACATCGAGAAAGTCGCGCATGAGCCCGAAGATGTCCGGCTCGTTTCCGCCGCCGACAAGCTGGCCAACGCCCGCGAAATCCTCTCCGACTATCGCGCGGAAGGCGATGCCGTCTTCGACCGCTTCACCGGCCGCAAAGACGGCACGCTCTGGTACTACAGCACGCTGGTCCAAGTTTTCCGCAAGGCGGGGTCAAACCCACTCATCGACGAACTCGACCGCGTAGTGAGGGAACTCAAACGCCTCGCCAAGCAGGGCCGCAGCACTGTTTACCCTGAGCCTCGAAGGACTGCGCGTCCACGATTCAAAACGTAAGCCGCAAACTTGCCGAAACGCTTCGAGGTTCTCCCAGCGCGGTCCCGGAAAATAAGCTCGCAAAATTAATCACATTGAGCCGGTTGGCAAGATTTGCCACTTGAATTTGCATCGTGGCGCTCTTCGCTTCTTTGTGAAAAAGTTCGGCGCCCGCCGCAACGTCAAGCGCAAAATTCGGCCGCACGCGCCCGCGAGCCAGATCCACGCGATCCAGAATCCGTTGTCCGAAGGCCGCCAGCAGGGCACCGACATCCGCGCCGCCGATATCCGCCGGCAACCCGCTGCCGTACTGCGCGCCCATCGCCAGCCACGCATGCCGCGGCACTTGAAAACGCACCCGAGCGCGCAGCGAATTCCGTTGATCCTGCGTCACGGCGAACCTGCTCGTATTGGTCAGCGCATTGGCCGCGTCGCTTCCAAGGAACAACCCGCCGGTGATCGGCCCTTGCCCGATGCCGGATTGATTCGCATAACTCAGGTAGCCGGAGAAGCGTCCCCACTGAGGAACTTCCATGCGGATTTCTTCTCCGAAGATCCGCGCCTTCGCGAACGCAATCGGAAAGCTCACGCCCGTATCCAGCAGCACATCGTCATCGGAGTATTGGCGAAAATCCCGGCGGAAAATGTTGGCATCGAGCCGCAGCTTTCCAAGGAATGCCTTCGTCACTCCGCCTTCATAGAAATTTCCGCGCCCCGGCCTCACAGCCAATCGCAGCACTGAAGGGCTAATCGCATCGAGGAGCGGCGAACTTGCAAGAAGCAGATTCTCAATAGCGGGCGTTTGAAAAACGCGATCGTACGAAGCATGAAGCAGCAGGTTGAGCGCTGGCACGAATCTCGACACTCCGATTCTCGGGCTCCACGCCGATTCGTGCACCACAAATCCGTAATGATCGAACCTCAGTCCCGCGCTCAAGTTCCACCTGCCCAGGCGTATCTGGTCCTGAGCGTAAATCGAAGGCTCGACATCCCATTTCCGCTGATAGGGAAACACGAATTTCAACTTCGTCCCAGTATCGAATTGAGCCGGATCGGTTATCGTGTATTGCAGCGCCTCATGCACCGGACTGAAAATACTGTCCACACCCGTTTTCCAATCGTGATGCCCGTGGTGCCCCGCGAGGTCGGCTCGCACGTAGCCTTCGCGGTAGCCGCGGTCCTGCGAAACGATCACCGGCGTGGCGAGTGGGTTCGATGTCAGCATCGCGCTGGAATCCCGCACGCTTCCCGAAAAGCTCAGAAATAATTCAGTCGAAATCGTGTGCTGGTAGTAGATCTGCCCGCTCGTCTCGGCGTTCTGGATATCCTGCCGCTGGCCGGCTTGCTGCTGCACGAGCTCGTTCGGCACGAGGAAGCGGACGACATTGTGCATCACGCTCACGCGCAACCGGTCGCTCGTCGAAAAATCCCGTTCGTAGGAAGCCGAGAACCCCGCGGCATTTCCCCGGTTCGTGTAATTCGCCAGCACCGGGGGATCGAGATAACGGTCAGTGTGAAATCCCTCGCCACTCACAGAGAACCGATCTGCTCCCCGCGCATAGGAAGTTCCTGCCGCGCTGTTCAGCGTGGAGAAACTTCCGCCGCCCGCGTCGAGCCGCCCGTGCCATCCCGCCTGCACATCTTTTTTGGTTGTGACTTCGACGATGCCGCCCAGTTTCCGCCCGTATTCGGCGGGAAAACTTGCCGTCAGCACGCGCAACGACTCCACTTCGCCCGCATCAAACGAAGGCGCGAACGCCGGCGAGCGATTCTGCGTCAGTGGCAGCCCATCCACCACGAATTGCACGTCGTATTCTGAGCCTCGCGGGTGAAGCACGCCGTTGGCTTCATACACCCATCCCGGCTCTTCGGACACCAGGTCCAGCAGCTCGCGCCCGGGTTGCGCTGCGCCATGATCCTCGATCGTTTGCCGCCCGATGGAGTACAGCGCTCCCGTTGCATTGGGATCGACCAGCGTCGCGGAATCATTCACCTCTACCTGTGTCGTCACCGACGCAACGCCCAGCGTCACAGTCACGCGCACCGGCACTTCGGAGCGTATTTCGACCAAATCGCTCCATGGCGCGAATCCTTCCGCCTGCAAACTCAGCCGGTAAACTCCAAACGGAAGATCCTGCGCAACGTAGCGCCCATCGGGCCCCGCTGCAAAAGTCCTCCGAAACCCATTGGCCTCGCTGACCAGCTCCCCGTCAGGCGACACTGCGGTCCCGTGCGGGTCATGCACTTCAAGAAGCAGTTCGCCTCGCACTCGCTGCGCCCGCGCACTCACCGCGCACAAACAGAAAAGTGCGGCGATTCCGACAGCACGCATTGATTTCCGGGGAAACATTTCTATCGGTTGCTCTTGTTGGCCATCTCAAGCCGTTGTGTTTGCATCTTTGCTTCTGAACAGCCCCATCCGGCGCATTGTTTCACCTTAGCATGGACTGTATTTCACTCTACAGTCGCGGCTGGCATCGCTTGCAAAATGCCAATACGGCCGGCCTGCCGTGCTTGCCGTCTCTCCAGCGTTCCGGCAGAATACGTTTGTCCCGGGTGTAACTTTCATGGATACCCGCTCCGACTCCACCAATGCGCTCTTCACCATCGGCCATTCAAATCTCGAACTCGAGGTTTTTCTCGCCGTCCTTGCGCAGCATCGTGTCGAGACGCTGGGCGACGTCCGCAGCCGCCCCGCCAGTTTTCGTTTTCCTCAATTCAATCGCGAGCCGCTTGTGGCAGGTCTTTCTTCAGCCGGCATTCGTTACGAATTTCTCGGAGAAACTTTGGGCGGTCGGCCTGCTGACCCGCGCGTCTACCGCGAAGACGGCCTCGTGGATTACGCCGCGCGCCGCCGCGCCCCGGATTTCGCCGAAGGCATCGAGCGTGCTCTCGCCCTCTCCCGGAGCAGCGTCACCGCCCTCATGTGCGCCGAAGAAGATCCGCTGCAATGCCATCGCTTCCTGATGATCTGCCCCGCGCTCCTCGAACGCGGAGCCACGCCCGCGCACATTCGGCGTGGCGGCGTCCTAGAATCCCAACGCGACGCCGAGGATCGCCTCCTCGTTCTCCATGGATTCGACGATGTCACCAGCACTTCGCTTTTCGTCTCCGGGCGCGAAGCTGCGCTCCGGGACGCACTCGTGCTTCAGTCGAAGGACTTTGCCTTCCGCGCTTCTCCCGAAGCTGCCGAATATTTCTGAACTTTATGCAACGTCTCCTCTGCACCATCGGCTTCACGGGAAAAACCGCCGAGGAATTCTTCACTCTGCTCTCGGACGCCGGCGTCCAGCAAGTCATTGACGTTCGCCAGAATCGGAGCGGCCAGCTCTCGGGTTTCTCCAAGCACCCGGACCTCTCCTTCTTTCTTCGAAGAATTGCCGGAATTGAATACTTGCATGAGCCGCTGCTCGCCCCTCCGCCGGAGATTCTTAAGACGTATCGCCGCACGAAAAAGTGGCCCGACTATGAAGCAGATTTTCTCGCGGCGATGAAAGAGCGCGGTGTCCCCGCAAGCCTCGACACGTCCTCGTGGTCTCCCAAAGTCTCTCTACTCTGCTCCGAACCCGGCCCGGAGAAATGCCATCGCCGCCTCGTCGCCGATCTTCTCGCCGCCCTCTGGCGTGAGCGAGGCGACGCCGTCGAAATCCGCCATCTCATTTCGTCGCGCCAAAAGCCCGCAAAGCCCCGACGCAAGTCAGTACGCGTTGCCTCATGACCAAACTGCTCATTACCGAAATCACGCGTATGGGCCCGGCCTTTTGCGTCATCGGCCTCCAGCGCGAAAACGAAAAGATTCACTCGATCCGGCCCGTGCCTTCCTCGGCAAACGGCTGGATGTATTTTCCTCATCAACGCGGCGACATCCTGGAGTTTTCTCTCGCGCCATTTCCCGGCGCGAAACCGCACATCGAAGACCGCATCTTCACGCGAACCTTCCAGAAATCCTCCGCGTTAGCCGAGGCCGAAATCGTCCCCTATCTTCGCCGCGCGGAACTCGCCCGCTCCCTGTCCGAACTTTTCGGCTGCAAGATCCATGAAAACAAAAAAGGCAGCGGCCTTTACGCCACGCCATCGGAAGCCCAGCGCTCCATTTGCGGCTGCGAAACGCAGAATCTTCGCATCGAGCTCTGCGCGAACGAATTGCGCGCCTGCCTCGTGCTCCCCTCCGGCGAAGTCCTCCGCGATCTTCCAGTCGTTGATCACGACTGGCGCAATTTTGTGGACGCCGCGCTCGCCCCGATCCGCGGCGCGAATCGCCTTCCGCGCCTCGAACGCTTCCTGAATTCCCACTTCCAGTACAAGATCATGTCCTGCCCGCATCATTTCATCCGCCTCGGCCTCACGCGGCCTTATCACGAACTCTGCTGGCTGATGCTGGATACGCTTTTCCCGCTTCCACGGCAGGAGTGGCTCGGGGAATTTTGATGAACAATTCCCGATTCCCGCTCTCTTCGAAAAAAGATTCCCCGCGTCGGCTGGTCGAAGACTGCTTCCGCCGCGAAGCCGGCTCCGCGGCGGCGATTCCCAGTGATACTGTCGATCTCGTTGAGGCCGGAATACTCGATTCCATGGCTTGGGTAAGTTTTCTGCGCGCTGTCGAAACTGCCAGCGGCGTTTCCGATCTGGGTGCCGGCCTCAACGAGCGTTCCGCGAGTCTTGGAGAAGTTCTTGCGGCATTGCAGAATTCCACCTCTGAAATTTCCAACGTAGACGACGTTAGCTTAAACCAGAAAATCTCTTCTTCACCTGGGCAGGCTATGCTGACCGGCTCATCCGCGGTGCTAGGCGCGCGCTTGCTGCCCTCCGAAGAAGTCGATCGCGCCTTCGGCATGCCTGCGGGAAAACTCCGCAGCCGTGCTGGCATCGAATCGCTTTCCTATGTCGCCGACGGGGAAAACGAAATCACCCTCGGTGCAAGAGCAGCGCAGGAAGCGTTGCGCGCTGCCTTCTGCGGTGCGCAACAACTGGATTGGATTGTCGCAACCAGCGAAACGCATCACGATTACCCTTCGCTTTCGGCCCAGCTCCATTCTCGATTGCTCGTCCGCGAAAATTGCGGCGCCCTGGATACCGGTGGCGCCTGCGTCGGTTTGCTCAATGCACTGGTGATTGCGCAATCGATGATTGGATCGGGGCAAGCACAGACCGTCGCCGTCGTCACCGCCGACGTCCACAGCCGAACACTCACGCCCGGCCGAGTGGCCGGTGAATTTGGAGGTTTGTTTGGCGACGGCGCCAGCGCTTTTGTCCTTCGAAACGCCGCTCGTAAGGATTCCAGCGAAGGCTATCGCCTCGGTGAATTCCTCTTCGGCTGCGCGGGCCAGTACGCTGCCGCCATCCAGATCAGCGATACGAAGGATGGCAGCCTAAACGTTCAGTTTGACGGCGAAGCCCTTTCTCGCGCCGCAATTACCCGCATGGAAAAAGTTCTTGCCGCCGTCGAGTTGCGAAGCGGCATCCCGCGCACCTCCGTCGGCGGTTTTGCGACGCACCAACCGAACCCCCGCCTCGTGGCCCTGCTCGCCAAGCAGTGCGGCGTTTCCCCCAGCACTTTTCCGCCGATCGCGCGAGTTTCCGGCAATCTCGGTTCATCCACGTGCGGCGCGGCCCTGCATGAAGCCTTGCGGAATGCTTCGAAGCAACCGCGCCACGATCGTCGGCCGATTTTTCTTGCCTCGCTCGGTCCTGGCCTTCTGTTCGGCGGCGGCTGGCTCACTCCCCACGATTGAGCTGTCTCTCCTGCATAATGATCGAAGTAGAAACCAAAACACGTGTGCCACTTCCACAAACCTCACGTCTCCGGGCCAAGAACTGAAAAACCGAACACCAAAAACTAAGAACTAAGAACTAAGAACTAAGAACTGAAAACTAAGAACTGAAAACTGAAAACTGAAAACTCTCTCCTCACGGTCCAGGCCGCGTCCGAGCCGTGAAACTGACGTCCACCGCAGGCACCACGCATCCTTGCAGCGGCGGCCAGCCTGGATCGCTGACCGTATTCCGGCACAGCGAGACAATCGCGTTATTGTACTGCGAAGGATCCACCGCGCCATTCAGCGCTTCCGCATAAACACTGTAGCTGTGCCCCACTGCCAGACCATCGATCTGATAATTGCCGTCAAATTGCGCGGGGCCCGGAGCCGCGCAACTCCAGCCGCCAAGCACTGCCCCAATCACCGCGCCGCTCGCCGCATCCATGGCGACCACTTGCGCTCCGAAGATTCCCGTCACTCCCGGAGGCGACGCAGGCAACGCCAGTGCATTTGCCGGAACAATCCGTCCAACGATCGATCCCACGTGCACCGTATCGGCTGGGTCGGGATAGAGAACGCGCAATCCCGTCCGGTCATCGTCGCCCAGCGGCGCATCGGGCTGCTGCGTTGTTGGCCGCATTCCGCTGAATGTGCCGGGCGCCGGCGCAAAGGGAAACATGATCGCGCTCCAAACCGCAGAATGGCTGAAGCCAAGAAAGTGCCCGAGTTCGTGAGTCAGCACCGATTCGAGATCATAGGCTGTTGGTGTTGCCGCCAGCGCTTGCGGTGTCGCAAATGCCGTCCGCGAATCGCTCGGGTTGAAATAAATGTCCGCGTCGAGAATTTGCCCCAACTGGGTTGAAACGGCGCTGCTGCCCACCTGAACTCCGAGGCGGTCCGTTGTGATCACACGTGTGAATGCCAGCACACCGGGTGTAAAGGCCATGTCCGCCTGATCAAAACAAATTGAATTCAGGCCGTCTGGACTACAAGCGTTCTGCGTCGCCGTCCGCGTCAGCGCCGTAAGTGTTGCCGGAACGAGTGTCGTCCCGTTCACGCCGGTCCACACCGCCAGCGTTTGTGCAATCACCTGTTCGATCTCTGTCAGTCGCCCGCTCGCAGTCTGGTTCTGCGTCACGATGGTTACTGGGCTCGTATTCAACGCGGTGCTCCATCGAACAGCGATGCTCCCCGCCGCAGTCAGCTGATGCGTCCGCACAGGGCAGGCCGACCCGCCCGATATCGCCGCCGGCTGCCGGACATCCGGCACGATCATGTCGAACGAATAGGCTTGCGCCATCGGCGCAAAACAAATCGCGTAAAACAAAGCGAAAGCACTCGTGCCGATTTTCTTGACCGTCCCTTTCATCACCTTTCTCCTCACGCTCTTCTGGGACAGTTGCCGTCCCGCGAACTGCATTGTTCCCTCTCTTCTTTCTCTGTAGCCTCTGTGAACTCTGTGCTGAAATTCTTTCATCCCCGCTTGCTCATCCCCGCCATAGCCGAGGCAATATCCCTCAAGGCGTTTTTTCCTCCAGCGCTTTCCGCAGTTTCAATTGAAAAATCGCCACCGGCAGGTTGCGAATCCCGCCATGCCGGAACCGGCGCGTTCGAGGATCGAACACCGGCGCCGCCGCTGAATCTTGCGTTACTCGTTCCACGCCTGTCCGTGGGTCCCGGGCGATTCGAAACGTACCCTGCGACCACCCCAGCACGCGGAACGGTTCGCCTTCGCGCCCCCAAAGGAACACGTAAGCTTCTTCGCCCGGACGAAACGCCGGCACTCCCGCGATTCGTGAATGCAGATTTCCAATGCGGCCGCCGAGCATTCGCACGCTGACCACGCCAGGAAGCATGCCCTTGTTCAGCTCCACAGTTTCAAAGCGCGTCTCCGTCCAGATCTCTCCGTTTTCCCAGCGGCTTTCCACTCCGATGCACCGGAGCCGCGCCACTGCCGTCGCTTGATTCGCGAGTTCTTCGAATCGTAGACGT
>Ga0137390_10004649_pt1 | contig 11465 bp, 10 predicted proteins | sample 15con2h24AmetaG_FD_104937 | JGI IMG/M metagenome (GOLD analysis project Ga0137390, IMG submission 104937) | Vadose zone soil microbial communities from Angelo Coast Range Reserve, California, USA - 15con2h2.4A metaG | ecosystem: Environmental > Terrestrial > Soil > Vadose zone > Saprolite... | reverse complement strand
TATAAGGCACCCGTGCGAGCGCCCCTGCGGATGGGTGGCCGAGCGGTTTAAGGCACCGGTCTTGAAAACCGGCAGGGGTGCAAGCCCCTCGTGGGTTCGAATCCCACCCCATCCGCCAGAAAAGCCGCCCTCTCCTAATCTCCCGCTTGATGTCATCAACCAGCACGCTCGCAAAACCTGGGGCGTTCTCGCCGCATCAGCTATTCGACAACTGGCAGCTGCAAGGCTGCTGCATCTCAGAAACCATTGAGCGACGGCGAGTCGTGTTTCACGTGGAACCTTCCCAGGGTCGCTCGCTGATGTAAGGTTTTGTAAGCCCTCAGGGTGCAGAGCCGGCAGTTTGTCGAGCCCTCTCGCGAAGTCGCTTTAATAGTTTCACAACCACTATGCGCTATTTAGGCAAAGCCTAGTCGCTATTCCCGGTGCGTGGAATGGCAAGGGGGGCCAATGGCAAGGAAATGGGCCAAGCGCCTGAAGCGCAGCTTCGTCGGGGTTGCCGCTGGAGTCCTAATTGTCGCCGCGTTCTCAGCGCATGCCGAGAACGGCATTTCTGCCGAAAAAATCGTGCTTGGCCAGGCCGCCGCGCTTGATGGGCCGGCAGCGGCGCTCGGCCAAGGGATGCGCGAGGGATTGCTCGCTGCGTTTGCCGAGGCCAACAAGGCCGGCGGCGTAAAAGGCCGCCAGATCGAGCTCATCTCGCGCGACGACGGCTACGACCCCAACAAATCCATTCAAGCGGCCAAGCAGCTCATCGAGCAGGACAAGGTCTTCGCGCTGGTCGGCTCTGTCGGCACGCCCACTTCGTCCGCCGTTCAACCCATCGCCACCGAGGCCGGCGTGCCTTTCATCGGCGCCTTCACCGGTGCCGAGTTCCTGCGCACGCCCTACAAGCCGAATGTGGTCAATGTCCGCGCCTCCTATTTCCAGGAGACCGAGACCATGGTGGAGCACCTCACCAAGGATCTTGGCGTCTCACGCATCGCCATCTTCTACCAGGACGACGCCTTCGGCCAGGCGGGGCTCGCCGGCGTGAAGCGCGCGCTCGACCGGCGCAAGATGGCGCTGGTGGCGGAAGGCGCCTATGAGCGCAACACGATAGCGGTCAAGCGCGCCCTCCTGTCGATCAGAAACGGCAAGCCGGAGGCGGTGATCATGGTCGGCGCCTACAAGCCCTGCGCCGAGTTCATCAAGGTCGCGCGCCAGATCAAGCTCGACGCCGTTTTCGTCAACATCTCCTTCGTCGGCAGCGAGGCGCTCGCCAAGGAACTTGGGCACGATGGGGCTGGCGTGGTGGTGACTCAGGTCGTCCCCTTCCCCACGGACACCTCGATCGGCGTCGTCACGCATTATCAGGCAGCGCTCAAAGCCGTGAAGGCCGAGGCGACGCCCGGCTTCGTCTCGCTCGAGGGCTACATGGTCGGCCGGCTGGTGATCATGGCGCTCGAGAAGGTACCGGGCAATGCGATCACGCGGGCGAATCTACTCGAGGCCATGTCGCACAACAGCTTCGACCTCGGTGGCGTCAGCCTCACCTATGGGCCGGACAACAATCGCGGCTCTGATCATGTATTTCTCACGGTCATCCAGTCCGACGGTCGCTTCCGGCCGGTCGAACGGCTGACGAAAGCGGGCAGCTGAGCCCAGTCGCGACGGTAGAGCAGAAATGGCAAGCTGGAAAACATCGGACGATCGGGCACCTCAAGCGACGCCAGCTCGGCGCGGCTTCGGCATCCGCAGCAAGCTGTTCGTCGCTTTCGGCGCCGTCGCTGGGCTGACCGTGCTCGCAAGCGCCGTCGCCGTCCTGTCCTACGAGGATATGGGCCGCACGCTGGACGGCATCGCCGGCAAGAACCTGCCGGCGATGAGCCAGTCACTGCGCCTGGCCAAGAGTAGCGCCGAGATCGTGTCGATCGCACCGGCTCTGTTCGCCGCCAACGACCTCAAAGAGCGTCAGATCGCCGTGACCGCGCTCCAGGCCCACCAGCAGGAGCTGACCAGCGCCATCGATGCTCTCGCCAGCGTTCCCGGCGGGAGCGAGGCCACCGCACCTTTGCGCCGCGCCGCCGGCGAGATGTCTGACAACCTTGCCCAGCTCGCCAAGACCGTTGAGCAGCGCCTGGTCGTGCGCGACGCGCGCGTAGCGACGGATGCCCGTGTCCGCGCCGCGCATGCCGCGATTGCGACCGCCTTGGCGCCGCTGGTCGACGATGCCGCCTTCGATCTCGCCATGGATCTGGAGAAAGCCGGCGACATCGCCGAGGCCCGGGCGATGAAGAAGCACATGACGGAGCTTGCCGATACGCGGCTTTCCGCGCTCCAGGCGATGTTCGACCTGCGCGCCGACAGCAATCTGGCGCTGGGCCTCCTCACCGAAGCCGCCAATATCCCGAGCAAGGAACTACTGCCGCCGCTGCGCGACCGCTTCGGCGCCTCCGCCAACCATCTCGACAAGTCGCTCGCGGCGTTGAAGACGGACCGCACCGCCGGCGTGCTGCGCGCACCCGTGAGCGAGCTGGTGCAGTACGGTCGCGGCGACCAGAACCTGTTCGATCTGCGGCAGCGCGAGCTCGAGATCATCGCTTCTGGCGAGGCGGGGCTTGCCGCCAACCGCAAACTCGCGAGCACGCTCGAGCAGGAAGTGGCCAAGCTGGTCGAGTTCAGCGAAGGCGCGGCGAAGACCGCCGCAACGAACACCGGCACGGCGATCGCACATGGCCGCGTCGTGCTCATCTCGATCGCGCTGGCGAGCGTCCTCATCGCTTTCGTCATCGCCGTGTTCTATGTCGGCCGCAGCGTCGTGCGGCGCTTGAGCACGCTTCGCCTCAGCATGGCCGAGCTCGCCAGCGGCAATCTCGATGCATCCATTCCGCAGGGCGGCAGAGACGAGATCGCCGAGATGGCGTCTGCCCTGGTCGTATTTCGTGATACCGGCCGCGCCGCAAAATCCGCCGACGACAAAGCCGCGGCGGAGCGCCGCAAAATGTCCGAGCAGCGCCGCGCCGACCTGCTGTCGTTGGCGCAGGGACTCGAGAGCAGCGTCAAGAGCGTGGTCGAGACCGTGTCGAGCGCCGCGACGGAGATGCAGGCGACCGCGAGCGCCATGGCTGCCACCGCCGACGAGACCAGCCAGCAGGCGACCGCGGTGTCCGAGGCGTCGGCCCTGGCGTCGCGCAATGTGCAGACCGTTGCCTCGGCAGCCGACGAGCTGTCGACATCGACCACCGAGATCGGCCAGCAGGTGCTGCAATCGGCGCAAGTTGCGAGCCAGGCGGTGGCCGAGACGCAGCGCACGACGGCAACCGTGCAGGGCCTCGCCGCCGCGGCACAGAAGATCGGCGACGTCGTGCAGCTCATCAACGTGATCGCCTCACAGACCAACCTGCTCGCGCTCAATGCCACCATCGAGGCGGCGCGCGCGGGCGAGGCCGGCAAAGGCTTCGCGGTCGTCGCTTCGGAAGTGAAGAGCCTGGCCAGTCAGACGGCAAAGGCCACCGAGGAGATCGCGCACCAGATCGGCGAAATCCAGGAGGCGACGCGCGGCGCGGTCAGCGCCATCGAAGACATCTCCCGCACCATCACCCGCGTCAGCGAGATCGCCGCCGGCGTCGCCGCCGCCGTCGAGGAGCAAGCGGCGACGACCCGCGACATCGCCCGCAACGTGCAACAGGCGGCCGAGGGGACCGAGACCGTGTCCACCAACATCGCCGGCGTGACGCGCAGCGCCGACGAGACCGGTCGCGCCGCCAACATGGTCCTGACCTCCGCCGGCGAACTCGCCAGCCAGGCCGAAAGACTACGCCACGAGGTCGACCAGTTCCTCAGCGGCGTGCGCGGGCGCTGACCAACGATCAGCTAATCCAGCACTTGACTCTCTGCTAACCGGCTCAACCCGCCGATCGCAGCGCCCAGGGTGGCTCCGGGAGCCTAACCGCACGATGAGGTTCGTCAGCCCCAGTATTATCCCCAGTCTACAAACATGTTTCTGCCGGCAGATCCCATGGAATTTAATAAATTACCAGTAAAACCCTGGAATAGCTTACCGACTTATTAAAACAATCATGCCTATTATACACCCGGACTACAGTCACCATAGCCTCTTGGCTATTCTTAACCCTACGGCAACCATGGCTGGGCGCGGCCTCGGACCTGCAGAGGAGTGGAGCATGATCAGGATTGATCAAAAGACCATCGGGAAATGGGTGCCTTGGGCGCCGATCGCGGTGGGCATCCTGCTGACCGCTTGGGCCGTTCTGGCCAACCACGGTTCGATCGCTTCCTACAATGACGCCTCGGCGCCTAGCGGGGGGACCCTGATGACCGAGTTCACCAGCCTGGACAGCACGCCGCTCCAGGTCAGCAATTTGCGGAAATAAGCCCAAGGCGCCACTGGCTGTTCGCTATCTTCCGTGCCCGAGCCGCCGCAAGATCGGGCGCAACGGAAGCGATAAGGGCAGCACCAGGAAAACGGCGGCGCTGATCAGCGTGAGCGTCGCTGTCAACCCAATACCATCGCTCACCCGGCCGCAAAGCCACGGCGCGACCGCCCCGGCACCGATGGTGCAGGTATAGAAGAGGGCGAAAGCGCGGGCGCGGCGCTCCGCCGGGGCCAGCTCGGCCACCGTCCCATAAAGCACTGAAGATGTCCCATTAAGGGCCAGGCCGATGAGCGGCAGCAGGACTAACGCGGCCGTCAGCGGCAAGAGCATCAGCGCGACGATGCCGAGCGCCGTACCGCCCTCGGTGAGAATGACGGTGCGCAGCACGCCGACCCGCGCCGCGAGCACACCGCAAACGAACTTGCCGGTGGCTCCGCCAGCGAAGACCAGCGTCAATGCCGTGCCGATCGCCGGCAACGACGCTCCCTTGGCACTCAGCACGAACGGCAGCAGCGTCAAGAATCCCATGCGCGTCGCGCTGTCGAGAATGCCAATCAGCGACAGCGAGACGAAGCCGCGTCGCGCCACGCTCGATGGGAGCGCAGGCGCGCTGCTCCTCTGCTCATCGGTACGGCCCCTTCGCGCCTTTCCAGCAGCGGCGCCTTTTGGGACCAGCCCTAGCAGCAGGGTCGCGACTGCCAAGCCGATGAGCCCCATGCATTGGGCGGTGGCTCGCCATTGCCATGCCGAAACGAGCCAGGCGGTCGCTGCCGGAAACAGCATCTTCCCCACGTCGCCAGAGAAATTGTAGGTGCTGAGAGCGGTGCGCAGGCGCGGCCCGGCGAAAGCGCGCGCCGTGAGCGCCGAACTCAGCGGGTGCTGGACGCTGGCGCCGAGGCCACCCAGCGCAAGGCAGCCGACCAGCGCGATATAGCTGCCGCTCCATCCCGCCAGTAGAAAGGCCCCGGCAGCGACGGCCGTGCCGAGGACAAGCAATGCGCGCTCGCCAAGCCTTTCGGCGAGCAGTCCAGCGGGAATCTGCAGCGCCGCCATCGCGCCGGAATACGCGGATCTGAGAAATCCGACCTGAGCGAGGGCCAAGCCGAATTCCGCCTGCCATACCGGCAGCAGTACATAGAGAAGGTCGGTATAGCCGTCATGCAGCGCATGCGCGCCGCAACAGGCGGCGAGCACCCGCCCGCCGCCCGCTTGTCGTTCCGAAGCGACCGCGGCCTTCGCCGCCGAGGGCAGCTCGGCCGGTGTCGCACGCCGTCTCACGCCTGCGCTTGCTGGATGACGTTGCGCAGCACGCCAATCTCGACGATCTCCGACTCCATGACGTCGCCCGGCTTCATGTATTCCGGCGGCTTTCGCGCATGGCCGACGCCCGGCGGCGTACCGGTGGCGATGATGTCGCCGGGCTCGATGGTGAGACCCTGCGAGAGCTCCGAGACAATGCGCGGAACCTTGAAATACATCTGCTTGGTGCTGGCGTCCTGCTTCACCACGCCGTTGACGCGCGTGATCAGATGCAAGTTGTTGTAGTCGAGTTGCGACGCCGGGATGATCCAAGGCCCAATGGGACCGTGACCGTCGAGACTCTTGCCCTTGAACCACTGGCCGCCATGCTTCTTGAGCTGCAGATCGCGGGCGCTGGTGTCGTTGATGACCATGTAGCCGAAGACATGGTTCATCGCCTCGGCCTCGCGGATATTGCGGCCACGCTTGCCGAGCACCACCGCGAGCTCGCATTCCCAATCGATCAGCGTCGAGACCTGCGGGTCATAGGGGATGGGATCATAGGGGCCGTTCACGGTGTGCACGCCCTTGCTGAAGAAAACCGGATGCTCCGGCACCTCGGCCGGCGTCGCGCGCATCGCCTGCCCTTCCTCGAAATGCTCGAGATAGTTCCAGCCCACAGCATAGACGTTGCGGGTCGGGTGCGGGATGGGCGGCAGCAGGCGAACGCTGTCGAGGGCGGGCCCTTCGTCGCTCGCGGCCGCGAGCTCCATTACCTGCTTGAGCGCGCGGTCGTTGCCGGCGATGAGCGACACCATGCGCGAGGGATCGAAGGCGAGGCGCACGCCACGCTTTTTTGCGGCGGCGCCGATGTCGACGACGCGTCCGCTCGCCTTCACCACGCCGATGCGCGGCGCGCCCTTCGCGTCCGGCGCGAAGGTGACGAGGCGCAGCTTGTCGGCGGCGGAATTGGGTATCGGCCGGATGGCGGTCGCAGTTGCGGCCTCGGCCTGCTGCGCGGGCGCCAGGGTGCCGGCGCCGACCGCGGCGGCGGCGGCGCCCAGCTTGATGAAGTCGCGTCGTGAGTTGTCCATTTGTCCCCCCCGAGTTCCGCCATCCGTCGAGCGGCGTCTGCAGGATAGCGCCAAGGCGCGCGTCCGAGTAGAGCCTCGGTTCGTCGGCCCATAGAGATTCCGCCGCAGCGGTTTCCCCGCTAAGATCGCGGCAACGACACCAGAAATCGGGCGAGGAACCCATGACGACAGACACCAGGCTCAGCTTCTCCGCCTCGCATGCCAAGGACGCGGTCTTTCGCGACGGCGGGCTCAGGTCCTGTTTCGAGTACCGCGACCTCGGCATCAGCGTCGCCACCGGCGGGCGCGCCATGGCGCATGTCATCCGCGCCAAGCCGGGCGGCCATGCCGGCTTTGGCTGGCACAAGCACAACCTCGCCTTCCAGATGTATTACGTCCTCCGAGGTTGGGTGAAGTTCGACTACGAGGGCGTCGGCGAGGTCACCGCCGAGGCCGGCTCTTGCGTCCATCAGCCGCCGGGCATCCGCCATGCCGAGGTGGCGCATTCGGACGATCTCGAGCTCATCGAAATCACCTTGCCGGCCGAGTTCGAGACCATCGAGACAGAGGCGCCGGCCGTTGCCGCCAAGAAGAAGCCGGTCACGACCGGTTGAGCGCCTGGGTGAAGGCGTAGTAGAGGCGATCGAGAACGTCATCGCCGCAGGCGCGCAACATCGCCGTCGGCAAGACCCAGTGCGTGTCGTGTCGGTTCGATTTCGGCGACAGCCGCACCAGCCCGCTCGCGTCGAGCTGCTCAAGCTTGCTCAGGACGAGCTCGGGTGGCAGCGTGCTTCGCGCCGTGATCAACTCGACCGTCAGCGTAGTGCCCTCATAGAGCGCGCGGATGAGCTGGATCGAGAGCGCCGCCATTGCCGGGTCGTCCGCGCATTCGGGAATGCATTCGCCGACCACCGCGGGGATGTCATCGACGATGCGCAACAGCGCGACGCGATCGTTGTCCGAGAGCAGCCGCAGCCGCACTGCATGCCGGCGCTGTGCCTGCTTCACGCCGTTTTCGCGTAGCTCCATGCCGGAGCCCGTCAAATCGTCGTCGACGTAGTCGACCGGGACCGCTACGGGATTGACCGCCGCCAGAGACGGGACAGCATTCACAAGGCCAAAGACGACGAGCGCTGTGCCGACGAGCTTATTGCGCATGACTAAGGTCCTTGCGAACCGGGTGACACGGGGAAACGATGCTACCATGGCGCGGGGCGATGCCGGGGAGGAGAAAATGAACCAAGTGCTTCTGGAGACGGTCAAGGACGGTGTTCTGACGCTGACGATGAACCGGCCGGACCGGCTCAACGCCCTCAATCCCGAGATGCTGACCCGCCTCCACGACGCCCTCATGCGCGCCGCCGCGGATCGCGAGGTCGCCGTGATCGTCCTCGCCGGCGCAGGACGCGCCTTCTGCGCCGGCGGCGACGTCAAGGCCATGGCCGAGGGCGGGCGCAGCGAGACCTACGACGAGCGCGCCCAGGGCCTGCGCCAGCGCATGGAGGCGGCCCGCCTCCTGCACAAGATCCCCAGCCGACCGTCGCCATGCTGCGCGGCGCCGCTGCCGGCGCGGGCTTGTCGCTCGCGCTCGCCTGCGACCTGCGCGTCGCCAGCGACACGGCGCGGCTTACCACCGCCTTCGCCAAGGTGGCGCTGTCCGGCGATTTCGGCGGCAGCTATTTCCTCACCCAACTCGTCGGACCGGCCAAGGCGCGCGAGCTTTACTTCACCTCGCCGATCCTGAGCGCGGCCGAGGCGCAGGGGCTCGGCCTCGTGACCCGCATCGTCGCCGATGCCGAGCTCGAGGACGCCACGCAGGCGCTCGCGCTGTCGCTGGCGCGCGGGCCCCGCGTCACGCTGGGATACATGAAGCAGAACCTGAACCTGGCCGAACGCGCGGGTCTCGCCGAGGTGATGGACGCCGAGGCGCTCCGTCATACCCGCTGCGGCCAGACCGAGGACCACCGCGAAGCGGCGGTGGCTTTCGTCGAGAAGCGCGCGCCCGTGTTCAAAGGACGCTAGGCGCCGTGGGCTATCTGCGGCTGCGCCAGATCTGTCTGGTCGCGCACACCCTCGAGCCCGCCGTCGCCGACCTCGCCGACATCTTCGGCCTCACCGTCTGCTACCGCGACGGCAATGTCGGCAAATACGGCCTCGTCAACGCGCTTCTCCCGATCGGTGCGAGCTTTCTCGAAGTCGTGGCGCCCATCACGGACGGCACGGCCGCCGGCCGCTATCTCGAACGGCGCGGCGGCGACGGCGGCTACATGGTCATCCTCGACTGCGACGACATCGAGCGCCGCCGCCGGCGCATGGACGCGATCGGCGTGCGCATCGCCAACCCGCTCAGATACGAGAGCTACACCGGGCTCCAGCTCCATCCGCGCGACACCGGCGGCGCGATGCTCGAATTCAATCACACGACCGGCGGCGAGAACCTCGAGGGCCCCTATCATCCCGCCGGCCCGAATTGGCAGGCCGCGGTGCGCAGCGATATCACCGCGGCGCTGGCGGCGGCCGAGATGCAGAGCCCCGATCCCGCCGCGCTGGCAACGCGCTGGGGCGCAATCCTGGAGCGGCCGGTGAGCCTCGATGCTGTCGGTGAGCCGCAGATCGCGCTCGATCTCGGCGTGCTGCGCTTCGTCCGCGATCGCGACGGCCGCGGCGAGGGGCTCGGCGGCCTCGACCTCCTCGCCGCAAACCGTGCGCGCATCGTCGACGCCGCCGGGCGCCGCGGCTATCGCGCGGCGGGCGACACCGTCACCGTCTGCGGCGCGCGATTCCGGCTCATCGCTGCGTAGTCCGTCAGCGCGGCGAGGATCCAAGCGCGGCTTGGATCGCCCGCCAGACGCGCTCGCTGGTCGCGGGCATGTCGAGGGCGCGCACGCCGAGCGGCGCCAGCGCGTCGAGGATCGCGTTCATCACCGCCGGCAGCGCCCCCACCGTGCCGGCCTCGCCGGCGCCCTTCGCGCCCAGCGGGTTGAGCCTGGTCGGCACCGGATTCCCGGCGACGGCGATGTCGCCGAAGCTGTCAGCGCGTGGCATGGCGTAATCCATGAAGCTGCCGCTCAGGATCTGGCCGGAGTCGCGGTCGTAGACCACCTGCTCCATCAGCACCTGCCCTGCCCCTTGGGCAATGCCGCCATGGATCTGGCCCTTGAGGGTCAAGGGATTGATGACGGTACCGACATCATCGACCACGGCATAGCTCATGAGCTGCACGGCGCCGGTCTCGGGATCGACCTCGACCTCGCAGACATGCGAGCCATTGGGGAAGGTGTCGTTCTCCGGCGAGAAGGTCGCGCTCTCGAACATGCCGCCCTCGAGCCCTTGCGGCAGCTTTCCCGGCTGGAAGGCGGCCTTGACCACGTCCTTCAGGGTCACGGCGCGGTCGGTCCCCGCGACGACGAAGCGGCCTTGGGCGAAGTCGATGTCGGCGGTCGCGGCCTCCAATAGATGGCCAGCGATCCGCTTGCCCTTCTCGATCACCTTGCCGGCGGCGACGTGGAGCGCGCTGCCGCCGATCACGGTCGAGCGCGAGCCCATGGTGCCCATGCCGAAGGCGACGCGGTCGGTGTCGCCGTCGATGAATTGCACTTGCGCGGGGTCGAGACCGAGCCGCTCGTGCAGGATCTGCTTGAACGTGGTCTCGTGCCCCTGCCCTTGCGCCTTGGTGCCCATGAGCAGCATCGCCGTGCCGCTCGGATCGAAGCGGATCTCCGCGAATTCGAGGCCGGGCGCGGCGGCGCGCTCGATGGCGTTGGCGAAGCCGAGGCCGCGCTGCTTCCCGCCTTTCAACGACGCCTCGCGGCGGCCAGAAAATCCCGCAAAATCAGCGATCTTCAGCGCCAACTCCATTCCCTTCGCGAAGTCACCGCAGTCATAAGTGAAGCCCAGTGCATTGCGATAGGGCATGGCGCTTGCCGGAACGAGGTTCTTTCGCCGCAGCTCGAGCGCGTCGAGGCCGAGCTGGCGCGCGGCATCGTCGATCAGGCGCTCGATCACATAGATCGCCTCGGGCCGCCCCGCGCCGCGATAGGGCGCGGTTGGACTGCAATTCGTCAGGACGGCGGTGACATGCACATGGGCCGCCGGAATGAGGTAGACGCCAACCATCGCCGGCACATTGAGAAAGGGCGACAGCAGGTTGCGGTCCGAGCCGACATAGGCGCCAAGATTGGCGGTCATGCGCACGCGCAAGCCGAGGAAGCGCCCGCCGCGATCGAGTGCCAGCTCGGCATCGCTGATGTTGTCGCGGCCGTGCTCGTCGGCCAGGATCGCCTCGGAGCGCTCGCAGGTCCATTTGACGGGCCGGCGCAGTTTCCGCGCCGCCCACAGCACGAGGCGGTGCTCGACATACTGCCAGCCCTTGGTCCCGAAGGCGCCGCCGACATCGCCGGCGATGACGCGAACCTTGCCTTCGGGCAGCTTGAAGACGTGCTCCGCCAGCATGTTGCGCACACGGTGCGGATACTGCACGTCGGCATGGAGCGTCAGGCGGTCCTCGCCGGGATCGTAGACGCCAAGCGCGCCGCGCGGCTCCATGTAGTGGGCGAAGACCCGCGTGATCACGTAGCGCCGCCGCACGACATGCGCGGCCCGCGCGAAGGCGGCCTCGGCCGCCGCTCGGTCGCCGGCCTGCAGCACATGCGAGATGTTGTCCGGACATTCGTCCCAAACCGGCGGGCTGCCGGGCTCGCCGGCGGCGGCGGTCGAGGTCACCGCCGGCAGCGGCGCGTAATCGACCTCGACCAGCTCCGCCGCATCCTTCGCCGCG
>Ga0137390_10004648_pt1 | contig 11467 bp, 14 predicted proteins | sample 15con2h24AmetaG_FD_104937 | JGI IMG/M metagenome (GOLD analysis project Ga0137390, IMG submission 104937) | Vadose zone soil microbial communities from Angelo Coast Range Reserve, California, USA - 15con2h2.4A metaG | ecosystem: Environmental > Terrestrial > Soil > Vadose zone > Saprolite... | reverse complement strand
GTCGGCCACCAGATCGAGCGCACCTTCACCTACCCAGCTCCATGAGCGGAGCCTTCCGAAGGCTGGCGCGACGTGGCAGGATGACCTCTGACACGGTGTCGTAGCGGAAGGCCCCGATGAAGCCGAGACAGCTCAACCCAGCACGCCCCCGCCGCGCCTTGACCACCGCGGCCATCGGCATCGCGCTGGTCACCGCGGCCTGCGGGGGCGGCTCGAAGAGGGCCGTGAGCACGACCCCGACGTCGACCACGCCCGGCGGTTACACCCTCATCCAGGCGCAGAGCAACCTGCCTGTCGGCACGAGCCGGTTCGTGTTCGGCATCGCGGACGCCAACAACAACCTCATCACCGGCGGCCAGCCGGTGGTGTTCGTGGCCAAGGACCGACAGTCCCCGTCGGCTGGCCCGTTCCCGGCCACCTGGCAGACCTGGAGCCCGTCGCGGGGCGAGAGCTTCGGCACGCCGCCCATACCGGGCTTCTTCGCCGCCGATGTCTCGGTCACCGGGCCGGGGACGTGGTTCGTCGGGGTGCGCGACACGGTGGCCGGCAAGACCATCCAAGCGGCGGCCACGGTCCCCGTGGTCGCCCAACAGGTCGCGGCCGTCGGCAGCCGAGCCTTGTCCGAAGCGACGCCGGTGGCGACGACCGCGGCGGACGCGGCCAAGATCGACACCCGACAGCCGCCCACCCCGATGCACTACATCAGCCTCGACGCCGCCCTGCGCAGCGGGAAACCCACCGTGCTGGTCTTCGCCACGCCCCAGTTCTGCCAGACCCGGCTGTGCGGCCCGGTGGTCGACGAGGCGCTCACCGTGTACGAGCGCGTGGGTCAGGCGCAGGCCAACTTCGTCGACGTGGAGATCTACCCCACCCACGACACCAACAACCCCGCCCCCGAGTTCTTGAAGTGGGGCTTCCAGACCGAGCCCTGGGTCCTGGTCATCGACCGAGACGGCATCATCCGGGCCCGCTTCGAGGGCCCGTCGGTCGCCGGCGAGATCCAGGCGGCCCTCAGCCCACTGCTCGCACCAGCGTGAAGCCCGGGGTCCGCCGCTTCCGGGGCGGTCTCGCCTCGCTGGCCGTCGCCCTCGCTTTGGTCGCCGCGCAGGCCAGCCCGGTCGCCGCCCACCTGGCCATCCGCCTCGACATCCGTTCCCCGCAACCAGGCCAGCAGGTGGGCCGCGACGTCGATGTCGTCCTCTTCGCGCAGCCCACCCTGGCCGGCGTCGCCCAGACGACCTACACGGTCAGCCTCGACGGCCGCACCGTCGACCCGGCCACCGGGCGCCTCGCACCCAAGGCGACCTCCGCGGTGATCCATGTCGGCTCTGAGGCCCGGATCCCGCTGCGCGGGCTCGGGCGCGGCGGACACGTGGTGATGATCTCGTATCGGCCCGACGCCGACATGCCCGTTGTCGACACCTCGGTGAGCTTCACCGCGGGCGGGCCTGGCGCGCGCACACCGCTCTTCTCCTCGACCCTCCCTATCGCCGTGGTCGTTGTCCTGGGCGCGCTCGTCCTGCTCGCTCTGCGGCGACACCGCTCCGCGTCGAACCGCGCATAACCGCCCGCGGCAGCCAGTTGTGCGCTACGGGAGACGACGCAGACGAGCCGGCGAAGGAGCGCTCGGGGCGGCCGTGTCCGCCGAGCGCGGCTCGTACCGCCCTGAGTCCTACTGGTGCGACACAGTGTCGTAGAATGTTCGTCACGCGATGGCCGTGGGGCTGCCGCGGCGATGGCAACGTGCGACCGACGGTTGGAGGGATCTTGTGGGCTTGCGGCGTAGCGAGCAGGATCGGCGGCTGGCGGCCGAGATGCGAGCGCAGCGCAGATTGGTGCTGTCGCCGTTGGCTCGCCGCAAGCGACTGCTTGGCTGGCCCATCGTCGCGATCGGCGCCGTTCTCTTTGTCGCTACGCAGGTGGCCAACTACTCGCAGCACATCCTGTTGCCGTTCGACCGTCACCACTTCTTCGGCCAGGTCGGCGGGCTGATGTTCGTCGTTCTCGGCGTCAGTTGGGCGACCCGGCGCTCCTAATGCGGAGACGAAGCCCTCCCGCCTGGTGAGCACCACGGCCGGCGTCTGCGGTGTCCCGGGGGACGTCTCGACGAGACTCTCCGTGATCCGCCCGCCGAGCTGGCGGGGCGGCTGAGCCAGGAGAACTGGCCGGCAACGGCGCGTCCGATGGCCGGACGGCGCGTCCCGACGGGCCAAACGACACCGTGAAGACCTCGGTCGCCGCACCCCGACGCGGTACCGGCAAACACACAGGTGTTGGAGCGACCGGGGAGCTTGGCTCAGCCCGGCCCGTCCGGCGGTGGCGCAGCCAGCTCCTCGGGCACCGGAGAGCCGGGTCCCAAGCTGGCGGCTGCGTCCCGTTGGAGGCGGCCGGCTCGTCGGGCCCGCCATCCTGCGGCGACGGAGGACCCGGCGACCACAGCGGCGCCGGAGATCATGACCCAGCGAGTTTTGGCCATCGGCAGCCCGCACCGGCAGGCCTTTGCCAACAGCGCGGGCGCGGCGCCGATGGGGCCAGTCGCGAGGATCGCCGCGCTCACACCGGCGGCCAGCCGAGGCGGGAGAACTCGCGCTGGAGGAGGACGAACAGGGTTCGCCACGCGCCGGACACGAACAGGACCCCGACCCCGACGAGCAGGACGCCGCCCAGCACCTCGATATGGCGGCCGTTGCGGCGCAGCCACGCCATGGACCCCTTCGCGCGCTGGAAGCCGATGGCCAGCGCGATGAACGGCAGCCCCAGGCCGAGCGAGTAGCACACCAACAAGAGCGCACCCCAGGCCGCGGTCTGGGTGGCGGCGGCCGCGGCCAGGATGGTGGCCAGCACCGGCCCGATGCACGGCGTCCAACCAAAGGCGAAGGCCATCCCGAAGCCGAAGGCGGCCTGGGGACCTCGGGGGATGCGGGCCAGGTCCATGCGCCCTTCGCGGTAGAGCAGCGGGATGCGCACGATCCCGATCATGGCCAGGCCCATGGCGATGATGAGCACTCCCGAGACGCGGATGATGAGCGGCAGGTTGCGCAACAGGGCGGAGCCGACGAACGCGAACGAGATGCCCATGAGCGTGAACACGGTCGTGAAGCCAGCCACGAACAACACCGCAGCCCGCAACGTGACGGCTCGGGCCTCCCGCTCGCCGAGCTCGGCGACGGGCAGGGCGGACACATAGGACAGGTATCCGGGGATCAGCGGCAGGCAGCACGGCGAGCTGAACGAGATCACGCCGGCGACCATGGCCACCAGCGGCAGCAAGACCGTGCCCATATCCGACGGACTGTAGTACCCGGCTGCTTGGAGAAACCTTCGAGCCGGCGGCTACAGGGGGCAGCGGCCGGCCATGGCGATGAGCATCCGGGCTTCCCCGCCCCAGGCGGCGACCGCGACGAGCACGGTCGAGGCGATCGCCGCGCCAGGTAGGTAAAGGAGGCTACGGAGGGCGGCCGACGGATGGGGCCTGGCCCGCTCGAGGGCGTCGAGGCGGGCCACCACCGTGTCCGCGGCGGAGAAAGCGGCCAGGTCATGGCCGACGGACATGGCGGTCACGCCCAGCAGCGCCGAGCGAAGCAGTCGCCGCTTCTCGGGCGCATCGCCGGCGGCGCCGTCGTCCGCGACGTGCTCCAGCGCGGCGCGCAGCACCGCGGTGCTGCGCCGCAGCGGCCAGAAGAACGCGAACCCGTGGTCGAGGGCGGCGGCCAGGCGCAGCCAGCGCTGATGGCCCCGCTCCAGGTGGGCGGCCTCGTGGCGCACCACCATGTCCAGCTCCGCCGGCGCGAGGGCTTCGACCAGCCCGTGTGAGATGAGGATCTGGTCGGGTTGGCCGGCCACGCTCACAGCGATGACCCGCTCCGTCGGGAGCACGACCAGGTCGTAATCCTCGAAGAGCTGATGCTCACCCAACCAGGGTTCGGCCCGCACGGCCCGACAGTCCCGCCGCGCCCGCGCGCCGCCGTAGGCTCCGAGGGCGGCGACGCTCGCCGCGGCGGTCGCCGCCGCCCACCCGGCCGGGGAACCGCCGGGCAGGAACCCGCCCACCGCTCGCTGGCACATGGCGGCCAGGGCAGGGACACCCCCGGCACGTAGCACTGTCGGCAGCGCGTAGAGGACGAGGGCGGCCTCCGCCACCGTCGCGCCACACGCCAGGGCCAACTGGCAGAGGCGGGCCCATTCCGAGGCGGGGAGCCGTCGGCCGAGCGCCACCGTCAGCGCTGGGAGGGCGAGGAGCCCGAACCCGCCGGCGAGCAGCAGCACGCCCACCTCAGCGTCGCCCGTCGCGGTCTTTGAGCATCCGCCGCAGCTGCGCCCGGTCGGCCGGGCCGAGCGACTTGAGGAAGAAGGCGAGCGCCTTGGGCCGGTCGCCTGCGGCCACCAGCACTTCGCCCATGCGAGTGGCGGCGTGCTGCTCGCGCGTCTGGACCGGCTGGTAGGCGTAGGCCCGGCCGTCGCGCTCGCGCTCAAGCCTCCCCTTCTGCCACAGGCGGACCAGGATCGTCATCACCGTCGTGTAGGCCAACTCGCCGCGGCGGGCCAGGGCGGCATGGACCTCGCCGGGGGTCATCCAGCCGCCCCGGTCCCACAACACGTCCATGACCGCGGCCTCCAGCTCGCCCATTTGAGCTTTGGCCACCCGTGCGCACCTCCGGCTCGTGTCCATCAGGCCGCCCGGCGGCCGTCGACGATGCAGTGTAGTAGCCAGGACCCGGCAGGACGCCGGTCGCCGGATCGGCGATACTCGTACACTCTGTAGGAGGTCAGAGCGCTGCCCGTCCAGTCGAACCCAGAAGGGTCGAACCCTGACGAGCCCGAACCTTCGGGGACGCCCCCGACCGCCACGCCGCCAGCGCGGCCGCGGGGCCGACGGCCCGCCCGGTGGATCGTCATCGTCGCCGCGGTCGTGGCCGTCGCCGGCGGCGTCGCCACGGCCGGGTTCCTGTCGCGATCTCCCAGTGGGCTGCGCCTCACCGTCGAAGGCGGAGGCACCGCAGAGGCGTTCCGCCTCCCCAATCTGGTCGAGGGCCAGCCCGACGTCGATCTGGCCCACCTCCGGGGCCGCCCAGTGGTCGTCAACTTCTGGGCGTCATGGTGCATCCCCTGCCGCAAGGAGATGCCGGCGTTCGAGGCGGTCTATGAACGGGTCGGCGGGCGGGTCGCGTTCCTCGGCGTCAACCACCAGGACAGCCGTCAGCTCGGCCTGCAGTTCGCCGCCGCCACCGGCGTGCGCTATCCCTCGGGCTACGACCCCGACGGCAACGTGGCGGCCTCGTTCGGGCTGGTCGGCCTACCCACGACGATCTTCATCTCGCCAGCCGGCAAGATCCTCGAGCGCCGCATCGGGCCGTTCACCGAACACGACCTGCAGGCCACCATCGACCGCCTCTTCCCCGCATGAGCGCCGACCGCGCACCGGACGGGCTCGGGTACGGCGTTGTGGACAAGTCGGCGCCAGCACCTCGTCGGTCGACCCCGCCGTCAGTATGTACTACGATCTGTAGGAGCACTTCGAAAGGGGACCTCGCGATGGCCAGTCCTGCTGTCTTCCTCCCGGCCCTGACCTGCGGCGGAGGTATGGCCCTGTGCATGTACCTCATGTCCCGCAGCCACAAGGGAGCCAACAACCAGGAGGCGACCGGCGCCGACCACGACGCCGGTGCGCGCGACACGGAGGTCGCCGAACTGCGCCAAGAGGTAGAACGCCTGCGCTCCGAGGTTCGCTCCCGGGACGACCTGCCGGCCTGAGCCATCCATCGGCATGTGAACCGCCCCGGCCCGGCCGAGTTGGTGAGCGGGTCCCCACTCGGCGTGCCGGGATCGTCGAACTCTGACAGTCTGTAGTAGCTTGGGGGCGGTGGAGGCCCCGACCGAGCCGCCCGTCCCCGCCGCCCTACCGCCCGCCGCCGATTTGGCTCCCGCCGAGAGGCACGACGCCGGGCAGCGGTCGAAGCGGCGGCGGACGGGCCGATGGCTGGCGGCCGGGGTGGCGATCGTCATGGCGCTGTTCGTCTACGTCCTGGCCACCCGACCCGCCGCCCTCGACCAGCAAGCCCAGAGCCCGCTGCTCGGACAGCAAGCGCCGGCGTTGGCCGGCGCGTCAGCGACCCCCGCCCCCTTCGCCTCACTCGACGGCTGGCGGGGTCGGTGGGTGCTGGTCAACTTCTTCGCCACCTGGTGCATCCCGTGCCAGCACGAGCACCCCGAGCTCATCGCCTTCATGCAACGCCACCGCCAAGCGGGCGACGTGGGGCTGGTCATGGTCATCTACAACGACCAGGTCTCCAAGGTGCAGAGCTTCTTTCGCACCCAGGGCGGGGACTGGCCGGCGGTCCCCGACCCCGACGGGCGCGTGGCGCTGGATTACGGTGTGAGCGGCGTACCCGAGACCTACCTGGTCGACCCCAGCGGGGTCATCGTCTCCAAGATCGTCGGCGGCGTCACCGCCGACGGGCTGGACCGGCTGCTCCTCCGGGCCAAGGGGTCGGGGTCGTGAGGGCCAGCCGGACGCTCTGGCAGAAAGCCTCATGGGTCGTGCTGGCCGCCGTGGTCGTCGCCGCCCTGGTCATCGGGTCACGACCAACGCCCGGCCCGGCCACCCTCGACCAGCGGGTGCGGGCCGTGGCCTCCGACATCCGCTGCCCCACGTGCCGGGGCCAATCGGCCGCGGTCTCCGACGCCCCCGCGTCCCAGGCCATCCGAGACGAGATCGCCCGGCGGCTCCAGGCCGGACAGTCGCCGGGCCAGATCAGAGGTTTCCTCGTCAGCCGATACGGGCCCTCCATCCTGCTGAGGCCGCCCGCTACCGGCATCGCCGGGCTGGTCTGGGCTATCCCCGTGGCGGCCATCCTCCTCGCGGTCGCCGGCCTGGCCATCGCCTTCCGGCGGTGGCGCATCCGTCCCACCCGACCGGTCAGCGACGCCGACCGCGCCATCGTGGCCGCCGCCCTGGCCTCGCAAGCACAGGCTCGGCTGGCCCCGGCCGGCCCGGACCAGGTCGCGCCGACCCCGGCGGACGAGGAACCTCCGCCTCATCTCTCAGCGCATGAGGAGGGCGGTGTGGAGCTGCTGGTTGACCCACAGCGCAGCGATGCCCACCGCGAGCAGGGCGCGGCCCTGCCAGCCGAGCCGCACACCGAAGTTGAGCCAGCGCCCGGTCAACCGGCCGGCCACAGCGCGGAGCCCGACCCCGGCGGCGCCGAGGACCAGCAGCGGGCTGGCCGGGTTGTAGGCGACGGATCGGCGGAGCTGGCCGAGCGCGACCAGCCGCACGCCCCGGGTCAGGCCGCAGGCTGGGTCCATGATCCCGAAGCGGTGCAGCGGGCCGTGCAGGTCCAGCGGTGGGAGACCGAGGACCGCGAGCAGCCCAGCCGCTCCTAGCCCGACCGCGGCCAGCCAGCTCAGGTGCCGGTGGCTGTCGCGCCCCGACCACTCGACACGGATTGTCGGCCCGGCCCCGAACCGCCGACCGGGGCGGCGCAGAACCGCGCCGAGCGCAGGGCTCGTCACCGCGATCGGGAGCGCTCGAGGGCTCGGCGCAGTCGTCGTTCCGAGAGCCGGCCGTAGGAGAAGGGCTCGCCGTCGAGGAGCACGCCGGGCGGGAAGGCCACCCCGGCGGCGGCGGCCAGCGCTTGGCCCTCTTCGCCGTGGATTGGGACCACCTCGATATCCAACTCGTAGTCGCCGCCGACGCGTTCCAAGGTCAGCTTGGCCTGGTCGCACAGCGAGCAGGCCGGCTTGGTCAGAAGCGTCACGCGGGTCACGCCACCCCGAGCCCGGTGCGCAGGTCGCTGATGAGCTCGTCGACCGGTACGTACATGGTGTAGTCGGGGGCGCCGCCGAAGTCGGCCCGCCAAAGGATTTTGCCGTCGGGCCCGACCACGATGAAGGTGTGCCCATCCGCGCTGGTCCCCATCATCCCGAAGTCATTGGCATGGTAGGTCTTCGACACGGAGAGGTCCGGGTCGGACAATACCGGGGTCTGCAGTCCCTCGTCGGACACCTTCTGGCGCAGGTCGCCCAGTGAGTTGCCGGTGACGCTCACCACCTCGTCGATCCCGAGCGCCTTGAACCGGGCCTGGTTGCGCTCGATGTCGCGGATCTGGTTCCAGCACGGCTGGCAACCGACGCCCTCCTGGAAGTACAGCAGCACCGTCTTTCCCCGCTGCGAGGCCAGATCGAACTGGCCGCCGCCGGTCGACGCCAACTGGATGGCAGGGGCGTCGGCGCCGCTGGCCGGCCGGCCGACCTGGAAACGGTTGCTGCCTCGCTCGCCGGAGCCGCCACCGGCCCGGAAGACTCCGAACATGACCGCCCCGACGACGACGACGCCGATGCCGACCCGGACCAGAAGTCGTCGCCGCGCCCTCAGCCGGGCCGCCTCGGCCCGGGCCGTGCTCTTGGCCGCCTTGCTCCCTCGCTGCGAGGTGGGGGTGCTCATCGGTTGGCGGCCCTTTCGGCCTGGCTCACTGGTACCGGCGGCCCGGGTTCCTCGCTGAGCTCAACATGGTCCGGCCCGGGTTCGCGCTCCGTCTCCGCCGAAGACCGCTGTTCGACGGCGACCCAGCCGAGCCCGAGGAGAGCGCCGGCCAGCGCCAACGCCATCACCCAGCCGGGGACGCCCGACAACGCGGACGTAACGTTGTGCGCGTAGTGCTGCAGCCGTACGTCGAGTCTCACCTGCCATCCCCGCCTCGGCATCGAGGGGCCGGTGAGGGCCAGGAAGAACGTCAGCACGCCCATGCCGATCAACAGCAACCCGGCGGCCAGTGCGGCCGCCTGCACGTCCCGGCCGGCGACGCGAAATATGCGTCCCCGCAGCAGCCGGCTGCTGCCCCAATCGAAGCGATCCCACAACAAGGCGATGACAAACAGCGGCAGCACCATCCCGAACACATAGGCCACCCCGACGGCGGAGGCGACCGGGAACGAGCCGGCCGCCCCGGACAAGGCGACCACCCCGGCCAGCACCGGCGCGCAACACGCGCTGGCCACGCCGGAGAAAGCGCCAAGGGCGAACACGGCGGCCGGCCCCCGTTCGGCGCGGGCCCGCATCGCCAGCATCGGCAGCGGCGGCTTCCAACCGGCCAGGGTCGCCGCCCCCATCGCCAGCATCAGCCCGGCGCCGGCCAGGAACACGGGCGTGTGATGACCGGAGATCAGTCGGCTGATGCCCGACGCCCCGAACGCGATCGGCAGGATGATCGCGCCGACCCCCAACGCGAAGACGAAGGTCATCGAGACCAGCGCCCGGCGCCGACGGAAGCTGGTGGCGAAGTAGGCGGGCAGCATCACCGAAATGCAGCACGGGGCGAACAAGGCCACCATCCCGCCCAGGAAACTGGCCAGCAGCGTGCCGCCGACGAGTAGATCGTGCACGAAGACGCTTCCTCCTGAGTGCTGCAGCCGTCACTTCACAGTACTACAGAGTGTCGTTGTCGCACTCAGCGCGCTGGCCCTGAAGGGTCCGAATATCCGGTGCGAAGCCTCCCCGGTCCTGGCTTGCGTCGGGGTGATGAGCCGTGTGGATCGGAGTGACCGACGCGGGGCTGTACGGTGTCGCGTGATTCGATGAGCCCGGCAATGATCGGGAATCGCCTGTGGGCCGACGAGGGGTGACTGCCGTCAAGCAGCCCTTGCGCATTCGTGGATGAGGCCGCCGAGGACGTCGCGGCGGATGATCTCTCCCTCGGTGCCTGACGGCGCCGGGCCGGGCATCGGTGGGGCGAGAACAAGGCCGCGATGGGGCCGGGCTCGGTTGTAGTGGCGGACGTACTCGATGAGCACCGCCTCGAGATGTCGTCCTGAGACGACGAGGAGATGGTCGAGGCAGTCCTCCCGCACGGTGCGCACAATCGCTCTGCGAACGCGTTCGCTCGAGGTGAGCGACGGGAGTCTGGATGGTGTCGATGCCGACGGAGCCAAGTACGGCGTCGAAGCTAGAGGTGTACTTGGTGTCCCGGTCTCGGATGAGGAACCGGAAGCGCCGCCGGGTTTCCTCGAGGTCGGATGCGAAGTTGCGGCCGACCTGCGCGACCCACGGGCCGTCGGAGCGGGCGGTCACGCCGAGTAGGTGGACCACCCGGCGCTCGAGTTCGATCACGAACAGGACGTAGTAGCGCCGGAGAGTGACAGTGTCGACGGTGAAGAAGTCAGTGGCCAAGATGCCCTGGCTTGGGTCTTGAGGAACTGGCTCCACCTGGGACCCGAGCGCCGCGGCGCCGGTGGAAGGCGGTGTCGGCGCAGGATGGCGGCGACACTCGTCTTGGAGGCGTCAACGCCGAGCTTTCGCACTTCGCAGACGATGCGGAGGTAGCCCCACCGGGGCGGCGCGGTCGGGTCCGGCCGGGTACCACCGTCGCCGCTCGCGTCCGCTGACCGGGTCGAGTCCTTCGTAGATGACCGCGTAGTGCTGGTCGGCCTTGCGTACGACGTAGCCCTTCATGTCGTTGCCTCCTTCCGGCCGGCACGGTGCTCGACCGGTAGAAGGCATCGGTAGAAGTCAGGCGTCAGCCCAGTTCAGGCCCGGTGCCACCGGGTCGTCAACCCTACGAACGTGGTCGCGATGGGTGTGCCTCGGGCAATCGAGGCGCGTTACTCCGTGTGCAGGGCCGCTGCGGGCGCCCAACGTGCTGTGATCGAGGCGGGAATGATCGCCGTGACGTTGGCGAGCGCCAACGCGGCCACTGCGATGCCTGCGAGCGCGATTAGTGGGACCAGTGGCGCCGGGGGCACGCCGAGGTTTCTCGCGTAGGCCTCCCATGCGAGGCGGCCCGCGGCGATCCCGAGTGGGATCCCGAAACCGGCGCCGATGACGGCGACTGTTGTCACTTGCCAGGCGATGATCGCTCGAATGCCTCGGCGGTCGACACCGATCGCTTGGCAGATGGCGAGGTCGTGTCGCCGTTGACGCACCATCGTCACGAGGATGATGGCGAGGATGCCGGCGACGAGCAGCCCGAGGATGCCGGTCAACACAGCGAGGGTCGCCTGTACCGGACTGGAGTTCGAGACGGCGGCCGGCCGCTGGCGCTCGTTGATGAACACTTCACCTCTCGCGATGTGCTTCATCTTCGCGGCCGCCGCCGCGCGCCCGGCGCGGTGGGCCGGGAGCCTGAGGGTCAGGAAGTTGTAGAAGCGGCCATCGGGCAGGGCGACCGTTCGCTTGACGTCGTCGGGGACGCCGCTGGGGAACGCCAGCGTGGTCGTCGGAAGCGCGGTGGGACGGACGATTGCTCCCACGCCCAAGCCGAGCGCGGTGAACGAGCCGCGGGCGAGTTGCGGGAAAACGACACGTCCGACCACCCGAAAGGGATGGCGGCCCTCGCCTGCGTCCACCTGGACTAGGCTGCCGACCTGCGCGCCGACCGCGCCGAGTGTCTTGGAGCCGAGAGCGATCTCGCTCGGGCCGGACGGCGCCCGGCCTTCGACGAGCTTGGGAAAGGTGTCGCCTTTGAGGTCCTCG
>Ga0137390_10004646_pt1 | contig 11471 bp, 11 predicted proteins | sample 15con2h24AmetaG_FD_104937 | JGI IMG/M metagenome (GOLD analysis project Ga0137390, IMG submission 104937) | Vadose zone soil microbial communities from Angelo Coast Range Reserve, California, USA - 15con2h2.4A metaG | ecosystem: Environmental > Terrestrial > Soil > Vadose zone > Saprolite... | reverse complement strand
CGACCCCGCACCGGGACCGGCCGCACGTCGTTCCTGGTGGTTACAGGTGTCACATGTTCAGCTGGCGTACAGCGTACATCCCCAGCTGCACCGGCTTTTCCCCAGGTTTTTCCCCTGACTGTGCGACTGTGCAGGAACTAGCACCCCTGAACCGGCCCGACCCATAGCAAACGGGCCGGTCAAGCGCCTGTGGTGACTAGTCCTAGATGTACGGGACATGAAATCGAGCCAGGACGCGGCACCCAGAACGTACTGGTCACCGAACTGGAACACCGTTATCCCCAGGTTGGGCGGGGTCAGCCTCAGGGGGTCGGCCTCAGGGGGTCGGCCTCGGGGATCAGCGCAGCGGGATTGCGAAGCAGCGGTCTTCCAGCCGGCCGAAGGAATACTCCGGGTAGAGACCGGCGTACAGCACCCGGGTGCGCTCGGACCACGCCAGCGCCTCGGGGCTGGAGATGCGGTGATGGACCTGGAGCACGCCGCCCTCGAAGACCCGGTATTCGGCCCAGGTGCCGGGGAAGTCCTTCACGCACGCCACCTCGGCCCAGGGCACACGGCCCGTGGCGGCGAAGTGGCGCACCCGGTTGCGATGGGTGTGACCGGCGAAGTAGCCGACGATGTGCGCCTGCCGCGCCACGACCTCCACCAGGCGCTCGGAGTCATCGGGGTTGATGCCGAAGTACGTCGAGCTGCGCGCGCTGGACTCGGGGCTCCACGGGTGGTGATGGGCGAACATCAGCACGGGATGGCCGGCGGACGCGGCTACCTGGTCCAACCAGGTCAGGGTCTCGGCGGGTACCCGCCCGCCGGCCTGGCCCGGCACGGCGGAGTCGAACACCGCCAGCGTCACGCCCGGCAGCTGCACGGCGAACGGGGCCTTCCCGGCGAAATGGTCGCCGTGGGCCACGTCGTGGTTGCCCCTCACCCAGTGCAGCCGGTCGCCGAAGGCCGCCCCGTAGCAGGCCAGGAAGGCCTCGAACTCACCGTCGGTGCCCCGTGAGGTCAGGTCGCCCTTCACCACCACCGCGTCCGGCCCCAGCGCGAGGATCTCGGCCACGGCGGCGCGGTTCATGGTCTCGGGGTAGGGGTCCTCGCCGGCCGCGCTCGACAGGATGGGGCCCACCTCCGTGCCCTCGACGACACCGCACTCGGTCTCGCCGAAATGCACGTCGTTGACCGTCGCGAAGGTGGCCAGGCGCTCGCCGGGCGGGCGGGGCAGGGTCCGGACCTCCACGCCCTCGAGCGTGTAGTCCCGGTCGGGCTGGAGGCCGTAGAAGCGGAGCGCCCGGGCCGGGCTGCCGGGCTCGTCGGCCCCCGCCGGGACGTGGAGCACGACGTGGTCGTCGGCGACGGTCGTGAGCTCGAGGACGGGGGGACCGTCGTCGAAGATCATTCAGGACGTCCAGGTCATTCAGAGCGTCCAGGTCATTCAGGACGTCCAGGGCCGGTCGCGCCGGGCGGCGACGGGCCGGGCCCACCACCGGCCGGCGAAGCGCCACGCCGGGCGGGTGTCGGGCTGCGCGGCGGCGGCCGGGCGGGGCCACACCACCTCCACGGCCGCGGCGATGGCGGCCACCACAGCGGGGTCGTCGGGGGCCAGCCGGTCAGAGGGGGACATTGCCGTGCTTGCGCTTGGGGAGCTCCTCCCGCTTGGTGCGCAGCATCTCCAGGCTGCGGATCAGCACCGCCCGGGTCTCGGCCGGGTCGATGACGTCGTCGACGTAGCCCCGCTCGGCGGCCACGTAGGGGTTGGCGTAGCGCTCGGTGTACTCCTCCACCAGCTCGTTGCGCCGGGCCACCGGGTCGACCGCCTCGGCCAGCTCGCGGCGGTAGACGATCTCGACCGCGCCCTGGGGTCCCATCACGGCCAGCTCGGCGGACGGCCAGGCGAAGGCCAGGTCGGCGCCGATGGACTTGGAGTTCATGACCACGTAGGCGCCGCCGTAGGCCTTGCGGGTGATGACCTGGATGCGGGGGACGGTCGACTCGCAGTAGGCGTACAGGATCTTGGCGCCGTGGCGGATGATGCCGCCGTACTCCTGGTCGGTGCCGGGCATGTAGCCGGGCACGTCCACGAAGGTGACGAGGGGGATGTTGAAGGCGTCGCAGGTGCGCACGAACCGGGCGCCCTTCTCGGAGCTCTCGATGTCGAGCACGCCGGCCAGCACGGCGGGCTGGTTGCCGACGATGCCGACCACGTGCCCGTTGAGCCGGGCGAAGCCGCAGGTGAGGCTCATGGCCCAGTTGGGGAAGTACTCGAAGTACTCGCCGTCGTCGACGATGGAGGCGACCACCCGCTTCATGTCGTAGGGCTGGTTGGCGCTGGCCGGGATGATGTCGACCAGGTCCGCGCACCGGCGCTCGGGGTCGTCGCCGGGGGCTACCCACGGAGGCTCCTCCAGGTTGTTCGACGGGAGAAAGGTCAGCAGGTACCGCACCTCGTCCAAGCAGGATTTCTCGTCCGCGGCCACGAAGGTGGCGACGCCGCTCTTGGTGGCGTGGCTGGTCGCGCCGCCCAGCTGCTCGAGCGTGACGTCCTCGCCGGTGACGGTCTTCACCACGTCCGGGCCGGTGATGAACATGTGGCTGGTCTCGCGGACCATGAAGATGAAGTCGGTCATGGCGGGGCTGTAGACGGCGCCGCCGGCGCAGGAGCCGAGGATGACGCTGATCTGCGGGACCACGCCGGACGCCTCGACGTTCTTGCGGAAGATGCCGCCGTAGTAGTGGAGCCCGACCACCCCCTCCTGCACGCGGGCGCCCGCCCCGTCGTTGAGGCCGATCATGGGGACGCCGAGGCCGGTGGCCATGTCCATGATCTTGTGCAGCTTCTCGCCGAAGACCTCGCCGAGGGACCCGCCCATGACCGTGAAGTCCTGGCTGAAGATGCAGACCTTCCGGCCCTCGATGGTGCCGAAGCCGGTGATGACCCCGTCGGTGTACGGCCGCTTGTCGTCGCTCAGGCCCGGCGCCCGTGTCCGGGCCAGCATGTCCAGCTCCTGGAACGAACCGGAGTCCATCAGGTACTCCACCCGCTCCCTGGCCGTCATCTTGCCCTTGGAGTGCTGCCTGGCCACCGCGGCCTCGGTCCCGGCGTGCAGCGCGGCTTCCTTGCGGTCGGCGAGCTCCTTCAGGCGTTCACGCATCGAATGGTCCGGCATGGGGGGAAGGCTATCGGTGACACTTCAGGGCATGCTCGTCGGACGGCCGCCGTTCCCGCCCGTCGAGCCGCCCGCCACCGATTGGCGGCTCCCGGCCGCGGACGGCCCGGGCGGCGGGGACCTGATCGCGGTCGGCGCGGACCTCGAGCCCGGCACGATCCTCGCCGCCTACCGGTCCGGACTTTTCCCCATGCCCCTCGACCAGGGCGGCTCCTCCGTGCTGGCGTGGTGGTCGCCCGACCCCCGGGCCGTCCTGCCCCTCGACGGGCTGCGGGTGAGCCGCTCGCTGGGCCGGGCCGTGCGGCGCTTCGACGTGCGGGTCGACACCGCGTTCGCCGATGTGATGCGGGCCTGCGCCGACCCGGCCCGGACGGGGGCGTGGATCACGAAGGACATCTCGGCCGCCTACCTCCGGCTCCACGAGCTGGGCTGGGCCCACAGCGTCGAGGCATGGGCCGGCGACGGGTTGGCCGGCGGGCTGTACGGCATCGCCATCGGGCGCTTCTTCGCGGGGGAGTCGATGTTCCACCGGGAGACGGACGCCTCCAAGGTGGCCCTCGTCGCGCTGGTGGAGCGCCTGGTCGCGTCGGGCGCGGCGCTGCTGGACGTGCAGTGGCTGACGGGCCACCTGGCCTCCCTCGGCGCGGTGGAGGTGCCGCGGGGGCGCTACCTCGGGTGGCTGCGGGACGCGGTGGACGCCCCGCCGATGGCCGCGTTCGTGGGCCAGTAGCCGGGCGGGCTCAGGCTCGGGCCTCGGCCAGCCGCTCGACCTGCGGGACGAGCCGGCCGAGGCGGAGCTCCCGGCAGACCGAGGGCCACTCCGGCGTCGGGCCCCGCCACCGGAGATCCTCCACCGCGGGCAGGAGCGAGCGGTCGACGACGAGGGTCGCCAGGTGGCGGAAGAGGAGGGCGGCCTCACGCTGGTCGGCGAGGGTGGCGGCCAGGGCGGTGGCGCCCCGGACGTCGAGGTCCCACTGCCAATGGTGCTCCGGGATGTCCTCCAGGTGGACGTACCGGGCCAGCACGGCCGCAGCCGACTTGGCGCCCCACCTGGGCAGCCCGGGGAAGCCGTCGGCCGAGTCCCCGACGAGGGCCAGGTAGTCGGGGATCGACTCCGGCAGCACCCCGAACTTGGCCTTGACCCCGGCCGCGTCCACCACGGTCGGGGCGCCTGCTGCGTCCTTGCGGCGGCGGTCCACCTGCACGACCCGGCCGTCCCGCACGCACTGGCCGAGGTCCTTGTCGGGGGTCCAGATGCGGACCTGGCCCACGGCCGCGTCGTCGTCGGCCACCGCGGCGGCCGAGGCCAGGGCGTCGTCGGCCTCCAGCTCGACCATGGGCCACAGCCCGACGCCCAGGGCGGCGATGGCCTCCTCGAGGGGCTCGAACTGGGACAGCAGCTCCGGGGGCATGCCGGCGCTGGTCTTGTAGCCCGGCCACAGGTCGTTGCGGAACGACTCGATGACGTGGTCGGTGGCCACGCCGAGGTGGGTGACGCCCTGGCCCAGCATGGCGACCAGGCTCGACACGACGCCGTGCAGGCCGCCCAGCTCCGGGCCCTCGGGCGCCGGGCGGGCCGGTTGCCCGAAATGCTGGCGGAACAGCTCGAAGGTGCCGTCGATCAGCTCGACCGTGACTGCCATCGCCGCCATCCTCGCAGTTGGCGCCTGGTGGCGGCGGCTACGCGGGCCAGCCCGCGACGGGGAGCGTGGCCGCGCTGCCGGAGAAGGTGGCACCCCCGAAGTTGAAGACCCCGCCGTCGGAGCCCACCAGCCGGTAGCCGCCGCCGGGCGCGACGGCGATCCCCACCACCGGCGCGGCCAGAGCGACGCCTGACAGTCCACCACCGAAGGTGGCGTCGCCGAAGGCGAACACGCCGCCGTCGGCGGAGCTGAGCCAGTACCCCTGGCCCGACGGGGTGGGCGCCATGCCCGTGATCGGCGCAGCCAGGGCCTGGCCGGCGACGCCACCCAGGTAGGGGGCGTCGCCGAAGGCGAACACCCCGCCGTCGCGCCCGACCAGCCAGTAGCCGTGCCCGGTCGGGGTGGCCGCCATGGCCACGACGGGCGCGGCGAGATGGCCGGCCTCACTGCCCAGGAAGGGCGCCGTGCCCATGGCGAACACGCCGCCGTCGCTGGAGGCCAGCCAGTAGCCCGTCCCGCACGGGGTGGCGGCGATGGCCACGACGGGGGCATTGAGGCCGCGGCCGTTCATGCCGCCCAGGTAGGTGGCGTCGCCGAGGCCGAACACTCCGCCGTCCGCGCCCGCCAGCCACGCGCCGGCGCCGCTCGGGGTGGCCGCGGCCGACAGCACGGGCGCAGCCAGGCGGTGGCCGGCGAGGCTTCCCACGAAGGTCGCCCCGGCGTAGGAGAAGGTGGCGCCGTCGGTGCCGATCTCGGAGTAGCCCGCGCCCAAGCTCAGGATGGAGGCCACCGGAGGCATGGCGGGGCGGGCCGCCGTGATCCCGGCCACCACCGTCCCGGCGCTGGCGGGGGCCGCCGGCTGGACGATGGAGGCGGCGCGGGGCGCCGGGGCCGGCGCCGGGCTGCCGGGTGCCGCCGTGAACTCCTCGACCACCCACAGCCGGCCGTCGAAGCTGGTGAAGGTCCCCAGCCCGGCGACGGTGTAGGGACCGAGGATGTTGGCCCGGTGCGTCGAGGAGCCCATGAAGGCCGTGTTCACCGCGCTCAGCGAGGGGCCGACTCCGACGTTCTCGGCGACCGCCGTCCACCCCGGGACCACCGAACCGATGGCTGCTCCCAGGTTGGGGGTGTGGAACAGGGAGTTGGCGTTGGCCATGGCCACGGCGTGGGACGCGGCCAGCGCGTCCAGGCCGCTGCTCTCTGCCAGCGGGGCCAGCCCGCTACCGGCCCGGTCGGCGTTGATGATCGAGATCGACGCGCTGGCCGGGATGGACGGGCCGAGCGCCACCAACCCGCCGGCGAGCGCGACCGCGGTCGCGGTCCGGCGCAGCCGGCGGGGCACAGAACGGCGGGATGGGCAGTAGGTATCGACCGGCATGCCGAGGCGAGCTCCTCTCGCGGGGAGTTGGGGGGGAGCACCGGCACGGCAGATCGGGGGGAGCGGGCTGGCACCGGTGGGGCTCGTTCGGCGGACAACCTAGCCCAAGGGGTCCAGGGGCTCGCCAGTCCTAATCTCCCAATTGTCCCAATTTGCCGCGACAGCGGCTAGCCGTTGTCCTGCACCAGCTCGATGAGCGTGCCGAAGGCCCCCTTGGGGTGCATGAAGGCCACCGTGGTGCCCCGGCTGCCGGTGCGGGGATGCTCGTCGATGACCCTGGCCCCCCGGCCCTTCACGGCCCGCAGCACCTCGTCGCAGTCGGCCACCCGGTAGCCCACGTGGTGGATGCCCTCTCCCCTGGCGGCCAGGAACTTGGCCAGCGGGGAGGCGTCGGTGTACGGCTGGAGGAGCTGGATGTAGGAGTCGGCGACCTTCAGCAGGGCCTCCTCCACGCCGTCGCTCTCGATGCGCTCGCGGTGGGCCACGGTCGCGCCGAACATCTGCTGGTACCACGCCACCGCCGCATCCAGGTCGTGGACGGCCAGGCCCACGTGGTCGATCTCGGTCAGCACACCGCTGGTATGGGTGTGGCTGGTGTGGTCGTGCTCGCTCGTGGTCATGCCTGCAGCCCCGCAGGGAGCTGGTCGGCGACCCGGATGACGGGGATGCCCGTCTGGGTGTTGAGGTGCATCTCCTCGAACGCCCGGGGCAGGTCCTCGAAGGCGTACACCTCGCGGTGCACGGCCGGCCTGAACACCTTCCCGTACAGCTCGGTCGCGGCCTGGCAGCCCTGCACCGTCTCGTAGTGCACATGGTCCAGCGTGACCTGCTTGACCGAGAGCAGGGTGGAGTTGTACTCGACCGTCTGGCTCAGCTGCCATCCCGCGCTCACGTTGACGCCCTGCCGGGCCGCGACCGCGAGGCCGGCGGCGAACACCGGGCCGCGGAGCATGTCGCACACGACGTGCATGTCCACGCCCCAGGTCAGGTCGCGCACGACTTTGCGAAAGGCGGCCACGTCGTCCCTGGCGGCGAAGCGGTTGAACCGGCGCTGGTCGATTCCCACCACGCCGAACGCCTCGAGAGCCTCCCGGCGCTCGGGGCTGCCCGAGCAGAAGTAGGCGTTGTGGCCCTCGGACCGGGCCAGCTGGAGGAGCAGCTCGGAGACCCCGCCGCCGAAGCCCAGCACGTTGAGGACGGCCCGTCGCTCGCGGGGCACCTTCACCCGGTAGATCCCCAGAGCCCTGCGCCACAGGTGGTACGCCGTGGGCGCCCGAAGCGGCAGGGCGGCCATCTGCCACAGGTCCAGCCCGCAGCCGAGGGGGGCGCGGATCACCTGCCACTCCCCGACGACCGCCTCCTCGGCGTACCAGCCCACCGAATCGGGCTGGTCGTAGGCCCAGATGCGCAGCGGGAACCCGTACTCGTCGGGCTCCCCGTTGCACTGGGTGACCACGATGTCACCGGGGGCGAAGCGCGACACCTGCTCGCCCACGTCCAGCACCTCGGCGACGGCCGAGTTGCCGGGGTAGATCCGGCCGCCCCGCAGCTCGGCGATGTTGACGGTGTCGGCCAGGGCGGCGTGGTCGACGTTGTGCTCCGCCGACGCCGCCAGGATGCGGAGGTGCACGTCGGCCGGCCCCATCTCGCGCAGCTCGAGCTTGTCGAGCTGGATGACCCGGGAGACGTCCATCTGGCGGGCGTCGCCCCCGACCCTCTCCCGCTCGCGGGCGACCGACTCGGCGGTGATGCAGTAGGCGCGGACCGTCCGGGGCATCGGCTGTGACCCTAGCGGCGAGACCCGTGTGTCGGCGCGTGTGTCCGTAACGGCGGGCGCCCCACCCTAAACTGGCGGGGCACTCGCCCCACCCTGGCTCGGGAGGTCGCCGTCATGCCCGGATCCGTCATCGTCGCAGGAGCCCGCACGCCCATCGGCAAGCTGTCTGGCGCGCTGGCCGGCTTCTCGGGCGCGGCCCTCGGGGGCATCGCCATCAAGGCCGCTCTCGAGCGGGCGGGCATCCCGCCCGAGCAGGTCGAGTACGTGTTCATCGGCCAGGTGCTGCAAGAGGGCGCCGGCCAGATCACGGCCCGGCAGGCCGCGGTCAACGGCGGCATCCCGATGACGGTGCCCGCCACCACCGTGAACAAGGTGTGCCTCTCCGGCCTGAACGCGATCTACCTGGCCGACCAGATGATCTCGGCCGGCGAGGCCGAGGTGGTGGTGGCGGGCGGCCAGGAGTCGATGACCAACGCCCCCTACCTCCTGCCCGAAGCCCGTGCCGGCTACCGGGCGGGCGACAAGACGGTCGTGGACTCGATGATGTACGACGGGCTCTTCTGCGCGTTCGACCAGGTGGCCATGGGAGCGGGCACCGAGCGGTACAGCCGGGCCAGGGAGATCTCCCGGGCGCGCCAGGACGAGCTGGCGGCGGCATCCCACGAGCGGGCGTCGGCCGCCATCAAGGAGGGCCGCTTCGCCGACGAGATCGTCGCCGTCGAGGTGCCCCAGCGCAAGGGCGACCCGATCGTGTTCGACACCGACGAGGGCGTCCGGCCCGGAACCACGGTCGAGTCGCTCGGCACCCTGCGGGGCGCGTTCGCGAAGGACGGCACCATCACCGCCGGCAACGCCAGCCAGATCTCCGACGGCGGCGCGGCCGTCGTGGTGATGTCCCGGCGCAAGGCCTCCGAGCTCGGCATCGCCCCCCTCGGCGAGGTCGTCGGCTACGGCCAGGTGGCAGGTCCGGACCCGTCGCTGCTGACCCAACCGGCGCGTGCTTCGCTCCGCGCCCTGGAGAAGGCGGGGCTGGCCCTGTCGGACGTGGATCTCTTCGAGTTCAACGAGGCCTTCGCCGCGGTGGGCGCGGCGTCCATGGACGAGCTCGGCCTGAGCGACGCCGTCGTCAACGTGAACGGTGGCGCCATCGCGCTCGGCCACCCGATCGGGATGTCCGGCACGCGGCTCGCCCTGACCATCCTGCACGAGCTGAGGCGCCGGGGGGGCGGCACCGGGGTCGCCGCCCTGTGCGGCGGCGGCGGGCAGGGCGACGCCATCGTGGTGCGCACCCTGGCGTAGCCCAGGCGGCTGCTCGTACGCTTCGACACCGCTCCTATCCTTCGACACCGCGATCCTGCGGAGGAGGCACGATGCCGCGGCTCACCGAGCAGATGGACCAGTCGACAGCGTGGCTGCGCGAGCAGCAGGACGAGGCCACCGGCGGTTGGAGCGGCGGGCCCGGCGACCCCCATCTCAGCGCCCTCAACACGGCCGAAGCGGTGATCGCGCTGATGCAGGTCGAGGGTGAGATCGTCAGGGACGGCGCGGTCGACGCCGGGATCGGGTACCTCCGAAGCCAGCAGGCGGCCCATGGCGACGACGCCGGCGCCTGGTGCCGGACGATCGAGGTGCCGGACGGCGCGCCCGTCAACCATCCCGACGTGGTCCGGACCGGGCTCGCTCTCGTGGCGTTCACGATGGCGGGCGTGCCCGTGACCGACAACGCGGTCGCCAACGCGCTCGGGTGGCTCCAGCGGGTCCGCAACGCCGACGGCGGGTGGGGCTGCACGCCCCACGAGCGCAGCCGGATCCTGCCGACCTGCCAGGTGCTTCTCGGCCTTCTCGCCCTGCCCGCCGGGGACCCGGACACCGACGCCGCCATCAGAGCCGGGATCGGGTTCCTGCTCGAACGCTGCCGCAGACCGGGCGGGTGGTTCTCGCTCACCGAGTTCCCCGACCAGCTCTCGTCGCCTCACACGATCTACGCCGTCCTCGTGCTGCAAGCCGCCCGGCGCGCCGGCATCCAGAGCGACATCGCCCCCGAACGGTCCGCTATCGACTGGCTTCTCGCCCACCAGGACGAGGCCCGTCGTCTCGTGATCGAAGAGCTCGACAGCGCGCCCCGGCCGCACCGGTACACGTTCCTCTACGTCACCGACTCCCTCCTGGTCCAGGTGTTGGGGAGCTCGGCCAACGCCAAGGATCGCCAGGCCCTGCTCTACCGGGCCGCCCTTTTCTCCGTGAAGGACAGGATCGAGCCGACCCACGGTGCCTGCTACGGGTTCCGGCCCTTCACCTGGTCGACCGCCCGGGCGCTGGCAGCCATGAGCACCGCAGCCGTCTACGAAGGCGGCTTCCCCGAGCGGCCCCCCGAGACGCACGCGGCCAAGGCCCGGGGGCCGCTGACGGCCGTCCTCGGTGTCATGCTGGTCCTCGGCGCCATCCTGGGGTTCACCGGGAGCTTCTCGGCCTCCGAGTTCGGCTTCTTCACGTTGCTCGTCCTGGCCCTGCTGCTCGTGTACGGGTTCATCGGCGAGAAGACGTTCGCCGACCTGGTGCCCTCGGTCCTGGGCGCCAAGCTCTCCGCGGGGGGCGCGGCCGCAGACCAGGGCGCGGCGGGTCAGTAGCTTGGCCTTCGGGGCGATCATCTTCGACGCCGAGGGCGTGGTGATCGACACGGAGGGGCTCTGGGACGAGGCCCAGGGCGAGCTGCTCGCCCGGCGCGGCATCTCCTATGACCGCGAGCAGGTCAAGCCGCTGCTCTCAGGTCGGTCGGCGGAGGATGGTGTGCGGATCATCAAGGACCGGTACGCGCTGGCCGATGAGGTCCCGGCCCTCGTGGCCGAGCGGCGGACGATCGCCCTGGGCCTCTTCGCCAGAGTCGACTTCGTGAGCGGGTTCGTCGATTTCTTCCGGGCGGCGGACCGGACCTACCGGACCGCGCTCGCGACCGCGATGGACCCGCCGCTGTTCGCGGTCGCGGACGCGGGCCTCGGGCTGTCCGCCATGTTCCACGACCGTGTCTCCACCGTCCTTCAAGTCGGCGGGAGGGGCAAGCCGGCCCCGGACCTGTTCGTCCACGCCGCCGGGCTGGTCGCCGAGAGCGCCGACCGTTGCCTCGTCATCGAGGACGCGCCGCACGGCATCGAGGCGGCCAGGCGCGCCGGCATGGCGTGCATCGCCCTCACCACCACCTTCGCGGCGGCGCTGCTCACGGGCGCCGACGTCGTGGTCTCCTCGTTCGACGAGGTGGACGGGGCGATCAGGTCTCTCGGGTGACCGACCTCGCTGCCATCTGAGCCACCGACTCAGCCGTGGGCTTCGGCCGTCGACTTCACCCTTCGACCTCGCGCCGGCCTTCGAGCGCTCGGCCGAGGGTCAGCTCGTCGGCGTACTCCAGGTCGCCGCCCACGGGCAGCCCGCTGGCGATCCGCGTGACCTTGACGCCGAGCGGCTTGAGCAGGCGGGCCAGGTACATCGCCGTGGCCTCGCCCTCCAGGTTGGGGTTGGTG
>Ga0137390_10004638_pt1 | contig 11475 bp, 10 predicted proteins | sample 15con2h24AmetaG_FD_104937 | JGI IMG/M metagenome (GOLD analysis project Ga0137390, IMG submission 104937) | Vadose zone soil microbial communities from Angelo Coast Range Reserve, California, USA - 15con2h2.4A metaG | ecosystem: Environmental > Terrestrial > Soil > Vadose zone > Saprolite... | reverse complement strand
TGGCCTTTGACCCAGAACCACCGCACCTGGTGCTTCTGGGCCGCCGAGTCCAGCCGCATCCATAGGTCGGAGTTCTTGACCGGCTTCTTCTCTCTGGTCATCCAGCCATTGCGCTTCCACGCGGGCACCCATTCGGTGATGCCTTTCCGCAGGTACACGCTGTCGGTATACACGCGCACGCTCGATGGCCGGGTCAGGCTCTCCAGTCCTTGGATGGCGGCCATGATCTCCATGCGGTTGTTCGTGGTGACCGGCTCGCCGCCGTAGATCTCCTTCTCATGGCCGCCGTACCGCAAGATGGCGCCCCACCCGCCGGGGCCTGGATTGGGCGCGCACGCACCGTCGGTGAAGATATCCACAGTCCGGCCCGTCTCACTTGCCGTGTCCAGGCGGCGTGGGTGCTCGTTACCCGTCGCGGGCACCGCCTCTCGCATGTCCGCCCTTCCGTGAGCGAGCCCTTTGTTTCTCGCGGTCGACCCGACCCCAGTCCAGTATGAACATGCACGGTGCGCTCCGTGCCGTCTTCCGACGTGCCTTCTCAGGCAGCCGGGCCGGCCGCGCGGAGTAAAATCCCCGCTTGCGCGAAGGAGGTGCGGCCGGCTACGCGACGGCCCCCGGGATGCTGGGGCCGTGGACAGCATGGGGCGTGCTGACACCCGATGAGCTGCCGCTGCACGAAGGACTGCCTGCCATCGCGCACGAACGGCGCGGCGAGCACAAGTCCCCGGATGAGGTCCGGCGCTTCGGCGGCCGCATACACGCCGGCGGCCGCGACCCGCGTCAGCTATCCCGTGACCTCCGCGTCCGGCTCAGTCGTGGATGATGACCTGCCGGATGACGTCGCCGTGACCGAGCGCACCCAGGGCGTGGTCGAGGTCATCGAGTTTCAGGCGCTGGGTGATCATGCCTTCGAGATCCAGGCGGCCGGCCCGCCACAAGCCGAGCATCCTTGCGTAGTCGCGCCGCACGTCGGCCGAGCCGTAGAGCGAGCCGAGCATCTTCTTGCCGTCAAAGAGCAACTCGAACGGAGTGAACTCGACCTGCTGGTCGGGGCGCCCGGCGCCGACGATCACGACGGTTCCGCCCCGGCGCGCCGCCGTCCACGCGGCCCGGATCGTCTGCGGGGTACCCACCACCTCGAAGGCGTAGTCGAAGCCTTCCCCGCCGGTGAGCTCAGCCGAGAGCCCGCCCAAATCATCCGGGTGGACGGCATGGGTGGCACCGAAACGGCGGGCCGCCTCGTGCTTGGACGGCACGGTGTCGACCCCGACGATGACAGTCGCGCCGGAGAGGCGGGCCCCCTGGATCGCCGCAATGCCCACGCCCCCGCAGCCGATGACCACGACGGTCGCGCCGGGCTCGACGCGCGCGGTGTTGATGACCGCGCCGACCCCGGTCATCACGCCACAGCCGACCAGCGCGGCCACTTCGTACGGCACATCGGCCGCGATCTTCACCGCGCCTTCCCGCGGCACCACCATCTCCTCGGCGAATGCGCCGCAGCCGGCCATCCCGAACGCCGGGGTGTCGCCGACCAGGAAGCGCGGCTCGATGTAGGCCGCGATGACGTGGGCCATGCACAGGTACGGCTCGCCGCGCAGGCAGGACGGGCACGAGCCGCAGGGCGGCAGCCAGCTCGCGATCACCCGGTCCCCGACAGCGAGGTCAGCCACGCCGTCGCCGACCGCGATCACATCGCCGGCGGCCTCGTGCCCGAGGATCGCCGGTACCGGCTGGGGTAGCCCGCCGTTGCGGGCGGAGAGGTCCGAATGACACACTCCGGCGGCCCGGACCCGGATCCGGACCTGGCCCGGCCCCGGGCCCACGGCTGTGACATCATCGCGGATGTCGATCTTCTCGTCGTCGATCGAATGGAGTATCGCGGCCCGCACGACCCACCTCCGGTGTCACAGAACGTGAGGCGATTGCTGCGGGTAAAGTAGAAGAGGTTTCAGTGCAGTTCCGCAAGACATGCGGGCCGGCCGACCGAGCAAGCGTTAGGGAGGCTAGGACGGTAACTGCGATAATGACCGGGTGAGCACGACGAGGAAGGGCCGCGCCGCCGGCCGGGGCGGATCCGCGGGTACCATCACCGCCGACGGAGCCATGCGGTCGGAGCGCCGGGCCGACATGGTCCGGCTCGCCGGTGATCTTTTCGCGCAGAAAGGCTACCGCGCCACGACGGTGCGCGAGATCGCGGACGCCGCCGGGATTCTCTCGGGCAGCCTCTACCACCACTTCGACTCCAAGGAGTCGATCGGCGACGAGATCCTGTCGAGCTTCATGAGCGAGGTGCTCGCTGGCTACCGTGCCGCCGTCGCCTCGGCCGGGGGGCCGCGCGCCGTACTCGAGCAGATCGTCCGCTCGACCAGCGGTACCCTTGCCCGGCACCGGGCCGCCCTCGCGATGCTGCAGAACGACTGGAGCTACTTCAGCGCCCAACCCCGGTTCGATTACCTGCGCAAGGCCCTGCGCGAGATCGAGCGGATCTGGATCACGCAACTGGAACTCGGCCAGGCGTCCGGCGTCTTCCGCGCTGACCTGGACGCGAGGCTCACCTACCGGCTGCTCCGGGACGTCCTGTGGATCCCGGCGCAGTGGCGGCGGGCCGGGGGCTTTACCACCGATCAGGTGGTGGACGAATTCCTCTGGCTGCTGTTCGACGGGATCAACAGCCCAACGGCGAAGGCGGCCGCCGGGTCCGCAGCAGATGCCGCCACAGGGTCCACGTTGAAGCCGGCTTGAAGCAGGTCACCGTCATCGTCACCGGCCGCGCGGCCGGAAGGCTGTTAGGCTCCTACCAAGCAAGCGTTTGGTTTAATAGACCGGAGAGGGGACCATGGGCCGGCTCGACGGCAAGGTCGCTTTGATCACCGGCGGGGCCAGGGGGATGGGCAAATCGCATGTGCGTCACTTCGTCGCCGAAGGCGCGCGGGTGGTCTTCGGCGACGTGCTCGACGACAGGGGCGCGGCCGTGGCCGCCGGGCTCGGCGAGAAGTCCTGCCGGTACGTGCATCACGACGTGACCAGCGAAGCAGACTGGGCGGCAGCCGTCGCCACCGCGCTGGACGCTTTCGGACGGCTCGACGTGCTGGTCAACAACGCTGGCGTGCTGAAGTTCGCCACGATCGCCGACATGCCGCTGGCCGACTTCCGGCGGATCCTTGAGGTGAACGCGGTCGGCTGCTGGCTGGGCATGAAGGCGGTGATCGAGCCGATGACCACCGCGGGCGGCGGATCAATCGTCAACATCTCCTCCATCGAGGGATTTACCGGGGCAGCCGGGCTTTCGGCCTACAGCGCCAGCAAGTTCGCGGTCCGTGGGATGACCAAGGCTGCCGCCCACGAGCTCGGTGAGTTCGGCATACGGGTCAACTCGGTCCATCCTGGCGGGGTGCTGACCAGGATGGTTCTGGACGCGGACGGGGGCGCCGAGCGCGACGGCGACGCCTTCCTGCGGGCGATGCCGCTCGCCCGGTTCGCCAAGCCGGTCGAGATCTCGCGGCTCGTGGCGTACCTGGCCTCCGATGAGTCGTCCTACTCGACCGGCAGCGAGTTCGTCGCGGACGGCGGCATCCTGAGTGGACCCGGCTACTGATCGGTGCGGGCTGCTCACCGGGTGCGCTGCTCCCGGTGGGCGCCACTGAGCGGTGCGGGCTACTGACAGAAGGAGCTTCCTCATGGACGACCCGCTGAGGCTGGACGGCAGAGCCGCGATCGTGACCGGCGCCGGGAACGGGCTCGGCCGGGCGGAGTCACTCGCATTGGCCAGGGCCGGGGCGATGCTGGTACTCAACGACCTGCCAGGAGACGCTGTGCAGGCCGTGACCGACGAGATCAGGGCACTCGGGGGGCAGGCTGTCGTGTCCGCGGGTGATGTCGGGGAGTGGGCGACGGGCCAGGAACTTCTGGCTGCCGCGCTCGATGCCTACGGCCGCCTGGACATCCTCGTCAACAACGCCGGGGTGCTCAGGGACCGGATGATCTTCACGATGTCGGCCGAGGAATGGGACCTCGTCCTGCGGGTGCACCTACGCGGCCACTTCGTGACCACCCGCTTCGCCACCGCTTACTGGCGCGACCAGAGCAAGCAGGCCGGCGGCCCGGTCTACGCCAGAATCGTGAACACCTCGTCCGAGGCATTCCTGCTCGGCTCGCCCGGCCAGCCCAACTACGCCGCGGCCAAGGCCGGAATCGCCGCTCTGACCATTGCCACCGCGCGCGGCTGTGCCCGCTATGGCGTACGTGCCAACGCCATCTGCCCGCGCGCCCGCACCGCCATGACAGCGGACCTGATGGGCGCGCCACCCGACGCGGCGGTCGACCCGCTCGCCCCGGAACACGTGGCGCCGCTGGTGGTGTACCTGGCCAGCCCGGCAGCGGCGGGGATCAACGGTGAGGTCTTCGTGGTGCACGGCGGTGTCGCCGCAGTGCTGGAGCCGCCCAGGATCCGGGAGACCTTCCTGGCCGCCGAGCACGGCTCGGCCGACGGCATGTGGACGCTGGACTCGGTGCACCGAGCGCTGGGCCCCGTGTTCAACTCGGCCGCGCCCGGCCCAGAAGCGTCCGCTGCGCTACCCTCGGCGGGCTTCGCCTGCGAGGACACGCTTACGCTGGCCAGCGAGACCATCGGCTTCACCCCGCCCGGCAGCGGACCGGCCGGGTGAGGGAGGATGGCCCGATGAAGTCGGGCAGCTTGATGACCGGCAGCCGGACGAGCGGAGCGCTGGATGAGCAGGGCGGCCGGATGAGCGGGGCGGCCGGATGAAGCAGCGCGATCGGGTCGCCATGACCGCCGACGAGGTCGCGGCTTTCCTGACTGGCTTCCGCAAGGTCCAACTGGCGACGATCAACCAGGATGGAACACCGCACCTGGTCGCCATGTACTACGTGATGCTCGACGATCAGATCACGTTCTGGACCTACCGATCGTCGCAGAAGGCCCGCAATCTGGCCCGCGACCCCCGGATCACCTGCCTGGTGGAGACCGGCGAGCAATATTTCGACCTGCGCGGCGTGCAGGTGCAGGGCGTGACCCAGTGCATTGAGGACCCGGCCGCCGTGCGGGAAATCGGCCGGCGCGTTGCCGCCGGGATGGCCGACGCGCCCGCTGACACGCTGGAGGAGTACGTCGAGCATGCCGCCCGCAAACGGTTCGGCTACGCCGTCGAACCACGGCGGATCATCTCCTGGGACCACAGCAAGCTGTTGCCAGCCACCTGACCCTTCGGCCCCTGCCCCTAAGCCACCCGCTCGGGCCACATCATCTCGTCAGTGAACGCGGGCTACATCATCTCGTCGGTGATCGGGAGCAGGACGGTCTTGATCTCGGTGTAGGACTCGACGGCGGCCCGGCCGCCCTCACGGCCGAGCCCGGACTGCTGGTAGCCACCGAAGGCGGCGTGCGGCTCCAACTGGTAGCCGTTGATGCCGATGGTGCCGGCCCTGATGGCCTTGGTCATCCGCATGGCCCGCTTGATATCGCTGGTCCAGACCGTGGCGGCCAGGCCGTACTCGGTGTCGTTGGCGATCCGGACTGCCTCCTCCTCGTCGGCGAACGGGATCACCGAGAGCACGGGGCCGAAGATCTCCTCCCTGGCGATGCTCATGTCGTTGGACACGTCGGTGAACAACGTGGGCGCGACGAAGTTGCCTGCGGCCAGGTCACCCTCGCTGCGGGTGCCCCCGCAGACCAGCCGCGCGCCATCAGCCTGACCCTGGGCGATCAGCCCGAGCACCCGGTCCATCTGCCGGGTGTTGATCAGCGGGGAGGCGGTGACCGCCGGGTCGAACGGGTTGCCGTAGCTGACCATCCCTCCGATTATCTCGGCCATGCCGAGGAAGTCGTCGGCCACGTCCCGGTGCACCAGCGCCCGGGTCTGCGCCAGGCAGACCTGCCCGGACAGGCCGAGGGTGACCGTGCCCATCGTGATCGCCGCCGCCGAGGACACGTCCGCGTCGGCGAACACGATCGCCGGGCTCTTGCCACCGAGTTCCAGGCTGACTCGTTTGAACCCGTCCGCCGACGCGGCAATGATCTTGCGGCCGACTGCCCGGCTGCCGGTGAAGGACAGCTTGTTCACCATCGGATGGCTGATCAGCGCGTCGCCGGTCGGCTCGCCAGGTCCGGTGACGATGTTGAGCACCCCGGGCGGAAGCCCGGCCTCCTCGATCAGCCGGGCGAGGCGCAGCACCGCGAAGGTCCCGTACTCCGATGGCTTGACCACGATGGTGCAGCCGACCGCTAGCGCCGGGGCGACCTTCTGGGCGAACAGCAGCAGCGGCGCGTTCCACGGGATCACCGCGCCGACCACGCCGACGGGCTCGCGGAGGGTGAAGACCATGTGATCGCCGCCCTGGTAGGGCGGCAGCGTCTCACCGGCCAGCTTGTCCACCCAGCCGGCGTGGTGATCGAAGACGTCGGCCACGAAGGCTGACGAGGTCGCGTAGATGGTGCCGAAGCTCAGCGGGACGCTGTTATCCAGCGCCTGCAGCGCGAGCAGTTCATCGCCGTGCTCGCGGACCAGATCGGCGATCCGGCGCAGCACCCGGATGCGCTCGTTGGCCCGCGCCCGCGGCCAGGGTCCCTCATCGAAGGCCCGCCGCGCCGCGCGGACTGCGCTGTCGACATCCACCGGCCCAGCGATCGGGAACGAGGCAACCTCCTCGCCGGTAGCCGGATGGATGTGGCTCCAGGTCTCGCCGGACTGAGCCGGACGCCACTCGCCGTCGATCAGCATGAGGCCGTCGCTGAGGCCGATTTCGTCGCGATGCGGCTTGATCGATGCAACCATGGCCAACCCCTCTAATAGAACACGTTCTAGTCCTTGGGAGCGTACACCGCGGCCTGGACAGCCGCCAGGAACGCGGGCCGCTCACCGCCGCCGTGCAGCGTCAGCGCCGCGCCGCTGACGTAAGCCGCCTGCGGTGAGGCCAGGAACAGGCAGGCGTCCGCCACGTCGTCCGGGGTCGCCATCCGTTGCAGCGGCACGGTGCCGGCGGCGGCCGCCACCCCGCGGGCATCCCCGTAATGCTCGGCGGCCGACTCGGTAGCGACCATTCCCGGCACCACGCTGTTCACCCTGACCTTCGGCGCCCACTCGACGGCGAGGCTGGTCGCCAGGTGGTGCAGGCCCGCCTTGGCTGCCCCATACGCGGCGGTTCCCGGCGACGGCCGCGTGCCGCTGACGCTGCCGATCATGATGATCGACCCGCCTTCGGGCTGGTCCTGCATGACGGCGTTCGCGCTCTGCGCGATGAGCAGCGGCGCGATCAGGTTCAGCTCAACGATCTTGGCGTGGAATCTCGGCGAGGCGGTGGCAGCGTCCGCGTTGGGGGACCCGCCCGCGTTGCTCACGACGACGTCCACCCGGCCGAAGAGGTACACCGCGGCGCGGACCAGTCGCTGCGCCTGCTCTGGATCTCGTACGTCCGCGCGGGCGAAGGCTGCCTGCCGGCCGTTGGCGCTCGGCAGCAGGGCGGCGTCCGCGGGCTCGGTCCGGCCGCATACCAGCACGTGCGCACCGGCTTGCAGGAAGCCGCGTGCGATGCCCGCCCCGATGCCCCTCGTGCCTCCGGTGACGATCACAGCCCGGCCCGCGCAATCGACGACGCGCATAGACCTGATGTTAGGCTGGCTACCAAGCAAGCGCTAGGTAAGGTCCTACGGCGGTGCTCGGCGTCAGCCAGGCGTAGGGCGACGACGGCGAGGAAGCAGCGATGGGGATCGAGGTCCGCACCAGCGGCGGCATCGCCGAGGTGATCATCGACTTCCCGCCGGTCAACGCGCTGCCGGCCCGAGGCTGGTTCGAGCTGGCTGACGCCATGACCACGGCAGGCGCCGGTCCGGACGTCCGGGCCGTCATCCTGGCTGCTGAGGGCCGCGGCTTTTGCGCGGGCGTGGACATCAAGGAGATGCAGCGGACGCCGGGGCACGAGGCGCTGCTCGGCGCCAACCGGGGCTGCTTCGCGGCGTTCGCCGCGGTCTACGAGTGCGCGGTGCCGGTGATCGCGGCGGTACAAGGCTTCTGCCTCGGCGGTGGCGTCGGCCTGGCCGGCAACGCCGACATCATCATCGCAGCGCAGGATGCGACCTTCGGCCTGCCCGAGGTCGACCGGGGCGCCCTCGGCGCGGCGACTCACCTGTCCCGGCTGGTGCCGCAGCAGCTGATGCGCGCCATGGTCTACACCTGCCGCACCATTACGGCACAGCAGCTGCTGAGCTTCGGCACCGTGCTCGATGTCGTGCCGCTAGAGGACCTGCGGGCCGCCGCGCTTGGAGTCGGCGCCGAGATCGCCGCGAAGGACCCCGCGGTCATCCGGCTGGCCAAGCAATCGCTGAACGGCATCGACCCCGTCGATGTCAAGCGCTCCTACCGGTACGAGCAGGGGTTCACCTTCGAGCTCAACCTGACCGGCGTCTCGGATGAGGCCCGCCAGGCGTTCGTAGACGGGCATTGACGGTGGCCGTGACCGGCAACGCGGGCGTGACCGGCAACGCTGGCGTGACCAGCAATGTAAGCGTGACCAGTAAGGCAAACGTGACCGACAACGCGAGCGTGACCGGCAACGCGGGCGTGACCAGCGGGGCGAGCGTGACCAGCGGGGCGAATCTGACCGGCAAGGTGATGAGCCCGGACGACGTCATCGGCCAGCTCCGCTCGGGCATGACGATCGGGATCGGTGGCTGGGGATCCCGTCGCAAGCCGATGGCGCTGGTGCGCGCCATCCTGCGATCCGGCCTGACCGACCTGACGATCGTCTCCTACGGGGGCCCCGACGTCGGGCTGCTGGTTTCCGGCGGCCGGGTCCGCCGGGTGGTCTGCGGTTTCGTCTCGCTCGACACGATCGCCCTCGAGCCACATTTCCGTCTGGCCCGCCAGAGCGGGACGATCGAGCTCACCGAGCTGGACGAGGGCATGCTGCACTGGGGCCTGCTCGCCGCCGCCCACCGGCTGCCGTTCCTGCCGATCCGGGCGGGCCTGGGCTCCGACGTGCCGCGGGTTAACCCGGAGCTCCTCACGGTGCGCTCCCCGTACGCCGACGGCGAGGAGCTGGTCGCGATGCCAGCTCTGCGGCTTGACGCGGCCCTTGTCCATGTCAACCGGGCGGATGAGCGGGGCAACGGGCAGTACCTGGGCCCCGACCCGTACTTCGATGACCTGTTCTGCCTCGCCGCGGCGCGCGCCTTCGTGTCCTGCGAGCGCATCGCGTCGACCGCGAGCTTGCTGGAGTCCGGGCCGCCGCAGAGCCTGCTGATCAACCGCGCCATGGTGGACGGCGTGATCGAGGCCCCTCGCGGCGCGCACTTCACCAGCTGCGTGCCGGACTACGGCCGCGATGAGGCGTTCCAGGCGCACTATGCGGCGGCGGCCGCCGACCCGGACGCCTGGTCACGGTTCACGGCCGAGTACCTGGCCGGCGACGAGGCCACCTACCAGCAGGCCGTCCAGCGGTTCACCGAGAGCCAGGCGGCCCCAGCATGAGCGCGCCGCCGGGGCGCAGTGCTGCCTGGACTGAGGAGCGAGGAACGAGCGACGAGGGAAGGCGGCGCCTCAAAGCGCCCCGGCGGCGAGCGGGAAGCAGAGCATGAGCAGCCCGAGCCTGGCTGAGGTCTGCGTGGTGGCGTGCGCCGAAGCCTGGCGCGGCGACGGCGCCATCCTGGCCAGCCCGATGGGGCTGATCCCCACTCTGGGCGCCCGGCTTGCGCGGCTCACCTTCGCGCCGGACCTGCTGCTCTCCGACGGAGAGGCCTACCTGCTCGCGTCGGCTGACCCTGGCGACCCAGCTGACCCCGGCAACCCCGCGTCTGACGACACGGTGGAGGGCTGGCTGCCGTACCGTTCGGTCTTCACGATGGTGGCGGCCGGCCGCCGGCACGTCATGATGGGGGCCGCGCAGATCGACCGGTATGGCAACCAGAACATCTCCTGCATCGGCGACTGGGCCAGGCCCCGGGCTCAGCTACTCGGCGTGCGCGGCGCGCCCGGCAACACCATCAACCACCCGACCAGTTACTGGGTGCCCCGGCATTCGCGCCGCGTCTTCGTCGAGCGGGTCGACATGGTCTGCGGCATCGGCTACGACCGGGCGGCCCGCGTCGATGGGCACGGCATCGATGGGCGCAGCATCGATGGGCACGGGGCCCAATTCCATGAGCTGCGCGTTGTCGTCACCAACCTGGCCGTCCTGGACTTCCAGACCCCGGAGCACACCATGCGGCTGCGCTCGGTCCATCCGGGGACCTCGGTGCCCGATGTCGTCGTCGGCACCGGCTTCCCGCTGGTCGTTCCGGAAGAGGTTCCGGAGACCCGGCCGCCGACGCCCGAGGAGCTGGCGCTGATCCGCGGCCCACTGGATCCCAACGGGCTGCGCGAGCAGGAGCTGGCCTAGTGGCCGGCCGCCGCAGGCCAGCGAGCCCGGAGCGGATCAGGTGTCGTCCTGACGAGCCCGGTGCGGATTTGGGCTCGTTGCGGCCACCGTTGCATCAGCCGGAGGCGGGATGATCCACACGCGGCTGACCGGCCTGCTCGGCATCTCCTGCCCGATCATCCAAGCCGGGATGGGCTATGTGGCTGGCGCCCGGCTGGCGGCGGCCACATCCGAGGCCGGCGGGCTCGGCGTCATCGCGTCGGCGACGATGAGCACCGATGAGCTTCGTTCGGCCGTAAAAGAAGTGAAGGAGCGGACCACCGGTCCGTTCGGGGTAAACCTGCGCGCCGACGCCCCGGATGCCGCTGAACGGATCGGGCTGATCATCGCCGAGCAGGTGCCGGTCGCCTCGTTCGCGCTCGCCCCGAGGCCGGAGCTGATCAGCAGGCTGCGGGACGCCGGGGTGATCACCATCGCCTCGGTCGGCGCCCGGCGGCACGCGGAGAAGGTAGCGGCATGGGGCATCGACGCCGTGATCGCGACTGGTGGAGAGGGCGGCGGGCACACCGGCTCGGTGCCGACCAGCCTGCTGATCCCCCAGGTCGTTGACGCGGTCGACATCCCGGTGATCGCGGCAGGCGGGTTCTTCGACGGCCGGGGGCTGGTCGCCGCGCTCGCGTACGGCGCGGCCGGGATCGCGATGGGCACCCGGTTCCTGCTGACCAGCGACAGCCCGGTGGCCGACGCGGTCAAGCAGGCCTACCTCGCAAGCGATGTCACCGGCACGGTGGTCACGACCCGGGTCGACGGCGTGCCCCACCGGGTGCTGCGCACGCCGCTGGTGGAGCGGCTGGACCGGGCCGGCCGGGTGACCGGGCTGGTGCGGTCGGCCCGAAACGCGGCGGCGTTCCGCGGGGTGTCGGGGCTGACCTGGCCGGAACTGATCCGCCAGGGCTGGGCGATGCGCCGCGGCACGGACCTGACCTGGGGCCAGGTGCTGATGGCGGCGAACACTCCCATGCTGCTGCGGGCGGCGATGGTGGACGGCCGGCCCGATCTCGGCCTCATGTCGGCCGGCCAGGTGGCCGGGCTGATCGACGACCT
>Ga0137390_10004635_pt1 | contig 11477 bp, 17 predicted proteins | sample 15con2h24AmetaG_FD_104937 | JGI IMG/M metagenome (GOLD analysis project Ga0137390, IMG submission 104937) | Vadose zone soil microbial communities from Angelo Coast Range Reserve, California, USA - 15con2h2.4A metaG | ecosystem: Environmental > Terrestrial > Soil > Vadose zone > Saprolite... | reverse complement strand
TTTTTTTATTCTTTCCGCAGGAGGCACTCATCCGCATGTATTACGCGATGACGACTCTGATACGTTATTCACGCGTGAACGCGCTATTCTCATGAACTTCCACGGGTACCCAATCGAATTGAAGGGGTTGTTGTTTGGGCGACGCCGCCTGGAAAGGGTGACGTTCGAAGGGTATCGAGAAGAAGGGATGACCACATCGCCGCTCGATGTGAGCAGCCATTTTATTCTTTCCTGAATGACGAACAACTGTGATTATGTTCTTCAGATGATGCTCGTCAACCATACATCGCGGTATCATGTTGCGGCCGCAGCCGTGCGTGGTGGCGCAAAGCACAACCCAAGGATTTGTACGGACGTGACCGAACTTGCGGCACGATTCATGCATATGGCGCAGAGGGACCACAAATACATTCTCATGTATGGAGAAGGTCAGATCTATGCCTTTCTTCCATGGTCGCTACCAACGTTCACCGATGTAGATCCGGTTGGCACGTTCGACACACCGAAGTTTGGCTGAGTTTCGGCTTGTCTCATACATGGTAAGTAGAACAGCAACCCAGTAGGCCGGATTCAATGTTTCTCTATGCGTCGCTTTCATGAAGTTCTGTACTGTACCAATTCTTTTTATGTCGTTGTATCCTTTTACCCGCCAGTGAAGCCCTCCTGCCCGACCTGTTCAACCCTACTAAAAAAAGGTAGCCTGTCATTCCAAGGTTTTGGATATTCTAGATCGCCAATCACGAATTCAAGCCTTCGCTCATAAACTCATTGTCCAAAAAAGGGAAATACCCAGGCACGATAGTTGCGTTGCGAAAATGTCTATTCGAGTGTTTTAGTGCGAGGGGCGAGGTTGACAGTGGCTTGACTAAAGGGAGCGCTAAACGAGACGAGGTGATGACCAAAGAGGTTTGATCTGAGGACCGAAAAGTCTGTTCATCCAAGCTTAGCTCAGGATCGGAAGATGAATCAGTCTGAAACGTTGCCTATGACATTGGACTGGACGAGGCTAATACTTTCCGGCGTAAAGATGAAGCTATGAGGGACAAATAGCGGAAAGCCCGGAAGTTCGAGGAATTGCCAGTAGCACGAAATATGGATAGCAACGGGAGGAGTAAAGGTAACAACCTAGCAGCTAACTTGAATTGGAAGGTCACGACGATAACATAAGTGGTATTTGAAGTGGGGTGGGGCGTGGCCGTGACGTCGTTCGGAGAATCAGATGATTGAATGACGAGACCGAGGGGAGCCAACGCAGGGGCCAATCCAGTCCCGAAGCCATCGAACGGGTACCCCAAACAAGCCATGTTGTAACCAATCGGAGAACTCAACTGGCCACGTAACCCCAAGTCTCTCACGCGAAGTCACCGCCGTCGACTGTATATTTTAAAGTAACTTACCCCGCCGATTCACATATAAAACACTCCCCCGCAACCCTCTACCAGAGCCTAAAATTCCCGCCTAATTTTCCAACGACAAACACATAACATGTCCGCTTCCCTCACAGCAGTAGCCGCCGCCGCCGCCAAGCACACCCGCACGCTCTCCCAGCCCCTCCGCCGCACCTTCTACACCCCCTTCGCCGCCCTCCAACACTCCCCGCTCCACGCCAAGCCCCCAACCAACTCGAACAAGCCCACCGCAGCCGGCAACGCCGCGGCCGACCCGGCGGCGGGTATGTACGAGCACGAGCGCGAGCATGCCGCGCGCACGCTGTACGTCGTCTCGGAGCCGAACACGGCCGACTTCAAGTATGGCGTGCCTGCGGGCGCGTACCCCAATTCCGCGCCGTATCACCACCACCATCACCCCATGGCGCACGCGCACGCCGCGCTCGAGAACGTAAGTCCCAGTTCGAGTACTAGCTCTGCCCGTGCGCATCCCGTGCTCACGCGCGCTACGTGATATAGTAGGCGCAGCCGGCGTGAGGGGCCCGGAGGAGGGGGCGACGGGGGCATCTGTTGAGGGCGGACCTGGTGTCGATCTTGGTCTTGGTCTTGGGGTGTCTGGGGAAGGAGAAGGAGGGAAGGAGGAAGAGGGGACGATGGGCGAAGAGCGAGATGTGCCACGACTAGCTTCGCGAAATCCTCCGCCGATACAAGAGTATGGGGAAGAGACGGGTCGACGTGGCTCTGGAGAAGTATGGAAGCGTCGAAAGTGAATGAATAGAGTCGAGAGTCGAAGGTTCCATTTAGAGGCAAATTACCCTGTTTGTTGTTATTTTTTTCTAATTTTGACGAGTTGTCCCGTCGCGTTTCGATCAGCGACAGCGACGCCGCGTAACGTGCGGATTCCGACTTCCACAGAATTCCCGACCGGTACGTGGCAATCCGCGCGCGGTTGCACGTCGCGGCGAATCCGTAGGATCCTAGCCGCAAGGTTTCTCCAACCCTTCCCCGACCTTTCTGGGGTGCGCGCAATGGAGATTACATGCACCATCACGTTGTACGTTGGAGATGCTTGATGATTGCGATCGCCTACACAACAAAACACACGCCGCTGGCGCCCACAATCACCGCGGTGAAGTGCGCAGCACGTCCGTCACGGCGGCCGACTCACCTCACTCAAGTGCAAGTGTCTGCTTTCCCACTTAGGTGATGGGGGCAGTTGCGCCCTTTCCCCAACCGGTTCGCGGTTGTCCGTGCTTTGGTCTGGTCTGGCCTCTGGTCTCCGCGGAGGGCCCCATAATGGTCACGTTTTTCCCCGCCGTCGTACGGAATATCTGAATCTACTACCAGCTATACTCTACCAGGCTTTTGAGGAGCCCACCCACTCCCGCCTCAGTCCCAATCGAGCGTTTCTCCGCCCTGTTCTTCTCACAGCTTGCGATGCAAGCAGGTTAGTAAACTCATACGGTATACGAATCACCTGCCGCCGCCGCACGCACCGCATGGAGATGACCCATGAAGGACGTCGGGAACCCCCCTTTTTTCTCGTCTACTCATCACTCGCATACAAACAGCAGCAGTACCCCCCGCCGTTTCCTGACCTTTTATTGACAAATACGAGTAGAACGCGAAATGAAGAGGGAAGAGGACGGTGTCCGGCGCTGGCACGAATTGATGGATCCCCGTTAGAGATGAGATCGATGAGACGATAAACATCTTTTTGTTTCGCGATACAATATTACTTTGTATGATTTTTCTTCTTTCGCTGCTGATCATCGATCATCATGCATCACGCATCAATGCATCGATCGTGAACAGGTCTCATAATTTGTTGGAGGCTGTGATGCCTATAAGCGTGATAACGCGGCTATGTACGAAGTAAGAACGAGCGAATCTAAGTGACTGAATGTATACTCACCTCAGTCCAGAATGTGCGAAGACTGAGGTGATGGGGGAGCAAAAAGTGTCGTACTTATGTAGCTTTATGTATACCAAACGGAATCATGTGCAAGAAAGCTCAGGGAAAAAACTACGTGGCACTGCGTCATCGTGTCGGCTAAGAAAGGTAAACTAACGTCTGTGTTTGTCCGTTGAGCGTCGCCTGCGGCTGGATCTCCAACACGCCCCCTCAGCCCAGGCGGTGTACACCTAAGCACGAAGGCATAGCAGGACATCGACTTGCAGTTGTTAACGTCGCTTGTCCAGTCAGTGCCCACGTAGCCCAACAGGGTTGAGCTGCCAGGAGCACCTCGTTGGTAGACGAATTGCTGGTCGGCGGTCGCTTGTGGCCCGCAGGTAACGAAGGGTGTGCCACTGGTCGAGTGCCTGAGCCTGTCCGGTGCTGGGTTCGCAGCGTGGCAGCCGAGGGCTGCGGCGGTGTGAGCAAGGTCAGGACGAGTCCCGAGCATGGGATACGTGACGGATGGCACTGAGGGCACGTTGATAGGCTCTGATGTCGACTTCGGGAAGTCGAGTTTTAATGAGGTGTTGGTTAACGATGGAAGGAGTACCGGTAGGTCGAGCGTTTTCGACATGCTGTAGCCCTCCGGGGTGCTGCTGATATATTTTTCTTTTTGTCCTCGTTGAGGTAGGTCGCCTTGACACCCGTGTGGTGGACCTCAAGCATCCGACGCGACATATGCCGTGCGCCGCAAATACAGTGAGGGCACAGCCCCATCCGTCATGGTTATGCGGTATCCTTCAAGACGAGAGACCCAATTCACTGGAACAACACGACGCCGACTTCTGGACAGAGAAGCCAATAGGAGCAATGAAATAACCCCTAGCAAAGCCAGGCCTGTTCCCGCATTTTCAGGTTGTGGTTCCTGATTCCCAGTACCCTCAACGATAAGCCCAAATGAGAATGATCCGAACGATGCACAGCAAGAAAAGGTGGTGGCTCTGATCGGCAAGCTGGCGACTGCTGCCAAATGCCATGAGGTACACAGCTCAACACCTTCATCACATACAAACCGCACATCACGCAGATATGAATACACGACGATGGCCGGCTATGATAAAGAGGTATATTTACAACAGGCCTGGAGGGATAGGACGGTGCCATCAGCATGGCTACCAGTCGGCAGACCAACTGACTCTGGTCTGAAACAAAAACATGGTGAAAATAGCGGCGTATTTCTAGCGACAGCTCCTATCCAGACCATCTTTAAAGGTAATGTGACAGCGATGGGGAAATAAGGTAACACGTAGGGAGTGACAGTGATTAGAGGGAGTCTTGAGAACGCTGGAGAACAGATCCTAAGGAAGTGTTGTTCATGCAAGTGTCATCATGTAAATGCGTGTAGACGGATGCTGAAGAAATTCTACGAGTGCAAAGGATGGTCGTGACGGTATGATGAGAAGTCGGTTATACAATGGCTATTCACAGAAAATTTCAGTATGAACATCCCACTCCCATCCAATAGGTGGATACTCACAAGGAACGCGTCAGGAAGCGACACAAAGATCAGCACATTCATCCGCGGCAGCATAAGAAACTGAATACGCCACGGGGACGGCCATCGGCTTCATCGTCTTGATCGATACCACCGCGTGCCAACTGCCCGCGGTCATAAACTGCCATGCCATTTGCGCGGCCCTCGCGTGCAGCCGCCGCCGCAGCCTCTTCAGCCCGCTTGGCCGTGCTGCCGTACAAAAATGAGTCTGAGCCCGTCCCTCCATTAGCGTTGCCATTCAGCCCGATTGCAACAGTCGAACCAGCCGCAGCGAGTGCACTCTCGGGGCGTTGCGGAGTGTTTCCTGGGATGCCGTTGCCATAGGGACTTCGCAGTGCGCTTGAAGATGGCGCAACAGCGTATGGATGCGTACTGGTGATGCCATTAGAAGGGTCGCGTGGACGTAGATCAGCAGTCGAAAGTTGTTGCTGGCTTGCCCGCTTGCTCGACGGTGCGATAGGTTGTCCGCTGGCGTCGCGACTAACTCCACGCGATGTCTCACCAGTTGCTGGTTTACGACTCGCGACCTTAAGGTGAACTGCGTTGGGGGAAGCGAGCGGGTTTCCTTCTTGTAGTGCCTGTCGCGAAGCGCGCCGATGCTCGCGCGACTTGTGTTCGCGGTGCTCGCGTTGTGGTGTTTGTGCTGCGCCAGCGTTCGCGTGAGCTTGCGCAAGGATCTGTGACGGTGTCTTGAGAAGTGATGAGCAAGTTTTGTCCATGTAGAAGGAGAGGGTGAGACATACATGTCCTGCTTCCCAACCCTTGCCGTTGTTCAGCAGCATCCAATCATAGATACCGTCATCTTGTTCATTGGTAGACTTGATGATCTTGGAGAAAAGCTCTCGAAGGAAATCGTAATCTGGACTTTCTTCGAAGCCAAGTTTTCGAACATAATTCATATAGATCGCAAATTCCTCTGATATTATCTCAGCAAACTGATCGCATAGTTGATGAGATGCCTCACCTGGGAATCCATCGCAAAGTTCAGAAACTGGGGTGTTTTGCTTCTTTTCCCCAATCTTTTCGTACTTTTGCTTATTTGTTGCGGCGCGTAACCCTTGCCAAGGAAGACCACCGCGGAGGAAGTACATGAACACATGCCCGAGAGATTCGAGGTCATCACGTCGTGATTGCTCGCGACCCAGGTGGGTATTGATGGACATATACCGCGCCGTTCCGGAAAGCGACTTGCGTTCGCGATATGGTATGTGAACCTTGGTCTTAGGATCACGGTAGTGCTTCGCCATGCCGAAATCTGCACAAAAAGGGGGAAATCATACGTCAGTATCACTAACCCTTGTCGAGCACATAAAAGGCAAATGATGATCAGCACGTGTCGTCATGAGGCAGTACAGGTTCATTCACCACCCCTTCTTAACGTGGATCGGCTGGTAACCGGCCAGAACACGTTTCACCTAACTGCAGTACATAGGCGGGGATAAGGCTGGCAACCAGTGTCCTCTGGCCTGACAAGGGAAGAACGAAACGAATGGACGATGGACGAACCGATCAAATGGATGACATTGGCATTCTTCGTGCCAGGGACCCCGATAAGGAAATTGTCGGGCTTAATGTCGCGGTATATGAGAGACTTGTCATGGACGGATTGAATTCGGGTGATCTGATTTGCAAGCAGAAAACTCAGAATAAACGACAAAGTCGAAAGGCGCACAAGGCATCGACAGTCAGAAAACGTGACTCACCATTTGCTTCGCAGTCATGCACGCCGTTTTGATAGAAAACTTGCGACCGCACATGTCAAACAAGTCTTCAAGGTTGGGGCCCAGGAGATCAATCGCGAGGACGTTGTGTAGTCCCTCTTGGCCAAAGTGATGTACCTGAGGAACGCCAACTAAGCGCCCGTAGAAGGCGCAAAACGGTCACGCAGATATCAAGCAGGGGAATTAGTGGGCGGAACAGGGGGGAAAGGGGGTAGGGAACGTACGGGTGCCATTCAAGGTACGGTATGAACGATACTCATCTCGCAGTTGAGGCGCGTCTGACTTGCGAGGTTCCTGGGTGGCAAGGACGGTTTAAAGGAGGGATCGCAGCCCGTGCGAAAACGACTCACAAACTTGATAGCGACCGGCTGGTTAGTTAGGAGATTTGTACCTGAAGGGTAAGAGCTGAGTAGGGGATGGAAAGGAAATCAGAAGGAGCAAAATACCCTCGAAGACGACACCGAAAGAGCCTTCCCCAATCTTTTTCCCGACACGGAAGTGGTTGCCGACAACGCCGCTGGTGGTCGCGGGCTGAGAGGTATGGTTAGAGGAAGAGGCTATTACATGTGGGGTTGTCATCATGAATCGGAGAGAGATAGAAAGGGAAAGGGAGGGACTAAGGCGGGGACAGGAAAGAGAGAAGGGAAGGGAAACGGAAAGTACACAGGTTACACGATGATGCCGGCAATCCTCCAATATGGCCATCCTCCCTAACTCGGTCCATTCTTCCCACGCCCTACTCCCGCCCATCTCAACAAGGCTAGCTCTCCCTCTCCCCGTCCCCTCCATACTCTAGACTCTCGACACATGCTGATGCGCCCAGTGGTATTTCAAGTCCTCATATACTCTTTGGTCGACGCGGGCGCCCGCGTCGTCCAAGTCCCTGCGCCCGAAGAAAAGGCGGAAATCCGGTGGAGGCTGTGCGGACCAGGCCTGGCCTGGCTTCCCGGCATTTCCCTCTTCAGCTCCATTACCTCACGTGCCTTGATCTTCCCCTCTCCTTCTCGCCACGCCATCAGCTGGCTGGCTCTGGAACTCCTATTTTCTCGTGCGATTGACTGTACCCCCTGTTCCCATGGAACTATTTGATTTTGTTTTCCCTTTGTTTTCCGGGCGATGCCAACCCTAGGTCGCACAACTTTGGGACGTTTTTCGTCCACAACACGTCTGATTCATTCCGATCCTGTGCCACTGGCACCTGTCCTCCGTGCGTTTAAGTAGGGGTGCCCGTAAGTGTTCTGAGTCACCGTGTGAGCCTCAGAGGAGTATAGCAACCGCCCAGCGAGCTAGTGCTGAATCGCTGACCTGAGAGCCTTACAAGAGATATATCATTAAGCCGACGTATTGTTTCATCGGTTGTTTTTCAGATCAAAGGCCTTCAACAGATCGACTGGCAACAAGCATCGCGGCCATGAGGCAGTTGGAACTCTGCCCCTGAAACGCCGAGCCTCGTGTTTGGAGGCGAGGCAAGGGCTCTGGACCGCGATCGACTCGAGGTACCCAACTGTATATTGATATTGCAATCCTTGAGGGATGCAAGTGAAGCCATTACAGCGTTCGCGGGAATGAACCTAAAATGTTGGTAATTCAGCACTAGTACTGTGATCCTTGCATCGACTCTTGGGTAGACAGACTTTACGATAACGGCCGTAATAAACGTTGTGAGCTGCTGCCGCATTGCCGAATCTCGCCTTAAAGGGTCACTGAGCGTTCTTCTGTGTCAAACGAAAGCGCTCACGCAAATGATTTGTGCGAATGCGGGGTTTATTATTCTTTAACAGACTGTCAGCTCTTTGACCCGTTCCATGACCGTGACACCCAGCGTTGGCTGGCCAGGCTAAGCAGCCCTGGATCAGAAAAGCCTGATGGAAGCCACTAAGAGGCCGTCCACACCGCATCTCTCACCTCACGGGCCACATTCACAGTACCTACGGTGGCTTGGGAATCCCAGCTTATCCACTGTGAGCTAGTTTGATATCTGGTACTAACTTGGGTAGCCTTGCGCGAAGGGGCGAACACGTTGGCGTTAACCAAGGAACGAGTGTCATCCGCACTAATGATGGCATACAGGAGACGGGCCCATCCAACAACAACATTCATCAAGGCAGCAGAAGAACATCGACACTGACAGATGCTTAAGGAATAACTTGCCATCACTCAGCAAGCAGTGCCTGTGATTACTGATCATCGTCCGGTGGAACCGGAACCCCTGGTTCCATATCCATAATCCATATCCATAGTCAGCAACTTGAACGCCACACTCAGGGCCGAGCAAGCGAATGGGTAGCATTTCTTGTGAAGCCTCGCTTGCTGTAGAGGAGGCTAGCCCATCCTGTTGTACATAGGTCTGGGTCACTTGAGCCACTGTACGAGTATCATCGAGTCCTTGCTGTGGCGTTGCTCTGCATCTTGATTTCTATCTCCTTCCCAACCCTCCAATTGCACGAGAATCCTACCATGCAACTCCAGTTAAAGGTCATACTAGGGTTTTCTACAGGAAGAAGTTGGTTCGCCATCAATCCAGTCACACGCACCCGATTACATTATTTTATTATCGGCAAGCGCCACACCGCCAAGCCCGACTACCGCTTACGACCGGACCGGCAGCTGGCCTCGACTGCGGTCAGCGGTCAGCACGAACACCAGCAGAGTTCAAGTTCAAGTTAGGTGAGCCATGACGTGACTTTGCAATTCGCATGCCAGCCTACCCGGTCTGGCAGCAGCTGAATTGGCCGAGCCGAGGCTGCGCACTGCACGCGCTGCGTCGCGGGCTGCGGCTCGCTGGCGGAACCAAAACCCAAGCCGCGGCATAAGCCTTTACGGATCTGTCTTATCTTGTGGGTGCCTCCCCCCCTATTACTAACCCGTGCCGTCGAAGCGAAGAAGGTCACCCCACATCCACTTGCGGAAGTTGCTGTATTGTTGACGAAATGTCTCCCCTTCCGCTGCAATCAGAATTTCCTTTTCCTCAATATTTGCGCACGGGCTCAGTTCATCGTCGGACGTGTGCTCTTCCGGCTGAGCCATGTGACGTACCAACCCCGTCAACCCCCGAGACGATGTTGTGCAGTGCGGTGCAGTGTCGGTTCAGACAGGTCTCCCTAATACCATCAGCACCGAACAGTAAGCACTTTCGTGGTCCTTTCGAGTAGCCTCCTGCGTGGGTCACCTTGTGCTGACTGGGGGTTTGGCTGATTCAGATATCCGAAGTGTCCTGCTTCTGTCGATTCGTATGTGCTTGGTCTATATTCTTGGTCATCTCCTTTCTATGTTTCTCCGTCTGATTGGGCACGCCGTTCAACGCAGCAGGTGCACTAACCTCATTAGAAGCCAGTATGTCCGAGCCACCTAGCGAGATGATTACTGATTCGCAGGACTTATTCCGGAGTAATGTTTGTAATGCATGTGCCACCACGCATCAACACCGCTGGTGGGGGTACAGATAAGCACACATGTCCGGGTCCTTTCCGTTAATAGAGGCTCTCGCAGCTCGTGGGCGAGCTGGTGATGTCTTTTGAGGATGCCGTGGCCGGATCATAGGCTGTTTGAAAGTTGGACACGATAACTTGACGTCACTCGCCACCTTGATATGATGGATCATGATGCATGATGGCCAAAAACTCTCGGGTTCTACAAAAGGCATGGCGAGTCTATGGAGTGCCTACGGACATGTCTCTTTATCGAAGTGCCGTAATCGATTCTCACTTAATCGGGAACAGCGCCCAGGCAGTGCGGAAAATCCCCCGGCTGGACCCGGGAGAGATGCGAGAAACAGCACGATTTTGCTATCGTACATAAGTCAACAACCGGTTTCAAATAGACTCCATTGCATGAATTATCGTGCGGTCGGGGCGCTGGAGGGGCTAAATTCACGAGAAAGATACTCAGTATGAGGTCACAGTAAGATATGGCTGTGCGACACGACCTCACCTGATGTCAAATTAGGAGTCGTTTGCGGCGGACACGGAAAGAAACCAAATAAAACACCCATATCTGAGGCGCTGCAGGGCCGGATATTGTAATGAGTGTCAACAGATTCGCTCACCATCGTGCCTTGAGCCGATCGGGTAGTCAGGCCGCTCACATGTGACAAAAGACGTTTGACAAGTAATCCCAGCTAATTACCGTACAGCCTCCCGGTCACCCAATCATGTCCTTGACTTGAAACGATCTTTCGAGCAGAAAGATTGCAAAGTGCCGAACCAGGTAACATCCAGGTAACATCATTCATCGCTCACAAACCGTCAGCAGTGCTGATCTTGCGAAAATCCCCCGAGCGTCGGGAATGAACGACCTGTGACCGAGTCTCTGCAAAGGCGACATGGTGTTCATGGCGGTCTGCGCGCGCGATGTGAGACGAGATATACAGGGGGAGGGGTTGTGGGTGGGATAAATATCACGACGCCGAGATGGGCGGGTGTCGGCGGTATTGAGTGGAAGGCAGGTCAGCTCGAAGGGGTTAATAGCCATGGGCATGGATCTGATCGTGGCCCTCTTCCTCACGTACACCGTCAGGGGCAGGGACAGAGAAGACTCCGGGACGACATATGGGCACACGAAGAGAAGGTGTGAGAGCGCACGAGAGCATATGGAGATGCTTGGTGTTCGGCTGTTCTGTGATATAGCGAGGGAGGTGGCAGAGAGAGAGCCGTAAAGCTCAGCGACTCCCAATGCGACAGCCACGGCGATGCGGGGACCCGCGGTTCTCTTTGGCATGGGTTACGAACTTGACACGGCGCGGGGCCTGGTCTGGACCCGAACTTTAGAAATTAAGGCTCGTGCCGAGGATGCCATATGTGTGGTTGCGAGGTTTCAGGTCGGATGAAAGTTGTATATCCTCCGATGGGTGCGGGATCTACAGGCGAAAGCATATTGCCGTAGCGGAAAAGAGAAGGGGGCTGGGGGCATTACACAGC
>Ga0137390_10004634_pt1 | contig 11478 bp, 11 predicted proteins | sample 15con2h24AmetaG_FD_104937 | JGI IMG/M metagenome (GOLD analysis project Ga0137390, IMG submission 104937) | Vadose zone soil microbial communities from Angelo Coast Range Reserve, California, USA - 15con2h2.4A metaG | ecosystem: Environmental > Terrestrial > Soil > Vadose zone > Saprolite... | reverse complement strand
GAGATGTTTGAAAATCGGTTCTGGCCGGGAGTTCGCGAGGCGACACCTGTAATTCGCCCTGACGCCATAGCCTTGTCGGAGGCGGACGTTGTTATCTTAACATCGATTTGCTGGACGACCATTTGGCCTTGGGAGCTTGGTGTTTCGGCCCCTAAAACTGCCAAAAAGGCGCCGAAATTCTGAAGATTGTCTTGAGTGCAATGGGCAATTTTGTTACGTGCTGTAAAAAAAGCTTCCCAAAACGGAAGCGCTGGTGTTATAAGAATTATAACTTCTATAACGCCCCGCAATTCGTCATGAATCCCAATCTGCTCATGAAAGTCCTTTACCACTGCGCCATTCTTCTCGCTTGCATAACCTTGAGCTGCCGGGAGCAGCAGGCTGTTATCTTGTCACCTGGCGAAAACGATCTCGTCGTGCTCAACGGGTGCGTCGTTTCCGCCTGCAATTATTTGGCCGCGGTCAAAACCCAGCACACTCTGGACAAGAATTTTTGGGCGAAAATCCTTCTTGTGCGTTACAACGACCATCCCGCCGGTCACGCTTACTGCGTGTGGGAAACGGAAGGCACGATCTACGGGTACGATCGCAATGCGGGGGCTTTTCCGATTCCTGTTTACACACAAGACGCCCGCTCCATTGCGATCGTCCTCGCGCAGGAGCTGGGCAAGGTTCTCAACGAGCCGCTCTCGGTCAACCGCGCGGAATTTGTCGAGGCGAAGAGCGCTGAACTTTCCAAGTTCTAGCTCACCCACTGCAGCATCACGCGCATCGGTGATCCCGGGCGCGAGAGCAAAACAAGTCCCCTAACGAGTGTCGCCCCACGTTTTCTGCTCGAACGACATGCGGCCGGAACCGCGTTCAAAGGCTTCGAAATGTTCCGGATTCTGCTGGTAATACTTTTGGTGGTAACCTTCGGCCGGATAAAATTTCATCGCCGGCAAAATCTCGGTCACGATTGGCTTATGAAATTTTCCCGAGCGCGTGAGTTTTTCCTTTGACGCTTCGGCAATTTTCTTCTCGTCATCGTCTCGGTAAAAAATCGCGGCACGGTAACTGGGGCCGATATCTGTAAATTGGCCGTTGGCCTGAGTGGGATCGATTTGCCGCCAGTAAATGTCGAGCAACTGATCGTACGAAATTTTCTGGGGATCGTAAGTTACTTCGATCGATTCCCGATAATTTGTTTTTTCCGAAGTCACTAATTCGTAGGTCGGATTTGGCTCGGTGCCGCCGCAGTAACCGACAACCGTTTTGATTACGCCAGGCGCCTTGTCAAACGCCGGCTGGATACACCAGAAGCAACCCCCTGCAAAAATGACGGTCTTGGTCGCCCCCGGAGACGAACCTTGGGCGTAACCAAATTGAAGAGCAGAGACAACGAAGATCACGCGACTGATCGTAAGCGAAAGGCTCTGTTTCATATTATCGATCTTAGACACCAAAGCGCCTCTCACGTTGTGAATAAACTCGTCTTGTCTTGCCAGCGTCCAAAGCGCCTGCCATAAGCGTATCATCTTCGGTTCGCGGCGATTTGCGGCGCGGGAGCATCGAGAATGTGGTTTCAAATCTTCGGCGTCATTTACGCCGGCGTCGCTATTTGGGGCTTCGCCGTTGGCACCGGCAACACGCTTTGGGTCGTGGGTCGTGTCGAGTAATCCTGCCGACACCTGGCTCCACGTCGTGCTTGCGGTGGTCATGCTTCTCCTGGGCTTCGGCACGGCAAGGCAAACCGCTTCCTAAGTTTCGCCTAGTCAGTTTGGCCGTCGCGAGGTTGATTCGCCTCGCAGCGGCTGCAATCCTTCTCCGTGATCGCGCTGGTCTCGGAGTCGCACATCGCTCGCTTTGATCTCACGACCATCTTCGGGCGTATCGCGCCGTTGCAGGTCGATCTGGGTTGTGGTGAAGGCTCGTTTCTTTGCGAACTGGGCGAGCGCCATCCGGAGAAAAATTTTCTGGGAATCGAACGCCTTGCCAGCCGAGTTGCGAAAACTTCTCGCAAGGCGGCAAGGATCGACAACGTGCGGGTGCTGCATGCGGAAACTTCTTATGCTGTTCGTTACTTAATGCCTGAGCGCTCGGTGGAAACCTTTTATCTCCTATTTCCCGATCCCTGGCCGAAGCGCCGACATCATCGGCGCCGCATCTTCACGCCGGAGTTTTTGAATTCAGTTCACGCCGCGCTCAATGATGACGGCGTTCTCCGAATCGCAACTGATCACCGCGATTACTTTACGTACATCCAGCGGCTCGCCGGGCAATCGACGGATTTTGCGACGACCGAAATGAACGGCCGGTTTCCTGCATCGACATTCGAAAAGCGCTTCCAGCGTCGCGGCGTTCCCATTTACCGATTAACGCTGCGAAAGATTTCGCCAGTGATGTAAGCGCGGGCTTCCCATTCGCGCTCGCGGAAACAAATCTCGACCGCGCCGGTTTCATCTTGCCGGAAAAGCTTGATGCCTTTCCCGCGAACCGCGTCTGCCCATTCGTCACAGATCCGCTCGTATTCTGGAAAATCGCGTGACGTAGCCACGATCAATTTCGGTCTGACCGCATCGAGAAATCGGTCCGAACCGGATTTACCGGAGTGGTGTTGGCCTTTTATCACGATGTCGCTTTGCAAGTCCACTCCCGAAGCGAAAAGTGCGTTCTCCGTTGCGTAACCGCTGTCCGACACAAACAAGACCTTCGTCGTGCGAGCGATCAGTAACTGCATTACCAATGTTTCGTCGTCCGCCGTCGCGGCCGCGAATCCATTCGGCGGAAACAATATTTTACCGGTTATTTGAGGAGAGATTTCAAAACTGTTCCCGGCACTTAAGTTGGTGGACTCAACATTTCGCTGTGAAAGAGCGCGCCGCAATCGGCGATGAACCAGAGAACGATCGGCGGCCGGATTGTCGATCAAGACTTGAGGCGTAAAATCTTGCAACAGCGACGCCGCGCCCCCGATGTGCAGCGAATCCCCGTGGCTGAGCAGCAATCCGTGGATTCGATTCATGCCCGCTGCGTACAAGTATTGGCGCAGCAAGCGGTCGTAATCCCGCTCGCTCCCACAATCAAACAACCAATCCGCACGAGGCGCGCGCACATGCACAGCCGCGCCTGCGCCGGCGTCCAGCACAGTAATTCTTGTATTCGCTTGCTCAGGCCACTGCGGTCGAGCGACATAATAATGACCGCCCGGAAGTTGCGCGAACCAATGCACGAGAGCGAGAACGAGTCGCGCCAGACACCAGTTGGCATTGTTGAAAACAATGGAAAGCCAACCGAGCAGTGGCGCAGTCAATATAGACAACATCGCAATGGCAAGAATGAAAAATGCGATCGGGACAACCACCAGATTGGCGATCAACGAAATTGGCGTAATGAGATGAAAATACCAAAGGATGAGCGGCAGCGACCCGAGCCAGGCCGCCAGCGAAACCGAGCCGCCGCGACAAATGTATTCGAAAGTGACACCAAACAGGCGGCGCGCCCCGCTCAATAAACTTCGCGGCAAAAATGGATCTGCAGCGGTGAAGCGGCGCAAAAATTGAAAGAGCGGATCGGCCAGTAAAATAATCGAGCCGACAACAGCGAAGGAAAGTTGAAAACCGGTGGAAAAAAGTTCGTTCGTATCCCAGGCGAGGAGAAAGAATGCCGCAGCCGCCAGGCCGTTAAGCACGAAAACTTTTCGTTCGAAAAAGAAACCGCCTAGCAGTATCGAGCTCATCACCGCGGCCCGTACGCTAGACACGTGCAATCCTGTCACGGCCGCGTAAAAAAGTAGAAGTGGAATGATTAACCGCGTCGCCCATTTGCGCGAAAGGCGGCCAACGGTCGCTAATACCCATAACAGTTGGGCCACAATCCCGACGTGTAAGCCGGCTACCGCGAAAAGATGCAGAGTGCCGGTTTGTTGAAAAGGTTCCTCAATGTCTTCCGGCGTCTGATGCCGCAGGCCGAGCGCGATTCCACTGACGAAATTTTGCACGTCCGGCGAATCTTCCAAAGATCGACAAAGAATTCTTTGCATCCAAGCGCGCGAGGCTTGCGCAGCGCGCAGAATCGGATTCCCCCCATCGTGTTGAAGCAAGACTCCGTCCTCGGCATAACGAACGAATAAAGTCCGGCGAACATCGCGTCGCGCCAGATAGGAGCGCATGTCGAACTCACCTGGATTGCGCGGCGGCGAGATTGGCTCGGCAATCCCGAAAAATCTAAACTGGTTGCCAAACTGGGGCTCGCCGCGCCATCGGACCAATAACGTCGCGGCGGTCGGCAGAGTTCGTCCTTGAATCTCGATGGTTTCGAGCTTGAACATGAAAGTCGCGAACCCGTTGGTTCCGATCTTTGGTTCATCCGCCACAGATCCTGTCGCGTTAATGGCGCGCGGCCGATCGCCGAGTTGTGCAGCCAGATGCAGACCTGGCGTATCCTGGGTTTGGGAGCTGTGTAGCAGGAAGAATCCGAGACTCACCAATGCATATGTCGATCCTGCCGTTGGCCAGCGAAGCAACGCTAAACCGGCAGCGAGAAACGCTGCCCCAACTGGGAGCCAGCCGGCTTGCGGGACCGGAAAAAAATCCGCCGCAATAATCCCGAGCGCGGCCATCATTGCCAGACCGACAAACGGTTGGCGTGGCGCCCCCGTTTTTTGTGTCTTACCGGTCGCAGGTGCCCGGTTCGTTCGATTCGCCATCGATTCGGCGACTAAGATCGAGAAGCCGGCACCAACAACACCGGACGGCAACTACGCTTCAACACGCCCTCGGTGACACTGCCGACTAACAAGTTATACATTGCACCGTGACCATGCCGGCCCATTACGATTAAGTCGGGTTTAATCACATCCCCGGTGCGCAGAATTTCTTCAACAACGTCGCCAACGGGTTCGTGCAGCGTTACTCGCACTCCGGTTTGCTCGATTTCCTTTTGCCAGTCGGTCAACTTTGCCCTGTCTCGCTCGTCGGTGGGAGCTGGCTGCGGGAGAGGTTCGGCAATCGGGAGGCTCGACATCGGCATGAGGTCGGGCATTCCCGCCACTCCGTAGCCAAACGCGCTGGGTGGGACGAGGGCGCTCAGTTCCTTCACGTGCACCAAATGGATTTCCGCGCCGAACGATTTCGCCACCTGGCCCGCCAATTCGAGCACGCTCGGCATGGCCGCCGAGAAATCGACCGGGACGAGAATACTTTTCATGAGCCGCTTGCACCATCTTAGGCTCCCCTAACCATTGCGCTCAACTGGAAATAAGCAGCCTGCGCCGTAGTTTTGAGCTGTGGACGATCTTTTCAGCGAGGAGGAAGATGTCGATCCTGCCGGCGCAAACAGCCCGGCGCCGCTCGCCACGCGCATGCGACCACGTTCGCTCGGAGAATTCGTCGGCCAGGAACACATTCTCGCCCCGGGAAAATTACTTCGCCGCGCGATCGAAGCTGATCGTTTACCTTCGGTGATCTTGGCCGGTCCGCCCGGTACCGGAAAGACAACTTTGGCGCACATTATCGCCGAAATGACACACGCCAAATTTATGCGGCTGAGCGGAGTGGAAAGCAACGTCGCGGAGATGCGCCGCGTGATTGCGGCGGCAACGAATCGACTTCGCAATTCCGGACAGAAAACAATTCTCTTCATAGATGAGATCCATCATTTCAACAAGGCGCAGCAGGACATTCTGCTGCCCGATGTGGAAAGCGGACATCTCCGGTTGATCGGCGCGACGACTTACAATCCGTTTTTCTATGTCAACAGCCCACTCGTCTCGCGCTCGCAGGTTTTCCAACTCGAGCCGCTCACCGTTGAGCAGCTCGAGCAACTGATCGATTGCGCGCTGGCCGACGAACGGCGCGGACTCGGCAACTACAGCGTTAAGATCGACAATGACGCCCGCCGGCATTTGGCGAAGCTCAGCGACGGCGACGCACGCAAATGCTTGAATGCGCTCGAGATTGGTGTGCTGACGACAAAGCCAAAAATGGCGCGACCGTCCCCGGTTGGGATGGGAAAAAAAGCAAGCGAGGACGCTCGTCCTGCCATCCATTTCACGCTCGCGATCGCCGAAGAAAGCATTCAGCAGAAAGCGGTCGTTTATGATCGCGCGGGGGACGCGCATTACGACACCATCAGCGCGTTCATCAAAAGCATGCGCGCTTCTGATGAAAAAGGCGCGATGTATTGGCTCGCGAAAATGTTGCATGCCGGCGAAGATTTTCGCTTCATCGCACGTCGGATCATGATTTTTGCGAGCGAAGACATTGGTCTCGCCGATCCAGAAGCATTACCGCTAGCTATCGCCACGCAGCAAGCGGTGGAATTTGTTGGCTTGCCGGAAGCGCGAATTCCACTCGCCCACGCCACCGCCTACATGTGCCGCGCAAAAAAAAGTCGCGAAGCTTACGATTCGCTCAACGCCGCGACGGAAAAGATCGAGATGGAACAAACCAAGCGCGTCCCCGAACATCTCAAAAACAAACACTTTCCGGTAAATCCAGGTCGGTAGGGCGCGACCGCGGGGCGCGCCGAATGGACAACAATTGGCACGCTTCGTTTACAGTTTCTGTGCAATCATTCTTCGAATACCGTGGCAACCACTGTGGCATTATGACCGCCGAAGCCGAATGAGTTGTTCATAGCGACCCGCACTTTCTTTTCTTTTGCCTTGTTCGGCGTGTAATCGAGGTCGCAGAGCGGATCGGGGTTTTCCAGATTGATGGTGGGCGGGATAACGCCGTCGCGGATCGACAGTGCGCAGACCGCTGTCTCGACTGCACCGGCGCCGCCTAACAAGTGGCCGGTCATCGATTTGGTGGAACTGATCGGGATTTTATGCGCCCGCTCGCCAAACACCGCCTTGACGGCGTGCGTTTCACTGATATCGCCCAGACCGGTGGAGGTGGCGTGGGCATTTATGTAATCGACCTCGTTAGGCGAAATGCGCGCGTGATCGAGCGCCATTTTCATAGCACGGGCGGCGCCTTCGCCGTCTTCCGGCGGTGCAGTCATATGGTAGGCGTCGGCAGAAAGACCGTAGCCGGCGAGCTCGCAATAAATTTTCGCGCCCCGCGCCTTCGCGTGTTCGAGTTCTTCCACAACAACGACGCCGGCGCCTTCGCTCATAACAAAGCCGTCGCGGTCGCGATCGAACGGGCGCGAGGCGCGCTCCGGTTCGTCATTGCGCCGACTCAGCGCTTTCATGGCGGAAAATCCGGCAAGACCGAGTTCGACAATGGGGGCTTCGGAACCGCCGGCGAGAAAAATGTCGCCGTCGCCGAATTTGATCATCCGCCACGATTCGCCGATTGCGTTGTTGGAAGTGGCGCAGGCGGTGACGATGCACATGTTTGGACCGCGCAATCCAAATTCCATCGAGATGACACCGCTGGCCATGTTGCTGATGAGCATTGGAATCGTGAATGCCGAGACACGCTGCGGACCTTTGTTCATCAAGGTGCTGAATTGTTCTTCGAGTGTTTTCAGTCCGCCGATGCCACTGCTAATTAGCACGCCGAAGCGATCCCGATTTACCCGCACAAGATCGATGCCGCTGTCTTGCATCGACATCTTTGCCGCGGCCATGGCGAGCTGAGCGAAGCGGTCGGTGCGCCGAACATCTTTTGGATTTTTGAAAAATTTCTTCGGTTCAAAATCGCGCACTTCGCCGGCGATCTGGCAATCGTAACCGGTAGTATCAAACGCCTGAATCTTGCGAATACCGCTGACGCCGTTTTTCAAGTTCGACCAGAACGTTTCTAAATCGTTGCCGACCGGCGTAGTTACCCCGAGACCAGTGATGACGACTCTGCGGCTGCTCATAAGAAATGCGATTGGTAATTGGTAATCAGTGAATAGCCGTCCGCGAAGATTATTTACCAATCACCGTCACAAATCGCCATTCACTTTCTCAACTCGTGCCCATCCCGACGCTTTGGACTGCTTGAAAAAGTTTTCCTTCGGTTTTGATCGAGGGCGCGATGATGATTTCAGTTTGCTGAAACTCCGCGAGCGTGCGCGCGCCGACGTTACCCATGCAAGTGGTGATGGCGCCGACCAAATTTTGGCTGCCATCATCGACTTCGGCCGGCCCGAAAAGAATCTGTTTCAAAGAACCTGTGCTGCCGACTTTTATGCGCGTACCACGCGGCAAGTTCGCATGCGGGGTCGCCATGCCCCAATGATAACCTTCTCCCGGGGCTTCGCGCGCCTTGGCAAACGCGCTCCCGACCATCACGGCGTCTCCGCCGCAGGCGAGCGCTTTGCAAACATCGCCGCCTTTGCTCATGCCACCATCGGTGATGATCGGAACATAACGCGCGGTTTTTTTGAAATAAGCGTCGCGCGCAGCCGCACAATCCACCGTCGCTGTGACCTGCGGCACACCGAGGCCGAGCACACCACGCGACGTGCACGCTGCGCCCGGGCCCACGCCGACTAAAACTGCGGCGGGCCCACATTCCATTACCTCGAACGTGACCTCGTAGCCGACCGTGTTCCCGACGATCACCGGAAGGCGCATCTCGCGGCAAAACTTTTCCAAATCGAGCGATTTGTATTCCGAAGAAATATGCCGCGCGGTTGAGACGGTGCTTTGCACGACAAAAACATCCGCGCCCGCTTTCTGCGCGATTGGGCCAAATTCAGCTGCGCGCTGCGGGATGGAACTCACGGCCGCAATCGCGCCGCCATCTTTAATTTGCCGAATCCTGGCGGCGATCAGATCGGGTTGCACCGGTTCCTGGTAAATCTTTTGTAGCAGCGCGGTGACCTCAGACTGGTCCGTCTCAACAATTTTTTGCAGAACTTCCTGCGGATTTTTGTAGCGCGTTTGCACGCCTTCGAGATTCAAGACGGCCAGACCGCCAAGCTTGCTCATGGCGACGGCAAAGCGAACATCGACAACTCCATCCATCGCGCTGGCCAGGATCGGAATTTTTAATTCAAGCGGCTCGGCATTTTTGCGCGGCAGACGAAAACTAATATCCACTTCGTTCGGATTAATCGTGATGCGTCCGGGCACGAGCGCGATCTCGTCGAACCCATAAGTAACGCGCGCCTTGCGATTGCGGCCAATCCACATTCCCATGTCTTAAATCTGCTCCAATCTGTATCGTTCGTTCAAGCTGCCGCAGCGCGGACAGCGTGGAAGCAGCGCCGCCGTTCGATCTTCAAATTCGAATGCGCAAATCACGCAACGCAGCCGGTAATACAACGCGCGCCGCTCGCGGCGGCGACGGCCCCACTCACCAACTAACCAGAGAACAAAAATCGTGGCAAGGGAAAGCAGCAGATAAATTGTGACCAACGCAGTGAGGCTGACTCGGATCACGGCGTGGGCGCGCTTGTCGACGTTGGCTTCGGGCGCGCGACGTCGTTGCCCCATTCAACGGTCGCGGTTCCCCAAACCAAAGCTTGGTCGCTCGTCGTGGATCTTGCCGGAAAACGGCAGAGCGCGAGATAACTTCGCGCCTGGCCATCAAGCGCCGGGTCGGCCGATGAATTCAACGGGAAAGAATAGAGAATCACGCCGCGACTGCTTACTGCGATTCGAAAACGGAGAGCCTGGGGCGGTTCGTGCGTTGAAGCGGTAAACTTCAATGAAGGTAGCGCTGGCACTCCGAGGTTCTCGATTTCTCTCGAAAACGTGACCGTGGTCGGAAGGACGCCGATTTTTTGCACCGCCGCGCGCGGACGGGCCATCGGCGCGGCGCCCGGTGGTTGCGAACTGGGCAAACGAAGATCGACAACCAGCGGCGGCGGCTCCTTTAAAACCGGTTCGCTCGCGACGTAGGATGGAACGTGCTCCACTTTTGGCAGGATGTACACCCTTGCCTCGCTCGGACGTTGAGTACGCGATGCCAGCGCGGGATCTTCCGCCTCCACCCAGCGCAAGAGAGTGCGCCCTTCTTCTGAATCCGGTGTGATCAAGGTGAGTCGCGCTGGTGGTGGCAAAAGCGCCATGGTTGGCGGGTAAACAATTTGGAAAATGTAAAAACAAGCAGCGTGCGCGATTAAGGAGAGTACGAGAAGCCCGGCAATGGCCAGATTGCGACGGCGGGGAAAGTCCCAAGTAAAAATGAGCGGCTCAAGGGCAGACGAAGACAAGACCGACATCTTATTTGGGCGGAGCTGTGGCCAATGCGACGGAACCAATCCCGTGCTCGAGGGCCGCGTTCGTCACGGCGACCACCAATTCGTAGGGCGTAAGCCGATCGGCCTTAATGACGATGGAACGATTCTCGCGTTTGGCCGCATCCAGCAGGGGACCGATTTTTTCGAGAGTTGTCTTTTGATCGCGAAAATAAATGGCAGGCGCGCCGCCGCCGGTGATGCTGATGATTTGCTGATTTTGCAGTGGGCCAAGCGTGAAACGTGAAAAGGGCAAGGAAACAGTAATACCCGGTTGCAAAATAAAGTTCGAGCTCAGCAGCAGAAAAAAAATCAAGAGAAAGACGACGTCGAGTGCCGGAACAATCATCAGCCAACCGAAGTCATGTTCCTTCGTGCGGCTAAGCTTCATGCGCTGAGAGCGGTTCCGATTCTTGCCGGTTGACGATTCTAACGGTCGAGGCGCGCCTCACGTCCTGGCGGGGTTTTTTCAGACGGCGGTTGAAAGCTGATTATGCCGCTTACCTCCTCGCTGTCTTTCAACAAGTGGACGATCTCAATGCCGGCGCGCTCCATTTCATGCAGCATTGTGTTGACACGCGACGAGAGGTAACTGTAGGCAACGAAAGTCGGCGTCGCGACGACGAGACCAGCCGCCGCGGTGAGCAGACTTTTGTAAACCCCACCGGAAAGTTCCGTGACGGTGGCGTAGCCTCCGTGGGAAGCAATCGTGCCGAAGGCATCGATCATTCCGGCGACTGTTCCGATTAGTCCAAGTAATGGCGCAAGAAAAGCGAGCGTAGCCAGCACGCCGAGGAACCGCTCGAGCCTCGGCACCTCCAGTTGTGCGGCTTCCTGAACGATCTCGCGCAACTCTGATCGTGGCGCAGCGTGTTGAACAAGAGCGGCGTGAATGACGCGAGCGACCGGGCCGGGCGTTCCTGCCGCTTCATGTAATGCTTCAGCAAAATTACGACGCTGAATAAGATTCGACAGGCCTTTGAGAAATTCGCCCACGTGAATGTTAGCACGATGCAAATAAAAAAAGCGTTCGGCGAAAACGGCCATGCCGATGATGCTGCAGGCAAGGATCGGCCACATCAGCAATCCGCCTTTTTGGATGTAATCGATCACGCCCAATCCTCTAGACCGCTTTGGGCACAGAGGCAAGCTGTTGTAGCCGCGATAGGTGGATCGACCTGCCTGCTCGCGAAAGCTTTCCGAGCTCCAGGGCGACGTCATCAATATGCGGCTTCGTCGCCAAATCTAACATCGAGTAAGAGACCGCTCGCTCCCAGCGTGTCGCTGCCGCGGCCACAACTCAGCGTATGACCCGGTTGTGAGGTTTGGGAGTCGGAGTCGGCGTAGTTGAGCTTGCGACGAGTTTTC
>Ga0137390_10004630_pt1 | contig 11480 bp, 16 predicted proteins | sample 15con2h24AmetaG_FD_104937 | JGI IMG/M metagenome (GOLD analysis project Ga0137390, IMG submission 104937) | Vadose zone soil microbial communities from Angelo Coast Range Reserve, California, USA - 15con2h2.4A metaG | ecosystem: Environmental > Terrestrial > Soil > Vadose zone > Saprolite... | reverse complement strand
TGAAAGTGGGTGTGGTGGGGGAGCCGCACAGAAAAAAAATCATTCGCGGCGCAAGCTTCCGTTCTTCTCGTCTTCGAGGTATTGCCCGATAGCGAGGATATCCTGTCCCGCGCGACGCATGTAGCCCGCCAGGACGTCTTTGTTCGCGTGCGGGAGCAGGTCTGCCAGCCGCTCGACCTGGCGCGTAAACTCGGCGCTTGTCGACGCATCGAGTTGTTCAGGTGCCGGACCTGCGGACCGCCCGAAGAACGACGGGCGCTTGAGGGTATTGCTCCGGCGGCGCATGGGCGGCGAATGCGAGACAGTCTCGGGGGTCACGGGTGACGACGACAGAACAAGCGTCCGCGAGCGCTGCACTCGGTTGGGTAGCGCGCGGGGTCCGCCAGGCACCGAGGGCGCGCTCGTGATCTGCACCGGTCGCGGGTTCGGCGCCGATGGAGATGGAGATGGAGATGGCTTGCTGAGCCGTGCTGGCTGGACCGGTCTGAGACTATCCTTCCTCGTGCTCGAGTTCCTTCCGAGAGCGGAAAAGAAGCCGCTGGTGACCTTGGATCCCGCCGAGAGGGACGAGGCGTGCGATGATTGCGATCCCAACACAGTGGTAGAGTGTGGGACCCCGGCGAGAGCCGGATAAGGTAAAGCAGGTGGTGGGACATTCGGGGATGGAACGGTATCAATATCACGCTGGGACAAATCTGTGGCGATGTAGGCGTCGGCTCGCAAGGGAAATGTCACTTCGGATGATATCGACGCCCTTGACGTATGACGCGGTCGCGGGGCGAGAGACGTGTCGGAATTTTGCAAAGGCGTAGCAGAGACTAAGCGGGTTTTCGAACTACCTGGAAGATGGAGGCACAAGGACGTAATTTGTAGTGAGGAGAGAAGGAAAGAAAAGGAATTCATATCTCACCTCTCTCCTTCGTGGTAATGACCCAATCACCAAGGCCACAATCATACATAGACAGCTCATTGATTTTGTGGGCGTATCCGATTGCCCTCTCCAAAGCAGACCTCTTGCTGAGAACGTCTCTGAATCGCATTGCGTCCGGTGACTTAGCTCGGATGCGGGGCGGTGGTTTAGGAGATGGTGATCGTGTAAAGATGCTCATTCTTGGGGATCTTGCGGAAGGCGGTCGGGGCAAGGAAGAATATCTTTTCAGGTTGGTCAATAACCCTCCTTTCCGCTTGGTCTCGGAAGGACTATCTTCTGGCGCAAACTCCTTTATGCTTGGGTATGGGCCATTCAACTCTTGAGCACCAGGTCTCGCATCATCAAAAGCATGCCGGCTATATTCTGACGAAGCGTGCCCAGAATCGTTCGAATTGCTAACCCAACTAGGCTCGCGACGGAGCTCTGGGCAACGAGCTGTGCTCGGACTGAGCTCGCCATTTGCGGGCTCTGTAGTAATTGGTTGTGCCGAGTCCATGATGTCCGTCGGAAGACTGGGCAATTCGTCTTTCGACGATAGTTCTGGAACAACCTTAATCGACTTGTCGGGCAGGGAATGATTCCTCTCTGCCGGTGTGACAAGGATTGTCGAAGGTGGGAATGCGCCTTCCCTAGTATGATGGATTGTATGATCAGGGCTGGGTGGTTCAGTTTCCAGTCTGAAATAGGAAATGACGATCAGGAAAATAATTTAAGATGCAGAAACTGAGATACTCACTCAGGTGTGTACTCGGAGCTGTCAGAAGAGGATTCAGTGCTCGCAGGGGGTGTGGCGTTGAACTGTATTTGATGGATGGATGCAGCCGAAGGCTTTGTAGCTAGCGTAACTGTGATGGAGGTGGGAGTTACGGCCTTGGGGTCTATTGGTGAAATGAGGGGCGATGTCGAACGCAGGCGAGGCGGCCGCGGAGGAGGCGGTGCATTGAAATCGATGTCGAACATAGCCCTTGGAGGAGGTGGAGGTGGACCAGCCTTGGAGTGAAGACCTGGCTGATAATATAGATACGCCGAGGGCGACAAAGATGCCGCAGTGGGCGGAACATGACCTTGGTCGGGAGTGCTTACGAGGGGTTGCCGAGGTGATGAACGGTAGGCGAGGGAGCCGAGAGTGGCTGAGCAACGACCCCGTGGCTATGCATCACTGGTGAGTCCGATGAGGAGGCTTTCTGGATGGGTTCTACAGATGCAGACGGGGCAGCCGAACGTACATGAACCGCGCTGGAGGACGAGGTGTGAGCTAACGGGGCCAACTCACGGGACGTCGTGTCGATGGGGGTCGGTATATCAGGGGTGGATGAACGAGAAGACGGTATCTGGAAAAGAGGCGGTCGGTAATCGGACGGAGTGGCCGGCGACGTAGAAAGGTCCCGTGGCAATTCGAGACGCGTTATGGTACCAACGATGCCAATGTCGCGCGACGACGATCTCGAGTGGGGTGTAGAGCGCGCGGTGCGTGATTTTTCCTGTTTCGCAGGCGAGCGCGGGTGGGGATGCTTCGACGTTGTGGGAGAGTAAGAGGAAGAGGAGGAGGAGGGAGGAGAAGTGGGAGGAAGAGAGGGAGAAATGTCATACAAGGAGGATAAGTTTGTGTCTGGAGGCGCGACAAGCGCGGAACCGGAAGCCGCTAATTGTACATGGACTGGCACTCCGAGTCCGCGGCCGGCCGACGGCGACGGCGAAGTGACCTCTGGGGCACTGGCACTGGGAGACAAGGCTACGTATTGTCCAGTTTCATCTCGAGTTCCCGGCACCGGCGCAGGTGTATCGACTTTAAGAGGAACAATAGTGAACCTTCGATTGTCTGCGGCGCCCTCCACATTGTTACTGTGCTTGCGCCTGTGCACGGGAGCAGTACCAATAGGGTCATTCTTCATGTTTTTCCCACAGGGAAACGGTGATGAAGGTGAAGAGTCATTTGAGGAATTGCTCTGCCGCGTGCTTGCCTCTGACCCCGTGGTCTTGTGCTGCTGGCCGCTCTCCTGATCGGTGAGATACGGTTCACCTGCCAGATCAGAGTGATAATAGGATAATATTGCTTCAGTGTCCTCCCTTGGCGCTGTAGGTGTCCGCCGTGATGCGGGTGTCCCTTCTAATTGACCGACATGTCCGGACAAGCGGCGACGGCAAGGAACAGGAAAAACCTACGTACCTGGAAGAGCCGTGTCGGTAGCCATTGGCGCCATTGGCTGCATCAAGGAGGGAGGGAAGAAACAAGGGCAGTCATAGAGACCCCAAGATCAAGCTAATTATTACAGAGCAAACGGCGGCGCCGGAGTGTGCCTAACGTGTGGAAGGGACGGCGCGCCCCTGTCACCACAGCGCAGGGATACAAGATACAACCAACTGATGTTATGTTCGTATACTGATACTGTACACAGCATTATTCTTCTGCGCCCAAACACGCCCTCACCAGTCCATCTTTCCCATCCCTCGCAACGGGATCTTCTTGCCCTTGTATCCAAATCCGTCCAGCCATGGCCACTGCTCGCTGCGCTGCTGCTCAAACTTCTCAACAACGCCCACCTTCTGCAGGGTGAGCGCTATGTCATCCAGCCCGTTTAGCAAACAGTTTCTCCGGAACGGATCCGTCGTGAATGGGATTGCTGCCTTCCCGTTCGCTCGCCGCACTTCCTGTTTCTCCAGATCAACCTCCAGCTCCACACCGGCCTCGGCATCCTCGGCAAGTGCCTTACATTCCTCATTCGACAGCGCGACCGGCAACATGCTGTTCTGCATCGTATTATTGCGGAAGATGTCCGCAAAGCTCGGGGCGATAATGCAACGTATCCCAAAATCGTTTCTGCCGCCCCCCATCGGTCAGGAAAGCAACGGCGGCAATATGGGGTTATCACTCACAGGCTCCACGGCGCATGCTCTCGGGAACTGCCGCACCCGAAATTCTTCCCAGTGCAGACCAAGATCTTTGCCTGATTATACGGCGATCGATTCAACACAAAGTCGGTGTCCTCGCCTGTACGTGGGTCCTTTCGGAGTGTGTAGAAGAGTGCATTGGCAAGACCTGAGCGCTTAAGCGTCTTGAGGAATTGTTTGGGGATGATCATGTCGGTGTCGACGTTTTCAATATGTAGAGGCGCAGCGATGCCAGACACAACAGTAAACCTGGCAGCGCCAGATGGAGTTTCTGCGGGGGGTAGGTCCTTCGGGACCGATGACGTCTCAGATGGCCCTAGCTTTTCTGGCTCCGGCGGCGGCAAGACGGGATCCGTCAAAAAGTCGAACGCGCTCGCTACCTTCAGGTTGGCACTGGCACTGAGATCCACACCAAGGAACTTTCGCACGTCCGTCAACCTACCTGTCATGGCCGCCGCAGCGGCCATAGCGGGGCTGACGAGGTGCGTGCGACCACCGGCACCTTGGCGACCTTCAAAGTTACGGTTACTGGTGCTAGCACATCGCTCTCCGGGAGAGAGCTGATCGGGATTCATGCCTAGACACATAGAACAACCCGCCTCGCGCCAGTCAAAACCGGCACGCTTGAAGATGACGTCGAGACCTTCGGCTTCTGCGTGTTGCTTAATGAGACCGGATCCCGGGACAATCATCGCGTAAACGTTCTGTGCGACCTTTGCGTCGGGCCCTGCAGCCAGAACAATTTTAGCCGCAGATCGCAAGTCTTCGATACGACTATTAGTGCAGGAGCCGATGAAGACTTTGTCTAGTGCAATGTCCTCCATGCGCGTATTTGGGGTAAGTCCCATGTACGTCAGCGAACGCTCAACAGAGGAGCGCCTGACGGGGTCGGTAATCAATGCGGGGTCCGGAACGACGCCCGTGATGGGAGTCACATCTTGTGGAGAAGTTCCCCATGTGACTGTTGGGACAATATCTTCTGCGCGGATGTTGACCTCCACGTCGAACTGGGCCCCCTCGTCGGACTTCAAGGACTTCCAATATGCAAGGGCGCGGTCCCAAGCTTCTCCCTTCGGAGCTAAAGGCCGGTTGCGCAGGTAATTGAACGTGATGTCGTCCGGAGCGACCATGCCTGCACGGGCACCAGCCTCGATACTCATGTTACAGACGCTCATACGCGATTCCATGCTGAACCCGCGGAAGACCGAACCAGCGTACTCGATGACGGAACCCGTGCCCCCGGCAGTGCCGATGACACCAATGATATGGAGGATTACGTCCTTGGAGGTAACGCCTTCGTGGAGTTCGCCATCGACGGTGATGCGCATGTTCTTCGCCTTTTTCTGCAGCAGAGTCTGGGTGGCGAGGACATGCTCGACCTCTGATGTCCCTATTCCGAACGCGAGGGAGCCGAATGCACCGTGGGCTGGGGAATGCTAATTAGAATATGAGGTGCTTTCATCACAACGTGCGCCGCTTACTTGACGTGTGTGAATCCCCGCACACGCAGGTGATGCCAGGGAGCTGATAAGACATCAGTACAAATTAAAACTGACTAAATCGATCCTGCATACGGTGAAGCCCTGTTCGGGTCCGATGATATGCACGATGCCTGGAAATGAGCGTCTAAGCAAGTGGTGGCAAATGGGCGCAAATGACTTCAATATTTACCCTGACGTCTATCCGTCATGCCGAAATAGGTAAGGCCGAATTCCTTGACGTTCTCCTCCAGAGCTACGCACTGGGCGCGAGACTCTGGCTCGACGATGAAAGAATTTACAGAGGAAAAATTCTTCCTCGAGTCGGTGCTGGAGTATTCCAGTCATTGTTGAAAGAAATGACTGTAGATGTAGTTAGACGTACGGCACATTATGATCCACGGTTGCCAGAGTACAGTCAGGACGGCGCACAGGCCGACCAGCATTCCGCCTAAATATCCCATGATCAGCCGCGATGGCATATAGACGATAGATGATGCACAAGGAGGTACTCACAACCCCTCGAAGGCTTGGGGGCTCGTAACTTCATGCACGAGATGCCTAGAACGAACAAGATGACGCATCTGCCGTGGACGAATCAGGGCGAGAGTATACCCACCTGTCGATATAAATCAGCGCGAGGCCATCGTCCTGTGTGTCGCTTGAAGATCGACAGAGATGAGCATTAGACCCACACAGCCACCGAGAGTCACGCACACGACATGGTCGTCCCATATTTTATCATACAAAGTACGGGGCTTGGAGACGGGAGTAGGCATGTTCACTGGGGGGTGTTATCAAGCTGAATATGATGGGCAAATCGAAGAGAAGGGCATTTAAGGCTTCTGGGGATGCTGTCCCCCCCTCAACGCACCTCATACATAATCCGAATTAATCCATCCATCTCGGCCGAGCGGATAGTTTAATTTAGAAATGGCAAATTTACTACCCGACGGCCGAGGCCGATCGGGCTCCGAGCCCTATGAGTACCGTGAGAATAAAACTATACAGTTGTTCAGCCACCTCATCACCCTTCGAGTCCAAGCACACACCGGAGACAGCAGTAACGACAAAGGAGCCATGGCCAAATCTAAGAAGTGCGTGCGCATCGTGAACCCCATCCTTCGGTCAGAGGGCTTACATCGACCTTCAGTCATACCAATCACAACCAAAGCAAAAAGGCCCACCGTAATGGTATCAAGAAGCCAAAGTCTGCCGGTCGTACACGCTCGTTAAAGGGTGTACGTTGCAGTCTCTAACTTATCCACTGGGGAATGCTTAATTCTTTCTTCTGTATTAGGTAGATCCCAAGGTATCGCTCTTGTGCTGAATTTTCGTCCAGACATGCGTTGCTCATTCCATCTCTCAGTTCCGACGCAACGCCCTGTATGCCCTCGTGGGCTCAGTGAGTTCCATTTATGTCATTGTTGTGCTTCCTCTCACAGTTTACTGCAGCGCAAAGCAAGGGTGGAACAGAAGGCATCATGATAGAAATTGGGCTATGCTGTATTCATTGGAGACAACCCACAATCCGACATCGTTTCATTCGCCTGTAATACGATCCTACCATGCGTACGTGTCGCCCAAGCAACCATGCAAATAGAAAACCCTTCAAAAACATTCATAAAACTGCCATCTTTCTGCACACCTACTCCTCAATCATTTCTCAGACTTGATACACGCGGAGCACTGTGTGCGCTCAAGTAACTATCCTCATCCGCCTTCTGTCGTAGGCTCCAAAAGGCCTCTATGTATTGCGGCATTCCGTTCCAGCGTAGCGCGGAGTCGCAATGCCTAGAACACCAGTCAGCAGGAGAATGAGGTCGGTGGAAATAGGTCTACCGCGGCGTCCTCCACCGGCATAGCCCCCTTTGCCATATTGTGTTTACCAGGCCGCGGTCTTCTGGTAAATGGCCGAATTGCCTTTGTGCCGTCTTGCTGTTCGAGGTGTTTGAGACATTCCTCATCAGTCGCAATGTATCCTTCCAGCAGCGCGAAGAACTTATGTCGCAGTACAGCCTTGATGCGTTCCAAAGCACGGTTGTTAAACCACCCATCACGCTCCTAAAAAAGCGAATTAACCTGGTGTAAGAACCAACCAGACCACGCTTACGTTGCAACTTTCGCGAATATCCTCCTCGTCATCTATCATTCGTTTGAGCATGGGGTCAGTTATGTCACACAACTGGAATGCAGCTGTTTCTGAAGAGAGCGTGACGCCGTCGAAGATATGGGACCTGTTGTGCCCGAGTTTAGCAACATATCAGCTACGTAATGTCGCAATTACTTTCTATCATCGCGAGTCTGTTCAGCCAACGAGCGGTTCATGGAAGCGACAGAAGTGCGACTCTCCTGCCGCCTTGACACTACGGAGGCGCGACCGATAGGGTGATTGAGGTTTCGGAAATACAACTTTTGATAGCTTGGCGTTCTCAGTCAACACAATGAAAAGTCAGGGTGACGGATGCTGACAATCTTGCCTGAGGATCTTGTCGCGGGTCGAAGCCGAATCGAACCATAGTATCCCTCCATGGGCCATCTCCAAAGACATAACAGGTTAATGGCAGAAGGACTTTCGAGCTGATGGTTCACGCGCGCGAGATTGCTTAAAATACCGGATCATGTGAGTGGACTGTGACGTACTTGTGAATCTCTCGAGCTTGGGCTGGGGTAAATTGGTTGAGCAGCGCGGTGCGGGTCCATACTGGTCTAGTACGGAAAAGCTTTCGTTGGGTTTACACGGTCAGCTGAAAGATAACGCAACACGGCGAGGCGTTACCTCTTCCAGCTGGTGAACGAGTGTCTGGTCATACTGATTGCGAACTTCTTCGACGTTTGATGGGGGTTTGGTCGGAACCTTCGCAAAAACATACACAGCGTCAGAGATCCAGGGACCGAACGTGCCCTTACCGCAGCAGGGGTTCACCCACCGCTTTCTCGAAAAAGGAGACCGACGTTGGCCCGAAGCCCTTCCATCGACCCTTATTGATAAGTCTCTCTTTCTCCTCGCCCGTTTTCTCGTCCAAAAAAGTAGTAACGGAGGAGTTCGGGTTCGGTTTGAAACTAAGAAAAAATAAAATGGAGCGCCACGAGTAAACGGAAGGTAGGTAAAATGAGGCATTGCTGCGCGTGGTCGACTGGGGATAGAGGGCACGCACTTGTAATTTTGGGGTATACCCTGTCGGCTGAAAATGGGAGGCGGGAAGAGGCGAAGATTGCTTCTTTGTGTCGAGTGCTGGGCCTCGGGATGCGCTCGCCCGACGAGCTGCGGGTCGATATCGACGTCCATGGCCGATGCGTCATCGGTGGTGGTGTAGTCCTCCATTTCTCGCGGGAACTGGAACCCCCGGATGCCCTCCACTGTTATCGCCAAACAAGCTGAAGCGTTCTGGAAAGGGGGAGAGGAAGAGGAACGGTGCTGACCGTCTAGGGCAGTCATCGCGCTGCGAAGTTTGGAGAGAGGATCGTCTTGGGGGGGTTGGTACTGAAAGTCGGCCATACCTCGATTAAAATGGTGGCCCTCAGCGCGCGGGGTCGCTCGCGGGGTTGACAAGGCAATGACTGCTCACTGCGAAATCTGGCCGTCTTTGGTATTGTGCCAACAGCAACGGCGGTGTACTCCCCGACGACGGTCCGCAAACCGTCATCATCATCATCATCACCATCATCGTCCTCGTCGTTGGGAGTGCGAGGGCGCTTGAGCCTCCTCCTCTTGACCACTCTCAGCAGTACGTTGTTCGTCGGGACGAGGTCGCCCGGCAGAGGATGCGAAAATGGGTCGTCGTGTCTGAGGTTCAGCTCGAGGAGGGAGTCTTCCTTTGGCGCGTTTCTCCTGAACGCGCGGTCTATGGACGCCTGGCCGCCGAGGCGGTCGACCGCTTTGCTGACCGACTCGGGGCGAACGTATCCGGGGTACTCTATGGAGTAGAAGTGGGCCGTGGGGAGCTCATGAGCAGGTGCACATTTCTGCGGCTCTGTGGATGCGGATGCGGGCTCTTCGGTTGCATCGTTCGAATTCTCCATCGTTATGGGCAAGAGATAGCGATGGACGCGACGCGTGACGCGTCGTACAGTACTCTTGTACTCTACCTACTATCAACTAGAAAACCACACAATCTCTGGCAGGACCTACAACCGTGTCTTTGAAGGAGGCAAAATAAAAAGCGGGACACGCTCGCCCTGTCTCAATAGTGCCTCCTTCAGTTCAGCCCTCTAGCTCATGTTGACTTTGACGACGTTGGAGGGATCTCGAAGCTCAACACGGACCTGCACTGGGAGTACCAATGCGAGCTGTGTTGCCAGTTTGACTCAGACCTCCCACGTTCTACCCTTTTCTCATTTCTCTGTCAAGGAATACTGTATTTCGACGACGGTCAAGGCTAATTCCCTCGGGCGCGCTTGTCTCCAGCTGCAGCTGATGACGCAATGCCATTGTACTATGCAGCATTTTGTGGGTCCCGTGGTCTGGTATAGCACACACCAAGTATCCATAGCACGGTAGCCATCTCTCACGGCTACCGATCTGAGAAACAAATCTGGGAGGTGTCGGCTCGCTCCTCTCTGCACGGGCATACACTTGCACTTAGCGTCCCACACTCTCTACGATACAAATAGAAGGGTGGTTTCGGTTTATTCAATAATGCATAAGCTCGTGCCTTTTTCTGGTAAAGAGAATAAGAGACCCGTAACACGGAAAAGAAAGGTAGTAACAGCGCACGCGCTATGAGTCATCCTTTTTATTTGGGTTTCCTTGCGCCAAGCCTATAATCTCCTGCAGCGCGTCCTGAGGGAGATCAAAATATATGAACAAGAAGCCACGAACGACCAATTGAGGGGTACGTACGTCAGAGTTCATCTTCAAACCCGCCGCGTTGAGCTCCTCCATCACGCGCTTGACCGACCTCACAAATTTCCGATTTGTCACGAGTTTGAACATTTGATACTGGGAAGGCGGCGTCGTGGAATTAATGTCGAGACCTTTTTCAAAGTGAAAAAGAGTCGAGCGAGGGAAAAATCAAAACAAAAGATGGGGGGTCGTTAAAACTTGAAATCACCCCCGCCGCCGCCGCCACCCTGTTACGGAGCACGGAGCACAAAAGCGGAAAGAGAGAGGAGCAGCGCACCCATCTCCTTGGTCAAAGCATACAAGTCAGAGAGGGCCTTGAGGGCATTCGGCTTGTCCGCGAGCTTTTGGAACAGCGACGTGTGCTTGATGGCGTTGATGAAATCGTCGGGCACTTCTGCTGCCGGTCGCCTCGGCGTGGCGGAGAACGTACGCAAGGCGTGACAATGCGTGGGTTGATACCGTGGTGCCCTCGCGAAGGCGAGGCTCCTGGCAGCAAACCGCAGGCCTTGCATTTATGTTTTTTGGCTCCGGTTTCTTCCCAAGTCGAGGGGGTTACAAGTTACAAATAGCTTTGGCGGGACGCCGGACCGGGCTGCGTCCAGATCGCGCGGGTGTGTTCGTCACGTCCACGGTGTTGCTTTACCGTGTTTACTGCATGGAAAACGATTATTATTCGATTGATTCCATCCTCTCTGAGAATCAGGTACTTGTCCTGTCGTCCGCTCATGTCCTGCATGTACGTATACCCTACAATTCACAGAAAATACAATGCACCTTCAAGGTTGACATCCCCGACATGGGCCACCTCGACGGCGGCCACGAGCGCGACGTACGCCCAACAAAACCCCTCGCATGCATCCCCTCCCTTCTCACTCACGCTCGTCGCACCAGATCAAATCCAAGAGCAAAGTCCAGCTCCCGCTCTGGCTCGCCTTCATTCTTATCTATTCGTGCGTCAGGCAGACCCCCCCACACACACAACCTGCGCATGCTCATCCTCCTCATCTGCGCAGGGATTACGCAGATTTCACCGTCCCACCCCCGTTCAGTTCGCGCGTGCGCAATGCGCTCAATGCCGAGGCTAAGAGCGTGAGGCTCTCCGCGTTGGTGGGCGCGGGTGGCCTTTGGTACGGGTTCGGAAAGATAATCATGCGACTGTCAGTCCTCGCTTGCTCGCGATCAGTCGTCCTTCTACCCCGTCGATTAACGCTCTCAACCAGCCTCGACGAAGTGCCAGCCAACGAGATGTCAGAGTTGCTCACAAAGGCGCGTTCCGGCCGTCCGTCCTTCGTCGACGCGACGCGACGCGTCGATCTCCCTTGGTAGACGGGGATCG
>Ga0137390_10004628_pt1 | contig 11482 bp, 8 predicted proteins | sample 15con2h24AmetaG_FD_104937 | JGI IMG/M metagenome (GOLD analysis project Ga0137390, IMG submission 104937) | Vadose zone soil microbial communities from Angelo Coast Range Reserve, California, USA - 15con2h2.4A metaG | ecosystem: Environmental > Terrestrial > Soil > Vadose zone > Saprolite... | reverse complement strand
CTCGTGCCACTAGATTGACTTCGTCATTGATTCCGAAAGATCGGTTGTCGAAATTCGTCGATCCCACCACACCCCATATGCTATCAATCAGCAATATCTTGGCATGGATCATCGAAGGTTCATACTCATGGATGGAAGCTCCGGCTTTCAGCAATTTTCCATAAGCGTGGCGGCTGGAACTCCGCGTAAGCATATGGTCGCTGCGTTTCCCGGGCACCAGCACCACGACTTCGACATTGCGTTCGCGCACGGCGCGCACCAGTTCGTCAATGACGCTTCTGTCTGGTAAGAAATACGGAGTTGTAATGTGAATGGTTTTCGTGGCGGAAGCAAGCAGCACCTGAAACAGCATTCGCGCTCGGGTTGCTCCACCTCCAGGAGGGGTACTGTTCACTATCAGGACATCGCGCTGACGCTCGCATTCCTGCCGCACGAAATGATCCGGTCCGAAGAGGACTTCTCCACAGCTTTCAAGCCAATTCTCGGCGAAGGTGGCTTGAAGATGGGGAACTGCGTCTCCTTCCACTTTGACCATGGTGTCACGCCAGCGAGGATGCTTGCTTTTATCCTTGAACCAGTGATCAGCCACACCAGCTCCGCCGATAAATGCGGTGCGGCCGTCGACAACCAGCAGTTCGCGATGGGTTCGATTATTGAAGTGAGGAAGTTTGTTCCACTTCATGCCGTTGTACCAGACAACATTTCCGCCAGCCTTTTTTAAATCTGAAAAAAAGTTCTTCCCCACGCCGGCGCTGCCCACTCCATCCAGGACTACGTTGACAGTTACACCCGCCTGGGAGCGCTCGGTAAGGGCAGTCACAAAACGCTGTCCGATCTCGCCCTTTTGAAATATATAAGCTTCCAGATTCACGCTTCGCTCTGCCCCGCGAATGGCTTCCAGTTCGGCTTCATAAAATGTGGGGCCATTGGTCAGAACGGTAAGCCGCGTGGTCTGATTCACCTTGGCGTCTACTAGTGCCTCCAGCATGTGGAGGAAGTCGTCCGAGTCGTTTGACTCCGAGGGAGAAGCAGAGACTCTGTACCGGAGGCCGGGATCGAAAAGGGCGACGATAATGAGGACCGCCATCGCAAGGATGGATAAGTAAGCGATGACAATGAAGCTGGTCGAAACCGTTACTTCAGCAAACATTATTCCTGGCATGTCCGCCCCCCTCCAGCCAAGCGCAGTTTAGATGCGTCAATTTGTGTTCGCGACCGGGGAAACGGGTCGGTCAAGCGGACCTCACTCGGCCGGATGGTCAGCTTCTCCTTTGTTGTTTCCTTGTCCCGCTCCCATTACACTGTGGACCCTATGTCGATTCCAACGCAGCCCAACATCAAGCTGGTCAATAGTCCGGAATACCGCGAGAGCTACGCCAATAGCGTTCAGGTAAGAGTGAATGTCTGGGATTTCTTCCTGGTGTTCGGCACTCTCCAGCAGCAGACCGAGAACCAAGTCGAAGTGCTTAATTTTCAAGGAATCTATCTGAGCCCGCAACAGGCCAAGGCGTTGACTTCCATCTTGCAGCAGAACGTGGCCAGTTATGAGAGCACTTTTGGCGAAATCAAACTCGATCCGCGCATGACCGCTACCGGCCCAGTACACTAGACCGCGCCTGTGCTGCGCGACGACCTCCAGCCCCGCAGATTTCATCCAGCACTGCTCTTCGTGTTGGTCTTTTTTTTGTTGGTTGTGCTACACGCGCCTCTGCTCCGGCTGTCGTATTTTTGGGACGAGGCTGGATATTATGTTCCGGCGGCTCGCGAACTATTATTAACCGGAAGTTTGATTCCGCGCTCCACGCCTTCCAACGCGCATCCTCCGCTGGTGATGGTTTATCTCGCGGCCTGCTGGAAATTGACTGGGTTCGCCCCCGTTGTGACCCGCACCGCTATGCTGGCGCTTGCTGCGTTTTGTTTACTAGGCGTCTTCCGGCTGGCAGAACGAGTGTCGAACCCTCAAGTGGCACTTGCCGCGACGATCTGCACCGCCCTCTACCCTGTGTTCTTCGTGCAGAGCTCACTTGCCCACCTTGACATGGCAGCTGCGGGGCTAACGTTATGGGGTTTGCGCTCTTACATCGACAACCGAAGAGCACAGACGGCATTTTGGTTTTCACTGGCAGCGCTGGCAAAAGAAACGGCGATCCTTACGCCATTGGGTTTGCTTGCCTGGGAAGTGCTTTGCCCATGGGTGGGGAGCAAGTCCCGTGAGTCAACTTGCCTGTATCCGCGACGTAGGTGGAGCTCTGCTCTGCTTCTAGTTCCCGTGATTCCGCTGGGGATCTGGTACGCCTACCATTACCTACGCACCGGATTCGTATTCGGCAATCCGGAATTTTTTCGTTACAACGTGGAAGCTACTCTACATCCGCTTCGCATTCTTCTGGCGCTGATACTGCGCTTCTGGCAAGCGCTTGGGTATCTGAATCTGTATTTGCTGACTTTAGCTGGACTGCTTGCGCTACGCCGTCCTCCCCTGCAGGACGAAAACGGTGAGCGGCCGAAGATCGCACTGAACGTACAGTTAGCCTTTCTCGCAGTGATCCTGGCGTATGTGGTCGCGATGGCTGCGGTTGGGGGCGCTGTGTTGGCTCGTTACATGCTGCCAGTGGTTCCTCTGATAATCATTATTTGGGTTTCGACGCTATGGCGACGCGTGCGGCTGTGGTGGACTGTAGTCGCCATGGTAGGACTGGCGTTTGTCATCGGACTATTCGTCAATCCTCCCTACGGATTTTCCTTCGAGGATAATCTCGCGTACCGCGATTACATTCTGTTGCACCAGCGGGCGGAGCAGTTTGTGGAAGCCCGATATCCTATGGCGCGGGTTTTGACCGCTTGGCCTGCCAGTGATGAACTAACCCATCCCTATCTGGGTTACATCACTCGGCCCATGCGTGTTGTCCGTATTGAGGATTTCAGTGCCGAGCAACTGCTGGCCGCAGCCGAGGCCCGGTCTGCTTTTGAGGTGGCGCTATTATTCTCCACCAAGTACGAGCCTCCGCATCCCTGGTTTGAACACTGGCGTGCCTGGCAAAGTTGGAAGACACGATTTTTTGGATATCACCGCGACCTGCCTGCCGCGGCTGCGACAGAAATTCTCGGCGGCAAATTAGTTTATTCAGAAACACGCGATGGGCAGTGGACCGCCGTTGTCGAAATCCAGCAGATTATGGAGGCACAGGCTGGAACAAGTATGCAGAGTGATTGGTTATCTCAGCATCAGATGACAGGAGTAGGTCTTCACCACCAGCCAGACTTGGCTTCCAGGGCGGAGATGCAGCGAATCCCGAGCCGCCAATGTGAGATGGACGGCTATTTCCACTCCGCAATCCACCGTTGCTACAACTACCATGTCGCGTTGCTGCACCGAGATGATTGTGCCCCGGATTATGTTGCGGGCGCTCAATCCACTGGGCTGAACTGTGGCTAGCAGAATGTCCCCTGCACGAATTCCAACCCGCAAGGTCGAGCCCACGTCCGCTCGCACCATCGGCGTTTCCCATTCCACGTCGCTGCCAGTGATGCGGCAAGTCATGGTGCCACGGTCTTCGTGCACAGCGACTACGGTCACATCAAAAATGTTTTCGAAGCCGGAGAGTTGCGCGACGGTTTCCTGACGTGGAGCTGACATCACTTCGTGCGGCGTCCCTTGCGCGATGATCCGGCCATTTTCGAGAACCAGCACACGCTCGCCTAGAGCAAAAACTTCCTCGCGGCTATGAGTGACATAAAGAATCGGAATGCGGTGGCCACGGTTCCAGGCTCGCAGGTCTTCGATGATCTTCGACTTGGTCGAGGCATCCAACGCGGCCATAGGTTCATCGAGCAGGAGCAAACATGGATCGGTCACCAGCGCGCGAGCCAGCGCCACCCGCTGACGCTCGCCTCCAGAAATCTCCGCCGGCTTTCGTCCGCGTAGATTCGAAATGCGGAAAGAAGACATCAAGGCCTCGCTCCGGTGGTGACGCTCGCTCCGGTCAAGAGACTGAAGGCCGTACTCGATATTTTTTTTGATGCTGAGATGAGGAAACAGCGCTAGGTCTTGAAACACGTAGCCAATTCTGCGCTGCTGAGCCGCCAGATTCGTGCCGCGCTCGAGGTCAAGTAATTCCTCCTCCGCAATCTCAATCCGTCCTGAATCCGGAGTAGCCAGGCCCGCGATGCAATCCAGCAAAGTGGTCTTCCCTGCTCCGGAAGCGCCGAACAAAATGGTAATTCCGGCCGGAACTTCGAATGCCGCATCCAGCTCGAAATTCACGCCGCTGCCGGCAAACCGCTTGCGGATCTGGACGGAGAGGAGGTCGTTTAGAGACGAGCTTGACGCTGTCGGGGAGTCTTTCATCCGGAGCGCTTTTACTTCCACGGCCACACTGCCCACACTTTCCGATTCAAAGCGTACACCATCGAAAGAATCGCGAATGACATCGCCAACAAGATTAACGCCGTCATGTTCGCAGCGCCGTATTCGAGCGCCTGCACCTGGTCGTAGATTGCGATCGATACCGTACGTGTGACGCCCGGAATGTTGCCGCCAACCATTAGCACTACTCCGAATTCGCCCATGGTGTGAGCAAAGCTCAGCGCTACACCAGTCACTAATCCGGACAGCGAGAGGGGCAGAATCACGTGAAAAAATGTCCGCCACTTCGAAGCGCCCAGTATCGCCGAAGCCGCAATCAGCCTGGTGTCTACTGCGGCAAACGAGGCGGCGAAAGGCTGCACCGCGAAGGGCAGACTGTAAATGATCGAGCCGATCATCAGCCCTTCGAAAGTAAATGCGAGACTATGACCGGTCAGGGATTGCCACCAGCGTCCCAGCGGGCTTCGCGGACCAAGCGCCACCAGAACATAAAATCCCAGGACCGTAGGAGGGAGAACGATGGGCAGGGCGACCACTGCTTCGGCGAGAAACTTCCACCGCCAATGCGAATAGGCTATCCAATAGGCGATCGGTAATCCGATGACCATCAAGGAGGCTGAGACCAACACTGCCAGCCGGGTGGTAAGCCAAAATGCCTGCCAGTCCATTAAACGCTTCCCTTTCGGGACGGTTTTTCTTGGGAAAAAGGGATCATCCCAAGGTGAATAAAAATTAACGTAAACTTTTGTAAATATTGCACAAAACCCGCACCGAGGCAGCAGAATATACCATCAATTAGGGTAGAGTCCGAAGGTTTCGAGCTGGCAGTATTTAGCGCTTGGCGGTTGGCCCTCCAAGGCTTGTCTGAGTGTTAAACGGACCATCACCGACTTGTAATGGTTAAATGCTAAGTGCTGATTGCGAATAAAAGGATAGTTCCGTGGAAATGCTGAAACGTCACTGGTTGATCGTGGGTCTGGTGGTGGTTGCCATCGCCGTGTTTGCTGCCTTTCAGTTTAAGGGAGCGGATAAGCCTCAATATTTCACTGTCAAAGTGGACCGCGGAGATGTTCGCGAAGTGGTCGAGGCGACCGGAACCATCAATGCCGTGACCACAGTGCAAGTGGGCTCGCAAGTTTCAGGAACGATTTCCCACCTTTTCGCGGATTTCAATTCCAAGGTGAAAAAGGGACAGCTGATCGCGCAGATTGAGCCATCGTTGTTCGAGGGCACGTTGCTCCAGGCAAAGGCCGATTTAGCCAACGCTCGGGCGAATCTGCTCACCGCAAAAGCTAACCTGGAGAAGGCACAAGCTACCGCTTTACAGACCAAAGCCGATTACGACCGGACGGTCAATCTCACTAAAGAAGGAGTGATGAGTCCGCAGCAACTCGACTTGGCGAAGGCCAACGCGGATAGCGCAACAGCAAGTGTTTCCGGAGGGCAGGCCCAGGTAACTCAGGCGGCGGCACAAGTGCAGCAGAAAGAGGCAGCCGTCACGGTGGCGCAGACTAATCTTAATTACACCAGCATCCACGCGCCCATCGATGGAACTGTGATCGCTCGCAACGTCGACGTAGGCCAGACTGTGGCGGCTTCTCTGCAGGCTCCGACTCTGTTCACGATCGCGCAGGATCTGACCAAGATGCAGGTCTACGCCAGCACGGACGAGTCCGATGTGGGGATGATCCGCACCGGTCAAGTCGTGAACTTCAAGGTAGATGCCTACCCGAAAGATACGTTCAGCGGCCGGGTTTCACAGGTTCGTATGAACGCGACCACCGTGCAAAACGTTGTCACCTACAACACGGTAATTGATTTTGATAATCCTGACACCAAACTTTTTCCGGGGATGACGGCGTACATCACTATCCCAGTGGCCAGCGCGAAGAACGTATTGCGCGTCCCCAATGGGGCACTGCGCTATAAGCCGGACATGAAACCTGAAGAGATCCGCGCGCTCTACCAAAAATATGGGTTGACGTCTGGGGAACAGGCTCGAGCGGCGGGGAGCGGCGATGCTGCCGGAACCGGCGCCGCTGGCAGGCAGGCGCGAGCGCAAGGCGCTCAAGGCGGTGCAGGCGATATGGAGCAGACGCGTGCGCCCAGGATGGATATATCGATCGTCTGGAAGTTGCGTCCGGATAAAAGCTTGGAGCCAGTAAAAATCCGCACTGGGATCACGGACCACACCGTCACCGAAGTGGCGCAAGTGCTGAATGGTCAGGCAAACGAGGGTGATCAGTTGGTGACTGGGGCGGTTTCTCCGACGGCCAGCACTGCACGACCACCCGGGGCGACGGGTCCGGCAACTCCGCGGGGGCGATAAGGACGCAGTTGCCTGGGCACCGCAGCGCTTTGCCGTGAAGAGAAACAAGATGGCTACTGTTTCACAACCTGGCATACAGACGATTCCGACCAGCGCAGCTGGGACAATCATCCAGATCGATGATGTACATAAATACTACGACCTGGGCGAAACCCGGGTGCATGCTCTGCGTGGCGTCAGTCTGCAAATTGAGCGCGGTGAGTTCGTTGCCATCATGGGCGCCAGCGGAAGCGGTAAGTCGACTTTCATGAACATTCTGGGATGCCTCGATAAGCCCACCAAGGGACGTTATCTGCTGGAGGGAATTGAGGTCTCAAGTCTCAGCAAAAAAGAACTAGCCGCGATTCGCAACCGCAAAATCGGCTTCGTCTTCCAGGGATTCAATCTGCTGTCACGCACTACAGCACTGGAGAACGTGGAATTACCCACACTGTACGCGCACATCAGCAAAGAAGAAGGCAGAAAGCGTTCCGAGCAGGCGCTAAAATTGGTCGGTTTGGGCGACCGCACCATGCATTTTCCATCGCAACTGTCCGGTGGACAGCAGCAGCGGGTGGCGATTGCGCGCGGGCTGGTCAACCGCCCGTCCATCTTGCTGGCGGACGAACCTACTGGCAATCTGGACAGCCGCACCTCGGTCGAAATCATGGATATCTTTCAGAAGTTGAACCGCGATGGCTTGACCGTAGTGCTGGTGACGCACGAGCTGGACGTGGCTCAGTTCGCCAAGCGCAGCATTGAGTTCCGCGACGGCAAAATCCGCCGCGATGAAGCGATCCACGACCGCCCTATCGCGGCAGACGTACTAAAAAATATGCCGACTTTGGAGGATTAGTACCGACGGCGTCCCCGCCGGCAAGAAGTATGAAGTTCAAATGGCGAATCACTTAGAAATTATCACCGGCCCAAATTGGCTAAATGCTGATTGCTAAGCGCCAAGTGCCCGATTTTAGGAAGTCAATATGGATGTAATGGCAATCATTCGCATCGCAATGCGGGCTCTGGCCCGCAACAAGATGCGTTCCGCTTTAACCATGCTAGGCATCATCATTGGTGTCGGAGCTGTCATTGCCATGGTGAGTGTGGGCCAGGGTGCGCAGCAGCAGGCACAAGACCAGATTGCCGCCATGGGTTCGAACATGCTGTTTGTGGGATCCGGTACGGTCACCCGCGGCGGGATGCGCATGGGATCAGGAGCTACCAAGACCCTCATCTACGAGGATAGGTTGGCAATTCTGCGCGAAGCTCCAGCGGTGAAGGCAGCCGCTCCTGGCAGCCAAAGCTCCGCCCAAGTCGTCTATGGAAACGATAACTGGGCGACACAAATTAATGGTACCGAGCCGCAGTACTTTGATATCCGTACCTGGCCGTTCCAGGAGGGGACTTCGTTTACTCAGGGCGATGTGGATATGGCCGCCAATGTCGCGGTCATCGGCGAAACCGTGCGCAAGAATCTGTTCGGAGCCACCGACCCCATCGGGGAGACTATTCGCATCAGCAACCTGCCATTCAAAGTAGTCGGCGTGCTTGCGCCTAAGGGAACTTCGGCGGCGATGGGTCAGGATCAAGACGATATCATTATCGTTCCCATTACCACCCTTCAGAAGAAAATCACCGGTCAGGACTGGCTGCGCTGGATCATGGTGTCCGCTGTCTCGCGCGATGCAAGTTACACCGCGCAGCAACAGATCACCAGCCTGCTTCGCGACCGGCACCGCATTCGTCCCGGTCAGGATGACGACTTCATGGTGCGCAACCTGGCTGACGTCGCAGATCTCGCCGATCAGCAGGCTCGACTGTTTACCGTGCTGCTGGCCTCGATCGCCAGCATTTCCCTGATTGTGGGCGGCATCGGCATCATGAACATCATGTTGGTCTCGGTTACCGAACGAACGCGCGAGATTGGAATCCGCATGGCAATCGGTGCCACCGAGGGCGATGTGCAACAACAGTTTCTGATCGAAGCCGTAGTACTCAGCCTGGTGGGCGGAGCAGTCGGAATCATGTCTGGGGTCGGAGCGTCCTACCTGATTACGCAGACTTTAGGATGGCCGGTGCTGGTCTCGCCCATGGCGATTGTGGCTGCCGTAGTCTTCTCTATGGCGGTTGGCATTTTTTTTGGTTTCTACCCTGCACGCAAGGCGGCGCGTATGGATCCCATTGAAGCGCTGAGATACGAATAGCCAACACGTTCCAGTGCCGAATTGGAACTCGATCCCGCAATGAAACTCCTTTTGCGTTGACAACGCATAATTTCGGCTTCGATACTAAGCCATCGGCCGTTCCTTACGCGTTTCCCTTCCGGCCCTAATCCTAATGACGATTTATCGATGCAGGCACTTGTGTGTCGCCATGGCCGTGGTTTTCCTCCTGGCCTTTCATCAGGGGCTTGTTTTTGGACAGGGGACCAAAATCACAATGGAGCACGATCCGGTTATTGACACGGACCGTGACAAGCCCGGCGAGCGCGAGCAGTGGTTCATGCGTGGCCGGACCCTACCAGGACAGGCGACAGCCGCGCTGCGCTACCAGGCTCACCTTCGAAAAATGCAAATGCGCGCGGCTCGCAAGGCGGCCTTGCAGATTCAGGGACTGGCCGGAGTTTCTACGATTTCCGGAAGTTGGACGCCCTTGGGTCCCTCTCCGCTCGCCTCGGACGCAACCGGCTTTGGAGGGCAGGATTACGGCGCGGTATCGGGACGCGCGACGTCCGTCGCAGTCGACCCCGCGGATCCAACCGGAAATACGGTTTACGTTGGGGGTGCCTATGGAGGAGTCTGGAAATCCAGCAACGCACGATCGTTTAGCCCCACCAATGTTATCTGGACTCCCGTCACTGAACACGAAGCCACGTTGGCTGTCGGCGCGATCGCGATTCAACCTCAGCCTGTTAACCCTGTTCCCGCACGGAGCGTGATTCTGGTTGGAACCGGAGAAACCAACAGCTCGGCCGATTCTTACTACGGCCTGGGCATTCTGCGTTCGGCAGACGCAGGCATGAGCTGGAACCTGATCACACAAGACAGCACAGGGCGCTCTTTCGCGGGAATGGGCTTCAGCAAGATCGCATTCAGTACGGCTAATCCCAACCTGGCGGTTGCGGCAGTCGCGTCGGCGTCTCAAGGGATTCTCGAAAATCTGGGAAATCCGAGCACAGTGAATCGCGGAATCTACTATTCGGCGAACGGCGGAATTTCCTGGACCTACGCCAGCATGACGGATAGCGGCGTCAGCATTGCCCCAGGCTCGGCGACGTCTGTCGTTTTTAATTCGGTGACACGAGAGTTCTTTGCCGCTATGCGTTCCCACGGCATTTATTCTTCCAGCGACGGACTGCATTGGACTCGCCTTGCCAACCAACCCGGCGCCGGGCTCAGTGCCGGCTTCTGTCCCGCAAATCCGTCATCTTCGAGCTGCGCGATCTATCGTGGCGAGATTGCCGCTGTACCCGGACGCAACGAAATGTACGTCTGGTATGAGATGGAAATGAAACCAACCAGGGCATCTGGAAGACCACGAACGGCGGCGCATCCTGGACCCAACTTGACGACACCGCTCACCAATTGCGGCGATTCATTCGGAGGTTGTGGAACCCAGCAAGGCTTTTATAATTTGCAACTAGCAGCAGTTCCCAACGGCGCAACCGCCACCGACTTGTATGCCGGAGCAATTAATCTCTACAAGTGCACCCTTACAAGCCTCTCTCCCGCATGTGGCAGTACAGGGGCGAATAGGTTCCTCAATTTAACCCACGTTTATGGATGTCCGCCGAACTTCGGATCGATCGCACACGTCCACCCGGATCAGCACGGCATCGATTTCTTGGTGATCAACAGCCAGGCAATTATGTATTTCGCCAATGATGGCGGAATCTATCGGGCCCTCGACGGATACGCCGGCCTGACCTCAGGGACTTGTGGCAGCAGCAATTTATTCGACAGTTTGAACCAGACGCTGGGATCGATGACGCAGTTTGTGTCCTTTTCCCAGCATCCCACCGATCCCAATATCATTCTGGGTGGAACCCAGGACAATGGCTCGCCAGCGACAGCCTCTTCGCAGAACAATACCAGTTGGCTGAACGTGAATTCGGGGGACGGCGGCTTTAACGAAATCAATCCTACTAATCCCACTGAATGGTTTACGGCTAATACCAACGTCAGTATCCAGAAGTGTTCTTCCGGCATCGCTTGCCACGCGCAAGACTTCCAGATCGTGGTGGACAATTCAACCGTGGGCGGAGATTCCGTCGGATTCTATACACCCTACATTCTCGATCCGCAGAATTCGGGCGAACTACTAGTGGGTACTTGCCGCATATGGCGGGGAACGACTACAGGCACGTGATTCGTGCCGCTCAGTCCAAATTTCGAAACTGGGGTCGGTGTTTGCTCCGGCAATGAAGTCAACCTGGTGCGTTCGTTAGCAGCCGGCGGCACGCCCGGAAGCCTCTCTAGCGTGGTTTACGCGGGGACGGATGGCTTTGGGCCGATAAATACCTCTCCGGCGGGCGGACATTTGTGGGTAACCACGAATGCGGCCGGAGAGCTGGAACCTGGGCGGACCGCACCGGTGTAATCAATCCTGGCTCATTCCCCATCTCGGGCATCGCCCTCGACAATTCAGACGCAAGCGGCCAGACTGCGTTCGTAACGATCATGGGTTTTCATGTTTCTCATGTGTGGAAGACCTCGAATGCGGGCCAATCGTGGACTGACTTCAGCCTCGGTCTGCCGGATTCTCCGGCGAACGCTGTTGTAGTGGACTCGAACTCAGTTCCGTCAACG
>Ga0137390_10004624_pt1 | contig 11484 bp, 8 predicted proteins | sample 15con2h24AmetaG_FD_104937 | JGI IMG/M metagenome (GOLD analysis project Ga0137390, IMG submission 104937) | Vadose zone soil microbial communities from Angelo Coast Range Reserve, California, USA - 15con2h2.4A metaG | ecosystem: Environmental > Terrestrial > Soil > Vadose zone > Saprolite... | reverse complement strand
TACGTCGCGGCCCTCGCGCCGACTACTCATATGCAGGTCGAGTATCTAGGTGGCCGGTCAGCCCCAGTCGAGATTCCGGTCTCTGCTGTGGCGCCCGGAGTCTTTAGCGTCGATGCCTCTGGCGCTGGGCAGGCTGCGGTGATCAACGAAGATGGAAGCCTGAACTCAGCCGATCGCCCGGCTCCGCGCGGATCCATCGTGACGGTTTTCTGCACGGGCGAAGGCCAAACCAGCCCGCCCGGCGTAGATGGAAAAATTGCCGATCGGATTCTGCCTAAGCCATTGATGCCCGTTTCCGTGAAAATCGGAGGCGCCTCGGTGACTCCTCTGTATGCCGCCGCTGCGGGCGCGGCTGTGGCCGGCGTGCTGCAAGTGAACGTTGAGATTCCGGCCTCAGTCACTCCGGGCAGTCATGTGCCGATCCAGATTCAAATCGGCACGGCGAGCAGTCAACCCAATGTGACGATCGCGGTGAAATGAATTTACTCCCACTCGATAGTGGCTGGGGGCTTGTGCGTGAGATCGTAAAACACTGCGCAGACGCCCTCGACTTCGAGGAGTTTGCCGGCGATAAGCTTTAACAGCGACTCGCCCATTGAGATCGATTGTGCTGTCATGCCGTCGACCGAGTCGATCGGACGTAGCACGATGGAATCCGGCCGAGCAACCGAACCTACCGGAATCAACACGACCGGAAACTGCCAGATCTTCTTATCGAATCCGCTTTCGTGGGAGAGGCGCCGAACAATTTCATCGGCCCGCCGCAGTCTTGCCAGCCGTTCCGTCGATAGCGTGCTGGAGAAAACGCTCATCTCGTCCAATGGCGCATGCCCTGCCACCCGCGCCACCACGCGATTGATACCACGCATCCTGTTAATGAGCTCCGTCGCTTCATTCTGCAGTGCGCCGTCGACGCCCGGGAATCGGTCAAACGCCAGGACGGGGCGATAAGTGCGCTCGTCGCCCTGCACTCCCACCGAGCGAACCGGCAAGAGAAAACCCTCCGCCGTCCGCGAAACTGGCTCGTCATGTTCGGCACACAAGCACCGGATGGCCAAACCTGGTCCCGGAAACGGGTGGCGGTCGAGCAGATCCTCGGGAACCCCCAATTCGCGGCCGATTTCACGGACCTCATCCTTGTAAAACGAACTGAGCGGCTCGATGATGCGCTGGGCGGCGATCAGTTGCTGGATTCCGGCCACTCGGTTATGGTGCGTCTTGATGACAGCAGCCTTTTCCGTCCCGCCGGATTCGATGGTATCCGGATAGATCGTGCCCTGTCCCAGAATCCAGTGGCCATCCAGCAGATGGCGCGATTCAATGATCTGTTCCTGCACGCGCACGAACTCTTCGCCAATGATCTGCCGCTTCTGCTCTGGATCGCGAACTGCGGCCAGCGGAGTTAGAAACTGCTCTTCTGCGCGCTCCACCGATACGGTCCCGGCTCCAAGAGAATTAAACATCTTGCGGACGAATTCGGTCTCGCCCTCGCGCATCAGTCCCGTATCGACATAAATACCGCGCACGCGTTCTGGGCCAAGCGTGCGCAAACAGAGCGTGAAAGCGACGGTTGAATCCACGCCGCCGCTGACAAAAAAGAAAACGTTGCGGTCGCCTGCTGTGCGGCGAATGTCCTCTTCGATCAGCGGCACGCGGTGGCGCGGGTCCCAGTCTTTCTCGCATCCGCAGACGTCGAACAGGAAATTCGACAGAATGCGGTTCCCCTCGGTGGTGTGTACTACTTCGGGATGGAACTGCACGGCGTAGAGCCCGCGCCCCGTCGCAGCCATGGCCGCAATCGCGCAGGTGGACGTCTTGCCCACCGCTGCGAATCCCGGTGGCACCCCGGCCACGACATCGAAATGGCTCATCCAGACCTGCTGGCGTTCGGGCAGCTCAGAGAAGATCCCCGTTTTCGGCGCACCGTTCAGCTCGAACGTGGCGAGACCATACTCGCCCTTCTCGCCCTTCTGGACCATACCGCCCAACAGGTGCGCCATCAATTGCTGGCCGTAGCAGATTCCCAGCACGGCATGGCCGGCGTCGAAAATCGCCGGGTCAACGGTAGCGCTGCCACGATCATAGACGCTGCTTGGACCGCCGGAGATGATCAAGCCCTTGCGTCCAGCCAGGTCCATTGCCGGGGTCTCGCTGGGCCGAACCTCGGCATATACGCCCAGATCGCGTACTTTGCGGGCAATCAGATGGCAATATTGCCCGCCCGCATCCAGCACTGTGATTTGTGGAACTTTGATCTGAGTGAGTGGCGCTTCGTTGAGCACGAACTCTTATTTTGCCATGCGCTGAGCGACGATTTTTCGGGCGTTATCCAGCAGCGCCTTAGCCTTGGGCATGGCATCCACGCCCTTCTCCACCATGGGATCGGTTTCGATGGCTACCCGCCGGCTGTCGTCGATGCTGAAAGCCGTAATGTACATCTCGCGCTGCAGAGCCTGCTTGAGCCACGCATGATTCAGGGTGAACTCGGCTTCCGTAAACTTGAAGCCCTGCTTGAGCAGGAAATCGTGGAATTCAGTCAGGATGGCTTCATCCGGAACCCAGCCTTTTGGCAGCCTGGCTTCCCGGTTACCGAAATAGTGCTTGGTGAAATTGAAGAATGCGTACTTACGCACCAGGTCGGTCTGGAAGTTGTCGTACTTGGGAGCGAACTGTTCGTCGGGTGAGATCCCCCCGCCGCCATAGACCGTCCGTCCGCTGTCCGTCATCTTGACGTCCTGCAGGTTCCGCGTCGCCGTATCTTTTCGATAGTAGTAGTCGAAGAACGAAACGTTGCTGTAATCCCGTTGGATGAGACGCCCGCTGGGTGTGTAGTACTTCGCGGTGGTGAGCGCGAGCCCCGAATTCTCCGAAAGCGGGTACACGGTTTGCACCAGGCCCTTGCCGAAGGTATTGTCGCCCAGAATCCAGGCACGGTCATGGTCTTGCAAAGCGCCCGCTACAATCTCCGCCGCCGAAGCCGAATAGCGGTTCACCAGCACCACCATGGGATAGTCGCGCCCGCCATTGCCATGCCGCGCCGTGTATGTCTTCTCCGCCGATGCGCGGCCACGATGGGAAACGATGGTTTGACCCTTCTGCAGGAAGTGGTCTGCTACTGCCACGCCTTCGTTCAAGAGCCCGCCGGGGTTCTCGCGCAGATCGAGTATCAAACCCTTGATGTTGCTTTCACCAAGCCTGGCGAGGGTTTCTTCGAGTTCCTTGGCGGTGTTCTCGTTGAACTGGTCGACATCCACATACGCGATTCCCGCCTTAATCCACATGCCATCGTTAACGCTCTTGCGCGAAATCTCATCGCGGATCACGTTGAATGTCAGAGGCTTGTCCAGGCCTTCACGGGTCACGACAATCTGCACGGGCGTGCCGCGCGGCCCCTTCAGCATGTCGGCCACTTCGGTGGTGGACAGGTTGTCGGTCTTCTTGTCATTCACTTCGACGATGACGTCACCGGGGCGAATGCCGGCTTTATACGCTGGCGAGCCGTTAAATGGCGCCAGCACGATGGTCTTCCCATTCCGCGGCTGCACCGTCATTCCCACGCCGTAGTAGTGGCCCTTCTGGTCCTCGCGAAGAATTTGGAAGTCGTGCGGATCGAAGAAGTTCGAGTGCGGATCGAGCGTCCGCAGCATCCCTGGAATGGCGCCCTTGTACACGGCCTTATCGGGATTTACCGGGTCGGCGAAATTCTCCTCCACCAGCGAATACGCTTTGGTGAAAGTCTTGAGGCTTGCGCTGTTACCGTCTTGATCGGAAGCAGCCGACGCCACTTCCACCCGGGGACCATATACGCCGCCTAAGACCGCGCAAATCGCTATGGTTGAAAAGAAAAGAAGAACCGACCGCCTCTTCTGGGCCATGCCGTGGAACCGTCCTTAGCTTCCAGTATAGCGTGGCGGGGCACTTTGCCGCCTTCAGTTTTGTGGCGCCGCCACTTCTAGTACCGTATCCCACAGAAACTCCACCAGTTTCTGGAGCGACGCCTCAGCCAGCCGCTCATCGTCTGCATGGGCGCCGCCCACCCCGCCATTGGTCTCGTCGATGATCGGACCAAATCCGTAAGCCTGGACGCCGTGAGCCCGCAACTGCGCCATGTCCGTAGCGCCGGAGAGCATGGAGGGCAAGGTAATGGCACCCGGAAACATGCGTTGCTGGACGCGCTCCAGTGCGCGGAACATCTCCGTGTCGATGCGCGAGGGTGGTGCTGCCGGCCGTTCCGCTCTCTCGGCCGGCAGTACCTCGACATTCGAATCCGCCATCACGTGGCGAATTTGGGCTCGGAGCTGGTCCATGTCCTGGTCCGGCAGCGCGCGCACGTCCAGGAACGCCTCGGCTTCCGAAGGGATCACGTTCATGCGGAACCCGCCTTTGATCATCGTCGGGCTAACGGAGGTGCGGAGAATCGAATAGTGCCCGATCTCGTGCTCCGCGAAGTATCGCTCGATCTGCGCAGCCTTGTCGCGGTCCGTGATGTGTTTATAGCGCCAGGCCTCATCAGGCGAGCTGATACTGGCGAGCCGCTCGAAATAAGTGCGCGTGGTGTCGTTCAGCCGCATGGGTGGCTGCCAGGAACCGAACTTCGCCACCGCCGCCGCCAGCCGGATGACGGCATTGTCCGGTCTGGGGCGCGAGCCATGTCCGGCGGTGCCATGTGCCACCAGCTTCAGCCCACGTGGAACCTTCTCGGTGGTGGTGATTTCGACGAACCGCACCTTTCCGTTGCGTGCGGAGACGTAGCCGCCTTCAGCCAGCGCATACTCGGCTTCGATTTCGTCCCAGTGCTTCTCCACCATGAAGTCGATGCCCACCTGTGAGGTGCCTTCCTCGCCTGCTTCACACAGGAAAATGACATCGCGATCGAGCTTGACGTCTAAGCGCTTCAGCAACAGCATCAGCATCAAGCCCGCAGTGAGGTTGTCCTTATCGTCCTGCGCGCCGCGGCCGTAGATGAAGCCGTCTTTGCGGATCGCCGCAAACGGATCCATGGACCATCTTTCCCGCTGCACCCCTACCGTGTCGGAATGCCCCATCAGTAGAATCGGCTTCTTCGAGCCGTTCCCCTTAAGGCGAGCCACCACATTGGCCCGCGCGGGATCGAGAGCGAACAACTGTGCTGGTATGCCTTCGCGTTCGAGCGCCGATTTTACGTACGTCGCGACCCTGGTCTCATTGCCGGGAGGGTTGCTCGTGTCGATACGAAGCACGTGGGTGTAATGCTCGACTGTTTCCGGTTGCAGCTTATCCCAATCAACGACATAACGTTCGGCAGCGTTGGCCGCGCAGCCGGTTAAAAGGAACATCAGTGCCGTGACGAACCAGCTCCGTATGGAGATTCCCATGTTTTCGCGCCGGAAAGTGTCACTACAGCACAGATCACCGATGTGTGACAATCTCCGGTGAAAGGAGCACATATGCAGGCGCGGTGTTTCTGGGCACTCCTGTTTTTTCCGCTGATGGTTCAAGCTCAGGTTTTCCAGAACCAGGGCAATATCGTGTCCGTGACAGGCGATGCCGAGATCAAGGTCATTCCCAACCAGGTGTTGATCTCCCTCGGGGTGGAGACACGGGACCGAAACCTTCCGGTTGCCCGAGTCCAGAACGATCACGCGCTGAGAAGCGTACTGGATGCTGTTGCCAGGCTTCAAATTGATCCGACGGATGTGCAGACGGACTTCATTCAGGTCAATATCCGGTACCAAAGCTCGGCTGAAACCATTGTGGATCACTATGTGGTGGAGAAATCGATCGTGATCACTCTCAAGGACGTCTCCAAGTTTGAGCCGCTCCTGAGCGCTGTTCTGGAAGCCGGAGCGAACCATATCTACAACGTGGAATTCATGACTACCGAATTGCGCAAATACCGCGACCAGGCGCGGGCCTTAGCTGCCAAGGCGGCCATCGAGAAGGCCACCGACCTTGCGGCAGCTGCGGGCCTCAAAGTAGTCGGCAAGCCCATGAACGTGTCCAGTTATTCCTACGGCGGAGGGTCCTGGTACGGAAGACTCCACATGATGGGGAATACCAACGCGGCTCAGAACGTATATCAAACCGGCGATCGGGGATCGGCGGAGGGTACTATCGCCCTCGGCAAGATCAGCGTTACCGCCAGTGTGTCGATGAATTTCAGAATCGAATAACGCCGGCCGAAGGCAGCCCCCTACAGCGGTATATTCCCGTGCTTCTTCCTTGGCATCGTGTCCACCTTGTTCTCCAGCATGCGCAGCGCAGCGATCACCTGGGGTCGGGTTTCGCGTGGCTCGATCACGGCGTCGATGAAGCCACGCTCCGCGGCGACGAATGGGTTGGCGAAGCGCTCGCGGAACTCCGCGACTTTTTCGCGGCGCAGGGCCTCACCATCCCCGGCTGCGGCAAGCTCCCGCCGGTAGACAATGTTGACCGCGCCCTCCGGACCCATCACGGCGATCTCGGCGGTTGGCCAGGCGAAATTGATGTCCGTACGGATGTGCTTCGAGCCCATCACGCAATATGCGCCGCCGTAAGCCTTCCGGGTGATCACGGTGATTTTTGGAACCGTAGCTTCGGCATAAGCAAAAAGCAGCTTTGCTCCGTGCCGGATGATGCCGCCAAACTCCTGCTCCGTGCCTGGCAGGAATCCCGGCACGTCTTCGAAGGTCAGGATGGGGATGTTGAACGCATCGCAGAAACGCACAAAGCGCGCGCCCTTGACTGAGGAGTTGATGTCCAGGCAGCCCGCCAGATGCGCCGGCTGGTTCGCTACTATCCCCAGGGGACGGCCGTCCATACGCGCGAATCCGATCACCAGGTTTTGCGCGAAGTGCTCATGAACTTCGAAGAAATTGCCATCGTCGACTACGCGGCGGACGACGTCCTTGATGTCATACGGCTGGTTCGATTCTTCGGGCACTATCCTGTCCAACTCCGGGTCAGCGCGCTCCACCGGATCGTTTGACTCCATCCGCGGCGGATCGTCGCGATTGTTCGGGGGCAGATAGCTCAATAGCTCACGAATCATGCGCAGGCATTCGGCATCATCATGCGCAAGGAAATGGACGACGCCGCTGACCGAGTTGTGCGTCATTGAGCCGCCCAGGCGTTCTTTGCTGACGTCCTCGTGAGTCACGGTCTTGATCACGTCCGGACCGGTGACGAACATGTAGCTGCTCTTATCCACCATGAAAACGAAGTCGGTGATGGCGGGAGAGTAAACGGCTCCGCCCGCGCACGGGCCCATGATGGCCGAAATCTGAGGTATCACGCCGCTCGCAAGCGTGTTGCGGAGGAAGATATCTGCGTAACCGCCGAGCGAAAGAACGCCTTCCTGAATGCGCGCGCCACCGGAATCGTTGAGTCCGATGATGGGCGCGCCATTCTTCAACGCCAAGTCCATGATTTTGCAAATTTTCTGCGCGTTGGCCTCAGAGAGCGAGCCGCCAAAAACCGTAAAGTCCTGCGCGAAGACGTACACCAGCCGGCCGTCCACCCGGCCCCAGCCAGTGATGAACCCATCACCCGGAACGACCTGTTCTTCCATTCCGAAGTCGCGGCAGCGATGGGTGACCAGTTTGTCGAGTTGTTCGAAGGAATGCTCGTCCAGCAACAGTTCCACGCGCTCGCGGGCAGAGAGCTTCCCCTCCTGGTGTTGCCGCTGGGTGCGCTCTTCCCCTCCACCCTGATCCGCCGCAGCGTGCCGCCGCCGAAGCTCGTCCAGCCTATTCATCGCACTTACTGTAGCGCACACGAAAGGGCGTCGTCGTTCGCCTGTGATCGTCGGAAGTCCGTGAGTGGGGCAGGTTTTCAACCTGTGGACCCGCGTTCCAGCAGGTCCAGCCAGCCCGAAGGCTGGCTTGCAGCCAAGAATGGCCGCCCCACAAATCGCCCGGTAGTAGGATGAAAGCGAGCGGCATGAAAAACATCATCGTCGGCACCGCGGGGCACATCGACCATGGCAAAACGGCTCTGGTAAAGGCCCTCACGGGAATCGATGCAGACCGGCTGGAAGAAGAAAAGCGGCGAGGCATTACCATCGACATCGGTTTCGCTCACCTGCAGCTGACTCCCGAGCTGCGCCTGGGTTTCGTGGATGTGCCGGGGCACGAACGGTTCGTAAAAAACATGCTGGCGGGCGTAGGCGGCATCGACCTGGTCCTGTTCGTCGTGGCCGCCGATGAATCCATCAAGCCGCAAACCCGCGAGCACTTCGACATCTGCCGCCTGCTAGGCATTCCGCGTGGAATTGTCGTGCTGACCAAAGCCGACCTGGTGGATAAGGACATTCTCGATCTGGTCCGGCTGGAAGTGGAAGAGTTCGTCACCGGATCCTTTCTGGAGGGCGCTCCCATCGTTCCCGTCAGTTCGACTACCTCGGCTGGGATGGACGATTTACGTCGCGAGCTGCAGCGGGTGTCTCAAACGGTGGTGGAGAAGAGCGCAACCGGCCACTTCCGGCTGCCTATAGACCGTACGTTTAGCGCCAAGGGTTTCGGAACTGTGATCACGGGCACGTTGATCTCAGGCGCGGTCAGCCGGGACCAGGAAGTGGAGCTGTATTCCACCGGCCGCAAACTCCGGGTGCGCGGCCTGCAGGTGTATGGGAAGCCAGCCGATCGCGCAACCGCGGGACAGCGAACGGCCGTAAATCTCGCCGATATCGAGCCGGCGGAAATCATGCGGGGGATGGTGCTTTCCGTGCCCAGGCGGTTCCACGCCGTCTCGCAGCTCGACTGCATGCTCGACCTGCTGGCTTCGGCAAAGCCATTGAAGCATCGCGCTCCGCTGCACTTTCACGCGGGGACCGCCGAGATCGAAGCCGAGGTACGGCTCCTGGGCGGTGCAACGGTATTAAAGCCCGGCCAACGCGCCTTTGCCAGGATTGCGTTGCGGGAATCAGCTCTCATCCTGCCAGGCGATCGCTTCATCATTCGTATGTTTTCGCCCGTCGTCACCATTGGCGGCGGAGTCGTGCTGGATATCGGCGGCGTTCGTTACCGCAAAACGGATGACGTTGCCGCGCGGCTAAGCGTGCTTGCCGGGACCGATGCCCCCACGAAGATCGCTTTGCTTGTGCGCGAGTCGAAATACGGTATGAGCTCCGGCGAACTGGTGGCGCGTACTGGCCTCCTGGAAGGCGATATCGAAACCGCGATGCGTTCTGGGTTCGCGTTCCTCCGCCAGCCGCAATTGTGGCTCATGGACCGAGGATGGTTTGATAAGACGCGCCAGCACCTGGTCGAGACGGTGCGCGATTTCCATCTCGCGCACCCGTTGCTGCCTGGCATCGCCAAGGAAGACCTGCGCGGCCGTGAGCTGGGTGAAGCGCCGCCGTTCGTTTTTGACGCGCTCCTGGCGGAGGCGAAGGACCTGGTAGTCGAGGGTGAGACGCTGCGGCTCCGCACGCATAAGGTGGTGCTCAAGCAAGACAAAGAACAGGCGCGCGGCGCCATCGAGCGCGCGTTCCAGCAGGCCGGTCTTGCCGTACCAGCGGTGGCTGAAGTACTGGCCAAGTCCGGCGTTGAGGCCGGCCGGGCTCGATCGTTACTGCAGATCCTGCTTCGTGAAAAGTGCCTGATTCGCATCAGCGAGGACCTCGTGTTTCACCATTCGGCGGTCGAGAGTCTTCGTCACTTGCTTGCGGCACGCAAGGCCACTCGCTTTAACGTCGGTATTTTTAAGGATTGGACCGGCGTCTCGCGCAAATATGCCATTCCGCTGCTCGAGTATCTGGATCGGGAGCGCATTACGCGGCGCGAGGGCGATGAAAGGTTGATCCTGTGACTCCGGAGCGCCTGTTTCAGATTGCCGAAAAACTGCAAATCGCTAGTGTTCGCCGGCATATCTTCCTTTGCGCGGACCAGACCACGCCGAAATGCTCGACGCGCGAGGCCAGCCTGGCATCGTGGGAGTATCTCAAGAAAAGGCTGGCTGAACTCGGCTTACTGGAAGGTCAGAATTGCGTGTACCGGACGAAGGCGAATTGCCTGCGCATCTGCGAGCATGGGCCCATCGCCGTCGTCTATCCGGAGGGCACGTGGTATCACTCGGTCACGCCGGCGGTGGTCGAACGAATCATTCAGGAGCACCTCATCGGGGGCCGCCCTGTAAACGAATTTGTTTTCGCCACGCATCCGCTGGGCGGCGCTGCCAGCCTGTAACTTTCCGCGGCGTCAAGTTCGCATTACAAAACTGTCAGCCAATCGCCAGAAAGCCGGAATATATCTAATCCGAAATGGCGCTTTCACCCGGCACGATAGGCCGGGTCCGCGGAAGCACGCCGCGCCTTGCCAGGTTACCTACGAACGCCAGAATCCCAAAAAAGACGGCCAGTTTCACAGCATCCGCCGCTCTGGTCCCGGGCAGTATTTTCCACATCAAGCCGAGTACCGGCTGGGCCAGGCACACGGCCCACACCGATCCGTAGAAGTACCGCCGCTCGTGGCCTTCTCCCTTGGTCGAGGCCATCACGCGTGGCAGCCGGCCAAGCGCTCCGGCCAGCCAGACGGCCAGCGCGAGCGGAAAATACCCGTAAACATAAATCTGCCGCAGATACCATTTGTCCGTCGCAAGCGCGACGGCCAATCCTGCAAGATTCAGGACGGCAAACACAGCCACCGCGCTCCACGCGAAGGTGTAACACACGCGACGGTAGAGCGGGTTGGGCTTGTCTTCGGTGAAGCGAAGGATGTAAGGCTTCGGCTCGACCCCGGGGAGCCTGCCGCGCAGGCCGGCAATGCCGGTTCCGATGAGCACCAGCGCCAGCCAGGCGCCCATACGCCAGTCGAAGCCATGCTCGAACAAGTCGAAGGTCAGTGGGCCGGGCGCAATAAAAAACACCCAAATCCAAATGGGCCAATGGGCCAGGCGGTATCTAACCTTGTTCCGCTCCCGGAATTTGCGCTGGCTCGCCAGTTCTACTTTTATGGCAGGATTCACGTCGTCGGTTTCCCTTGCCCGGACAATGAACTTGCCCGGCGGAACAGCTTCCCTTTTACAACCCGGAGACGGCTCAGAGCAACTTGCCATCACAATTTCGCAGTTTGGACTGGCAGTCGATACGAGTTACAATCTGGGTTTCATTGAATAAGCACAACCAACCTCGCAAACCGAACCGGGTAAGCCGCCCGGCCTGCTCTACCTTTTACTTAAGGTTTTTGTCGATACCCTATGCACGAAGATCTCAAAAAGGCAGTCCAGCATCCATTCCATTGGCCTTGCACCATCTTTTTCGTCTTGGCCCCCTTAGCTATTCCCGCGCCGGCCCAGGTTAACGTCCTCACCGCTAACTACGGCAACGCGCGCACCAACGCCAACCTGAACGAAACGGTCCTGAGCCCGCTCAACGTGAACGCCGGGCAGTTCGGCAAGCTATTCTCGCTTCCGGTCGGCGGATACATCAACGGGCAACCGCTTTACGATCAAAACGTAGCGATTCCAGGCAAGGGGACGCATAACGTGGTCTACGTGGTGACCCTGCACAACGACGTCTATGCTTTT
>Ga0137390_10004619_pt1 | contig 11487 bp, 12 predicted proteins | sample 15con2h24AmetaG_FD_104937 | JGI IMG/M metagenome (GOLD analysis project Ga0137390, IMG submission 104937) | Vadose zone soil microbial communities from Angelo Coast Range Reserve, California, USA - 15con2h2.4A metaG | ecosystem: Environmental > Terrestrial > Soil > Vadose zone > Saprolite... | reverse complement strand
TGAAACTCCTCGACCGGGCCCAGCACCAGTTCATCCTCCACTGGGGGGAGATGGGGTCGCGGTGGAGCGTCAGCCGCAGCGTCGCCCAGGTGCATGCGCTGCTGTACATCTCGACCGAGGCGCTGCCCGCAGACCGCGTCGCGTCCGTGCTCTCGATGGCCCGGTCCAACGTCAGCACCAGCCTGCGTGAGCTCGAAGGGTGGGGGATCGTGCGCCAGGTCCACGTCCTGGGCGATCGCCGCACCTACTACCAGGCGGTGCCCGATGTCTGGGAGACGCTGACGGTCGTGCTCGAGGAGAGGAAGCGACGCGAGCTCGACCCGACCATCGCGGTCTTGAAGCGCAGCCTGTCCGGCGCCGAGGGCGAGACAAGGAAACGTCTGCAGGAGATGCTTTCGCTGTTCGAGACGCTCGCCGGCCTGTTTGCGGTGTTCAAGGCGATGGCGCCGGAGGACATGCGCCGGCTGGCCCAGGTGCGCTGATGCCCGCCTGGCTTGTCATGTGGGTGCTGGCCGGCGGACTCTTCGCCGCCTCCAAGCTCGCGACGTGGTGGCCCGCACGCCGCCAGGTTGCAATCGGATACCTGGTCGCGTGGCCCGGCATGGATCCGCGCGCGTTCGCACCCGGCCGCCGGCACGCGCAGGGATACGAATGGGCTGCCGCGGCGACCAAGCTCATGCTCGGCGCGCTCCTTCTCTACGGCGCGGCACGCCTGTTCCCTAATGCGCTGGTGCAGGCGTGGGTCGGCGGGATCGGGCTCGTCCTCACCCTCCATTTCGGCCTTTTTCACCTGCTCGCGCTGGCGTGGGGAGTGGAGCCGATCATGCGCTCGCCGATGCGGGCTGCGTCGCTCGGCGAATTCTGGGGTAGGCGCTGGAACCTCGCATTTCACGAGCTCGCGATGCAGCTCATCTACAACCGCCTGCGGGGACGGATCGGCCTGGCGCCGGCGGTGCTCGCGACTTTCCTGGCGTCTGGTCTTGCGCACGACCTGGTCATCTCGGTCCCAGCCCGCGGCGGCTACGGCCTGCCGACGCTCTATTTCCTGCTTCAGGGAATGGGGGTGATTCTCGAGCGCCGTCTTCGCCTCGGCGCGGGATTGGCGGGCCGCCTTCGCGTCGCCCTCGTTGCATGGCTGCCCGCTTTGATCCTCTTCCATCCCTGGTTCATGCTCAAAGTGATCGCGCCGTTCATGCACGCGATCGGGGCGCTGTGAACGGCCTGTTCAGCCTGGCGCTGTGGCTGGCGGCGCTCGCCCAGGTCGGTCTGCTGGGGGTCAGCCTCCAGGTTCCGGCGCGGCTGAACTGGCGCCAGGAGCTGGCTTTGCTCCAGCCCTTCAACCGCAAGCTGATGTGGGTTTACGGGATCTTCGTCGTGCTCACCAATCTCGGCTTCGCGGCGTTGACCGCAGGGCTGCACGGCGAGCTGCTGCGAGGCGACCGCGCCGCCGTCGCGCTGGCGTTGTTCATCGGCGTCTACTGGCTGGCGCGGATCGTTGTCGACCTGGCGTACTTCGAGTCGCGCGACTGGCCTCGCGGCCGGTTTCTGCGGTTGGGCCACTGGCTGCTGAACGGCGTCTTCGTGTTCCTGACGGCTACGTACCTGGGCCTGGTGACGTGGCAGGCCGCGGGTCGCCCGTAGGAGAAGTCGCTTCTGGTGACCGGCGGTCACCCGTGCGATTACTTAGGCCTGGCGACCGCCCTCAACTCGCGCGTCGGCCTGATCCGCACCGGCAGCGTGAAGTGAAACAGCGTCCCCTTGCCCGAGACGCTGTCGAACCAGATCCTCCCGCCGTGCATCTCGACGATCTGGCGGGCGATGGGCAGGCCCAGCCCCGTGCCGCCCGACCCGTTCAGCCGTCCGACGAACAGCCGGGAATCAAAGTCGGGCGGCATGCCTGGCCCGCTGTCCTTGACGCTCACCTCGACCACGATGTCTTGAGCCTTGCTCGAGACCGCCACGTCGCCGCGAGAGTACTTGAGAGCGTTGGTGACGATGTTGTTCACGACCTGGGTCACCTTCGCCTCGTCGCATTGCACCATGGGCACGTCGCTCCCCAGGTCGGTGGTGATTCTGCGCGCTGGAAACTCAGTTCGGGCCCTGCCCACGACCTGCTCGATCAGCTGGTTGAGGTCGGCGCGCACGATGTTGACGTCGGCGTGACCGGTCTCCATCTTGTCGAGCTCGATCATCTCGTTGAAGGCGCGGTCCAATCGTTTCGCGTCGTTGAAGATGTCCGCCGCCAACGATTTCATCTCGACGGGATCGAGCTGCTCCGAGTCGCGGATCACCTCGCTGAACCCTTCGATGCCCACCATCGACGTGCGGAACTGGTGGCTGATGCGGATGAGGAACTCACTCTTCAGCCGGTTCAGGCGGTCAAGGGCCGCGAGGTTGGCCAGCGCCGTCGTCTCGGCGCGCTGGAGCCAGCGGTTCACCAGGAACACGATCGGAAACATCGAGGCGTAGAAGATCGCGAGCCCGAGAGCGAGGAGCAGGTACAGCTGGTTCGACTCGTTGTCGATCGCCGTCTGCACCGGCGCGTATGGAAGGTAGAGCTCGAAGACGCCGCTGGGCAGCGTGCTTTCAGGAAAGATCAGCGGCACGTAGACCTGGATCAGCGGTCCAGGCAGGTTGTCGCCGCTGTTCTCCTCGTCGTGGCCGTCGGTGATGCTCGCGCTCGAGTGCCCGTTCAGTGCCGCCCTCAGGTCGTAATCGATCGGGAACGTGCGCGCGATCAGAGCGTGGTTGTCCGAGTAAATGACGGTCCCGGCGTTGTTCCAGACCTTCAGCCTCACGACCTCCTGGTTGACCGAGGCGCTCTGCAGCCTATGGTCGGTCTGGGCGATCTCATCGGACGTCAGCCCCCGATACATCTGCTGCTCGTTCAGCAGCGGCTGGATTCCGACCTGGGTGATCAGCGTGGCGCTGGAGCGCTCGGTCTCCAGGTAGCGCTGCTGGATGTCGACGTTCAGCTCGTGCGCCAGCACGGCGCCGAGTGCCACCACGGGGACGAGTGCGAGCAGTCCGAAGCGGAGTAGTGGGGCCATGGTTTCGCGCCTGCGGCCTTTCGTAGCGGCGAGCATTCTCCCACCGCCTCGCGCCGATGCAGCCGCGTTAGGCGATACATACCCGTCCGCGCTACCCATCCGGGCGAGTGAAGCCTAGTAGGCGCCGGTACGGACCCCGAGCTGGCGCAGCCAGCGGCGGTACGCGATGGCCGTGCGGTCGCTCCGCAGGTGCAGCTCGGCCTGGAGGTCCAGGGGCAGCAGCTCGGGACGCTGTGATTCCAGGATCGGCCGATCCTGGGCGAATATGCGGTCCTGGAACGCGACCATCTCCGAGGTGGGCTCGTAGTTCATGGCCATCCACATCCACGCCGTGCTGTCGACGGCCTCGTGCGGTGTCACCGCCAGCAGCATCCCGAACGAGTGGTCACCGTGCTTGATGAACGACGCCGCCAGCGGCCGGTGGACCCGGTACGTGTAGGTGACGGTCGAGCCCTGCCCGGTCGCGTAGGGGTCAGGCTGGTAGACCTTGACGCCGGTCGCCAGCACACCCGCGGCGTTCACCTCGGCCTCGTAATCGGCGATCTCGGGTCGAGCCCGGTCGCCGAGGATGCCCTCGTGGACGAAGGGGAAGTGGCCGACGTCGAGGAAGTTCTCGACCACCCGCGGTCCGCTCGCCCTCACGCGATAGGGCCCGGCCATCAGGACGTTGTGTCTGGGGTCGTCCAGCAGCTCGAAGCGAGGCAGGTCGCCGGCGCCTGATCCGAGCGACACCCACACGACCCCGTACTCCGCGCGTGCCTGGTACACGGTCACGCACGCTTTGGCCGGAGGCGTCTGGTCTGGGTGCGCGGGCATGAGCACGCAGCGCCCGTCGTCGGCGTAAGTCCAGCCGTGGTACGGACATTCCAGCCGGTCGCCGCCGACGACATGGCCGAGCGATAGCCGCGTACCGCGGTGGACGCACAGGTCGCGCCAGGCGTGGAATCGATCGCCTGACCTCCAGACCACGATGTCTTCGCCCAGCAAGCGAACCCCCAGAGGCCCACCGCGGTCCAGGTCTTCGACGCGCGCGACGGGATACCAGTCATCGACCAGGATCGGGTCGTCGACCAACCTAGACCACTAGGAGCGTGTCCGGTCGAGCACCGCCACGAGATTTCGCGCCGAGAGGAGTCCGACCGGCTCGCCGTCCTCGTCGACGACGGGCAGGTGCCGGATACCGAGGCGCATCATCTTCATCGCCACCACGCTCACGTCCTCGTCCGCGGTCACCGTGGCCGGGCCGGGGGTCATGACGATGCTCGCGGTCGCCTGCTTCGGGTCGACGCCATCGGCTATCGCGCGCACCAGGTCGCGCTCGGTGATGATCCCGACCAGGCGCCCTTCCGACATCACGGCCACCGAGTCCGCGTCGTCGATCCGCATCTCGCGCGCGACCTCGGCCAGCAAGGCGTCTGGCGTGACCGTGAGCAGCCGTCCGGGCGGCAGGTCTTTGACCTTCACGTCACTCGACCTCGTAACGGACCGGGACCATGCGCTGCGAGCTCTTCGGCGGGCGCGTGTAGCTGCGCTTCTGGCGGGCCGGGAGCTTGATGTCGTCGTGCGGCACTTCCTCGAAGGGGATGAGCGATAGGAAGTGGCTGATCAGGTTGAGATGGGCCTGGCGCTTGTTGTCGGTCTCGACCACCCACCACGGCGCCTCCTGGATGTCGGTGTACGAAAACATCTCGTCTTTGGCCTCGGAGTAGTCGACCCAACGAGCGCGCGCTTGCAGGTCCATGGGGCTCAGCTTCCAGCGCTTGCTGGGGTCGTTGATGCGGCCGAGGAAGCGGCGCTCTTGCTCCTCGTCGCTGACCGACAGCCAGTACTTGATCAGGACGATGCCCGAGCGGACGAGCATGCGCTCGAACTGCGGGCACGTGCGCATGAACTCGTCGTACTCCTCGTCGGTGCAGAAACCCATGACGTGCTCCACGCCGGCGCGGTTGTACCAGCTGCGGTCGAAGAGCACGATCTCCCCCGCCGAGGGCAGGTGGGCGACATAGCGCTGGAAGTACCACTGCGAGCGCTCGCGCTCGGTCGGCGCGGGGAGGGCGACGACGCGTGCGTAGCGCGGGTTCAGGAGCGCCGTCATGCGCTTGATCACGCCGCCCTTGCCCGCGGTGTCGCGGCCCTCGAAGATGGCGACCACGCGGAGGCCCCGGTTGCGGACCCATTCCTCGAGCTGGACCAGCTCGACCTGCAGCCGGCGAAGCTCGTTCTCGTAGTCCTTCTTGGCCAGGGGGACGGCCGCCTTCCTGGCCGGCTTGCCGGCCGTCCACTCGCCGTTCTTCCTCTTGCGCTTCCTGTCCTTCTTCTTGAGGACGGCCATGGGCGGGCTCAACTTATCACCAGCCGAGCGCGGCGTCAGGCACGTGTACAAGGTCCGGCGCCAGCCAGTCGGCAGCGGCCAGCTCCGCGGCGCTGAACGAGCTCGTGATCGCCAGGCACCGCATCCCGGCGGCCCGAGCCGCGGCCACCCCGCTGACCGCGTCTTCAATCACCAGGCACGAGCCGGGCGCCACGCCAACTCGGCGGCCGGCCTCGAGGAAGATGTCTGGCGCGGGCTTCATGCGAACGACCTGGTTGCCGTCGATGACCGTGGCGAAGACGCCCTCCGGCAGGCCGATCTCCCGGAGGTTCGCGAGCACTTTGATCCGGTCGGCGCCCGAAGCGACGGCGACGACGAGCCCGCGCGCCTTGCAGCTCCGCGAGCTGGATTACGCCCTGGACTAGGACTCGACTTTCTGCTTCAGGCCGTTCAGCACCGAGTTGAAGGTCTTCAGGATCGCCCCACCCATCATCGGTCCGACGATCGGCGCCAGCAGTCCTCGCGGCTCGAAGCCCTGGGCTATGCGGCTGCCCGACCCTGACGGCGTGATGGTCGCCCGGATCGCCATCTTGGTTCCCGGGAGCGCCGTGCTCTCGAGCTCGAACGAGCGGCCCTCCTCGTAGTGCGTCACGACCACGTCGTGCTTGCCGCCAGAACGGGTGTCGATGTTGCCCGTCATCCCGAGCCTCAGCGCCCCGTCCAGCCGCGACGCCTTCATGTCCGGGTTCCACTGCGGCCACGAGTTGACGTCCGACCAGACCCGCCACACCTTGTCTGCCGGTGCCGTCGTCTCCAGCGAAGCTTCTCGAAAGGCCATCGTTCCTTACCTCCTAGGCAAACAGTGTCTTGAGCTGGGCGGGGCTGATGTTCCCGCCGCTGCAGATCAGGGCGACCCGACGGTCCTTCAGCCCTTCGCGGAGCTTCAGCGCTGCGGCCAGCGCGGCGGCGCCGGCGCCTTCCACCAGAGTCCGCGTCTTCTCGATCATGGCAGCAGCCGCCGCGTCGATCTCGTCGTCCGAGACGAGGACGAAGTCGTCGAGCAGGCGGTGCAGGATCCGCTGCGGAAGCTCGAACGACGTCGCCGTCGCCAGTCCTTCGGCGCGTGTGCGGTTCGGCGACTCCTGGAGCTTGCCCTCCTTCCAGCTCAGGTAGGCCGCCCGCGCCTGGTCCGACTGGACCCCGATCACCTGGACCTCGGGGTTGACGGCCTTGGCCGAGATGCACGCGCCCGCCGCGCCCGAGCCGCCGCCGATGGGCACGATCACCGTGTCCACCCGGGGCTGCTCCTGCAGGACTTCGAGCGTGTGGGTGGCGACGCCCGCTATGAGCTGGGGCTCGTCCCCGGAGTGGATGTACCGGTAGCCGTGCTCGCGCGCCAGGCGCTCGGCGTGGCGGCGGGAGTCGTCGTACCGCTCGCCCTCGAGGATGACCTCGGCACCAATGTCCTGCATGGCCTCGACCTTCACCGGGTTGGCGACCGCCGGAGCGCAGATGATCGCGCTCACACCGAACAGCCGCGCGGCGTACGCGACCGACTGCCCGTGGTTGCCGGTCGAGGCGGCGATGACGCCCGCCCGGCGCTCGCCGTCGCTCAGCCTGCTGATCAGGTTCACACCTCCGCGCACCTTGAAGGCGCCCGTCGGGTTGTGGTTCTCGTGCTTGACGAAGACCTCGGTCCCGACCATCCGGTCGATCGCCGGGTACCGCCGCAGCGGCGTCGGAGAGAGGTAGGGGCGGATCTGCTTCGCCGCTTCGAGCACATCGGTGAACGTCGGCTCGGCAATGTGCGCCACGGCGGACAGAGTAATCGCCTCCAATCTGCTTAACACGGATCGAATTCGGGTGTGCTCGCTCAACATATCGGGCCATGCTCAAAGCGGTGGCGCGGACGGTGGTCGCGGGCGCCATGGTCTTCGCGCTCGCCGCCTGCGGCTACGACACCAGCGCGACCTTCAACGCCGACGGGTCGGTGACCGTCGGCCTGAAGTTCCTGTTCCCGAAGTCGCTTATGCAAGGCACCAGCGGCACCTCGGTGTCGGGCTTCAGCGCCTCCGACATCGCGAATGCCAACACCGCGCTGCGGAAGAAGTACCCGGGCGGCAAGGTCACCGTCGTCACCGAAGGCGACGAGACCGGAGCCCTGATCACGATCCCCTTCAAGACCGAGAAGGACGCCTTCGCCTTTCTGACCCAGCCGTCGACCCTCAGCCCTTCGAAGGCGACGTCGGGGAGCAGCCTGGGCTTGAACCTGTCCAACACCGGCGGCCTGTTCACGTCGGCGAGCCACACCACATCAGGCGCGAACGACACGTACTCGTTCAAGACCGCCGCCCAGCAGCAGGCGTCGCCCTCGCCGGGATCGCAGCAGGTCCTGACCGACGACGAGGTCGCGTCCATCTTCACCATCACCTTCGCGCTGACCGTGCCGCACGTGATCACCTCGGCGCCTGGGGCCCTGTTCACGCTCGACCGCAAGACGGCTATCTGGAAACTGCACTGGACCAGGTCGGAGACGTTGAGCGCAACCACCGGGCCAGACACGGGCCTGGTCGCCAACGTATCGGGGCTGTCGGACATGCGCCTGGTGATCGCGGTGGCGTTCATCGCCATAGGTGCGGGTTTCCTGCTGGGCATGTTCCTGACATGGCGCGGCCTCCTGCCTCACCGGCAACCCGCCGTCGCCGGGGCAGCGCAGCCTTCTCCGTTCGCCCAGCCACCGGCCGGACCGCCGGCGACGGAAACATCCACGGCCTGGCCGGGCCCCCCGCCGGAGGCGCCGCCCCCGACCGAGGTCTGAGACCTGCAGTTCTCGACCGGCGAGTTCGAGTGCGAGATCTGCATCCCGGTCACACATCTCTGACATCCCCGACAATCAGCCTGTGAAGATCGGCGTCTTCCTGCCCCAGGGCTGGCGCATGGACCTGGTCGACGTCCGCGACCCGGTCGAGAAGTACGAGACCATGAGCCGCTGCGCCCGCGAGGCCGAAGACGCCGGCTTCGACGCGATCTTCCTCTACGACCACTTCCACACCGTCCCCGAGCCAGCTCTCGAGTCGGTCTTCGAGTGCTGGACCGCGATGGCCGCGCTCGCGCGCGACACCAAGACGATCCGCCTCGGCCAGATGGTGACCTGCAACAGCTACCGCCCGCCTTCGCTGCTCGCGAAGATGGCCAGCGGCATCGACGTGATGAGCCATGGCCGCCTCATCCTCGGCATCGGCGCCGGCTGGTACCAGCACGAGTACGAGGCGTTCGGATACGAGTACCCCGAAACGCCCGAGCGGCTGCGCATGCTGCGCGAGTCGCTGCAGATCATCAAGGCGATGTGGACCGACGACGAGGCGTCGTTCGACGGGCGCTACTACAAGCCCCGGGGCGCGATCAACGAGCCGAAGCCGGTGCAGAAACCGCACCCGCCGATCTGGATCGGGGGCGCGGGGGAGAAGGTGACGCTCAAGCTCGTGGCCCAGTACGGGGACGCCTGCAACGTGCGCGCCGACCTCGACACCGTCAGGCACAAGCTCGAGGTCCTGCGCGAGCACTGCAGGGCGGTCGGCAGGGACTATGACTCGATTCTGAAGACGGCGGAGTTCTACGCCATCGTCGGCGACGGCCGAGAGGTTGCCCGGGTCGTCAAGGACACCGCGCGCCGGATCGGCCGCGACGAACAGTTCGTCCGTTCCGAGTGGCAGGAGTTCATCGGTGACGCCGACGAGATCGCCGGCGCGATGCGCGAGTACGCCGAGGCCGGGATCGAGTACTTCATCGTCAACCTCCCGAACGCCGCCGAGGGCGGCGTCTTCAAGCGGTTCGCCGAGGAAGTCTTCCCGCGGGTGGGCCTCCAGCCCAGCCGCGCGTGAGGCGCAAGATTCGGCGAAAACCTGAAATCTTGCGCATGGTTGGGGCGACAACTGGGTAAGTAGTAAGTCAGTCGCCCGCGGTTAGGGCGAGCCTCGGTTCAAGGGCAAGGTTCGAGCCCTTCGGAGGCAGGCACAGATGAGTGTTCTGCTTTTGGTCCAACTCGTGCTGTCGGCGCTTGCCATCGCTGCGCTGTACGTGGTCGTTCGCTCGATCGTGGTCATCGGCCCGGCCGAGATCGGACTCGTGATCAAGCGCGTTTCTCGAAGGCACAACGTCACCGACACTCCGGTCGCGTTCCGCGGCGAGGCGGGTTACCAGGCCGAGCTGCTGATGCCGGGTGTGCGCTTCAAGGTGTGGCCGACCTACGCCGTCATCCGGTACCCGTGGGTGCAGGTGCCGGCGGGCGAGATCGGGGTCGTGATCTCCCAGATCGGCGAGCCGCTGCCGACCGGCGCCAAGTCAGCCGTCTACGAGCCTGAGTTCGGCAACTTCACGAACCTCAACGCGTTCGTCGCCGGCAAGGGCCAGAAGGGCGTCCAGCGTCCCGTCCTGCCGCCGGGCACGCTCGCGCCCATTCACCCCGTTGCGTTCCTCGTGGTCACCGCGAGCAAGGCGTACGGTCTGCCCGTCGACAAGCAGCTGGTGGCGAAGGGTCCGCTTTCGCCCGCTTCGTTCGGCCTGCTCCCGGGCCAGTTCCGGGTGACCGTGATCGCGCCGGACGGCAACCAGGACATCCTCGGGATCGTCACCACCCTGGACGGCGAGCCGCTTGGACCCGCCGACATCGCCTGCCGCATCGGCGGCTTCAGCGACATCGAGGCGATGGAGAAGCAGCCGGGCGTCACCGACTCGGAGCTGATCGAGGCCCTGCTGGGCAAGAAGAACGAGCTGCACAACAACTACCAGGACTTCCAGGCGTTCCTGGACAACGGCGGCAGGATCGGCCTCCAGCACGACCCCCTGCTCTACGGCGCGTACCTCCTGAACCCGTTCCTGGTCCGCGTCGAGCTGTCCCCGATGCTGGTCGTCAACCAGGGCGAGGTCGCCGTGATCAAGGGCTACGTCGGCCTGCCCACGCTCGACACGTCCGGTCCGGAGTTCAAGTTCGGCTCGATCGTCCAGCCGGGCCACCGCGGCATCTGGCGCGAGGCTTTGCGCACGGGCAAGTACCCGCTGAACCCGCGGATCTACGCGGCGGAGAAGGTGCCGACGTTCATCCTCACCCTGAACTGGGCGGAGGCGAACTCGGTCGCCCACAACCTCGACGCGCAGCTCAGCCCGATCGAGGGCAAGAGCCGCGAAGGGTTCGTGTTCAAGATCGACCTCCAGGTCCAGATCCACGTGCCCGACACGCGGGCGCCGAAGGTGATCTCGATGGTCGGCTCGATGCAGAACCTCGTCAACGAGGTGCTGCAGGCCGCCGTCGGGAACCACTTCCGGAACACGCTTCAGGCCCTCGAGGCCGTGCGCTTCATCGAGACGCGCGACCAGGTCCAGGCCGCGGCGCTCGACGCCATCTCCCGCTACCTCAGCGCCTACGAGGTGGAGACGCGTGGCGTGTACATCCAGGACGTCACGTTCCCGCAGGAGCTGGTGGCCGTCCTGACCCGGCGCGAGATCGCCAACCAGGAGAAGGCGACCTTCGTGGAGCAGAAGGACGCCCAGACGGTCCGGATCGACCTCGAGAAGGCGCGCGGCACCGCGGACATGCAGGCAGAGCTGGCCAAGGCGCAGGTCTCGGTCGACATCAACCGCGCCCACGCCAACGCCCGCAAGGCGGAGGCGGACGGCGAGGCGGCGTATGTCCGGGTGACCGGCGAGGCCGAAGGCTCGCGCCGCCGGGCGATCGGCCTGGGCGACGCGGCGGCGGTCGAGGCCCTTGGTTTGGCCAAGGCCAAGGGCTACGAGGCCCAGGTCGCCAGCCTGGGTTCGACCCCGACGGCCGCGGTCGCCATCGCCAACGCCCTGTCCGAGGGCAAGCTGGACGTCATGCCGGAGGTGCTCGTGACGGGCGGTGGCGGCGCCATCGAAGGGCTCGCGGCCACCTTTATGCGTTCGCTCAACGGCAACGTGGAAAAGGAAGGGCGGTGAAACCGCCCTTCCACTTAATCCCCATCGGGCAGAATTCCACCAGCGAAATGGAGGGAGGAGTGTGAGTCGCGTTCTCGGCATCGGACTGGCCGCCGTGCTGGCCATCGGCGTCCTGGCGGCGGTCGTGATCTCATACACGCAGAGCCACACCCC
>Ga0137390_10004615_pt1 | contig 11490 bp, 7 predicted proteins | sample 15con2h24AmetaG_FD_104937 | JGI IMG/M metagenome (GOLD analysis project Ga0137390, IMG submission 104937) | Vadose zone soil microbial communities from Angelo Coast Range Reserve, California, USA - 15con2h2.4A metaG | ecosystem: Environmental > Terrestrial > Soil > Vadose zone > Saprolite... | reverse complement strand
GAGATCAGATGCGGCAATGGTCCGAGTGACAGTCCCGATTGGAGAGTCAGAGACCGCCGCCCTCGAATCCGCGAGAGAGTTCGCGGCCTTGACGGCGGAGGTACTCCCCGCGTTCGTTCCAAATTGATAGGCCCCTTGGTTGAAAAGGGTGCAAATACGGAACCGGTGCGCGATTGATCGTGTTTTAAGTTAATATCGCTTTTGGCGCCAGAGGCAATTGCCCGCCAATGGATTGCAGAAAGCAAGAGCATCTGCTGTCGCTGATGGCAGGCAGCAATAAACGGAGTCAAAGAAAATGAATAGCAAGTGCCGCCGTTACTTTTACCATCCAATTGTCCTGCCTCTTCTTTTCGCCGCGCTGTTTTCTCTGGTCGGCTGCACTAATTCCGAAAAAGCCAAAGCCACACATTTAAGCAAGGGCGAAGCCTATCTAAAAGACTCAAAGTTCCAGGAAGCATCTCTTGAGTTTCGCAATGCTTTGCAGATTGATGACAAACTTGCCGCCGCCCACTGGGGTTTGGCGCAAGCATTTGAAGGGCTGCAAAGACTCCCGGAAATGCTCGAGGAGATGCGGAAAACTATCCAGCACGATCCCAATAACCTGGATGCCCGCACCAAACTGGGTAACTATTACCTCGCCGCCAGCAAAGGACACCCCGAACTATTAACCGAAGCTGAGCGCCTCGCCAAAGACGTGTTGCAAAAAGATCCCAACCATATCGAAGGACATATCCTGATGAGCAGCGTCCTGTTTGCACAGGGGAAAAAGGACGAGGCCCTCGCGGAACTGAATCGTGCGATCGAGATAAACCCCAACCGAAGCGAATCATATCTCAGTGTTGCCCGTTTCTACATGGTGACTAACGATCGAGTCAAAGCAGAAGAAGCATTCAAAAAGGCAATCTCGGTAGATGCCGGCTCACCGCTGGTTCATATGGAATACGGTAAGTTTCTAATTCAAACAAATCGTCCTTCCGAAGCCGAAACCGAATTGAAAAAGGCGGTGGATGTGGCCCCAAGTGATCGTAATGCCAGATTAACTTTGGGGAGTTTTTACTTGATCAATAAACAGCTGGATAAGGCAGAAGAAACGTACAAGGCGCTTGCCGATCTGGAAAAAGATAAACCCGAAAACCAGGAAATCCTCGCTGATTTTTACTCATCTATCAACCGTACCGATGAGGCCATTCGCATATTTCAAGCCATCCTCGCGAAATCGCCGGATTACGTCCAGGGTCGTTATCGGTTGGCCGAAATCCTGCTGACGCGTGGCGATACAGGCGGAGCGAGCGCTCAGATAGAGGAGGCGCTTAAGAAAGACCAGCATGACAGACAGGCACTTGTACTGCGTGCGCGACTCCGATCCCAGGCCGGGCAGCCCGATGATCTTAAAGCAGCCATCGAGGACTTGAAGGACGTCTTAAAGCAAGAGCCCAATTCACGCGCGGGTCTCTATTTTATGGCTCAAGCAAATTACAATCTGGGAGCAATAGATCAGGCGAGAACTTTTGCGGGAGATCTGGAGAAAAACTATCCTGATTATCTTCCAGCCAAGTTAATGCAGGTGCAGATCAGTATTGCTGCAGGCGATCCCAAGAGGGCGGTGAGTCAGGCGACAGATTTGATCGACCGGGTCAGCAAGTCTGCTCCGGATCGAGATTACTCGCCCCAGTTACTGCAGGAAGTTGGGGCAAAGGCTTATTTGGCCCGCGGCACCGCCGAAGCTCAGCTGGGAAACATAGCCGCAGCTCGTAAAGACTTTGACTCGGCTCGTCAGGCCGCTCCCAATGAAACACAGTTCTATATTAGTTTGGCAGCGCTTTCGCAGTTTGAAAACAAGCTCGACGAGGCCGAAACCTTCTACCAGACCGCACTAAAAGTTAATGCGACGGATTTCAATGCCCTAAACGGACTAATTTCTTTGTATGCGAGAAAGAATGAGCTTGATAAAGCTCATGCCACCATCGATCCGCTGTTGAATTCCTACCAGAACAATGCGTCACTCCATTTCCTGAAGGCGGAGATCTATGGCATGCAGCGAAACGCCCAAGGCGCTGAAGCGGAACTCCGGAAAGCGTTGGAAATTGACCATAACTATATAGCCGCGTATTCGGCTTTGGGTGCTCTCTTCATTAACACAAAGCAACAGGAGCGGGCCATTGATGAGTACAGAAAAATTGTTGCCATTCGTCCTGATGATGCGACCGCGTATACGTTGATCGGAATGCTGGAAGACTCGCGGAATAATTATGATGCCGCCGCGGAGAGTTATCGCAAGGCGTTGGAGAAAGATCCCAACGCACTGTTTGCCGCCAACAACCTTGCCTGGTTGTACGCCGTGCAAGGAAAAGGCAATCTGGACGAGGCGGTGAGGCTGGCGCAGGGTGTGGTGCAAAAGAATCCGAACATCGCGGGTTTCACAGATACTCTCGGTTGGATCTATTACAAGAAGGGTCTCTATGGAGCTGCCGCCGAGCAATTGGAGAAGGCGGTTTCAATTGATGAGACAGCCGCGCGTAACAACAAGGTGTCTGCGAGTGCGACGTATCACTATCATCTTGGGATGGCGTTGAAAGCCAAGGGCGACAAAGCCGGTTCACGGCGCGAGTTGGAAGCTTCGCTCCGCTTGTCGGACAAGTCGCCATTCAACGATATCGAAGAAGCGCGCAAAGCATTGGCCAGTTTGTAAAGGATGCGAACCTGATCAGGGCGGATGAAGCCGCGTAGATGGATTGAGGAAGAAACGGGAGTGATTTATGAGCATTGAATTTCGCCAGCGAAGTCCCAGTGAATACTTGAAGATTATTCGGCGACGCAAGTGGCTCCTGATATTGCCAATCGTGGCCGTTACTACAGCCGTTTCGTGGGTGGTTCTCCGGCTTCCGGACGTTTACGAGTCGGTAACCCTGATCGTGGTGAAGCCTTCAACCTTGCCTAACACAGTGGTTCCCAGTATGACGGAAGACAGCCTGACTCGTCAGTTGACGAGTATTGCTCAGGTGGTCACCAGCCGCAGTTCACTGGAGCCGCTCGTCAGTCAGTATGATCTTTATAAGCCTGAGCAACTTCGCGGCGAGCCAATGGAATCGATTATCGACATGATGCGCAAGGACATTAAGGTCGAAGTCAATACCAGTCGCAATGACATCACGAATGGCTTCAACATCACTTATCACGGGCGTGATCCGAAGATTACGCAGGCGGTCACTGCTGAGCTAGCAAGCAAGTACATCAACGAACAGACTAAGAACACCGTCAATTCAAGCAACTCTGCCAAGCAATTCATCGATCAGCAGGTCAGGCAGGCGAAAGACGAGTTGGATGCGGTCGATAAGCAACGACTCGACTTCATGCAGAAGAACGTCGGCAACTTGCCAACGGAAGCGACGTCGCTTATCGGTCAACTCAACGGTTTGCGCGAGCAGCAGAAAGCATTAATTGCAGAAGTGGGGCGTTTGCAGGATCGAAGTTCTTCGTTGTCAACGCAGTTGACCTTGATAAAGAAACAGTCGCAGCAAACCATCGACGACTATGCCGAAAACACGACCGACCCCAAGACGACTTTGGCCTGGGCCGAGTTGGTTAAACGAAAGGCGGATCTTCAGTCGGAACTGCAACGCATGTTGACTGAGCTCAAGCCAAAGCATCCGGACGTGTTGGCCAAGCAAGCTCAGCTCGATTCGGTTACCAAAGAGATGGATCAGATGGTTGCCGAGTGGAAGGAACGAATCATAGAGAAGCAACAGAAAATGGCCAACCGTCCGGATCTGGGAGTAGCCTCAACCGAAGCTCAACTCAAGGAAGTAGATGGCGAAATCCAACGCGAGCAAAAGGTGTTGGATGAAAATGAAAAACAAATTGGGGGAATCCTGCAGCGCATAAACAGCGTTCCAGGCGCAGAAGTCGCTCTAGGGGCTCTGGAGCGTGACTACCAAACAAAGAAAAGCGCCTACGATCAACTGTTGTTGCAACAGCAAAAAATTACGCTGGGTGCCGACGCGGCTTCGCAACAACAGGGGGAAGGAATCGAAGTAGTCGATCCGGCCAACCTTCCATCCAAACCGGTAGCACCGAAGCGGTTATTGCTTTCGGGTGTGGGTCTCGCATTCGGCCTGGGCCTTGGGTTATTGCTGACAGGGATCTTCGAGATTCCTCGTCTGATGACAATTCAAAGCCCCGAGGATGCGCGTCACTATACGGGACTGCCGGTGCTCATCTCGGTTCCGGAGTTAATGACTCCCGAGGAAGCTCGGTTCATTCCGCGGCGGAGAAGACTAGTGCTTGCGGCTGCTGTGGTGGTGACGATTATGGCTATTCCCGTGCTGGCGTTGGCGCTGAAAGCGACCCACGTCTTCGAGTTCTTGTCTGCGGGCCGCTCTTTGTAGAAGTTAGTAAGAATTTTTAAGACTGGGTTTTTGCGCCGGACCTGGAGGTTCAAGAAAAGTGTACGCAGAATTTTACGGTCTAAAAGAATTGCCTTTCGTGTTGACACCTGATCCGCGTTTCATCTACTTCACCCCGTCGCACACGGAGGTGATGGCAAATCTGCATTACGGCATTGAAAGCGGCAAAGGTCTGGTGGTAGTGACGGGCGAAGTAGGGACCGGAAAAACAACGATACTGCGATGGATGATGCAGCGTCTGGACCGCACGGTGCTGGTGGCTTATATCTTCAATCCCCGTTTGTCGGTTCCGGAATTCTATCAACACTTGGCATCCCTGCTTGACATTCAAAAATGGGAAACGAAATCAGAGCTCTTGATGGAGTTGGGCCGAAGTCTTGAATCCCGTCATGCGAGAGGACTGAGGACAGTTTTGATTGTCGATGAGGCCCAGGGTCTATCTCCGCACGTACTGGAAGAAATTCGTTTGCTTTCAAATTTTGAATCGGACACCGCGAAGCAGTTGCAGATAATTCTCACGGGACAGCCGGAATTGCGCGAGGTCCTTAATGATCCAGATCTGCGCCAGCTAAAGCAAAGGATTGCACTGCGGTGTGTAATTAAACCCTTGCCGAACGTCGAGGAGACGGAGCGATATATCACATCGCGGTTGCTCGTCGCCGGTGCGGAGATCACCAGCATCTTTTCACCGGCAGCTATCGATTACATCTTTCGCTGCTCGGAAGGAATTCCACGCATGGTGAATAATCTTTGCGACAATGCCCTCCTGACCGGCTTCGCGGCCGGCGAGAGAACGATTGGATGTTCGATTATCGAGGAGGTCGCAGATACCTTCGACATGTTGCCTCGATCGGCTCGAGGCGCGCAGCCGGTTGAAGTACGCGAGGCGACGGGCCGAGTTTTCTCTTCGGCGGACGACGCGTGGACCAAAGGAACTTCGACCACTGAGGAACCGGAGACTGTCACGCCGATTTCGGTAGAGCACAGTCGCTGATGAAACAAGAGGCGAGCGGCCTGACGATTTATGCGAGGCCGCAAAGAGGTAAATGAATGGGAAGAGTTTTTGACGCAATCAAACGAGCGAGCGCTACCGAACCAGGCGGCGCGAGAAAACGACAGCAACGAGAATCAAGTCGCCATGTTGAAAGCCCGGGCTTGCCTGGGTTGTCTTCCTCCGGGCAAATTGATGAGCATGCTTTTGACGACTCATCGTTTCTTTCAGTCTCTCACGAGACGGCGCAAATTTCAGCGTCCTCTGCGCACACTGCGAATGTAACCGGCGGGTTGGCACTCCCCGGCGGGGTCGCTTCGCGTGATGCTGGGGCAACTTTGGGCGCTGCCGGTCCGGCGCGCGTTGGAGGATATGCCAGTTATGACATATCCCCCACGCGCGTCGAACCTCATCTTGTAGCTATTAGTCAGCCACGCTCTCCTTATTGTGAACAGTTTCGTTCACTGCGCACTAAATTGCTGCAGGCCGGTGAACGACAGCAAATGCGCGCTTTCGTTATCACCAGCGCCGGAATCGGAGAGGGGAAAACATTAACTGCTTTAAATCTGGCCTGGCTCCTGGCCCAAACCGAGGGTATGCGAGCTTTAATTATTGACAGCGATTTGCGCCAGCCCTGTGCCACCGATTATCTCGGGATCGATGCGTCGATCGGACTTTCTGATGTTCTCGTTGGCGCTGTAAGGCTCGAAGACGCGATCGTGCGTTTGGATCCTGCGGGGTTATATTTGTTGCCGGGTGGTAAAGCTCGCGACGACGTTGCCGAGCTGCTTTCGGGTCCAACTTACGCGCGTTTGCTGACCGACGCGAGGCGAATGTTTGATTACGTCATCATTGATGCTCCGCCGTTGGGGATTTTTACAGATGCCAACGTTTTAATGAACCGTGCGGATGGCGCCTTAATTGTCATTCGTTCCGGCAAGACGCGTTACACCGTAATCGACAGGTTATTGGAACAGATCCCACGGGAGAAATTGCTAGGCGTTATCCTGAATCGCGTTGACGAGCAGCTTGACGATACGTCCTACTATTATCAACGCCGTTATTACAATCAAGGCCGCGGTCTGATAGACGCAAATGTGAAACAACTGCCTGGCGAACAGCAGGAGGAGGTTGCAGTAGTCAATTGAGGCGATCGCGTTTAAATGGGCGAACAGTTTTGCTGCTTCTTGCCGAGGCGGCCTTAATGTTCGGTGTGATCATCGGAGCCGTCTACTTGCGCGTTGGAATATCGGGAGCTCCTTATGAACTAATCGAGAAGCATGGTTATTTCAAGGCCGTATTTGCCACCATGTTTTGCCTAGCCGCTTTCTATCTTTTTGACTTATACGATTTTGTCGTAATGCACGATCGCCACGAACTAGTTTTGCGGCTCGTGCAGGCGCTCGGCTTGGCTTGGATGGCGCTTGCCCTTTCCTTCTATGCATACCCACAACTAATGCTCGGTCGGAGCATCTCGCTGATCGCGCTTCCGATGGCGCTAGCCTTAATGGTGGGCTGGCGGATCTCGATTCACTGGATTCTGGGGCATCCCGAGATTGGCGAACGGATTCTAATCGTCGGGTCGGGCGATCTTGCGGTCGAAGTTGCTCGCCAGGTCATCAACCGGCCGGACGCAGGTTACAGGATCGTCGGGTTTATAGGAACGGAGTCTGAACTGCTCGGAAAGAGTTTGATAAACCCCCGTGTTATCGGATTGACCGAAGATCTGGATGACATCGTAAAACGTGAAGGCATAGACCGTATCGTCGTTGCCATGGGTGAAAGGCGAGGTCAACTTCCGACCGATAGATTACTGAAGCTTAGTCTGACTGGCGAGGTTTCGATCGAGGAAGGGGCTACGTTTTACGAGCGAGTAACAGGCCGAGTGTCGCTGAACATGATGCGACCGTCCTGGCTTATTTTTACCGGGCGAGGACGGCAAGCCCGGTTCGCCGCAATAACCCGCAATGGTGTACACCGCTTAGTGGCTTTGATCGGCGCAATTCTTTCCCTGCCAATCGTAGTGTTGACAGCCATCCTAATTAAGATTGACTCGCGCGGACCAGTCTTTTACAAGCAGGAACGCATAGGCAAAAACGGCCGCGCGTTTGTTCTGATGAAATTTCGTTCAATGAAAGTTGATGCTGAGAAGACTGGACCGGTGTGGGCAAGTAAGAATGACGAGCGAACAACGCGAGTAGGCCGAATTATTCGCAAGGTTCGCATTGATGAGTTACCGCAGTTTTGGAACATCCTGCGCGGTGAGATGAGTTTCGTTGGTCCGCGTCCCGAGCGCCCTCACTTTGTGGACCAACTTGCACTGGAGATTCCTTATTACCAGCAACGGCATTTGATCGCGCCAGGTTTAACCGGATGGGCACAAATCAAGTATCCGTATGGGGCATCGATTGAGGATGCACGACAAAAGCTGCAATACGATCTTTTCTACATCAAGAATTATAGCCTGTTGCTTGATGCAATCATTTTGTTTGAAACGGTCAAAATAATTCTTTTTGGACGAGGCGCTCAATAAAACGATGCCATGGGTTTGGAGGTTTTGAATGAAAACAACAAAACAATTGGTCTTAGCGTTTGTGACTTTGTCGCTGAGCCTGTCGACGAGCGTTCTTGCTCAAACACAAACAGATACTAGTAAAATTCGTCAACGCACAACTACTGCGCCAACCGACGCTAAGGACAAGTCGAAGAAAGCCGGCACGCAGGCCGCATCGAATTCACAACCGGCTGACCGGCTCGAACCTGACGATTCAGGATACCGACCCACAGACATCCCGCAGGAAACAGAAGCGAACAGGCATGAGCAGCTTTCAGAGGAAGCAGCCATTGTTCCTTACTACAACAATTTTTTCACAACCTACCGGCTCGGGCCGGAGGACGTCATTTCGGTCGTCGTCTTCAATCAGGATCGATACTCGCGTTCAGGGATTGTTGTGCCGCCCAGCGGTCGCATCTCGCTGTCACTAATCCCGGGCGGCATTTTTGTTAACGGAAAAACGGTTGATGAAGTAGCTGAGCTTGTTAAGAAAAAATACGACGAGTTCATTATCGATCCCCAGGTCACAGTGTCGCTTGATAAGGCTTCGTCTTATCGGTACAGCGTCATTGGAGATGTGGGCCAACCAGGCATCCGTTTGATGAATCGCCGCATGACGGTGACCGAAGCGCTGGCCGAAGCAGGTGGTGTGTTGCAAACTGGCGATAAGAGCAGGGTTGTGGTGCTGCGCCGTCAGGCTAATGGAATGCTCTCGCCGATTGCTGTGAATGTCTCAGCCATCTACAAAGGAAGAGCTGCGGATAATACTTACCTGGTGCCGGGCGATCAGATTATCGTACCTGGTAATAAGCTGAAGACCCTGCAAAAGATTATGGGCTTCACTTCCATCCTCAGCTTCGCGCGTATCTTTACCGGTGGGCTTCCTTTCTAAGTAGCTCGCTCAATTCGCCAACGAAGATTTTATATCGCCGATAAGACGGTCGTGGAGATTCACCTTTCAGCTCCTGCAAGGTTGCGCGCATCCCTCCGTAGTGTGCTTGCCGCGACCTGTTGCACGACTCTGCTCACGCTCTTTTGCATGGCGGTTCCCGCCCAGTCTGGCGCCTGGACTCGGCAACGGGTAACGTCGCTGGCCTGGCTGCACGCCGTTTTTTTCCTGGATCAAAACCATGGATGGGCGGTAGGCAGCCGGGGCACGTTACTGGAAACGATCGACGGTGGCAAAAATTGGCAGGCGAAAGTACAACCTACGCCGGATGTTTTGCGCGACATCTATTTCATCGATGATCAGAATGGATGGCTTCTTTGCGAGGCGAATGTTTACGAGTTGAAAAGCAAAGAGGATCCGCGCACATATCTGATGCAAACAAGGGACGGCGGCGAAACCTGGAAACGTGTAGATATACGCGGCCTTGACGTTGATGCCAGGCTGGTGCGCGCCGTTTTCAGTCGCGGAGGTCGCGGGTGGGCCTTCGGCGAAGCGGGTACTATTCTTACTACTCACGACTCGGGCGCAAGCTGGAGTCGTTTGGCATCGCCGACTCGGCATCTGCTCTTGGGCGGCACTTTTATTGACGAAGATCGTGGATGGTTGGTTGGCGCCGGTGCCACAATTATTCAGACCTCGGATGGCGGTGAAACGTGGCACGTCTCCCGATTAACTCAGCCGGGTCATGACGTTGTCCGGTTCGCCGCTACTTCCTTTGTAGATAATCGACTCGGCTGGTCAGTTTGCAGCAAAGGAATTATCTATCGAACAACAAACGGCGGACGTACCTGGCAACAACAGAACTCCGGAGTTACGGCGGATCTGTTTGACGTGAAATTTCTGGACGCTGCAGAGGGTTGGGCGGTAGGCGCTGAAGGCACAATCATTTACACCAGCGACGGGGGCCTGCATTGGACTACAGAACAAAGTGGCACTGAGCATCCGCTGGAAAGAATTTTTTTCTCCGACCGAATGCACGGTTGGACCGTCGGCTTCGGAGGTATTGTGCTCGGCTACATGCGAGTTCAAGGTCCTACGTTGAGCAGGTAGCAAACAAGATTCTCCACCGCTGAAAGACCAAGTTTTGAAAAACATTGCAACTCCTTCCATGTGCTTGTGTCTTGCGCTGGCTCTTACACTCAGCGCAGACAAGATCACTGCTCAAAACACGTCTCACAAAAAAACTCGAATCAAGGCAACCTCGTCGGCCCTTAGCAAGACGCGTGCTCGTCGGGTGGCTGCAAACAAGTCAAATGGATCCTCGCCTGACTCAAGAAGATCTACCAATATTTCAGAGACGCCAGGCCAAAGCGACGTAAAGCCCATCGTCGAAGCGACGGGAACTGAGCCGGAACCGGTGGGCGCAGCAGAGACGAAATCAGCCGAGTCTGCGAACAAATTGATTCAAACGCCGGCGGACTCACCCGTCGAGGCTGATAGGACGACCTCAGATTCATTTCAATCTTTGCGCGATCAAATCCATGCGACGCCAAGTGGGCCTGAGCGAATTCGTTTGCAGTTGAAGCTGGCAGAACAGTTTGAGGCGGCTGGGAAAAAACCGGAGGCTATTAAGGAGCTGCGAGCTATTGCCGATACGGACGTGTTTGATCCGCAGGACTTCTATAACGCAGGAAATGCTTTTGCTCGCATAGGCGCTTCTGATGACGCGATCCGGGTCTACCGCAAAGCAATCGATCAGCGAAAGGGAAAATATTCGCGCGCGTTGAACAACCTCGGCGTTGTTTTACTTCGCATGGGACGATGGGATGAAGCATATAACTCGTTCATGTCGGCGCTAACCTTGGAAAGTTTTCGCTATGCAGAAGCCAGTTACAACCTTGGTCGTCTTTATTCCGCGCGGGGCGAAAGAGATCTGGCAATTCGAGAATGGCGCCGTGCTCTGGCCGTCGATCCGCAACACACAGCCGCCGTGAAGGCCCTCACCGGAACCGACGCAACTATCGTTGTTAGGACTAATCCGGCCACGGAGTCGAAAAGTGGTAACGCCAAGAGCACCCACGTCAGTGCACCTTCATTGGAAAGTTCTGTAGCCACAACGGTGCGCGCGCGCAGCATCGACAGGAGCCCGGCTGGCCGACCGGAAACATCTAAAGTCCTATATGTAGATCCTATCAGTTATGAGGTTCTCCAACGGGCGCGTAGCTTGAGGGAGCATGGCAAGCTGGCGCAGTCAGTTGGAGACTACAAGAATGTGATCGCGCGGTCTCGCGGTTACTTGCCTCCGGCAAATCTAGAGTTGAGCGCCGTACTCTTTAACCTCAAGAGAAACGATGAGGCACTGGCGTATTTGTTGATGGTAACGAGCCGAGATGGAGCTCGCTATCCAATTAGCTACTACTACCTCGGTCGCTTGTACGCTTTGAAGGGTGATCTCGCCCTGGCGGAAGAAGCTTTTTCCAGAGCAGCCGTTGCTTACAAGTCAGAGAACAGTTCGATTCTTTTGGATGTCAGCCGCGTGCGCGAGCAACGAAAAGATTTTGCAGGCGCGTTGGCTGCGCTCGAAGAATACGTGGCAGCTATGGAGAAGCAGGGGCAAAAGCCATCTTGGGCTGAGGAGAGTTTGTCCGTTCTT
>Ga0137390_10004612_pt1 | contig 11494 bp, 9 predicted proteins | sample 15con2h24AmetaG_FD_104937 | JGI IMG/M metagenome (GOLD analysis project Ga0137390, IMG submission 104937) | Vadose zone soil microbial communities from Angelo Coast Range Reserve, California, USA - 15con2h2.4A metaG | ecosystem: Environmental > Terrestrial > Soil > Vadose zone > Saprolite... | reverse complement strand
CGGACTGCCGCCGGGCATCGAACGCACGAAGGCGTCCCATTCTATGCTCTCGCCGCTCAGGGGTTGGACCTCGAGCGCCATCTACCGGGCCTCGAGGAGGATGTCCACGATGCGCGGGGCCGCCTTCCCGTCCCACAGCTCCGGAAGCTCTCCGGAAGGCCACTGCCCGTCGACGACGCGGCGCCAGTGCGCATAGATCGCGTCGGGCTCGACTCCGACGACGCGGTTGGTTCCGCGGCTCACCGTGATCGGGCGCTCCGTGTTCAGCCGCAGGGTGAGGCATGGAACTCCGAGCGCTGTCGTCTCTTCCTGTATGCCGCCCGAATCGGTCAAGACACAGCGGGCGTTGGCCATGAGCTGCACGAAATCCAGGTAGGGCAAGGGATCTACGAGACGGAGATTGGCCATGGCCGGCATATGGCCATTGAGGCGCTCGAGGTGGCGCCGGGTGCGCGGGTGCACCGGGAACACCACGGGAGCCTCCGCCTGGATCCTTGCCACGGCCGCCAGGAGGGGGCGCAGCGCGTCCTCGCTGTCGACATTGCTCGGTCGGTGCAGCGTCAACAGACTGTAGTCACGGGCCTTGACCGCCAGCGTCTGGAGGGCCGAGGATGCGCGGGCCCGCTCCCGATACCGGAACAGGGTATCGATCATCACGTTGCCGACGAAGTGGATCCGGTCGCTGGGGATCCCTTCCCGCGCGAGGTTCTCGTTGGCCGCGGGCTCCGTGGTGAACAGGAGATCGGACATCGAGTCGGTCAGAACCCTGTTGATCTCCTCCGGCATGGTGCGATCGAAGCTGCGGAGCCCTGCCTCCACGTGCGCCAGCCTGATGCCCAGCTTGTTCGCGGTGAGGGCTCCAGCCAAGGTGGAGTTGACGTCGCCTACCACGAGGACGAGATCGGGCCGATCGGAGGCGAGCACGGGCTCGAGGCGCAGCATGATCTCAGCGATCTGGGCGACGGCGCTCGGAGCCTGCACGTGGAGGTTGACCGTCGGGCTGGGAAGCTCGAGGTTGGCGAAGAAGGAGTCCGACATGGGGCCGTCATAGTGCTGGCCCGTGTGGATCAGGGTCGTGCTCATCGACGGCCGTGTGTCGAGCTCGCGGATGATCGGTGCGATCTTCACGAAATTGGGCCGGGCGCCGACAACGGCTGCGATCTTCAATGCGTTTCTCCGCGCGTGAGGAGGCCGGCCTTTTCCAGAATGGTGCGCGCGGGGGCGAACCGAAAGTCTTTCAACAGATGGAGCAGCTTTCCCTCGGTGCTGCCGGTGTTGACCGAATGACGAAACTTGGTGAGCCAGCCCACACGCACTTTTGGCTGGTGGACATCGAGCTCCCATGGGTGCAGGTAGACAATCGCGGGCTGATGCTCCCGCCGATTGAGGTGGTCGATGGCGCGCCGGGTCACGGCATACGGAAGCAGCCGGAGGTATCCGCCGCCTGCGACAGGCAGGCGGCGCCCGAGGACCGAGATGGTGGAGAGGGGGAACTCGGCGATGCTGTGTCCGTTCATGACCGGCACCCGGTGCGGGAAGCGGGGAGCGTCGGGAATCCCGTAGCGATCGTGGACGATCGGGAAGATGCTCGAATCGTACAAGAAGCCGGCCTCCCAGAGGACCTCGAGGCTCCAGAGAGTCTCCCGCACCACCGAGAACGTGGGCGCGCGAAATCCCACCACGGCGGCGCCGGCGGCATCCTCGATGGCCGTCTTGGCCCGCTGGACATCCTTGGCGAACTCCAGGCGGGTCTGACGCTGGATCATCTGGTGCCCGTAACCGTGGCAGGCGATCTCGTGACCTCTGGCTGCGATATCCTGCACGAGGGCCGGATATCTCTCCGCGACCCAACCGAGGACGAAAAACGTCGCTCGCGCATCGGCATAGTCGAGGATGTCGAGCAGCCGCTCGGTCGTGTCCACGACGCGACTCGCCAGGTCCGGCCATTCCTCCGGTCGGAGCACACGGGCGAATGCCTCGGCATGGAAGTAGTCTTCGATGTCAAACGTCAGGGCGTTCACCGTTCTCATCTCGCACCAACGAGCGCTTGCACCGACTCGGCCTCGGTCAGCGCCCGGACCACCCGGGCGAGCCCCATGGCCAGCGAAACTCGGGGTGTGCAGCCGAGGAGATCGGCGGCCAGAGTGATCGCGGCCTGGACCTGAGAGGGCGGCGCAGTGGGGCTGGGCCTCGGGTCTGCCAGGGGAGGGACCTTGAGCAGGTGATAGAGAAGGTGCAGGATCTCGAGGACGGAAGACATTCGGCCGGAGGCGATATTGATGGTCTGGCCGGCCGCGTTCGGCGATTCGGCGGCGGCCCACGTCGCCTCCACGGCGTCGTCCACGTAGGTGAGATCTTCCGCCGTGGCGTCGTCGTGGGGCAGGGCGGACCTGCGTTCCAGGAGTGTCTCGATCAGCTCGGGGATCAGCGCGCCATCCGTCGCATTTCCCTGGCGCGGGCCGTACACCGTGAAGTACCGGAGCGCGACCACATCCAGCTGGTGCATCGTGCCGTAGGTGCGGCAGTACGTCTCGGCCGCCAGCTTGGAGGCGGCGAAGAGCGACTCCGGCCGGAGCGCGCAGGCCTCAGACACCGGAAGTGATTCCGGCGTGCCGTAGACGGCGGAGGAAGATGCGAAGACCAGCCGCGTCACGCCCTCTGCGACCGCCCCCTCGAGCACGTTCAGCGTGCCCTGGACGTTGACCGCCTGTAGCTCGCTGGGGCTCACTCGACGCAGCGCCGCGCTCGGGAGGGCGGCCAGATGAAACACGGCGTCGACGTTACGGACCGCCTTCCGGACGACCCCCCGGTCCCGAATGTCGCCGATCATGACCTCGAGCCGGACTTCGTGCCCGGCCTCTCGCGGCGCGTCGGCCCGCGCGCGAAGACGGTGCGCGGCGTATTGGAGATTGCGAAGCGAGCCGGTGGAGAGGTTGTCGAGGACCCGGACGGCCACTCCGCCGTCGAGCAGCCGCTCGACAAGGTGGGAGCCGATGAAGCCCGCGCCGCCCGTCACCAGAACCGTGTTCATCTCAATGACTCAGAGGCTGACGATGGAAGGCCGCAAGCCGCGGAACTCTTTCATCGCGTTGCGCGTATCGACCACGAGCGAGGCCTTCTCGGCGATCGCCCTGTAGTCGAAGGCTGAGTGGCTGGTGAGGATGAGGACGCAGTCGGCTGCCGCGAGCGCTTCCGCCGAGGGCTCGACCGCCGACAGCTTGAGGCCGTCAAGCGCCAGCTGCGGCGTGAATGGATCCGCATAGCTGACCTGGGCGCCGCGGCGCGCAAGCATCTCGACGATCTCGAGCGCGGGTGACTCGCGGATATCGTTGACGTCGGCCTTGTAGGTGACACCCAGGACGAGGATGGACGAGCCCCGGACGGCGCGCCCACGGTCGTTCAGCGCGTCCGTGACGAGGCTGACCACGTGCTCGGGCATGGCCCGGTTGATCTGGTCAGCCAGGGCGATGAACTGGGCCTCATAGCCCGTGAGCCGAACCTTCCAGGAGAGGTAGAGCGGGTCGACCGGAATGCAGTGGCCGCCGATGCCGGGGCCGGGATAGAACGGCATGAAGCCGAATGGTTTGGTCGCCGCCGCCTCGATGACCTCCCAGGGATCGACGCCGATCTTGCGACAGGCGAAAGCAAGCTCGTTCGCCAAGGCGATGTTGACGCTGCGGAAGGTATTCTCGAGAAGCTTGGCCGTCTCTGCGACCCGCGGGCTGGAGGCCTCGAAGACGCTCACGGTCACGTGGCGGTAGAGGCTCGATGCGAGCTCGGTGCAGCTCCGGGTAACGCCGCCGACCACCTTGGGAATATTGGCGGTGGTGAACGTGCGGTTCCCCGGATCGACGCGCTCGGGTGAGAAGGCCAGGAAGACATCGGTGCCGACGACCAGTCCCGCCGACTCCAGACGCGGCAGGACGACTTCCTCGGTCGTGCCCGGAAAGGTCGTGCTCTCGAGCACGACGAGCTGGCCCTGACGCAGATGGGGCAGCAGGCTCTCGAGTGCCGCCACGATGAACGAGATGTCCGGCTCTTTGCTCTTCCGGAGCGGGGTGGGCACGCAGATGATGAGCGCGTCCGCTTCCCCGACTTCATCGAACTCGGTGGTGCCGGTGAGCCGTCCATCCGCGACGAGGGGGGCGAGCGTCTCGGTGGCGACCTCAACCAGGTAGAACTAGCCGCGGTTCAGCCGCGTCACGCGCTCCAGGTCGACGTCGATCCCACGTACAACAAAGCCGGCCCGGGCGAGCTCCACGGCGAGGGAGAGCCCCACATAACCCAGTCCAATGACGTGGACACGGGCCGTACGATCTTCGATTCTACTCTTCAGGCTATCCTTCCACCCGCTCACTCACGAGCTCCTTTCATTTGCCGTGTAGTACGTCACGTACTGCTTGTAGTAGTAGTGCGTGCGCTTCAACGGCGCGCGGTTCAGAACGACGCCGACGATGGGGGTTCCGGTCCGTTCCAAGACTTCCTTGGTCCTGAGAAGGTCGCGCGGGCGAGTCGAGCCGGAGTCGACGACGAGGATGATGCCGTCGGCGGCCGAGGCCATGTAGAGGTTGTCGGGCACCAGCAAGATCGGGGACGAGTCGATGAGAATGTACTCGGCCTCTGCCTCCATACCGACGAGAACCTCGGTCAGCCGCTTCGTGCCGAGCCCGACGCGGGCGGCGATGCTCAGCGCGGTCCCACGAGGGGCGAGGCGCACCTGCTCGCTGACCATGGCGGTAGCTTCAGGGAGGGCGCTCGTGCCGGCGAGCAGATCGGTAAAGCCCTTCTCGTTCTTGGCCTTGGCGGTGCGATGGAGCGTGGGCCGATGAAAGTCGGCATCGGCAATGATCACACGCTGGCCGATTTCGCCGAACGCGAGAGCAAGATTGTAGGTCACCGTCGATTTGCCTTCCTTGGGCAGCGCGCTCGCCACCAGGATGCGGCGGAGCGGCATCTCTTCCGCGAGCATCTGGAGCTCTACGCGGAGCCGGCGGAAGGCATCCACGAACAAGACATAGTCCTGTTGGGACGGATCCTGAGGCTGGCGTTCTCCGCTGGTAAAGACAGGACGCCGGGACTCGACTTGCGGAACAATGGCGAGGATCGGCAGTCCTGTGGACTGTCGGATGGCGTGTTCCGTCTGCAGAGGGCGGTTTACATATTCGACGACCCCAGGCCCCACGAGGCCGAGCACAACCGACATGGCAAAGGCGATACCGAGAAACTGCAGCCGCCGCTGGTTGGTCGCGGGCACGGGGGTGCTGGCGGGATCAATGACCTTGACCACCCTCATCTCGCCTTGTTCGCGAACGCGGGTGGCGGCCAGCCTGTCCTGGATCAAGGTGGCGAGGCGGCGGTTCGTCTCGACATCCGAAGCGAGACGCCGGTATTCCAGCTCGTCCTTCGACAGCCCGGAGAGATTCTTTCGCAAACCGGCAATCTGGTCACGAGTGGCGGCTTCCTGACCGGTGAGGGACGCGACCGAGGTATCCAGCGCCGCGACCATCTCTGCGAAGGCATTACGGTCCTCTACGGGCACGGAGCTGCCCGCGAGGTCGGTGGACGTCGAATCCTTCACCGCATCGCCAAGCTCACGCTGGACCTCGGCGATCTGCTGGCGAAGCAGCCGCACCCGGGGATGGTCGTCCGTGAAGCGCAATCTCGAGTCGGCCAGCTGGGCCTCGAAGGCGGCCAACCTCCCCCGCAGTCTCTCGGTCTGGACAGGCGGGAGTGCGGGCGCGGCCTTGACCGCCGGCGCTGGCATCGCGTCCAGCTTGGCGCGCAGCGCGGTCAGCCGCGTCCGGCTGATGTTCTTGTTAGCCTGGACTTCGGCGAGCGTTGTCTCGAGCTGGCCCAGACGCGTGGCGATGTCGGCGACGCGTTCCGGGACGCGGATGCCGCCCTTGACCAGCGTGAACTCCTGAAAGCTCCGCTCGCTCGTCTGCAGTGCCTCGCCCACTTGGTTGTTCTGCTGGGCCAGGTACTCTCGGGTGCTCTTCGCGTCGTCGACGTTGAAGGAGCGGGTTCGGGCCAGCATGACCTCGACGTACGTGTTGGCAATGTCCAGCGCAACCCGCGGATTTGAGGCCTCGGCGCTCACCTGAACGATGCCCGTTGTTCCCTGGGGATTGAACTTGACTCTGGCGTTCTGGAGCTCTTCGACGGCGCGGACGGCGGGACTCTCGACGATGGGCTGCTCTCCCCGGAGCCGCCGGAACCAATTCTGGATCGCTACCTGGTAGTTTTGGCTGTAAGGATTCGCGATGAGGTCCTCTACGGACGCCCGCGGGAGCGCCTCGATGACAGACTGGGCGAGGATCTTGCTCTGCAGGATGGCCAATTGAACCGCCAGCGGACGAAACGGTGTGAGTTCCTGGAAGAGTGAGGTTCCCGCTCTGCTCTCGAGGAAGATCGTCGCCACCGTCCGGTACCGCGGCGGCTCTTTCGACAACAGATAGGCCGCAGGCAGGAGCATCGCCAGCGCCGTCACGGTGGTCAGGATGACCCATTTTTTTCGCCGCGCCAAGAGCGACTGTGCGATCTGCTTGAGCACGCTCACAATATCCATCGGCTATCGTCTCCTTAGGGGGTGACCGAGTTCAAGGGCGGTCAACGCCCCCGAGCGAATAGGACGACCTGAACGGTGTTCAGCAGGATCAGGAGGTCGAGGAAGAGCGAGAGATTCTTGATGTAGTAGAGGTCGTACTGGAGCTTCTCGAGCGCGTCATCCACGTTAGCGCCGTAGCCGTATTTGACCTGGGCCCACCCGGTGATGCCGGGCTTCATGGAGAGCCGCTTCATGTAGTACGGAATCTCTTTCTGAAGAGCATGGACGAACTCCGGGCGCTCGGGGCGAGGGCCGATGAAGCTCATGTGGCCGAGCAACACGTTGAAGAGCTGCGGCAACTCGTCGAGCCGCGTCCGTCGGAGGAGGGCGCCGACCCGCGTCACTCGCGGGTCCCGCTGCTGTGCCCATACGGGTCCGGTGCCCTCTTCCGCATCCCGGCGCATGGAGCGGAACTTGTTGAGAATGAAAACGCAGCCGTTCTGGCCGGAGCGGGGCTGGCGATAGAGGACGGGCCCCGCCGACTCGACCTTGATCGCGATGGCCGCGAGGACCATCAAGGGCGCGGCCAGGATCAGCCCGACGGACGCGAGCGTGACGTCGAAGAGGCGCTTGATGATCTCGGTGCGGGCCGTCTTGACGAAGCCGTCCGAAAAGATGAGCCAGCTGGGCCGCAGCTCCGTGACCAGGATCTTCCCAGTGGCCTTTTCATAGAAGGTCGGCCAGTCCTCCACGGCAATGCCGCGAAGACGGCACTCGAGCAGCGGATTGACCGGGAATCGCCCGCGGCGATCTTGCTGAACCACCACCACCACATCGGGACGAGTTTCCTCGACGATGGCGGAGAGGTCTGCGATCTTGCCCAGCAGCTCATGGCCGGGGGGGATCGAGTCCGCGGCAGCCGGGTCGTCGTCGAGGTAACCAATGATCTTGAAGGGGCGCGCACTGCCTGAGCCGAGGTCGGCGATCGACTTCCCGATAGGGCCGGATCCTACCACCAGGACTCGAATCGTCATGCGCGCCAGGGACCAGGATCCGAGCCAGGCTGCCCGCCAGACCAGGAGACCAAGGGTCATGATGATGCCAAGCTCGAGGAAGGCCAAGCGGCCGAGCCGGAGGCTCGGGAGGGCGTAGCCGCCCGCCGCGACCAGCGGCGCCGCAGCGGCCTGGCAGATCAGCAGCCGGGCCACCATTTCGCGCCGACCGAGAGGTAACCGCGTGTTGTAGAGATCGGCCACGTAGAGCAGGAAAATCTCGACGACGGCGATGAAGACCAACTTCGGGCCCTGTGGCCCGGCCCCGATCCAAATGCCGGATGCAGAGGTCAGGAGGAGGGAACCCACAATCACGGCCAAATCTCCCGCGAGGAGGATCGGCATGAGGCCTGGAATGTAGTGGCGGAAGATCCTGAGCATGGCCGGCCGGGTTAGAGCAAGCGGAGTGCCATCGATGTCCCACCCGCAAGGGGAACCAAGTGGTTGATTTACATGATTTGCCTCGAAAGTGTGACGGAGTACTTTACTACCATGAAGAGGAAAGTTCCTACCACAATGGATGAATTTGCATAGCCGGGGCGTTTGCCCGAGAGGTTCGAGAATAATTCCGACACAGAATTAGTTCTTTAGGAACCTGACAGCCCTGCGCAAAGTCTGCATAGAGAACGCAAGAACTTTCGAAGGAATGGGAGCTAGAAGGTGGCTTGAAGGCTGATCGTTGCGGTATTGACGGAAATGTTGCCCGAGCCCGTGAGCGCGCCGGTAGTCGGATTGCTGAGCAGCGAATAGCTGTAATTCCCGTTCAGGCTCAGCCATCGGAGTAACGCCCAACTCAGGTTTGCGCTACCCCTGAAGGTACTCTGACTCGGGCTCGATGCATTGTTCCCGTTTCCGGTAGGGCTGTTGTGAGTGTAGGTCGCCTGGAGCGACCCGTTCACCAAGGGCGTGAAGGTATAGAGAACGCTCCCCGTATAGCCCGACGTCTGCACGACGCCGAAATTCTGGCCTTCGAGTGCCGTCTGGCGAAAATCAGAGAAGATCCCGACTGAAACGACCGTGCGGGTGAAGCGGTAGCTCAGGTTGGAATTGCTGCTGACGCCGGACGTGGTGGGTGCATTGTCCGAGCTCACTTGGCTATAGCCGATGCTGCTCGATAGCGACAGCCCCGACGGGAACCCATACGTCGAAAACAGGGACACGTTCCAGATGGTCTGGTCCGATTGCGGAGCCGACTGTAGCTGGTAGGAGCCCGAGATCCCGACGGAGGAGTAGAGGCTGGTCTGGCGGGACAGGGACGCGGTGAAGAGATTGCCCGTGGTCTGGCCCGAGTTGCTGCCTGAACCGGCGCCGGAGGTGTCGCTCCAGGAGAACGCATACCCGACACTCACGGTATTGTAACGGGCAACCTGGGTGCTGGCGTTGACTCCGAGGATATTTGAGGTCGTCGTGGTGTTGCCGTTGCCTCCTGAATTGGTTCCGAAGATGTTGGAGGTTGTGGTGTTGCCGCTGGTTCCATCCGCTGTGTAGTACGAGTTCCTGTAATAGGCCTGGGTCGCGATCAGATCGACGAGATAGTTGACCGCTGCGCTGAACGAGTTCTGGGTGAAGGTCTGGCGCTGGGTATTGAGGCCGAACTGGTCGGCCTGGTTGGGGTTGTTGTTGCGGGTGTAGCTGTCGGTCAGGGTCAGGTTGAGCCTCGGGGTGAGGACTTGGGTCACACCCGCAGTGATAGTCGGGAAAAGATTGTAGTTGCTCGAAGAGGGCGCGGTGTCGTACGTGAACCCCGCGTTGCCGGTCAGGAAGCCCTTGGTGGTCGGGCCGTTGACCAGCAGATTCGCACCCGGGCCGATCGTCGTCCGGTAGTTGGTTAGTTTGTCAGAAGCCGTCTGGTTGAAGTTGTCCGTCCAGGATTCGCTGACAGACAGGGTCGGGTTGATCTGGATGAACTTCGTGCCGCCGCCTAGTGCCAGAAGGCCGGGCGGAAGCCCTCCTGGCGGATGGGCCTGGGAAGGGGGCGGAGGGACCGGGGAGGTCCATGGGGGTATCGGAGAGGTCTCTGCGGGCACCCCAGGCCCGATCGGCGCTGGCGCTCCAAAGGGCTGGGTCAGGGGCCTGGGCCCCTGGAACGCCGGCGGATATAGGGTGGGGAACTGAGGTATGACGGGGGTTTGCTGCGGCTCAGATGGAGACGATGGTGGCTGGGTTTGGCTCGGGGCAGCGGCTCCCGACTCAGAGGAGGTCCCGCCCCCAGTGGGGCCGGAGGGTGCTGCCTGACCCCAAGCTCCCGCGTCGAGGCTGAAGACGGGCCAGAGAAGGAGCGCCGCTAGGGCGAGTAGGAGCGCGGGGACGAGCCGACCGGGCTCTGTCCTTCCGTGAGCAGCGCCTTGTCTAAAATAGTCGTTGTGGGACAAAGACGATGTCGTTGGGCTTCAGCATGACGTCAGGGTTTTCGTCCGGAGCCCGCATCATCTTATCAACGTCTACGCGAATTCGTTCCCTCTTTTCGCCCTTCCACCGGATGATGTCCACCCGCCCTCCGGCGGCCATCGGCGTAAGACCTCCACCTTCGATGATGGCCTTAACCACCGTCAAATCCTGAAGATATTTCACAGCTCCAGGTGCCTTCACCTCGCCCTGGAGGTAAACGACATCGGCGATGGGAGCGACTACGGAGTCCCCCGGCTCGAGCTTGATGTCTTGGCTCAGGTCTCCCTTCTGCAGGAGCTTGGTGAAGTTGACCGGTATCTTCTTGTCCTTCCGGAGCACAAAACCCATTTCCTGATCGGCAGCCGGCGCGACGCCGCCTACGAGGGCGATGGCCTGGAGCAGCGACAGGTCGTTACGCATGAGCTGAAGCGCCCCCGGCCTGCCAAATCCGCCCAAGAAGTACACGGGCCGGCTTTTGATCTCTTTAATAATGACGGTGACCGCGGCGCCCTTGACCGTCTTTGAATAGACCGCCGTCAGGTAGTCCTGGAGTTCCTGCACGGTCTTGCCGGCGGCCTGGATCTCGCCCACGATCGGGAGAGAGGTTTTGCCGTCCGGACGCACAAAGACCACTTGGTTCATATCCTTGTTGTCCCAGACTTGGACGTCCAGGACATCTTCCGGCCCGACTATGTAGTCCTTGGTCTCGGCACTTTGGGCATGTACCGGCGCCGCGAAGAGGGACCATAGCAGAAGCATCACCGTCGGCGGCATGATCAGCCATTGGAAGAGGCGCATCATGAGACTCCTCGTGAGTAAGTGGTCTGAGAGCTACCGACCGATTCGAGCGCCGGGTTCTCCCCCTGCGCGTAGGACTTCAACTTGTACTGCAGGCAGCGGAGGCTGATCCCGAGCAGTCTGGCCGCCCGCGTCCGGTTGCCATTCACCGCCTGCAGCGTTCGCAGAATGTGTTCCTGCTCCACCTCGCGGAGCGTCAAGCCGGCTCGCGCGGGATCGCTCTTGCCAGGGTGCTTCTTCGGCTCGCGATCGTCGAGGGACAGCACGTCGACGTCGATGATTTCCTCGTTCGCGAGCACCACAGCCTGCTCGATGCAATTCTCAAGCTGCCTTACGTTACCCGGCCACGTGTACGACGTCAAGAGATCTAACGCCCGCGGGGTGATGGTGGGAACCGGCCTGCGGTGAATGCTGCTGAAACGGTCGAGGAAGTGCTCCACCAGCTGCGGAATGTCGTCGCGCCGCTCGCGCAGCGGTGGCATTTGGATCATGACGACGGCGATCCGATAGTACAGGTCGGCCCGGAAGGTGCCGTCCGCGACAGCCTCGCGCAAGTCCTTGTTGCTCGCCGTGATCAGTCGGATGTCGGCCTGGACGGGCTGGCTTCCACCGACCTCCACGAACTCATGTGACTGGATGACTCTCAGCAGCTTCGCCTGGAGGGTGAGGGGGAGCTCGCTGATCTCGTCGATGAAGAGCGTACCCGTGT
>Ga0137390_10004611_pt1 | contig 11495 bp, 9 predicted proteins | sample 15con2h24AmetaG_FD_104937 | JGI IMG/M metagenome (GOLD analysis project Ga0137390, IMG submission 104937) | Vadose zone soil microbial communities from Angelo Coast Range Reserve, California, USA - 15con2h2.4A metaG | ecosystem: Environmental > Terrestrial > Soil > Vadose zone > Saprolite... | reverse complement strand
AGTGGCGCCAGGGCGAGCAGCAGGATGGCGCCCGATCCGACAAGGCGCAGCTGGAGGGCGCTCATTCCTCGGCCTCTTCCTCCTCGGCGGGCGCGAGGCTGAACGAGCGCCACAGCAGCACGGGGATGAGGATGCCGAACACCACGACTTCCTTGAAGGCGCTGCTCCAGAACGAGGCGAAGCTCTCGAGGAGGCCGACCAGCACCGCGCCAAGCGCCGTCACGGGATAGCTCGCCATCGCGCCGAAGATGGCACCGACAAAGGCCTTAAGGCCGATCAGAAACCCGGAATCGTAGAAGATCGTCGTAACCGGCGCGATCAGCATGCCGGAGACGCCGGCGAGCATGGATGCCAGCAGATAGGCGATGGTGCCGGTCGTCGCCGGCCTGATGCCGACGAGCCGGGCGCCGGTGCGGTTGACCGCGGTGGCGCGAAGCGCCTTGCCGAGCAGCGTGAACTCGAAGAACAGGAAGAGGAGACCGCTGAAGACGATGGCGGCGGCGACGATCAGGAGCGTCTGGGCGTTGACGATCAGCCCGCCAATCTCGAAAACGGCGTCGGTGAGCGGCTGGGTTCGCACGCCCTCGGGGCCGAAGAACAGCAGCCCGAGGCCCACCAAGGCGAAATGCAACGCGACCGCGACGGTCAGCAGCAGAAGCACCGAAGCGTCGGCGATCGGACGAAAGACCACGCGATCCAGCAGCGGCGCGATCGGCAGCACCAGCGCCAGCGAGAGCCCGATCCGCAGCGGCATGCCAAGCGCTGTTCCAGCCGCGATCCAGACCGCGGCGGCCGGCAACAGCGGCAGGATCAGGTAGTAGAGAAACGCGCGCGGCAGCCGATTGAGGGCCCGCGCTCTAAGCAGCGTCGCGCTCTCCATCAGCGTCGCCAGCACGGCGAGCACGGCCACCAGACCGACGGTGCCGGGCATGCGACTCAGTTCGAGCGAGGCGAGCGTGAGGGCGGTGAACGCGGCGATGTCGCCGAAGGGCACGAAAATGACGCGGGTCACCGCGAAGATGAGAACGAAGCCCAGCCCGATGAGCACGTAGATCACGCCGGTCGCGATGCCGTCCATCGCGAGGATCGCCGCTATTTCCGCGTCCATCGGGCGAGCCGCCTCAGATCTCGTTGGCGCCGTACGACCTGCCGGTTACGGCTGGTACTTCCACTGGCCGCTCGTCAGGCGCACGAGCACGAGGCCGCGCTCATCGACCCCATAGCTCTCGCCGGGCTTGAAGTTGTAGATGGCGTGCGTTCCGACGAGCTCCTTGGTGGTGAAGATCGCGTCCCTGAGCGCGGTGCGAAATTCCGGCGTTCCCGGCTTCGCGGTCGCCATCGCGCGCTTCGCCGCATCCATGAAGATGAGCCAGGCATCGAACGAATAGGCGGAGAAGCCGTCCGAGGGCGCGACGTTGTTGGCCTTCTCATGCGCCGCGCGGAACGCCATCGAGATCGTCTTGCTGAAATGCGTGTCCGGCAGCTGCTCGGCGACGATGACAGGTCCGGCCGAGACCAGCACGCCCTCGACCGTCTTGCCGCCGACGCGCACGAAATCCGCGTTGAGCAGCGCGGGGGTCCCGTAGAGCGGCCCCTTGTAGCCGCGCTCGGCGAGCGCGAGGGGCGGCAGAGCGCCTTGGGTCGCCGATCCGCCGAGCAGCACGGCGTCGGGATGCGTCGCGATCATCTTCAGGACTTGCCCGGTCACCGAGGTGTCCGTGCGAGCGTAGCGCTCGTTGGTCAAGATCTTGATCCCGTCCGCCTCCGCCGGCTTCTGCGCGCCATTGTAGACGAGGTCGCCCCACGCATCGGAGAAGCCGATATAGGCGACATTCTTGATGCCGTCGCGCTTCATGCGATCGACCACCACCTTGACCATGAGGCTCGGCGGCTGCGGCACCGCGATGCCCCAGCGCTCGCCGGTCTCGGTGGCCGGCACCGTGATCGGCGAGATCGAGATCATCGGCACTTTGAGCTCGTTGGCGACGGCGACCATGGCGATCGAGGAGGGTGCGGTCGCGGTGCCGATCAGCAGATCGACCTTGTTCTCCTCGACGAGCTTGCGCGCGTTGCGCGTCGCCGCCGACGGATCCGAGCCGTCATCGAGCTGGATCAGCTTGATCTTCTCGCCGCCGACGCTGGCGGCATACTCCCAGGCGGCTTTCATTCCGTGATCGTAGAGAACGCCGATCGAGGAACCGGGTCCGCTCAGCGAGGTCACGAATCCGACGGTGATGTCGGCATGCGCCGGACCGACCGTCAGAGAGGCACCGGCGACGATCGCCGCGACGCGCAGAACGCTTTTCATTGCTTTCTCCCTGTTCTTGAGCTTAACGCCGACACATCTCGCCCGACTTGCTGCCGCCATCGCCGCATGCGAGCGAGACCATCGGCCTCGGCGCGCGCCCCGAACGGCGGTAGTGATGACACCGGTGATCGAACGATCCTTTGTCCCCATCAGCTGCGGGCCCGTGGATATCGCAGCCTGCGGCGCCGGGCGCCCGATCCTGCTGCTGCATCAGACGCCGCGATCCTGGGATGAATCTCGCGAGGTGCTGCCGCTGCCCGGCGGCAAGTATCGCGCGATCGCCATGGATACCGTCGGCTTTGGCGATTCCGCGCCGCTGCCGCGAGGCCTCGATTCGATCGAGGCTTGGGCGGAAGCCGCCCATCAGGTGCTGGCCGCGCTCGGACATGAGCGGGCCACGGTTCTGGGCCATCACACCGGCGCCGCGATCGCGATCGAGATGGCGGCATCCCGCCCTGATCGCGTCGAGGCCTTGATCCTCTCCGCCGCGCCCTATGTCGACGCCGCGAGACGAGCCTCGACCACCGGCAAGCGGGTCATCGACGAGGCGACGGCGTACCCCGACGGACGCCATCTCGCGGAGCTCTGGGCGATGCGGCAGCCCTACTACCCCAAGGGCCGCGCCGATCTCCTCGAGCGCTTTGTCGTCGATGCCCTCAAAGCCGGCCCACGCGCCGCCGAGGGTCACCGCGTCGTCAACCGCTACGAGATGGAGCGACGCCTGCCCCAGCTGCGCTGCCCCACCCTGGTGATCGCGCCCACCGCCGATCCGCACGCCTATCCCCACGCGGCGACCGTCGCTGCGGCCATCGCCGGCAGCACGCTCGTCGAGATCGCGAACGGCATGGTGCCGCTGCCCGATCAGATGCCGTGCGAGTTCGCCGCGGCGGTCGACCAATTCTTGTCGGCCCTGCCGCCGCCCCTCGGCCGCTGAGCAGCCGCATCCGGATCTGCACGCCGCTTCAGCCATCGCGCAATCCACGCGCGACGAAGCCGCGAAAATCTGCGACCGCCCGCGGCGGGGCGAGCGCGAAGCTGGGGCCGCGGCTGGGCTCTATTCCGCTGCTCTTGTTGAGCGCCACCCACATCTCCGCGCTCTTGAGCGCGACCGCGGCGCAATTGACGACCGGCGCATGCCCGACGATGAGGCCGCGCTCGCGCGACAGCAGCAGGCCCGGCAGCACGCCGGCGGGCACCACCACATCGGCGCCGCGCTCGACCAGCGGCCGCGCGCAGTCCATGAAGGCGGCACGCATCCTCTGATAGGCCGCCTCGTCGCCGGCAAAGGCTGCAGCGAAATCCTCCGGCACCGCGCCGATGCCCGCGACGGCAACCACCCGGTCCTTGAGCCCGTAGCGCTCGGCTTGCTCCAGATGCCAGATCTCGAAGACGGGATCGATCGAGACAAGGGCGATGCGGCGCCCGAGCTGCGCCGCGAAATGCAGCGTCGCCTCGCCGGCGCCGATGACCGGCATGCGCACCGCCGAGCGCGCCTCGTACAGGCCGGGATCCTGGAAGTGGCCCATGACGAAGCCGTCATAGCCCTGCTGCTCGGCCGCGAGCGCGTGGTCGACCGCCTGGATCGCGCAGCGGAATTCCGTCAGTCGGCCAAAATCCCGGTCGGGCGGGTGCATGCCCTTGAACTCGATGCTGGTGCCCGGCGCGGCAAGCTCGCCGAGATCGGCGCGAAGGCGCTCGAAATAAGCGCCGTTCTGCGTCTGATCGACGAAGCTCTGCCAGAGCAGCCGCATGAGGAGCCTGTCCCCCGTAGTGGACGCGTCGGAACCCGACCATGGGCGGTTCGACCGGGAAACCGGCCCAGGAATGTTTCAAGTCTAAAGTTTCTCGAAAGCACGAGTCAAGGCTGGATCGCATGGCTAGAGGCCGCTGTGGCGCAAAAAAATGCTGCCGTCGCGGTCGGGCGATTGACAGCGAAAAGCTTCACCTCTTAAATATCTCGCCGTCGGCGCTCCGGGAGTTTCCCGGCCCGCTCCCGACGCCGCTGCCGCGCCGCGTCAGCGCCCACCACGATCGTCGGAGACCGCCATGGCCGAGCGATCCTTCGCGAAAGAGGTGCAGGACCTCAAGCTCGGCGACGGGCAGGAGTTCCGCGGCGAGGGCATTCTCGCCATCACCAAGGCGCTGCTGCAATCGGGCGTGGGATATGTCGCGGGCTATCAGGGCGCGCCGATCTCGCATCTGATGGACGTCCTCGCCGATGCCGAGGAGATCCTCGGCGAGCTCGGCGTCCATTTCGAGACGAGCGCCAGCGAGGCGACCGCCGCCGCGACCCTTGCCGCCTCGGTGATGTACCCGATCCGCGGCGCCGTCACCTTCAAATCGACGGTCGGTACCAATGTCGCATCCGATGCGCTTGCCAATCTCGCATCCGGCGGCGTCAAGGGCGGCGCCCTCATCATCGTCGGCGAGGATTACGGCGAAGGCTCCTCGATCATGCAGGAGCGCTCGCACGCCTTCGCCATGAAATCGCAGATCTGGCTGCTCGATCCGAAGCCGGATCTCGAGAGCATCGTTCGCGCGGTCGAGACCGGCTTCGAGCTTTCCGAGGCCTCGAACACGCCGGTCATGCTGGAGGTGCGCATCCGCGCCTGTCATGTGCATGGCAGCTTCCGCGCCAAGACGAACCAAAGGCCGGCGATGAGTTTGCGGCAGGCGCTGGAATCGCCGGAGCGCGACACCAGCCGCATCGTCCTGCCGCCGGCCTCCTTCCTGCACGAGAAGGAGAAGATCGAAAAGCGCTGGCCCGCCGCCGTGACATTCGTCAAGGAGCGCCGGCTCAACGAGACGGTGCCCGGCGATATCGGCGAGATCGGCATCATTCTCCAGGGCGGCATGTACAACGGCGTGCTCCGCGCGCTTCGCGGCCTCGGGCTCGCCGATGTCTGGGGAGCGAGCCGCATCCCGCTCCATATCCTCAATGTCACCTACCCGCTGATCCCGGACGAGATCGTCGAGTTCTGCACGGGAAAACAGGCGGTGCTGCTGGTCGAGGAGGGTCAGCCCGACTATATCGAGCAGGCGCTCAACAAGATCCTGCGCCAGGCGGAGATCCCGACGGCGATCGCCGGCAAGGATCTGCTCCCGATGGCCGGCGAGTACACCGCCAAGGTGATGGGCGACGGCATCGGCGCCTTCGTCCGGCGCTGGATCCCGAGCGTGCTCGCTCCCGCAGTGCGGGCGCCCAACGCGGCGCCGGCGCTCGACGAGCGGCATGCGCGGGCGCTGGCGGAGGTCGTCCCGCCGCGGCCGCCCGGCTTCTGCACGGGCTGTCCGGAACGGCCGATCTTCGCCGCCATGAAACTGGTCGAGCGCGAGCTCGGGCCGCACCATGTCGCGGCCGATATCGGCTGCCATCTCTTCTCGATCATGCCGCCGTTCAATATCGGCGCGACGACCATGGGCTACGGGCTCGGTCCCGCTTCCGCCTCGGCCTTCAACGTCAAAGGCGGCAAGCGCGCCATCGCCGTGATAGGCGATGGCGGCTTCTGGCACAACGGCCTCACCTCCGGCATCGGCAACGCCGTCTTCAACAAGAGCGACGGCGTGGTGCTGATCGTCGACAACCACTATTCCGCGGCGACGGGCGGGCAGGACATCCTGTCGTCGCGCGCGTCCAACCGTTCGCGCTCGACCAAGCACCCGATCAGCGCAGCGGTCAAAGGGATCGGCGTCAACTGGGTGCGCGAGATCAATCGCACCTATGACGTCGCGCGCATTCGCGACACGCTGAAGCAGGCGCTCACCAGCACCGACGCGGGCCCCAAGGTCATCGTCGCCTCGTCGGAATGCATGCTCAACAAGCAGCGACGCGAGAAGCCGCTTCTCGCCAAGGCGGCGAAGGCAGGGAAGCGCGTGGTGCGCGAGCGCTTCGGTGTCGACGAGGATATCTGCACCGGCGACCACGCGTGCATCCGCCTCTCTGGCTGTCCCTCGCTCTCGGTCAAGCACACCAGCGATCCGCTCAAGGACGACCCTGTTGCCGCGGTCGACGAGACCTGCGTCGGCTGCGGCAATTGCGGCGAGGTGGCGGAGGCCGCCGTCCTCTGTCCCTCGTTCTACCGCGCCGACATCATCAACAATCCGAGCCGCTGGGATCGCGCCCTCGCCGCGCTGCGTGCCGCGATCATCGGCTTCTTGCAGCGCCGCCGTGCGAAGCGCCGGCTGCAATTCGCCTGAGCCCGCGATGGATGCGCTGACCCCGCACGCCGCCTCCGACCCGCGCCTCGACACGCGCAGGCCGATCGCGATCGCGGTGCTGGCGATGGGCGGCCAGGGCGGCGGCGTCCTCGTGGACTGGATCGTCGCCCTCGCGGAGGCTCAGGGCTATCTCGCGCAATCGACCTCGGTTCCCGGCGTCGCCCAGCGCACCGGCGCCACCATCTACTATGTCGAGATGATTGCGTCCGACGGATCGGGCCGGCGCCCCGTGCTGTCGCTGATGCCAGTACCGGGCGAGGTGGATGTGGTGATCGGCGCCGAACTGATGGAGGCCGGTCGCGCGATCCAGCGGGGCCTAGTCTCGTCAGATCGCACGACGCTCATCGCTTCCGCGCACCGCGCCTATGCGGTGGTCGAGAAGGCCGTGCCCGGCGATGGCGCTGGCGACCCCGTCAAGGTCTATGAAGCGGCGCGCGCGACCAGCAAGCAATTCCTCGCCTTCGACATGGCGGCCATCGCCGAGGAGACGGGAAGCCATATCTCCGCCGCCCTCTTCGGCGCCTTGGCGGGCTCGGGCGCCCTGTCCTTCCCACGTCAGGCCTACGAGGCGACGATCCAGGCTGCCGGTCTCGGCGTCGAGGCAAGCTTGCGCGCCTTCAGCCGCGCCTGCGAAGCCGCATCGGCGGAGCTACGCTCCGCCACGCCCGCAGCACTACCCCCCGGCAGCGCCGCTCTGAAGCGCTTCCCGGAGCTTCGCCCGCTCGGCGATGCCGGCTTCGATGCTCTGGTCGAGCGTGCCCGCAGCCGTTTCCCCAAGGCCGCGCACGCCATGGTCGCGGCGGGGCTCGCCCGCGTCGTCGACTTTCAGGATCTCGACTATGGGCGCGACTATCTCGATCTGCTGCAGCCCTTCGCCGATATCGAAGCTGCGTCCGCGGATGCCAGATCCGACTTTCCGCTGACGCGCGCCGCGGCCAAGCACATTGCTCCCGCCATGGCCTATGACGACGTGATCCGGGTTGCCGACCTCAAAACGCGCGGCAGCCGCTTCGCGCGGGTGCGGCGGGAGGTCTCGGCGCGCGCCGACCAGATCGTCTACACGACCGAGTTCATGCATCCGCGCATGGCGGAAGTCTGCGGCACGCTGCCCGCCCGGCTCGGCCGCTGGATCGAGCAGCACCCGCGCCTCTTCGTGGCCCTTGAGCGCATCGTCAACCGCGGCCGGCGGGTCAGAACCGGGACCGTCGCGTGGTTTCTGCCGCTCTATGTCCTGGCGGGCCTCCGGCGCTACCGGCGCGGAACACTGCGGCATCAGCGCGAGCGCGCCCATATCGAGGGCTGGCTCGAGCAGGCGCGGAGCGCCGCGCGGCGCGACATCGCGCTCGGCATCGAACTCCTGGAGGCACGCCGCCTGGTCAAGGGCTATTCCGATACTCACGAAGCGGGCGAAGGGAAGTTCGCGACGCTGGTGGCGATGGCGCGCCGGCTCGAGGGGCGGGCGGACGCTGCCGATTGGCTGCGCCGTATGCGTCAGTCAGCGCTGGCGGACGCCGAAGGCCGCGCGCTCGCCGATACCGTCAAGACGGTAGAAAGCTTTCTCTGACATGGGCGCAAGAGGGAACGTCGCATGATCGGCAAGTATCGAGGCAATCGCCAGGCGATCTCCGCCCTCCTGCGCGAGACCGAGGTCCATCGCGACCTCTACATCGATCAGGAGCTCTTCGAGCTCGAGATGGAATACCTCTTCGCCAATACCTGGATCTATGTCGGGCATGAGAGCCAGGTCGCGAATGTCGGCGACTATTACAGCACTACCATCGGGACGCAGCCGGTCATCATGGTCCGCCACACCGATGGCAACGTGAAGCTCCTCTACAACCGCTGCCCGCACAAGGGGACACGGATTACCGGCGAGACCTGCGGCAATACCGGCAGGTTCTTCCGCTGCCCCTATCACGCCTGGAGCTTCCGCACCGATGGCAGCCTTGTCGCCGTCCCCTTGAAGAACGGATATGAGAGCACCGGCTTTGGCGAGAGCCACGCCGCACGAGGGATGACACCCGTGCGCCACGTACACAATTATCGCGGATTCGTCTTCGGCAAGCTCAGCGATATCGGGCCCGGCTTCGAGGAGTTCTTCGGCGAGGCGCTCTCGAGCCTCGACAACATGATCGACCGCTCGCCTGTGGGTAAATTGGAAGTGGCCGGCGGCGTGTTCCGCTACATGCACGACTGCAACTGGAAGATGCTGGTCGAGAACCAGACCGATACCTGCCATCCCATGGTTGCGCATGAATCCTCGGCCGGCACCGCGATCGAGGTCTGGAAGTCGGCGCCGCCCGGCGCCAAGAAGCCGATGGCGGTCGAGATCTACGCGCCCTTCATGAGCTCCTACGAGTTCTTCCAGAGCATGGGTATCCGCGTCTGGGACAACGGCCACGGCCATACCGGCGTCTCGCACTCGATCCATTCCGACTATTCCGCCGTGCCCGGCTATTTCGAGCAGATGAAGGCCGCCTATGGCGAGGCGCGCGCCAAGGCGATCATGGACGAGAGTCGCCACAACACCGTCTATTTCCCGAACGTCATGCTCAAGGGGCCGATCCAGCTCCTGCGCGTCTTCAAGCCGATCGCGGCGAACCGCACGCTGGTGGAGTCCTGGACCTTCCGGCTGGTCGGCGCCCCGGATCTGCTGTTGGAGCGCACGGTCATGTACAACCGCCTCATCAATGCGCCGACCTCGGTCGTGGGCCACGACGATCTCGAGATCTATGAGCGCGCCCAACAGGGGCTGTGCAGCAACGGCAATGAATGGGTCAATGTGCAGCGCCTCTACGCGCCCGATGAGGCGGAGCCACGCACTGCCGTGACCGACGGCACCTCGGAACGGCAGATGCGCAATCAGTTCCGCGCCTGGACCAAATTCATGACCATGAGCCTCTGACGGCGATGACCACCCCGCCCAGCGATCAGCAGCTGATCGACTTCATCCTTCGCGAGGCGCGGCTGCTTGACCAGCAGTGCTTCGAAGAGTGGGTCGACCTCTTTGCTGAGGATGGCCGCTATTGGATGCCGCTCGAATGGGGCCAGACCGATCCCCGCCTGACCAGCTCGCTGATGTATGAGGACAAGCTGCTGCTGACGATTCGCGCCCGACGGCTCCAGGGCAATCGCACCTACAGCCAGAAGCCGAGGAGCCGCTGTCATCACCTGCTGCAAGCGCCGCAGATCGACGAGCGCAACGACCAGGAGCCGCTCTATGTGACCTGGACGCCCATGCACTATGTCGAGACCCGCGCTGATCAGCAGACGCTGTTCGCGGCCTGGGCGACGCATCACCTGACCGTGGTCGAGGGCGCGATCAAGATCCGGCTGAAGCGGGTCGATCTCGTCAATTGCGATGCTGCCTTCGGCAGCATCCAGCTCTTCCTGTGAGCTCGCTCGAGATGGCGCCGGTACGGCCGCCGATTCAGCGCTTGCCCTATGACGGCGTCGTTGTCGGCGCGCCGGTCACCATTCCCTATCGGCGCTATTCTACCAACACCGCGCATTGGTGGATCGGGCGCGCGGTGCGCGAGGTCGTCACGCGCGCCGGGCTGCGCGGCGCTGATATCGACGGGCTGTCGCTCGCGAGCTTCACCGTCGGCCCCGATACTGCCATCGGCCTCACCCAGCATCTGGGCTTGAGTCCGCGCTGGCTCGATCACGTGCCGCTCGGCGGTGCCAGCGGCGTCGTCGCCTTGCGCCGCGCGGCGCGGGCGGTGCAGTGCGGCGACGCGGAGCTCGTGGTCTGCGTCGCCGGCGACACCAACCAGGTTGACTCCTTCCGCCGGATGCTCTCGACCTTCTCGCGCTTCGCCCAGGACGCCGTCTATCCCTACGGATCCGGTGGCCCCAACGCGAGCTTTGCCCTGATCACCCACAATTACATGCGTCGCTATGGTGCGACGCGCGAGGATTTCGGCAAGATCTGCGTGGCGCAGCGCACCAATGCGCTCCGCTTCCCCCATGCGCTGATGAAGAAGCCGTTGACGCTCGACGAGTACCTCTCGGCCCGCGCCATCTCCGATCCGATCCATCTCTTCGACTGCGTCATGCCCTGCGCCGGCGCCGAGGCGTTTCTGGTCTGCCGCGAGGATGTGGCGCGCTCGCTCGGACTCCCCGTGGCGCGCCTTCTCGCCACCATCGAGCGCCACAATGCCTTCCCCGAGGACGCCATCCAGGTTCGCGGCGGCTGGGCGATGGATGTGGACGAACTCTATGCCATGGCGGGCGTCACCGCCGCGGATGTCGATTTCGTCGAGACCTACGACGATTACCCCGTGATCTCCATGATGCAGATCGAGGATCTCGGCTTCTGTCGCAAGGGCGAGGGCGCCGAATTCATTCGCGCGCACACGCTGACCGCCGATGGCAGCTTCCCGCACAACACCTCGGGCGGCCAGCTCTCGGTCGGACAGGCGGGCGCCGCCGGCGGATTTCTCGGCCTCGTCGAGGCGCTGCGCCAGCTGACCGGTGCGGCGCTCGGCGCCGAGGTGCCGGATGCCAAGATCGGCCTCGTCTCCGGCTTCGGCATGATCACCTATGATCGCGGCCTCGCCAGCGGCGCCGCGCTCCTCGCGGGAGGCCACGCATGACTGAGCCTCTGGCGCGGCCCAAGCGGAAGAACCCGCTCAAGAAGACGCGGGTGCCGCTGCTGCCGCAAGGGACGCGCAGCCGCACCGCGCTGGGCCTCACTGCGGCGGCGGCCGAGGGCCGCTTTCAGCTGCAGGTCTGCGGCGATTGCGCGATGGTGGTCTATCCGCCGCGCGACGCCTGCCCGCGCTGCCTCTCCCCGCGATTGCCCTATCAGGACGTCGCCAATGACGGGACCCTCCTCGCGGAGACGACGATCCGCACCTCGACCGACGTCTATTTTCGCGAGCGCATGCCGTGGCGTATCGGCACCGTCGCCCTCGATTGCGGCCCGTCGATCGTGACGCATTTGCACGGCGATCTCCGCGAGGGT
>Ga0137390_10004608_pt1 | contig 11496 bp, 9 predicted proteins | sample 15con2h24AmetaG_FD_104937 | JGI IMG/M metagenome (GOLD analysis project Ga0137390, IMG submission 104937) | Vadose zone soil microbial communities from Angelo Coast Range Reserve, California, USA - 15con2h2.4A metaG | ecosystem: Environmental > Terrestrial > Soil > Vadose zone > Saprolite... | reverse complement strand
TCACGCAATCTCCATCGGATTTTTGGCCTTGCGCGGCGAGCCGAACAGATTGGTCTCGCTTTCACCACCGGAGCAGCCGTTGCCGAAGGTGAAGCCGCAGGAGCCGCGCATGTCGTAGGCGTCGGCCCCGACTTCGCGATGCGCGGTCGGAATGACAAACCGGTCTTCGTAATTGGCGATCGCCATGATCTGGTACATCTCGTCGATCTGCGCTGGCTCAAGGCCGACCCGCTTGGCGATGGCCGCATCGACGACGCCGTCGATGGTTTTCGCCCGCATATAGGCGCGCATCGCCAGCATGCGCTCCAGCGCCAGCGTCACCGGCTTCTCGTCGCCCGCCGTCAGCAGGTTGGCGAGATAACGCATGGGAATGCGCAGCGACTTGACGTCGGGCATTTCGCCGTCGAAACCGATCTTGCCGGCGGACGCCGCCGAGGTGATCGGCGACAGCGGCGGCACGTACCAGACCATCGGCAAAGTCCGGTATTCCGGATGCAGCGGGAATGCGACCTTCCACTCCATCGCCATCTTCCAGATCGGCGAGGTCTTGGCGGCCTCGAGCCATGCATGGGGGATGCCCTGCCGCTCGGCTTCGGCGATCACCTTGGGATCGTTGGGATTGAGGAAGATGTCGAGCTGGGCCTGATAGAGGTCGCGCTCGTCGGGCTTGCTTGCGGCTTCTGCGATCCGGTCGGCGTCGTAGAGCACCACGCCGAGATAGCGGATGCGGCCGACGCAGGTCTCCGAGCACACCGTCGGCTGGCCGGCCTCGATGCGCGGATAGCAGAAGATGCATTTTTCGGATTTGCCCGACGACCAGTTGTAATAGATCTTCTTGTAGGGGCAGCCGGAGACGCACATCCGCCAGCCGCGGCACTTGTCCTGGTCGATCAAGACGCAGGCCGGGTTGAGGCAATGCTCGCACAGCCGCGGCAGATACATCATGAAGGTGTTTTCGAACTGGCCGTAGATATCCTTCTGCACGCCCTCGAAGTTGACATCCATCGACCGCTTGGCGAACTCGCCGCCGAGGATTTCCTCCCAGTTCGGCCCCCATTCGATCTTCTCCATCCGCTCGCCCGAAATCAGCGAACGCGGGCGCGCCGTCGGCATCGCCGACATTTCCGGCGCCTGCTGCAGATGCTGATAGTCGAACGTGAACGGCTCGTAATAGTCGTCGATTTCAGGCAGGTCCGGATTGGCGAAGATGTTCGCCAACACGCGCCATTTGCCGCCGATCCGCGGCTCGATCTTGCCATTGCGCTTGCGTTTCCAGCCGCCCTTCCAGCGCGCCTGGTTTTCCCAGTCCTTCGGGTAGCCGATGCCGGGCTTGGTCTCGACGTTGTTGAACCACGCATATTCCATGCCTTCGCGGCTGGTCCATACGTTCTTGCAGGTGACGCTGCAGGTGTGACATCCGATGCACTTGTCGAGGTTCAGCACCATTGCGATTTGAGCGCGGATTTTCATTCTGCGGCCTCCAGGCGGGGCGTGCCGGGTTGATCTGCGGTGGGAGTGTCGAGCCAGTCGATCTTCGACATCTTGCGAATAATGACGAACTCGTCGCGGTTGGAGCCGACCGTGCCGTAGTAGTTGAAGCCATAAGCTTGCTGCGCGTAGCCGCCGATCATGTGCGTCGGCTTGAGCACGACGCGGGTGACGGAGTTATGAATGCCGCCGCGCTGGCCGGTCTGCTCCGAGCCCGGCACGTTCACGATCTTCTCTTGAGCATGATACATCATGCACATGCCCTGCTTGACGCGCTGGGAGACCACCGCGCGCGCCACCAGCGCGCCATTGATGTTGAAGGCTTCGACCCAGTCGTTGTCGACGATCCCGGCTCCCTTGGCGTCGATCTCGCTGATCCAGACGCAAGGCCCGCCCCGCGACAGCGTCAGCATCAGCAAATTGTCGGTATAGGTGGAGTGAATGCCCCACTTCTGGTGCGGCGTGATGAAGTTCAGCACCACCGAGGCATTACCGTTCGGCTTGCGGTCGATCACCGGCTTGATGGTCTTGGTGTCGATCGGGGGCCGATAGACGCAAAAGCCCTCGCCGAAAGCGCGCATCCACAAATGATCCTGGTAGAGCTGCTGACGGCCGGTCAGCGTGCGCCAGGGGATCAATTCGTGGACGTTGGTGTAGCTGGCGTTGTAGCAGACCTTTTCCGATTCCAGTCCCGACCAGATCGGCGACGAGATGATCTTGCGCGGCTGCGCCACGATATCGCGGAAGCGGATCTTCTCGTCCTCCTTAGGGATCGCCAGATGGGTGTGGTTTCGCCCCGTGAATCCCTCGAGCGATGCCCAGGCCTTGACCGCGACCTCGCCGTTGGTCTCCGGCGCGAGGGTGAGGATCACCTCGCAGGCGTCGATGGCGGTGTCGATGCGGGCAAGGCCCTTGGTCGCCCCCTCCTCGCTCACGGTGCCGTTGAGCTTTTTGAGCAGATCGACCTCGCGTTCGGTGTTCCAGCTCATGCCTTTGCCGCCATTGCCGAGCTTGTTCATCAGCGGACCGAGCGAGGTGAAGCGCTTGTAGAGGTTCGGATAGTCGCGTTCGACCACCGTCACCGCCGGCATGGTCTTGCCGGGGATCGGATCGATCTCGCCCTTCTTCCAGTCCTTCACGTCGAAGGGCTGCGCCATCTCGCCGGGGCTATCGTGCATGGTCGGCGTGAGAACGACATCCTGCTCGACGCCGAGCACCTCCGGCGCCACCTTCGAGAAGGCTTCGGCGATGCCCTTGTAGATGTCCCAGTCGCTGCGCGATTCCCACACCGGGTCGATCGCCGCCGACAGCGGGTGAATGAACGGATGCATGTCTGAGGTGTTGAGGTCGTTCTTTTCGTACCAGGTCGCGGTCGGCAGCACGATGTCCGAATACATGCAGGTGGTCGACATCCGGAAATCGAGCGTGACCAGGAGGTCGAGCTTTCCTTCCGGCGCCTGGTCGTGCCACTTGACCTCCATCGGCTTCTTCTTGCCGTCTTCGCCGAGGTCCTTGCCCATCACACCGTGCTTGGTGCCGAGCAGATGTTTCAGGAAATATTCGTGACCCTTGCCGGATGCGCCCAAGAGATTTGAGCGCCAGACGAACAAATTGCGCGGCCAGTTCTTCGGATTGTCGGGGTCATCGCATGCAAGTTTTAGGTCGCCGGACTTCAGGGCTTTGGCAACATAATCCTTCGGCTCCAGCCCGGCCGCGGCGGCACGCTTGGAGACCTCGAGGGGATTGGATTGCAGCTGCGGCGCGGAAGGCAACCAGCCCATTCGCTCGGCGCGCACATTGTAGTCGATCAGCGCACCATCCCAGGGTCCGCTCGGTGCCGTCGGCGACAGAATCTCCTTGATGTCGAGCGTCTCGTAGCGCCACTGATCGGTGTGGACATAGAACGCCGAGGTCGAATTCATCTGCCGCGGCGGACGGCCCCAATCCAGGCCGAAGGCGAGCGGCGTCCAGCCGGACTGCGGACGCAGCTTTTCCTGGCCGACATAATGCGACCAGCCGCCGCCGGATTGTCCGACGCAACCGCACATCACCAGCATGTTGATGATGCCGCGGTAGTTCATGTCCATGTGGTACCAGTGGTTCAGCCCGGCGCCGACGATGACCATGGAACGGCCGCCGGTCTTCTCCGCATTGCCGGCGAATTCGCGCGCCACCGTGATGATCTGGTTGCGCGGCACGCCGCTGATCTTTTCCGCCCAGGCCGGCGTATAGGGCTCGACATCGTCGTAGTGCTTTCCGAGATGATCGCCGCCGAAGCCGCGGTCGACGCCGTAGTTGGCGACGAAAAGATCGTAGACGGACGCCACCAGCGTCTCGCCATCCTTCAGCGCAATGCGCTTGGCCGGCACCTTGCGGGTGAGAACATCCGGATGGTCGGTGCCCAGGAAATGGTCATGCTCGCGATTGCCGAAATAGGGGAACGCGACATCGGCCAGTTCGTCCCTGACATCGGCGAGCGAAAGCCGCAGCCTGGTGTCGCGGCTCTTGGAATCCCGCTCCTCCAGATTCCATTTGCCCTTGTCGCCCCAGCGAAAGCCGACCGAACCATTCGGCACCACGATCTCGCCGCTGGCCTCGTCAAAGGCCACCGTCTTCCACTCGGGATTGCTGGCCTCATCGAGCGAGGTGGCGAAATCCGAGGCGCGCACGAACCGCTCAGGAACGAGCCGGCCTTCGGATTCCACCAGACGCACCAGAAATGGCATATCCGTATACTGGCGCGCGTAATCATTGAAATATTTGGTCTGACGATCGATGTGGAATTCCTTGAGGATGACGTGCCCCATGGCCATCGCCAACGCAGCGTCGGTGCCCTGCTTCGGGGACACCCAGAGATCGGCAAACTTCGAAGCTTCGGAATAGTCCGGACAGATCACGACGCTCTTGGCGCCCTTGTAGCGAACCTCGGTGTAGAAATGCGCGTCCGGCGTTCGGGTTTGCGGGACGTTCGATCCCCACAGAATGAGAAAGCCGGAATTGTACCAGTCGGCGCTTTCCGGCACGTCGGTCTGCTCGCCCCAGGTCTGCGGCGAAGCCGGCGGCAGGTCGCAGTACCAGTCGTAGAACGACATGCAGACGCCGCCGAGCAGCGACAGATAGCGGGCGCCGGCGGCGTAGCTCACCATCGACATCGCCGGGATCGGCGAGAACCCGAACACGCGGTCGGGGCCGTAGGTCTTGACGGTGTAGGCGTTCGCCGAGGCGACGATCTCGTTGACCTCGGCCCAGTCGGCGCGAACGAAACCGCCGAGGCCGCGCTTCTGCACGTATGCCGCGCGCTTCTTCGGATCCTCGACGATCGACTTCCACGCCGCCACCGGCGTCATCAGCACCCTCGCCTCGCGCCACAGTTTTAACAATCGCGAGCGCACCAGAGGGTATTTCACGCGGTTGCCGGAATAGAGGTACCAGCTATAGCTGGCGCCCCGCGCGCAGCCGCGCGGTTCGTGATTGGGCAGGTCCGGCCGGGTGCGCGGATAGTCGGTCTGCTGGGTTTCCCAGGTGACGATGCCGCCCTTGACGTAGACCTTCCATGAACAGGAGCCCGTGCAGTTCACGCCATGCGTGGAGCGCACGATCTTGTCGTGCTGCCAGCGCTTGCGGTAACCGTCCTCCCAGGAACGGTCCTCGGTCGTCATCACCCCATGGCCGTCGGCGAACTCGGCCTTGGCGCGTGTGAAGAATGACAGCCTGTCCAGGAAATGGCTCATCGTTTGTTTCCTTATTCCGCGGGCTGGGGAGCGGGCGAAAGCCGACCGCCGCGTTCGACGTCATGAAGCAGACCGCCCTTGCGGGTATAGACAGCCCAGGTGATCACGACGCAGGTGACATAAAAGAGGAAGAACCCCCACAGCGCCGCCTCCACGCCGCCGGTGAAATCGATCGACGTTCCATAGGATTTTGGAATGAAGAACGCGCCGAAGGCGGCGATTGCCGAGGTCAAGCCGGTGATCGCGGCCGATTCCTTTTCGGCCTGCCGTTGGCGGGTTGCGGCGTCAGCGGTCGGCATCAGTCGGTCCATTTCCTTGCGCATGATGTTGGGGATCATCTGGAACGTCGATGCGTTGCCGACGCCGGTTGCGAAGAACAGAACCAGGAACATCGCGAAGAAACCCCAGAACGCTCCCGGCTGATCCTTGATGCCGATGAAATAGAGGATTCCGAGCACGCCGATCATCATCAGGCCAAACACCCACAAGGTGACTCGGGCCCCACCCCATTTGTCGGCGATCCAGCCGGTGGCCGAGCGTGACAGTGCGCCGACCAGAGGACCGATAAAGACGAATTGCAGGGCGTCGACGGTCGGGAATTGAGTCTTCGCCAGCAGCGGGAAGCCCGCGGAGTAGCCGATGAACGAGCCGAAGGTGCCGGTATAGAGCCAGCACATGATCCAGTTGTGCTTGCGCTGGAAGATCACCGCCTGATCCGAGAACGATGCTTTCGCGGATGCGATGTCGTTCATCCCAAACCATGCCGCGAACGCGCTGGCTGCGATGAACGGCACCCAGACGAAGCCAGCATTTTGCAGCCAGAGCGGCGCCTTCTGCGTTCCTCCCGCAACCGCCGCCGGATCGCCGGCGAACCAGCCGAACACGCTAGCCGTGATCACGATCGGGACGACGAACTGCACTACGCTGACCCCGAGATTGCCGAGGCCGGCGTTGAGCGCGAGCGCGTTGCCCTTCTCCGCGCGCGGAAAGAAGAAGGAGATGTTGGCCATCGAGGAGGCAAAGTTGCCGCCGCCGAGCCCACACAACAGCGCCAGCGCCAGAAACACCGGATACGGCGTCGACGGCGTCTGCACGGCATAACCGATGCCGATGGCGGGGATCATCAGCGACCAGGTCGCGAGCGTGGTCCACAGCCGTCCGCCGAAGATCGGCACCATGAAGGAATAGAAGATGCGCAACACCGCGCCGGAGATGCCGGGCAACGCCGCCAGCCAGAACAATTCAGCCGTGGTGAACTTGAAGCCAACCGACGGCAATTTTGCGACCACCACCGACCAAACCTGCCAGATCGCGAACGACAGCAGCAGCGCCGGGATCGAGATCCAGAGATTGCGCCGCGCGATGGCCCGGCCGCTCGTCTCCCAGAATGTCTTGTCCTCGGGACGCCAATCGGTCAGTACCGCGCCGGACAAGGCGCCGACATGCTCGGGCTTGTGAATCTCCTCCAATTCCGGAAGCTCAGGAAGTTTTCGCAATTCTTCCGTGGCGACGCCTCGTTCCATCTGCCGGATCGCGAGATGCATCCACACCACCGCGCCGCTAACCAGGAAGAACAGCAGCATGAAGCAGCTGGTCCACAGTCCGGTCAGATCGACCAGCGCGCCGAACGCGATCGGAAGCACGAAGCCACCGAGGCCGCCGATCATGCCGACCATGCCGCCGACGGCGCCCACGCTGTTGGGATAGTACACCGGAATGTGTTTGAAGACGGCGGCCTTGCCGAGCGCCATGAAGAAGCCGAGCACGAAGATCGTGACCAGGAACGGCATCAGCTTCATTTCCACATGAAAGTCAACGGATCCGGCCACCGTCCGCACAGCGTAGTCGGTCGGCGGGTACGACAACAGGAACGTACAGACGACGGCGACCAGGAACGTCCAGTACATGACCCGGCGCGCGCCATAGCGATCGGACAGGTGACCACCATAGGCGCGGAATACGCTCGCTGGAAACGAGAACAGCGCAGCGGTCATGCCCGCTGTCTGGATGTCGACGTCATAGACCTTGATCAGGTATTGCGGCAACCACAGCGACAGCGCGACAAAGGCGCCGAACACGAAGAAATAGTACAGCGCGAAACGCCACACTTGGACGTTCTTAAGCGGTTCGAGCTCCAGCCACGCGCTTTTGGGCTTCTCGTGCTTTTCGCGCCGCGCGCGGACGACAGGATCCTCCTCCGAGAAACTCCAGAATGCGACGCCCATCAAGCCAATGACGAGCGCCCATACCTGGGCGACTGCCTGCCAGCCGTAGGCGACCAGCACGAACGGCGCGACGAATTTCGTCACGGCGGCGCCAACATTGCCGGCGCCGAAAATCCCAAGCGCCGTGCCTTGTTTGCCGGCCGGGTAAAATCGCGAGACATAGGCAACGCCGACGGCGAAAGAGCCCCCCGCGATGCCGACAAAAAGCGCGGCAACCAGGAATTCGGGATAGGTGTGGGCCCAAGTCAAAAGGTACGTCGCGACCGCAGCGGCGAGCATGATGACGGTATAGACCCGCCGTCCGCCATATTGATCGGTCCAAATACCCAGCATCAGGCGGATCAGCGATCCGCTGAGGATCGGCGTCCCGACAAGGAGGCCGAACTGAGTGTCATTCAGCCCGAGCTCCTGCTTGATCCGGATGCCGATGATCGAGAAGATCGTCCAGACTGCGAAGCAGATCGTGAACGAAATGGTCGAAAGCCAGAGTGCTCGGCCTTGGTGTACTGTGCTTGAGCCTGGCGTAGCCATGAGAATCCCCCGAGAAAAGCGTTCGGGGACACAGATAGCTAAGACTCGACGGTGGCTGTTTGCGCTGGATCAAACAGCGCGCCCCGAATCTGTAACATGCCTGCCGCGCGGAAATGTCCCATGGATAGGGTTCATTGAGGTCGTGATCGATCATTTGCCGGCGGCTGGCAAAGTTCCAGCCTTTCATAGCTATGGAGATCGCCGGGACCTGCGGTTAGATGCGTGCCGCGGGCTGGCGCTGTGGTTCATCTTCATCGATCACATCCCCGACAACACTCTCGCCTGGCTGACGCTTCGCAACTATGGCTTCAGCGACGCTACCGAAGTATTCGTGTTCGTATCAGGCTACACCTGCATGCTTGCCTACGGCGGCGCATTGCGCGAGCAAGGCTGGCCGACGACAGTGACGCGCGCGTTGCGGCGAGGCTGGGAAATATACGCCGCGTTCCTGCTATTGCTGATCGCCTATTTCGCCCTGATCTGGGTTGTTGGGGGCGGCAGCCGATATCTCGATGAAACCAACACGGGGTTCTTTTTCAAGAATCCCGGTGCGGCCATTGTCCACGCCGCGGTATTGCAATATGCACCCGTCAATACCGACATATTGCCCACCTTTGTGCTGCTGCATTTGGCGTTTCCGGGTCTGCTGTGGCTTTTGGTTCGCAGCGCCACAGTCGCACTAGTGGCATCGTTTCTGCTCTATCTTATGGTGCAAGTGTTCAGCTGGCACGTACCGGCGTGGCCGAGCGGCGAGTTGTACTTCAATCCGCTGGCGTGGCAGGTCCTGTTCGTGTTCGGCGCCTGGTATGCATTCGAGGGCGCCGGCCGGTTGCGGACAATCGTGCAGTCGCGTGCGGTACTGGTCGTGGCAATTCTCTATCTCGCGTTTAGCCTTGCCGTCACATTGAGCTGGCAGATCAAGGCGCTTGACGGGCTTATGCCCGATGCGGTGTCAAAGCTGATTTATCCGATCTACAAAAGTCACCTTGCGCCCCCGCGCCTGTTGCATTTTCTCGCGCTGGCCATCTTAGTCTCGCGGCTGACGCCGCCCGATTGGCATGGCCTGATGAAGTACTTGATGTTGGTCATGATTCGCTGCGGCGAAAACTCGCTGGCGATTTATTGCCTCGGGGTTTTGCTGTCGTTTATGGGCTTCGTAATCCTGACCCAATTTTCCAGCACCATCGCTGTGCAGGTTGCCATCAGCATTGCTGGGATCGCGCTCATGATCGCCGCAGCGACTCTGATGACCTGGACTTCTAAACAGGACCGGCCCGGGCCAAAGCTGTTTTGAGGGCACAGCGCCGGAACAAGCTCCAGCGCGTGATAGTGAGCTATACCGGCTGGCGGTCACCCCGATGCCCTTGGGACATCCTACCGCGGGGGCTAGCTGAAAGGACACCTCAAAAATACAGTTGAACCTGCGTTATCGGGCAAAGCGCCCATGTCAGGTGTGGGCGATCAGCGCAGTTTTGAACTTAGCCAAAGTCACTTCGCCAAGTCACTTCCAGTATTCCTCCGTCAGCGGACGCTTGATTTGCCAGCCGGCATGTCTCAAACGTACCATTAACTGCCGTAAGCGGTGTCGACCGCAAGGATGGCGAAAACCGCCCCCACGCTGGCAGCGGCGGCGAGGCAGGCGTCGAACGCGAACGCCGTATCCAGGGCCCTGGCCGCGGCGATCAGACAAAGAAAGGCTGACACTGAGAAGAATATGGCCAGACCTGCTTCGCCGCGTGTCATCCATTTCGCGGATTGAGACTGGTTCATGTATTGATTCTTTTTCGAGCGGCGCTTGCCTCATCAGCCCTGATTTTGCCGCCGACGATTTGATCGAAATCAAACTCCAATATGTTTGCAGCTGGATGCGCCCGGCTCGCCGTCGACCGTCGACTTTGACGAAGATCAAAATGACAGCCGGTACCTGTCGTATGGTCGGCAGGATTGAGGAGATGCCCGATGCGGTTCTATTTCGACATACGCGACAGGCTTGCCATCCGCGATGAGATCGGTCGCGACTTCAAGTTGGTCTCAGACGCCGTCGCACACGCAAAATGTCTGGCCGCCGACCTGCGGTGCCTGGAGCCGGATATCAGGCCTCAGCTATCCATTCAGGTAGTCTCTGAGGGCCGCGAGCAGATCCACGAGGAAACCGTTTTTGCCTAGACCCTGCCGGTCAGCTCGAAGCTCTTGCTCGACTTCGTCGCCCTATCAAGGTTTGTCCATTGCCACAGCTGAGAAGGTCGGTCCGCAATGCGGCGATTTGCCTTAGGCCAAACGCTTGTCACGCTGATGCTGACGTCGCCGGCGTTGGCCATGTCGCCTGCCGAGCAGCGCGGCAGGACTTTCGCGCTAACCAATTGCGCGCGGTGCCACTCCATCGATCGAGTGACTCAAAGCCCACTCAAGATCGCACCCCCGTTTCGAACCCTGCATCTGCGCTACCCGGTGGAGACCCTTGGCGAGGCTCTAGCCGAAGGCATCGAGACCGGTCATCCAACAATGCCGGCGTTCCAGCTCGATCCTGACGAGATTCACGATCTGCTGTCCTATTTGAAGAGCCTCGAATAGGGTCGCGGCCATGCCCAGAAAAATTACGATCATTCAGGGCCGTCCGGATTCCTCGCGCCGTCATCTTTGTCATGCACTGGCCGGCGCCTATGCCGACGCTGCGGAGCGGGCCGGCCACGAAGTCAGGCACGTTGAGATCGCGGACATTGAATTCCCGATGCTGCGAACCCACGAAGAATTCAATTCGGGTACGCTACAGGCCTCTCTCAAAGCCTGCTGCCGATGCTATCGTTGGGGCTGACCATATCGTTTTGGTGTTTCCGTTGTGGCTCGGCACTGTGCCCGCGCTGGCCAAGGCTTTTCTTGAACAGGTGATCCGCCCCGGGGTGGCCTTCTCCTACGAAACGTACGGCGCCAAAAAGCTGCTGGCCGGCCGCTCTGCGCATATCGTCGTCACCCTGGGGATGCTGGCCTGGTTATATCGGACACTATATTGCGGCCATGGCATTCGCGGATTGCGCCGTAACGTGTTCAAGTTTGTCGGCTTCTCGCCGGTCCGGACCACGATGTTCGGCATGATCGAAAACTCGTCTGAAGCGACGAAATCGCGTTGGTTAGGCATGATGCGCAAGGATGGCGCGAAAGCGCGCTAGGAACACCACCCTAAAACGGGCTCTTAGAGCGCCTGCACGGTCCAGACGATCATATCCTTCGCAATTCGGCCGAACGCATCGTTGAATGCGGCGACGGCCGCCGGCGGTTCAACGCCTTCGAATTTCTGGCTATCCTCGAACAAACGCGACGCGATGACCTTTCCGTTCTTGTCGACGATCCTCACCGACAAGCCTACCTCGGCCGCCGGCTCCGACTCTATCGCAATCCGGAAACGCCTGACGTCGATCAGAAGCTGGAAATCGCTCTGCCCGAGATCTGCGACGCGTAGCGGAGCGTGAGCAATATCGTAATTCTCAAAACTCTCGATCAATCTGGCCTGCAGCAGCTTCGGAATG
>Ga0137390_10004606_pt1 | contig 11502 bp, 11 predicted proteins | sample 15con2h24AmetaG_FD_104937 | JGI IMG/M metagenome (GOLD analysis project Ga0137390, IMG submission 104937) | Vadose zone soil microbial communities from Angelo Coast Range Reserve, California, USA - 15con2h2.4A metaG | ecosystem: Environmental > Terrestrial > Soil > Vadose zone > Saprolite... | reverse complement strand
TAGTGCTGGTGACCAGTCCTCAGGGAGAGCTGACACCTTTTGGCCTGGTTCCCAAATACAGCCGCTTCCGAGTCGCCGGAATCTTTGACTCGGGGTTTTACGATTACGATCTTTCCTGGTCTTTCACCCGGCTCTCCGATGCGCAGCGGTTGTTTGCGCTTGGGGATGTGATCCAGATTATTGAATTCAAGATAGACGATATCTACAAAGCGGCTGAAGTTGGGCAGGCGCTGGAACAGGCTGCGGGGCCGGGTTTCATGACTACGAACTGGATGGAACAAAACAGGCCGTTGTTTCACGCGCTGCGCCTGGAGCGGCTGGTCACTTTCATTACCGTCGGCCTTATTGTTTTTGTGGCCGCGCTGAACATACTGATCTCACTGACGATGATGGTGATGGAGAAAACCCGCGACATTGCCGTGCTGATGTCGATGGGTACGCGAAGGTCGCAGGTCCGCAAAGTGTTCATCGCACAAGGCGCGCTGATCGGAGTGGTCGGGACGGCCATTGGGCTGGTCCTCGGATACGCTCTCTCGTGGATGGGCGGACACTATCACCTTTTCTCGCTGGCGCCTGAAGTCTATTCGATTGATTACGTGCCGTTTGCGCCGCGTGTCATCGATGGAGTCCTCGTGGCGTTGGTCGCGGTTGGGACTTCGCTTGTGGCGACGATCTATCCTTCCTGGTCGGCAGCGCGGATTTTGCCGGCAGAGGCGCTGCGTTATGAGTGAGTTTAGGATTGCCGGGAAGAAACCTTCCCGGGTTTCGCAGATGAAGCCTTTTCCTCTCAGAAGAGTGGTCCCATCGGGCATTCCCAACAACATAGACTTCCCCTCCGTGTTTTAATTGAATTAGGCAACTTTTCGATGCGACGCACGCCGCTGGTTGCCTGGCGCATTTGTGACGAGGAGCATTCCAGTTGCATCTAAGACAACAGGCACTTCGAATCGAAGGACTGAAGAAGGTTTTCCGGTCCGGTGCCTCAGAGTTAGTGCTGTTTGAGAATCTTTCGTTTGAAGTGGGGCAGGGGGAGATGCTCGCAATTGTCGGCGAGTCCGGAACGGGAAAGAGCACTTTGTTGCACATCCTCGGAACGCTTGATAGACCTTCTTCAGGTGACGTATACTGCGCCCACTTGCGGTTGAGTTCGCTGTCGGAAGACGACGCTGCCGATTTTCGTAACCGCGAAATCGGTTTTGTGTGGCAGTTCCATTATCTGCTGCCGGAGTTTACGGCGCTGGAGAATGTAGCTATGCCGCTGCTGATGCGGGGCACTCCCAAGACCGAGGCGGAAAAGGCAGCGTTCGAATGGCTGGGGGAGGTAGGGTTGACCCAGCGGGCGCATCATCGGGCCGGAGAACTTTCCGGCGGAGAACAGCAGCGGGCAGCCTTGGCTCGCGCGCTAATCACCAAGCCCAAGCTCTTGCTGGCCGACGAACCGACGGGTGATTTGGACGGTCGTACCGCTGACGCGGTCTTTGAATTGATTGCGCGCTTGCATCGTGACCATCAGCTCTCCTCCCTGATCGCCACTCATAACGTGGGGTTTGCGCGGCGCTGCCACCGGGTGCTGCGGCTCGAAAGTGGGAAGATGGAAGAGGTCGTGCCGGGAACGTTGGCCGATTAGGAATTCTGGGTGCCCCGTTCTAGTCGCTGCGCCTTTTGCAGCGACTAGGGTGGGTAGATGTACCGAAATGAATACGTTCGCAATTGTTTCTAATCAAAGGAGGAATTGCGATAATGCCTTATGGTTCCTTTAGTAATAGGAACCAGTGGTAAAAAGAGCGCTGGCTCACGATAATACAAGATGTGGGCTAGTCCCGAATCAGACAGATCGTTTAGTAGTCAGGGCCAGGAAGTTCCGGAGCGTTGGGCGGCAAGTCGTCCTTTCAGTCTCTGGAGGACCTCTGGGGAAGGGGCTATATGTTCGAGCGTTATACCGAAAAAGCACGGCGCGTCATCTTCTTTGCGCGGTACGAAGCCAGCCAGTTCGGTTCTCCTTATATCGAGACTGAGCACCTGCTGCTGGGACTCCTTCGTGAAGACAAAGCTCTGACCAATCGCTTCCTGCGCTCGCATGCCTCGGTCGAGTCCATTCGCAAGCAGATCGAGGGGCACACCACCATCCGCGAAAAAGTTTCTACCTCGGTTGACCTCCCGTTGAGCAACGAATGCAAGCGGGTGCTGGCTTATGCCGCGGAAGAGGCCGAACGGCTCTCGCACAAGCACATCGGCACGGAACACTTGCTACTCGGACTGTTACGCGAAGAGAAATGTTTTGCGGCAGAAATTCTGCACGAACGCGGACTCAGGCTCTCCACGATAAGAGAAGAGCTGGCCCGGAGCAGCCAGGAAAAAGCACAACCGCAACGGCAGCGCGAGTCTTCGCTGTTGAGCGAGTTTTCACGCGATCTGACTCAAGCCGCAATGGACAGCCAGCTTGATCCGCTGGTTGGCCGGGAGAATGAACTGGAGCGGGTGGTGCAGATTCTGTGCCGCCGTACGAAAAACAACCCTGTGCTGATTGGAGAACCCGGGGTTGGCAAGACCGCAATTGTGGAAGGGCTGGCGCAGCGCATTGCCGACGGTGAAGTTCCCTCATTCCTGGCGGACAAACGAATTCTCGCTTTGGATTTGTCGTTGATCGTCGCAGGAACAAAATACCGCGGGCAGTTTGAAGAGCGGCTGAAGACCATCATGAAAGAACTGATGGAGTCGCAAAACTGCATTATCTTTATCGATGAGCTGCACACCCTGGTCGGCGCGGGTTCGGCCGAAGGATCGCTGGACGCTGCCAACATTCTGAAGCCAGCGCTCTCACGCGGCGAGATTCAGTGCATCGGCGCGACGACCCCCGGCGAATACCGGAAATCCATCGAGAGAGACCGTTCTCTCGAGCGGCGCTTCCAGGCGGTGAAGGTTCCGCCTCCGAACGAGGTCGATGCCACCAAGATTTTGTTTGGAATCAAAGACCGCTACGAAAAATTCCACGCGGTCACCTACACGGACGACGCCATCAATTTTGCGGTCTCGCATTCGAACCGCTACATTCCCGACCGTTTTCTTCCTGACAAGGCGATCGACCTGGTCGACGAAGCCGGAGCGCGGGTAAAGCTGCGCCAGACTTCTTTGCCTGAAGAGATCACCGAAGTGCAGAAGCGGCTCAAGTTCATCGTCCACAGAATGGAGAACGCAGTCGCGAACCATGAGTTTGAGAAGGCGCGTTTCTATTCCGACGAAGAACGCAAGGAACGCGAGAACCTGCGCGTTCTTCGCGAAAAATATCATCTCGACGAGTCAGCCACCGGCGTGGTAAATCGCGAAGACATTGAAGATGTTGTCTCGCGCTGGACCGGTGTACCCATCACTTCCATTAAAGAAGAAGAAACCCAAAAGCTGCTACGTATTGAAGAAGAGCTGCACAAGCGTGTGATCTCGCAGGATAAGTCCATCAGCGCGCTGTCACGCGCGATCCGCCGCAGCCGCGCCGGGCTAAAAAACCCGAACCGGCCAATCGGCTCGTTCCTCTTTCTCGGACCCACGGGCGTGGGTAAAACCGAAGTCGCACGCACGTTGGCGCAGTTCATGTTCGGCACCGAGAAATCTCTAATCCGCTTCGACATGTCGGAGTTCATGGAGAAACACTCAGTCTCAAAGCTGATTGGCTCACCTCCGGGATACGTCGGCTACGAAGAGGGCGGCCAGCTCACCGAGCGTGTAAAGCGCGCGCCTTATTCCGTAGTGCTGCTCGACGAAATCGAAAAGGCGCACCCGGACGTGTTCAACATCCTCTTGCAGGTATTTGAAGACGGCCAGTTGACCGATGGCCTCGGCAACACCGTGGACTTCAAGAACACGATCATCATCATGACTTCGAACATTGGCGCCCGGTACTTGCAGAAGCGCGAGGGACTGGGCTTCCAGTCCACGAAGGAGGATGCGATCTCCGATAAGGTCGAGGAACTGGTAAAGGGCGAGGTCAAGCGCACCTTCAACCCTGAGTTCCTGAACCGCCTGGACGAAGTCATCATATTCAACGCGCTCGGCGAGAACGATCTCATCCAGATCCTGGAGCTAATGGTCACGCAGTTGAACCAGAACCTGGCACAGAAAGCCATCACGGTCACGGTGGCAGACGAAGCCAAGAAGTGGATCCTCAACCAGACGCTGATCGACCGCACCTATGGCGCGCGACCGCTGCGCAGGGCCTTGCAAAAGTACATCGAAGACCCGCTGTCCGAGGCGCTGATCCAGGGAACGATCAACGTGCGCCCTGCGTTCATCGAAGTCTTCCTCGAAGACAACAAGCTGTTCTACCGCCCGGTAGATGCGAAGGAAAACGAGGGCGTATTGTTGTACGAGAATTCGTAAGTCAGCAGTTAGCCATGAGCCCTCAGCGCAAGCTGGCGGCTCTTTGCGAATTGGTTGTGAAGAGACGGGCGTTTTCGCTCGTCCGGCCTGCCTGAAGTCTCAGGCGGGTTTGCTCCAGTCCTCGATCTTGAGACCTGCAACTCGACGGAAGACTCGGTCGCCAGTGACCAGCACAGCCCCGACGGCGAGAGCATGAGCGGCGATCATCATGTCCAAGTTGCCCATCGGCTGCCCTCTCTTCTCTAAAACCGCGCGTAGCTGGGTGTAGTGCTTAGCCCCTACCGAATCCCACCGCAGCACGTTGAGCCGAAGCAGAAACTCCTCAACGGCGACCCTCAGCGACACCGCCTGAGGCAGGCGGGCGAGGCCGAAAAGCAACTCAGCCTCTGTAATGACCGAAATTCCCACCTCAGCCATGGGCACCGCTACTAATTGCTCTCGCACTCGCGGGAAATTACCCTTGATCACATAGCTGGCGGTATTTGTATCCAGAAGATAGCGGACGGCCATTAGAAAAGCTTCCGCTTCTGCGGAGGCGTATCGTTGCGATCTGACAAGAAGTGGTCTGGTACCTCGACCGTCTTCAACAATTCGAAGAAATCATTCCAGGAGTCCGGCCGCCGCGACAGGATGACGTCCCCGGTAGCCGGATCGCGGCGAACAAAAACCTCGGCCCCCTCGAAGCGGTACTCCACGGGCAGACGCACGGCTTGGCTCCGGCCATTACGAAACAATTTTGCAGTGCGCGGCATGGATCATCCTTTTTTAGGTCTATATCATGATATATATCACATTTAGGATATATATCAAGATATATTAGAGCGCGGGGGCGAGCAGGAGCTTCCCGCCCCGCATTCCCAAGTGACATGGATGAGGGCTTCAGCTGCCGATCGCTCAGGCGCCGGGCGAAGTACCGCAGGAGCTAAAGCCCATTGCTTTCCTGCCTCTCAACGCAGGCCTGGAAGGCCCGCTGCACCCAATTTCCAAAGTCTGCGACCTTTCCCTGACATTTTCATCTACGAAGGCATCATGGACAAGGTCAACATCGCCGAGAAATTCGCGAAGATTTCCGAATACTGGAAGCCCTACATCGCCGCCGAACTCAACGGTCAGTACGTAAAACTCGACAAACTGAAAGGCGAGTTCGTCTTCCACCATCACGAGAATGAAGACGAAATGTTTCTGGTGGTCAAAGGCCGCTTCCGCATGGAGTTCCGCGACCGCCATGTTTGGTTGGAAGAAGGCGAATTCATCGTGGTGCCGCGCAGAGTTGAGCACCGCCCCGTAGCCGAAGAAGAATGCTGGATTCTGCTCTTCGAGCCGGCCTCAACGCTGAATACTGGGAACGTGGTTAACGAACGCACGGTGGCGCAGTTGGAGCGGGTATAAGGACAGCCATTTCGGCTCCAATTAAGGAGGTTTCCCATGCCGAAAGGATCTGCCTTTCTGCCTTGCGCAACTCCGGGTGAGAATGACGAGTATACTTTTTCCGGCGCGCCAGCGATCCCAAACAGCTTGTCGGCACGTCTAACACGCTGCAGCCCAGGAGATTCCCATGAAGCGAAGAGAATTCCTCACCACCGCAGCCTACGGAGCCGGTGCCACTTGGCTAACGTCGAAAATGACTGGCCGGGCGCTGGCCATGCCAGAGCTTACGAAGAAAGTCAGCGCGTCGGACACGGTCGTGCTTGGCAATACGGCGATCCGCACCAGCCGCCTAGCGATGGGCACCGGCACCGTGGGTGTTGGGCACCACTCACACCAGACTGCTCTCGGAATAAAAGGGCTGTCTGAGATGCTTTTGAATGGCTACGACCATGGACTGCGATTCTTCGATGCCGCAGACTCCTATGGCAGTCATCCTCATGTGGCTGAGGCGCTCAAACATGTGCAGCGCGACAAAGTCACGGTGCTGACGAAATCATGGGCCCGCGATCCGGCCGGAATGCGCGCTGACTTGGACCGATTTCGCAAAGAGCTGGGCACCGACTACATGGACGTTTTTCTGATGCACTGCCTTACCGAGGGTGACTGGACCGAACGCTACAAAGGCGTGATGGAAGTGCTTTCGGAGGCAAAGCAGAAGGGAGTCATCCGGGCACATGGCTGCTCCTGCCACTCGATTGAGGCTCTGCGGGCGGCAGCGAATTCTCCGTGGGTGGAGGTGGACTTGGCGCGGATCAATCCAATTCAATCAAATATGGATGCCGATCCCGCGACCGTGATTGGCGTGCTCAAGCAAATGAAGGCCTCAGGTAAAGCCGTTGTAGGGATGAAAATCCTCGGCGCGGGAGACCTGCGCAGCCGACAGGATGAAGCGCTGCGCTATGCGCTGTCGCTAGGCGTACTCGACGCGTTTACGATCGGGGCGGAAAATCGGAGTGAGCAGGAAGACTTGATTCGGAGGATTGCGGCCGCGTGACATTTGGCTGCAGGCTTCCGGCGAGTTATCGCGACATTCGGGAAGGGCACGGCTTTCAGCCGTGCCGCTTCGAGGTCCCAACTGCTTGACGGCACGACTGAAAGTCGTGCCCTTCCCGATCGCTTCAGAGGCCAGCTACTGGAAATGCAGTGCCGCCTCTTCTTTCTTTCGAGTAGCGACTGATTTTGGGACCCGCAATTTCGGCATTCCATACTTCGGCTTGATCTGGTGGCATCCCTCTTCGCAATACACACCGCCTTCAGCAGTTTCGGGCGCGGGCATGGGAGAGTTCACGGCAACTTCTCTTTCCTTCTCCAGGTAAGATTCGATATCCGCGATCAGCTTCTGGTGCTCCTGGGGCGACAGCCATTTCCTCACATTCAGCAGATAGTTTTCGAAACGCGTGATCGGATCGCGCTTACGCCAGTACTCGAGCATTGGCTTGGGGACATAGTCTGCGGCATCATGAATGGCATGGCCTTTCATCCGCATCATCTTCGCTTCGATTAGTGTCGGCCCTTCGCCGCGATGGGCACGCTCCACGGCTTCATGTGCCGCGTCGTAAATTTGGCAGGCGTCGGTTCCGTCCACGATGACGCCAGGGATGCCGTAGCCAATGGCGCGCTCGGCAAGGTCCTCCACGCGGTATTGCATTTCCGAAGGCGTGGAGTAGGCCCAGAGATTGCTCTCGACGAAAAGCACCAGGCCGAGGTCCTGCACGGCGGCGAAGTTGATTCCTTCGTAAGTCACGCCCGTGGATTGCCCACCGTCGCCGATATAAGTCATGACCGCTACGTTGCGGCCTTGCAGCCTCGCGCCCAATGCGACGCCTGCCATCACGGGAATGAGATCTCCGAGCATGGAAATCGGAGAGACGACGTTGCGCTTGTAGATATCGCCGAAGTGCGAAGTGCCGTCGCGACCTTTGGTTGGAGAATCGGCTTTGGCCATGTACTGCATCATCATGTCGCGGGGCTCGAAGCCGCGGACCAGCAGCGATCCCTGATTGCGGATCATAGGAGCGAGCCAGTCATCTTTGCCGAGCGCGTAGGCCGAGGCGCAGGAGCAGGCCTCCTGGCCGAGTCCGAAATAAACTCCGCCGACTACTTTTCCCTGCTTGTAAAGATTCTCAAGCGCCTGCTCCATTTTGCGGTTCAGCACCATCCAGCGGTAGATCTCGATGCGTTGCTGTTTGCTTAGGTACTTCGAATCGCGGATGGGCGGAACGGGCGCGTTGAGGTCACCGGAGATTTCATAACAGCATTCGTCACCCTTCCGAGTTTGGCGAACGGTGAAGCTCGGCTTCTCCAGGCGGTGGTCGGGGATGGAGTAGGTGCGCTGCTGGCGAAGCGTGGGGACGCCGCGTCTTGAGCCGTTCTTGGAGGGACTCGGCTTCGCGGATTTCGCGATCTTATTTTTTTTCTTCATGATTCGCTGGGCGAACTCATAATCCTACTCCGGGCTCGAGGTGAGGGCAAAGATTGGATAGTGGTCAGAGAAAGGCCCCACTTCTCGCAAAGGATGCGAGAAATGGGGCACCCCTCGGTATTTATTAACCTAGCAGTTCGGAGTCGTGCTTCTCGAATACGGCTCGCAGCGTGGCTGGGGTGCGCTCACTCATGGCGTGGATATCCTGAATCAACTGGTAAATTCGCGAGGTCATGATCAGCAGATAACGAACGCGATCCGGACCAGGATTCCAGTAAGTGTGCGGTGTGCCGCGCGGCACGAGCGCCCCGGAGCCAGCGCGCAGCTCCAGGTCCTCGTTGCCGACTTTTACTCGAAGCACGCCTTCCAGCACATACCATGCTTCGTCGTCGCTCCGGTGGAGGTGCAGGGGCGCGATCCAACGCGGCTGCGCAGAGATGCCGCCCGCGTCCTGCCATTCTGCAATCACAAAGTTGTTGGCAGTGGAACCGAGAAGGCGTCCGGCTAGGGACGGGGCGATGCTTGGGGAGCTCATGGACGAATTAGTTTCCGGGCACGAATAGCGGCTCATTTTGCAGAGAGATGTAGTCCACGCTGATGCCCGCGGCCGAGTAGGCTTGCAGATATTTCACAAAATATCCGGCGAAGGGTGAGTACATGCTGGATTGAAGCGCGCCGCCGACCATGGAGTTAGAGGTCTTCATCCAGCCGGGCGGGCTCCACGGATTGGCCATCAGCTTCATCTGCGGATTGAGCTGGCGTGCCTGCAGGATGATTGGAATGACGTCGGCCTGATCGTGGGCGATGGAAAAATTGGCAAGTGTGGGGTCGGCTGCGCCGCCGCTGTCGTCGTAAGAATATTGTGAGCGGGCGATGTCGGAGGCGCCCATGGGGGTGCGCATGAAGCTCAGTCCGATTCCGTTGCCGTTGCGGGTGAATAGATCGTTCATCGTGCTGGTCAAAGCCGACTTTGGGGAGGCGACCTCGTTGAGCAGGTATGCCGCCGAATCCGTAAACGCTGCCCCGAATCCCTCGATTGGCTGGTAGGTTTGCGTCTGGTCCACGTAAATCACCCTGCCTCGACCGTTTGCAGCTGTCGTGAAGTTTGTGCCCGCCTGCGGCTGCATTTTGCGGGACTGGTCGTCGGTGGTGAGCACAATCGAAACCGCAGATCCAACGCCGTTCTGCGCCGGAACGGTATAGATGCTGGCGGTGATCAGACTTGGCGAGAAACCGGGAGCCGTGGCCATAGCTTTGATGGTGGTGCTTGACGTGATTGCGATAGGAGCAACGTACTTGAGCGAAGACGTGTTCGGCGTGCTGCCATCGGTTGTGTAGTAGATCGTTGCATTCGCTGTTGTGTCGGATAGGGTGATCTGGGTTGGGCTGTAAGTGCCGGCGCCTGGCCAGAACGACGGAGTTGCAGCCGCAGGTGGTGGTGGCGGAGGAGGTGGAGGCGGAGCGGAAGAACCTCCACCACAGCTCTGTATCAGCAGCATGGCTGACAGAACGAGGGTGGATTGGACGAGCGATCTCCGGCGGAAACTGCGGCGTGCAATTGAGTACATCTGTCCTCCCCTGCGGTAATTCAGTATCGGACATCTTAATGCAATCAGAATCTAGGGAAAGGATTTGCACGCGGAAGTGAAAATCTCAGGCCCAGGCCGAGTCGTCTTCGCTGTGGATGCGGCGAAGGTTTTCGGGGGCTTGCATGGGAACGCCCAGATTTGTGCCGCGCAGGGCATCGAGGCTCTCGAGCCAAAGAATCTGACTGGTGAAAACAGTGCCGAAGTTACGGGAGAGCGCATGGGCAACATCCTGCAGCGAAATCGCGCGACTGAGTTCTCTCTGCATTGATGTGACCGGTTTGGAAGTGATTCCACAGGGGACAATCAGATTGAAGAAGCTGAGGTCGGTATTCACGTTCAGTGCGATGCCGTGCGAGGTGACGCCGCGAGAAATGTGCACTCCGAGGGCGGCGATTTTGGATTCGGCGGCATCGGAGAGTTGCTGAGTCTTTGACTCAGCCGGACGGGCGAGGGCGCCCGTCCCTACACGAGCAGTATTGGGCGCAGGCGCCGTGGGGGTGACCACATCGTCAGAGACAGTGGAGACACGGGCATCCGCCCCCGTCCACACGCCAGTCAATCCGTGAACCCGCTTCGCAGGAATTCCGAAATCCGCGCAGGTGCGGACTAGTACTTCTTCCAGACGGCGGACGTACTCGACTGCGCCCAATGTATTGCGGGCCACATTTGCTGACGGGAAGCCGCGGAGATCGAAAATTGGATAGGCGACGAGCTGTCCGGGACCATGGAAAGTGACATCGCCTCCACGATCGCATTCATGAACTTCCACGCCCCGTTGGGCGAGGAGTTCGGGCGAAGCGACAATATTCTTGGTTTTAGCGTTGCGACCAAGAGTGATAACCGGGGTGTGCTCCAGAAGAAGGAGTACATCGCCGATGCGGCTCTCTTTGCGAAGCGCCACCAGCTTTTCTTGCAAGCGGAGGCCGGTCGTGTAATCGAGCGTGCCGACTTGGAGAACCGAGATCAAAGGCTTAGCCACGGATTTTACGGATCAACACGGATTCAAAACCATTTCACCACAGAGGACACAGAGTTCACAGAGGTACTTTGACGCAATGCGGATCGTGGTTTATCCGTGGTGATCCCTGCAAATCCGTGGCCGTGAATTTACATATTAATTGCCATCCCATACACGCTGTTCGACGCATCCAGCATCGCCTCTGCGAGAGTTGGATGCGCGTGAATAGTCCACATCAGATCTTCGACCGTAGCTTCGAGTTCCATGGCGGTGACGGCTTCGGCGATCAGTTCCGTCGCTTGCGGACCGATGATATGCACTCCCAGAATCTCACCGTACCTTGCGTCCGAGACGATCTTGATAAAGCCCTCATGTTCGCCGACGATGGACGCACGGGAATTCGCGGTAAACGGAAATTTGCCAACCTTCACGTCATGGCCCAGTTCGCGGGCTTTCGCTTCGGTCAGGCCGACGCTGCCGATTTCCGGATGGCAGAAAGTCACATTTGGAATTCGCAGCGGATCGATGGGTCGATCTTCCTTTCCTGCTATCTTCGAAACTGCGACAATGCCCTCCATCCCGCCCACGTGCGCAAGTTGCGGCGTGCCGAGCACGATGTCGCCGATGGCGTAAATACCAGGCTCGGCGGTCTGCATCCATGCGTTGGTTTTGATGAAGCCGCGCTCGGACTGAATGCGTGTTTTCTCCAAACTGACGCCGTCGGTGTTCGGATT
>Ga0137390_10004603_pt1 | contig 11506 bp, 6 predicted proteins | sample 15con2h24AmetaG_FD_104937 | JGI IMG/M metagenome (GOLD analysis project Ga0137390, IMG submission 104937) | Vadose zone soil microbial communities from Angelo Coast Range Reserve, California, USA - 15con2h2.4A metaG | ecosystem: Environmental > Terrestrial > Soil > Vadose zone > Saprolite... | reverse complement strand
GAAGGCCGCTTCCGCGTAATGTGGTTCCTTCTTTTGCACCTTCGAAAAATACTCAGTTGCATCTTTCCATTTGCTATCGACCATGTAGTAGCGGCCCAGCTCAAACGCAGCTTGCGGATAGACGGCACCGCCATTTGCGTCCGCATACAGACGGAGGGCGTTCTTTAGATAATTTGGCCTTTTGGGATCGCGTTCGTTTAGTTGCACACCCTTTACGTAAGCTTCGAAAGCTCGTTGCGGAATCTTCGTCGCTTCCTGAACGATCTGGTTTTGAGAATAAGAAAACGCTTTGTCGCGTTGATAGAGGATTTGATAAGCGAGACGCCCGTGAATAGTTTGTAAGGTCGTAAGCGGACCGCCAAAATCAAACTGTCTCGTGGCCCAACCACCGTCAATCACTTCGCCAAGGGTTCGTCCTTCATTGATCTTGATTACGCGAGCCATGACCTGCACGTAAGCGTCAATTGATGACTTGTCCCTTTGAGGCTTACTTTCGTCCAGCGGTGGTGGCGTAACGTTGTAGCTGCCGATAACGACTATCGTAGCTTTAGCCTCGCGTGCCAACTTGATTGCTGTTGCTCGCGAAGGAATAACGGTTTCCGGCAGCCGCAGGCGCTGGTAAGCAAGTTCACGCTCGTCGCTGGAAACGACAATCAAACCGGGCTTGTTCAGCAGATCAGCAATCGAATCCGCAAAGCTTTCTCCCACCCAGTTGTATTCGGGCCGATTGGACGTGTTTTCAAAGGGAAGTACCATTACTACATCGCCCAAGCGGCTCTGCGCCGAGCTCGTCGAAGCAAATAAGGTTACGACCAGTAATGTTAAGAAGAGGCTAGCTGTTTTTTGACTGAAACCGAGTCCCATTAATTCCAAAACTCCTAAGCAAATAACAAGAAATGGCCGCGACCTACGATGCCTTGTGCCTGCCGGAAGTTGGTCAACACGGCCATGGCGCGACTCAATACAGATGCAGGCGGCTAATCTTCAATTATCTTTCAATGTAGCAGAAAAGGGAAAAACACTGAACTTTGGAGATTGGGAGGTAGGGCCTTGAATCTACTCATCAGCAACTCAATCGCTCAACTTCCGTAACCTCTCAGGTCGGAAAGGCGGACCCTGATACCGCTCAAGTTTGAATGCCACTCTTGATCATTTTAATAACTCATGCGTGCAAACTCTTCATGCTAGAGCTATCGATTTGCTGGTGATCGGCATTCAAACTTGAGGCGGGGACAGGGTCCACCTTCCCGACCTGAGAGGTTACGGAAGTTGAGCGGCTGACCCGTCGTTGCCAGGTGGCGTCCGAATCAAGACAACTGGAGATAGGAAATTCACTTAGTAAACCACGGGCCTCTCGACGCCTAGCGCGCTCGAGGGGAGATCCATCCTCCAGAAACGCTCCCAGTAAGAGAGCGTTCTTGGTAGGGACGGATGGGGAAAAGGGGAGAGATGAGAGAGGGGAGACCTGGGCGCGGGAGACAATTTTCGACGGGGGCTCACATGGGATACGCAGCAGAAAGAACTTCCTCGCCCTTCACAGCCTGTTCGATTGGGAGCTCGGCTTCACGCTCCTCTTCCTTCGTCAGCAAGTATTCGGCAGCGACATTGTCCACAGGACGCGAGAACAGGTAACCCTGTCCGTATTCGCAGCCAAGCGCTTTCAGTTGCTGATGCTGTTCTTCAGTCTCGATTCCTTCCGCAATGCATTCCATACCGAGGTTGCGTGCGAGCGTTGTGATTGTGCGAACGATCTCAGAGTTGTCATCCGCAATGGTCATTCTGCTTACAAAGGACCGATCGATCTTTAAATAGTTGAGCGGGAAACGATGCAGGTAACTCAGCGATGAGTAGCCTGTGCCAAAGTCGTCAATGCTCAACTGCACGCCCAGCGCTCGCAATTGCTTGAACATTATCGTGGCGGCCTCGGCGTTTTCCATCACAACACTTTCCGTGATTTCAAGTTTCAAGCAATGAGGACTCAACTTACTGTCGTCGAGTGCCTGTTTGATTTGCGCAACGAGGTCGGGCTGCGAAACCTGGCGACCCGAAAGATTTACACTCAAGCTTAGCGCACGATGACAAGGCGACTTTTGTTGCCATTGCCGAATCCTCGCGCATGATTCCTCCAGGACCCACCGGCCCAGCGGAACGATTAGTCCCGTCTCCTCAGCGACAGGAATGAAATCGACCGGGTTAATCAGGCCGCGTCGGGGATGATTCCAACGCACCAGGGCTTCGAAGCCGGCGAGACGGCCGGTTTCCAAAGCGATGATCGGTTGATAGTAGACGCAGAACTGTTTATGTTCGACCGCCTGACGCAAATCACTTTCCAACTGCAGTCGGGACACCGCACGAGCATGCATGCCCTGGTCAAACATTTCATAGCGGGACTTGCCATTTTCTTTGGCGCGGTACATGGCGGTGTCAGCGTCGCGAAGAATGTCCTCGGGTCTTTCGTAGCCGCTGGAACTAAGGGCAATGCCGATACTCGCGGTGGCAAAGGCCGAATTCTTGTCGAGAACGAACGGCAGAAGAAGTTCTTCGTGAATCCTCTCCGCAACGCGAACCGCGTCTGTAGTATCGTCGATGCCACTGAGAAGAATCGCGAATTCATCACCGCCGAAACGCGCAAGCGTATCCACCGGGCGGAGGGTTCGCTCCAGTCGCTCCGCAAAAGCGACCAGCAATAGATCGCCATGCGTATGTCCGAGGCTGTCGTTGATGTTCTTGAAGCGATCAAGATCGAGAAACAAGACTGAGAACAAGTGGTCTGGGCGGCGCTTCGAGCCTTCGATCTCCGCTTTCAGCAGTTCAGTGAACATTGCTCGATTCGGCAAGCCGGTCAACGAGTCGTGAAAAGCCGCATGACGGAAGTGGTCCTTGGTCTCTTCCAACACTCTGCTGATCCTCTCCTGTTCGGTGATGTAGTTGTTGAGCTCGTGGACGTGGCGTTCAGCTTGCTCCGCGCGCTCGCGCTCAATCTCGGCCCGTGCGCGCTCGGCTTCCTCCGCTTGGCGCGCCGATGCTTTCACCTCTCGCAAGTATCTATCATAGCTAAAATAGACAATCACAATGATTGGTATGGCGACCAGAAAGGCCCATAAGCGAGCCGTGCCCACGCTGCTTACAACGATTCCTGCTAAGGCTGCCCCGGCAAAATAGGTAATCGACATCCAGAGGAAATTCCGAGTCCACATGTGCCAGATCGATTCGTCATCTTTCAGCGCGTTGCCAATTGCGCCCAGGCCTGTATGAACAAGGTAGTGGACTAAACCCATCACGCATAGCGCGATCATTGCGAGAGACGCACCCCGGTGAAAAAGATTCGCGGTGGTACCGAAAACAAACTGCAGTACGTTCGCAGTTGCGAAGACGGCGCAGGCAAGTGCCCCCGCGCCAAACAAAACTGTTCTTGGTTTCTTGCTAATCCTGAGCCCGGAGCACAATCCTGCAATTGCCCCAAGAAGAATTGTTGCCTCACCGCCGTATAGCAGTAGGGAGATGAAGACAAACGTGTCGTCAACAGTGATGTTTGCGTTTATCTTTGGAATACGGATCGCCACGCGAGATCCGATAACGGCCGTTACGACGAGCAGCAACAGGAAGTATCGATCCATCCTCCCTGCCGGAAGAAAGCGCACGGCATAAAAACACGTTGCGGCCCCTGCGGCGATCACGAGCCACATGTAAAGCCCGGTTATTTGTTTTCGTATACCTGTCATGGCCGCACGACCTCGAATTTGCTTCGTCGCTGATGTCTTAGAACGTTTCTACCTGCGTTGCTTTCTATCTCATTCACCCAGCGCGCACGCATCGCCCATGGCAAACCCGTCACCCATCGCAAAGCCGTCGCCGATCGCATAACCGTCACCCATGGCAAAGCCATCGCCGAGCGCGAAGCCGTCGCCGAGCAGGATCACGTTGCTAAAGAATATTGATCCGCCGCCCATCGCCGTTCCGTCACTCTTCATCAGGTAATTTCCCAGGACCAGACTGCTCTTAGTCCACATGTTGGCATTCAGACTCTCGGTTACTAACCCTTCGACCACTCCGTCGCCGAGCAAATAACCCTTGCCATAACTGACCTGGTACTTATTGATCAGATCTTTGCCACTGACCGTGGCGCGTTTCAAAACAAGTCCCTGCGCCCAGGGAAACGTATAGGAGGAAATGGTGGTCTGGGCCGCGGGAGCAGTTTGAGTCAAGAGAGACGAACCAAAATAGGAAGTCGAGCGCACCAGCTTTGCGATGGCCACGGCGCCGGCGACATTCAACTGCCCGGCCCCCTGATCCAGCGTATTGAAGCCTGCCAAAGGCTGGGCGGTATACATCAGGATCATCTTGATAGTATTGGGAGTAAGGTTGGGATTTGCTTCCAACAAAATCGCGGCGGCGCCCGCAACCATTGGTGTCGACATCGAGGTACCACTGAGGTACATCAGCTTCATGGTTGTCGTCGAATAGCGGTTGGTTTCGAGCTGTGGATATTCCGCGATCAGATGGTTGTTAACAGCTTCCGCCGACACAATCTTGTTTCCTGGCGCAACGAGGTCTGGCTTAATCAGGTTGTCGAAGTGCTTGAGTCCATAACCGTCAGTGTAGAAGCTGCGTGTTGGTCCGCGAGAACTGTAGGTCGTTACCGTGTCGTCATTCCGCGGATCGGTGCTGTAGGTATTACTGGCGCCCACCGTAATTGCAGAAGGTTCATTCCCCGGACAGTGAATGGCCCCATAGATTTTTTGTCCCGCTGCGTTTTTCCCATTGTTTCCCGCGGCGGCCACTACTACCACGCCGGCGTTAACCAGCTTGCGCACTGCATTGCAGATCGGATCGTTTTGATAGGAGCTGATGGCAGGTGTGCCAAGACTCATGTTAACCACACGTATGTTGTAGGTGCTCTTGTTGGCGATCAACCAGTCGAGAGCTGTCAACACACCCGACACAGTGCCGATACCTTGAGAGTTAAGGACTCGGAGATTGACGATCTTGGCAGCCGGCGCGATTCCTTCATACGCTCCGTTTGTAGCCGAGCCGTCGCCGGCGGCAATTGCGGCGACGTGCGTTCCGTGCCCATAAGGATCGTCAGTACGGTTTTCGCCTGTGAAGTCTTTGCTAAAACTGATTTTTGTCGGCTTGTTCGCAATTGACTTGTGGTTCGGATCAATTCCGGAGTCAATGATGGCAATGCCAACGCCGGACCCATCGAGAGTGTTACCTACAGTTGACTGAGTCCGGATCTGTTGGGTTCCAGTTGTGGTTGTAATGTGCCCCGAGGTGCCAACTGGCGCGTCGAGCGAGATGTATGTAACGGAAGGATCGGCGGCGAGGGTATCCGCTGAGTTCGCCTGTATATCCCGGATCGTGATGTTCAAGTTTGACAACACAGCCACCAGCAATCCGACCACCACATTCAACAGCGAGCCGATAAGGCCGCCGGAGGACGAGCTGGTGCTGGTTTGCTGCACGATTACTCTCACCTGATCTCCGCCATGACCGGATTGAATAAGGCGGCGAATGTCTGGTGAGACCTTGTCGTTGCTGGTTGTCAGCAGTGAGCCGCTTGCTCTAACCGGGGTGTTGTTGGAAACCACCAGTGCCGTGCACAGTGACAACAGCACTGCGAGGGTAGTCAGTCGCTTCAAGATTTGGGGGCGTTGCATTCCGTTTTTCTCCACAATACAGACAGAAAGATAGTGACTCAAAAGAACGAGGGCTCAAACTTCGAGCGCAGCCCTAGAAGCGAGCACCGTGCCAACCCCGTTTTTATCGTTTAATCTAAGTAAATTGCCTATTTCTGTTCAGCAAAGCGTTGAGTAGTCGACTCCCGGGCTTTGGTCCGGATCGATCGGCTGGTACTCGCATTCTGACCGGTGGTTAGTCAATCTGGTTAGAGTCCGGTCTATGTGAGACTGCGGAAGGAGACGGACAGGATTTCAGAAATCTGTGTGACTAACGGTGTGATTTATGTAGGGCGTTCCTCCGTGGCCGCCCCGAGTCGCGCGGAAAAGGGCCGCCCCACGGAGGGACGCCCCTACAGTTTCGCCAAGTTAGGGGACCCCTAAAAAATTTCTATTGCTACGCCTCCAGAGAACAATTAGACTACCCGTTGGCATGCACGTTGCGCATGATCCGACCGGGCCAGCCCTTCTGGCAGTCCCGCAGATACATTGAAATCATTGGCAAGCGCAGGCAAGACTATTCCTCGCAAACCGCGCCTCTCGCGGTAAACCGGTTCTTAAGCCTGCATCCCAAACGTCCCTGTCAAAGTCAATTCTTAATCTAAGTTAAGGCCGAAATCGCCTTCTTCTGAAAACAGAATCATGAATCCAGCGACGCTGATCCATCGGAAGCGGACAAAAAAATCTTCGACAGCCTCGCTCATCATTCGATAAAGGTTTCGACAATGCAAAGCTCAATTGACTCCAAGATCGATGAATCGCTACTTAAGCCGCTTTTGCTAAGCAATGGGATTCAAGCAAATCGGACAAGCGAGATCCAGCAAGAGTACGCCAAACTCGATGAATCAGTATTCCAGAAGCTGGTGCTGGGCAACGAGGTTCAGGTCCAGGTCGACGCTGTCATTCAGCGCATCGACAATCCGGCCGTGCGCGACGTTACCCAAAGTATCCTGGGGCAGATGCTTCGACTTTTCGACTGGTTGGCTCGTATCGAAATTAACCTGCACAAGCTAGACACTCTGCAGGAGAGCCTCTCTCTACTTGACGTTGTGCATCTCGAGGCGCGCTCCCTGCTAGATTTCATAAAGACAAAAGCGATGCGCGCAGATGGCATCAGTGAGAAGTTGAACGAGGTGCTGGATGGAGTCAACTATGGAATCACTCATGATCTGAAGAGAATTTTTGAAAGGGAATTAGTAGGGAAGATAACTGAGCAACCAACACCGATCGTTTATGGCAAGATTCTTCATGCCCACGGTCTATTGACCAACTGTTTCCAACAGTCAATGATAACTCTACTTCAGATCTTCAATCCCGCACTTGACGGGGCATCTCTTTTCAACGACTACGAACAGAGACTCAAGCAATCACTCTTGTTATGTAGGGATCTATCGTCGCTCATGAGGCTTGTGAGAAAGGCCGAAGCCGAGCCCGACCCTGACACTCTTAGGAAAGTGGTCGAGCATGTCCTGGAATTTCGCGACGGAAACATGCAGTACCTGATGTACAAAGACTGGAAAGGTTACGAAAACTTGGCAGTCGCAGTCATCACATCTATTGAGAGTAACTTCGATGCGCAGTCATTGCTGCAAAGGTTCCTTACTTTCCTGGAGCTTTTGTACGGCCATGTGAAAATGCGCGCGGTACTCAAGGATCTGTTTCCCAGCTCCGCAGAAACCGATGATGACTAAAGGCGCCGGTCTTTCGCATCCACTCGAATCGCTATCGAAAGTCCATATTATCGTTACCCCGCCGGTGTCCCGCCAAACGCACTGCTTCTTTACGGTCCTTCATTTAATTGATAGCCGTGATCTCCGTGTCTCCTTGGTGCAATGGTTTTCGGCACTTTTATCACCACGGAAGCACAGAGAACACGGAGGCGGTTCAAGAAAAATCTCAAATCAGGACACTACCCAGGTGTTCTTGTTCTGTCGCGTCTCCCGAACTGGGTGACGACTGACAAAAATCATCCAGCAGAACCATATCCGATGAAAAAAGTTTCGGCGGGGTGTCGATCTGGACACCCGCTGTTCGTCTAATTGATAAGGAGCACAATATGAACTCTTAGATCCAAGGAGATGAAGCAATGAAAGCAATCGATACAGATCGAACCACGCGCCACAACCGAATCGTAACCGAAGACGAATGGCTTGTTGCTCGCAAGCAACACTTAAGCATGGAGAAGGAGCTCACCAGGCTGCGCGATGACCTGAGCCGGCAACGCCGCGAGCTGCCCTGGGTCAGATTGGAGAAGTCGTATGTCTTCGACGGGCCGGAAGGCAAGGAGACGCTCACCGACCTCTTCGACGGGCGCAGCCAATTGATCGTCTATCATTTCATGTTTGGACCGGGCTGGGAGGCAGGTTGCCCGAGCTGTTCGTTCCTGGTCGATCACATCGACGGCGCCCTCGTCCATCTGAACGCCCGCGACGTGACGCTGGTGGTCGTTTCAAGAGCGCCTCTACCCCAGATCGAAGCGTTCAAGAAGCGCATGGGCTGGCGTTTCAAATGGGTGTCCTCATACGAGAGCGAATTCAACTACGACTATCACGTATCGTTCACCAAGGACGAAATGGCGAAAGGCAAGGTTAACTACAACTACGAAATGCAGGAATTCGGGAGCGACGAGGCCCCCGGCAGCAGCGTTTTCTATAAGGACGCCACCGGCGATATCTTTCACACCTATTCATCCTACGGACGCGGCCTCGACACACTGCTTGGCACGTACGACTACCTCGACCTCGTGCCGAAGGGACGCGATGAAGACGCCCTGGCTTTCACGATGGCCTGGGTTCGTCACCACGATCGGTACGCCGACGACTATGTCGTTGACCGTAAAGCGGTGTACTCGCCCCCTAAGGTTTTGGTCGATTCTTGCTGTTCGGGGGAGGCCCACTCGTGAGCGCTCTTCGTTGCTGCACGGTCGCTTCGAGCGGATCAGCCCGTCAGACGACCACAGCGCAGACCAGAGATGCCGAGCCGCAGCCGCTAATGCGGCGTTGGCTCGACATCCTCGGATGGATGGTTCCGGCCGCCGTCCTGACTGTTTTGCCAAAATGTCCGATGTGTTTGGCGGCGTACGTTGCAGTTGGAACCGGGATCGGGCTTTCGGTGTCAACCGCGACGTACCTGCGGACATCGCTGGTGGTACTATGTGTGTCGTCGCTTGTATACCTTGCAGCGAGGCCGGCACTCAACCTGCGACAAAAGAACAAAACATGAAGGAAAGGAAAAGGAATGTTGGCGTCCCAAAACATTCCGAGTTGGAACCAACTCATTGCATGGCTACGCGAGATGGAAGGCCTCCGCAAAGCGCCCGCATAGTTCGTAGAGCGAAAGTCTGCCTCAGCGGCGCCCGACCGAAGCTATAGGCCCCCAATTGATTGAAGCAGCGCGTAGCAAATGTCAGATGTTGGAGACGCGGGATCCTTGGTTCGACACTTCACGAGCAACGTTCTTGACTGGGGATCATAGGCGGGCATATCATCTCGACGCCCAGAACAGACCTGCACGAATCCACCCATGCTCGCATTTTCCTTTGCGGGTCCGTTTCCGTGCTCCAACTGAAGCTCAAGCGTTGTCTATCACGTCACTGCGTGCCTTTCTCCATGATCAGCTTGACGAGTAAGGCCAGACGGCTGTAGCAGAGGCGGGTTTCAAACTCGCCCCAAAAAACCTATATAGATGTGAGTGGAGTTACTCTATGGGAATCTCAGCTCCGATGCGACCACTCGATCTGTACAAACTTGAATTCCAAACTCGAAAGGATTGACACCATGAGAAGACTTCTCCCCATTGTCGTTATCACACTCCTGGCGGCTACCACTCTCTGCATAGCACAGACTGGCGCTCCCTCAGAGTCCAAAACTACGGGTGGAAACGGTCTTGATCAAATGATCATAAATAGATCTAAACAAGTCTGGGAGGCCTATAAGAGTCGAAACATCGCGGCTATGAAAGCTCTCACCGGTGAGGATTACTCAGCCTTCACCCAGGCCGGTCCTTCAAATCTTCAACAGGATATCGATACCATCGATAAACTCAAGATTGAATCGTACACCCTGGATGATCCAAAGGTCTCTAAGCCTACGAAGGATGTTGCTATTCTTCGATACAAATGTGACCTCAAAGGATCGTTTGATGGAAAACCGTTTCGGCCAGTCTATGCTACCGAAGTGTGGGTGAACCGTGGAGGTAAGTGGCAAATAGTTTCCTACACAGAAACGCCGGTGAGCTAACATCTGTAGGTCAGACGGCATTGGTGAAATAGGACTGAGGCCGTGGACCCGTTGACGTGCCATCTAAACGAGGCACCGACAGCTTATCAGAACAGAGTTTTTTAGAATGTTGGCGTCCCAAAGCATTCCGAGTTGGAACCAGATTATCTCTTGGCTTAAAGAGATGGAAATGCTTCGGCAACGGCAGCCTAGAAACGAGTGGCAAGATTTCTCGACCATCTTCCGCCGGATTCAATACCCCTAGATGGATTGGAACAACAGGGTCAGCGTTAGCTGATTGCCGGATATTTGCCGCTTGTTGATCAAGAACATGCGCGCACAAGAAAGCTGCAAACTTTGCGCGGTACAAAAGAGCTAGAACTGGTTGTAAGTGTTGCTAAGAAGTGATGAGAATAGGAAAAGGCTTCATCAAGTGACGCTTCTCGTAACTTCTCCAGTTCCTGGTTGCCTGCACTCGGACTCAACGTAATCATCCCTCGCCCCTGTCGAGGAGATTTTCGGTTGGCAATCGAGGCGTTCGATTGGTACTAAAAGATTTTTGAAAAGCTGAAATGAAAAGAAGTAGCCAAAGAGTGAAAATGTTAGGTTCATAGTTTGTCCTCTATGGGTGTTGTCTGCCGCCTTCTTGCTGTTAAAGCGCACAATCACACCTATAGTTCTGTAATGCTTTAGTGGTGTCGTAGGTTGAAATCTGGGTAAAAACAGGAAAGGCGGAAGAATCTCCCACAGCTTTTCCGCCTCCTAAGAGCGAAATCGCAGCCAAAGAATACTCTTACAACCAAAGTCTAACAACGGAGAATATTGCCGTTCTGTATGGCAGGATCCTGCTAAAAGCTCCTAATATCAGCCCCGGCCAAGTGACCGTCAATGTCAGGAGGGCGTGTAAGAGAACTCGCCCAGTGGATTTTCGATTTCACGACTTGCGCCATACACAGCAAGATAGCTTTCAGTTGCTTGCGGGATATTTATGCTGTGGATTCAAGTTTGGCGTCCCGTACGGGAGTCGAACCCGTGTCGCCGCCGTGAAAGAGACGCTATTCACTGTAATTCAACGAAACTTCGCGGCATGGATAGCACTCTACTGCACTCGAAGGACTCACAGGAACGCTTATTGGACTCTTAATGGACTCTCGTTACAATGTTTGCCGCCGCCCTGAGGAATGATTCATCTGACTTTAAATTCCGAAACGGAGACTGATCGAGGTAAACGCTCCCGGCGTCAGTTCGTCACTATCATAAAGGAAGAGTTCTATTGAATTAACCCAACCCGCTGGACGAGGCTTGCGAACCGCGGGTCTGACCGCAGACCGTCCAACTCCGGCTCGACTTTAAGGAATACCATATTGTGAACGCGTTGCTGATACGCTCTTTCGAGCCAGGCGAGCGCTTGCTCCTTATCGCCCAACCCTTCATAGATCATTGCTACCTGATATGGCGAGACATATCGTCGCGCCGACAGTTCCTTCAGCTGCGAAAGTATCTCCTGCGCCTCCGCGGTCCTTCCGGCTAACGCATAGGCGCGCCCGAGGAACGCCAAACCATTATCCGGCGCAACTTTGTTCAATTCCTGAAAGGTTGCGACGGCCTCCG
>Ga0137390_10004597_pt1 | contig 11514 bp, 20 predicted proteins | sample 15con2h24AmetaG_FD_104937 | JGI IMG/M metagenome (GOLD analysis project Ga0137390, IMG submission 104937) | Vadose zone soil microbial communities from Angelo Coast Range Reserve, California, USA - 15con2h2.4A metaG | ecosystem: Environmental > Terrestrial > Soil > Vadose zone > Saprolite... | reverse complement strand
GAAGACGCCGCATGGCTGCGATCGCTGCCGACCGGGCCCGTGCCGCGGCCGCGGGTCGTCTGGTACCGGCGGCGGGCCACGCCGCTGACCAGGAAAGGCACACGATGACCGCGACCACGTTCCGCAAGAAAGCCGGAAGCTACTGGTCCTACACCCTCGACGGCGTGCCCCGCATCAAGGGCGTCACCACCATGATGAAGGGCCTCGGCGGGCCGCCCGAGTCATACTTCACCGGCTACACCGCCGACCACGCCGTCAACAACTGGGCGCGGCTGTCCGGCATGCCGGTGGCTGACCGGCTGAAGGAGATCGCCGGGGCGACCAAAGCCAGATTCAGCGAGGCCGCTGTCCGCGGCACCGCCGTCCACAAGCTCGCCGAGAAGCTGAGCGAGGGTGAAGAGGTCCAGGTCCCCGACCACCTCCGCGGCCACGTCGAATCAGCCGCCGGGTTCCTCGACGGCTACCAGGTCGAGCCCTTCCTGACTGAGCCCGCGCTGTTCAGCCGCAAGCACGAGTACGCCGGGTCGGCCGACTTCTTCGCGACCGCCATCAAGCCGGACGGCACCACCGTCCGCGTTCTCGGCGACTACAAGACGAACGCGTCGGGCCCGTGGGGCTCCGTCGCCTTCCAGCTGGCCGGCTACCGCTATGCGGACTTCTACCTGAGCGGTGACGCCGGGCTGAAGTCCGAGGAACTGGCCATCCCGGAGGTGGATGAGTGCTGGGTGGTGTGGCTGCGGGCTGACGGCTTCGACGTGTACCCGATGCACGTCACGCCCGAGGTTCACCGCGAGCTGCTGTACATCGACCAGTGCCGTCTCGCCGACGCGGGATGCCGTGACTACAAGCTCGACGCCCTGCCGCACCCGGAGACGGTGCGCAAGGTCCGGCTTCAGGACGTCGAGTGAGCGCCTACGAGATCAAGCTGTCCGGCTGCGATGACCACACGGTGTTCGTGATGGATCTCACCGGTACCGAAGCCGCATTGCTCCAGCGCGTTGCAGCGCTCAGCCGTGAGACCAGCAACTACTCATGCGAGCCGACCATGACCGTTGACCCCCGCACAGACCAGGAAGCGACCACATGAAGAACGAAGAGCCTCGCGCGGCCAACGACGCCGAGCGCCAGCAGGTGGAGCGCCGCGCCGCGATTGAGCGCGAGACCACCGGCATGAGCCGCGCCTTCGCCGCCCTCCAGTCCCTCGACCACATGGGCCGCCGCCGCGCGATGCGCTGGCTGGCCGAAGCCCTCGACAACGATCCGGAGCCACCGTTCTAATGACTGACCTTGAGATCTACCAGCCCGCCACCCTGGCGGTCCCGTCCGCCCTCGACATCGACTCATGGATCGCCGTCGTCGACGAGGTCATCAAGGTGGCCAACGCCATCTACGACACCCCGTTCGTCCCCGAAGGGCTCCGCGGGTCCGTTACCGCCGTGTCCGCCTGCATCCTGGCCGGCCGCGAGATGGGCATCGGCCCCATGACGTCGCTGCAGAACTTCCACGTCATCAAGGGCAAGGTCGGCCAGACGGCGCTGCTGATGCGCTCCCTGATCCAGTCCCGGGGTCACAAGTGGGAAGACGTCGACGTGTCCGACACCCGGGTGGTGGTCAAGGGCTGCCGCAAGGGCGAGTCGACGTGGATGGAAGCGTCGTTCACCGCCGACCAGGCCAAGCGCGCCGGGATCGACCTCGGGAAATACCCGCAGGACAAGCTGTATGCCCGTGCCACGGTGCGGCTGGCCCGCCGGAAGTTCGCCGACGTGATCATGGGAATGCCGTACAGCGAGGAAGACCTGCAGGATGGCGAGACCGGCGAGGGCACGGTCACCGAGACGAACGGCCGCGCGCCCGCGATCGCTGCGCCGCCTGCCCAGCGCACCGCCCGCCGCGGCCGCGCCACCGCGGCACCCCAGATCGTCCCCCCTGCGGCAGCGCCATCCCCCCCGGCGCCCGCAGGGGAGACACCGCTCCCGCCGCTGCCAGGCGAGGAAGAGAATCCCGGCCCGGCCGCGTCAGACCGAGCAGAGGCAGCGGCCGGGCCGGTCAAGCCGCAGGACCGGGGTGAACGTGAGCCCGCCGAGAAGGACTACGACACGCCCGGCACCATCACCGCGGACCAGCTCACCGCACTGTGGACCATCTTCAGCACCAAGTTCGGGTTCACCAAGGACGAGAAGGCCAGTGCCCGCGCGGCATGCGAGAAGATCATCGGCCGGAAGCTCACCGGCGGGACGACGGGCAACATGTCCCGCAACGAGGCCGGGACCGTTCTGGACACGCTGGCGAACTGGCAGAAGATCGCGGAGTCCCGGGGGGACACGCCGCGTGACGTGATGATCGCGGTTCTTGCGGAGGATCAGGGCAAAGGCGCTGGCGCATGATAACCGTCGCCCTGGCGGGTGATCTCGCCGCTGGCCGCGTCGCACTCATTGACGATGGGGACTACGACCTCATCAGTCCGTATACCTGGCACCTGCACCTAATTACGCGCGGACGCCGCCGTTGCGGCCCTTACGCAAGAGGCTCGATCCGGCTAGCGGGCGGCACCTGGTCCAGCGTCTACATGCACAAGCTGATCACGGGGTGGCCGCAGACTGACCATCGCAACCATGACGGCCTCGATAACCAGCGTGCCAACCTGCGGCCGGCTTCTGGTGGCCAGAATCAGGCCAACATGCGGCCGAGGCCGGGAGGCACCTCGCGTTTCAAAGGCGTTAACTGGGTGCGCCACGCGGGCAAGTGGCGTGCGTCGATCAAGGTCAGTGGCCGCACTCGTCATCTGGGCTACTTCGCCGATGAAATAGCTGCCGCTCAGGCATATGAGATGGCAGCGGTTGAGGCGTGGGGCCAATACGCCTGTGTGGGTGCGGCGTAATGAAGGTCCACGCCTGCGCCCACTGCCAGGCCCGTCTCATCGTCGCCAGGGGCGTCCCCGCGCTCAACGCTGGCCCCGACCCGGCAGGTTCTGCCGCCGCGCAGCAGACAGCGGGCGGCACCTGGCTCGCGCGGTGGCTCGCGGCCGGTGAGCAGCCCGTGGTCCCCGAGAAACGCTACGCCGTCCACGACTGCGAGGGGACACGGCACAAGGCGCAGCGGAAGGTGTGGGAGGGCGCTGTGGCCGGGCTGCACCGCGACCAGCGCAACCAGCGCGGGAAACGGCCCGGGCCGCAGGTGACCGGGGTCGTGAAGCTGCCGGAGACACTGCCGGGGATGGGGGAACGGTGAGCGAAGACGCGGTGTGGCCAAAGCCCGGCAGTGGTGAGGCCGCTTCCCAGGGCTGCATTTGTCCCGTGCTCGACAACAATCACGGCAGGTCCGCGCCCTGGCCGCCTGACGGCTGGTGGATGGTCGAGGGCTGCCCAGTGCACCGCCCACGGCCAGTTGAGGACGACCCCTAGGCCGCGGGGACTGCGGCGGTGCTTCCCCGCCAGCCGCAGCCCCGCGCACCACAGCAACGACAAGGAGAGCACATGGAAGACCGCACATACACCGTCTATGTCTCGATCGGCAACAGCGACGACAAGCTGAGCCAGGCTGACTGGGCCCACCTGCTCGCCCGCGTCCAGGCCGAGATCCATGAAGCCGCGTCCGCCATCCATGGGGAATGGTATTCAGCACCGGATGCCAGGTGGCAGAACGCATGCTTCTGCGCCGACCTCGACCTGCCGTCCGTCCCTTACCTCAAGGACGCGCTCCGGCTCGCCTGCGCCGAGTTCGGCCAGGAATCCATCGCCTGGGCTGACGCTGAGACGACGTTCATCAAGCCTGCCACCGAGCCCGTGAGCCCCTAGACGCGGCCGGGCCTGCGCGGGGCAGGCTCCCCGGCCGCAAGGGCAGCCGCCGCCCCCGGGCGGCTGCCAGCGGCCCCGGTTCCTCTGGCCAGGAGCCGGGGCCGCGCACCTGGCGTAGTGGACGGGTGCCGGTTCGACACCGGCCACCAGGACGTGACAGAGCGGCGGCGGTTCAACCTGGGCGAACGCACCGTGCTCTACCTCGCTGCGGACGGACGGTGCAGCGAGTGCGGCGCGGAGCTTGAGCCCGGCTGGCATGCCGATCATGTGCAGCCCTGGTCCAGGGATGGCAAGACGGACGTGATCAACGGGCAGGCGCTGTGCCCGGCCTGCAACCTGAGGAAGGGAAACCGGATGACGGAGTTGCGGCAGTGGCAATCACGGGCAATGGATGAGTACCTGGCTAGTGGCCAGCAAGACTTCCTGCTCGAAGCGACACCGGGCGCTGGGAAGACACGTCTTGCGATGGCTATAGCCCGGCGGCTTCTTGATGACGGGACCGTTAAGCATGTCGCCGTCGTTGTCCCCACGGACCCGCTGCGCCTTCAGTGGTGCGATGCGGGCAGCGACATCCGGCTGCGGCCACTCGATGACGCGATCGTGTCCAAGGCGGGTTACGACGGCGTCGTCCTGACCTATGCGCAGCTCGCGCGAGGCGTGAGCAGGGACCTGTTGCGTCGCGATGTGGCACTCCATCCAGCTCTGCTGATCGCGGACGAGATCCACCACGCGGGAAGTGAGCGCCCTTACTCGCAGGGCCTGGAAAGCGCCTTCGAGCATGCACCGCGGCGGCTGCTGCTGACCGGTACCCCGTGGCGGCGGGACAACCGCAAGATCCCGTATGTGCGATATGACGACGACGGGAATCTGCATGTTGACTACCACTATCGCTATGGCCGCGCGGTCAATGACCGCATATGCCGGCCGATCGTGTTCCATGCGCACAACGGTGAAGCGCGCTGGGTTGACTGTGGCGTAATCGTCGAAGCGCACGTATGCGAAGACCTCGACGAAGACAAAACAGGTGCCGCCCTCGACACCATTTACCGCCCGGAACACCAGTGGATGCCCGCGATGCTCAGGAAAGCGGCTGCCGCTCTCGACGCCCAGCGGGCAGACGGTGTCCCTGACGCGGGTGGGCTGGTCTGGGCCGAGACCCGGAAGCTTGCGGAGGCATACGCCGCACTTCTTCATGGCATCACCGGGCAAGCCCCGGTGCTGGTGCTCGGAGATGATCCCTCAGCTAAAGCCAAGATCGACGCCTTCCGTGCCAGTAGCCAGCGCTGGATCGTCTCCGTCCGGATGATCAGTGAGGGAATCGATATTCCCCGGCTGACAATAGGTGTCTATGCCGCGAAGAAGTGGACGCCGCTGTTCTTCCGCCAGGCAGTTGGGCGGCTGATCAGGACGCGGGGCGACGAGAGTCACAACGCTCAGATGTTCATTCCCTCCGTGCCAGCGATCGTGCGGCACGCGTATGAGATCGAACAGGAGCTGCTGCACGAGCTGACCGAGGAGGAGGAACGCGCTGAGCGCGCCGCAAAAGAGGCTGAGGAGTTCCAGCAGACACTCAATCTCCGGATGCCACTGTCAGCGTCCGAGCCAATTTTCACTCAGGCGATTCACCGGGGTCTCGGCTACGAACCTGGAGATCTCACGGAAGCGGTCGCGAAGTGCGACCAGTTCGGCATCCCCGCCGACAAGGCCGTCAACGTTGCGCGCCTGCTTCAGGACGAACGAGCCCGGCCACTGGAAGTAAGCGCGCAGGTAACGGTGCAGCCATCTGTGACCGCCGAGCCGCAGCACCGGCTGGAGAAGCGGCTGCGGCAGGAGGTTGAGGCCCTGACCCGGCGCGTGGATTACAAGAATGACCGCGAGCCCGGCTCAACGAATATCGAACTGCTCAAAGCAGGCTTCCCGAAGCGTAGGGACGCCAGCATTGAGAAGCTCCAGGAGATGCGGACCTGGCTCGCTAGGCGGCTGGCGTGACGGAGTCCATGACCCTGCGGCAGCGCGCAACCCTGGTGGAGGCGCTGAGTTCATCGCTGACCCATGGCGGCGTGGCTCTCGGCACTGTCCCGAAGGCGCTGCGGCGGCTGCTGGAAGAGGGCGCGTGGCGCGAGTTCACGACGTCACGTGGCGAGCATGTCAGCTATGAGCGGTTCGCCGATTTCGTGGCTACGCCGCCGCTCGCCGGGCTAGGTGCCGATATTGCGCTCGTGCAGCGCATCACTGCTGCGGACACAGTGACAGCAGACCTGCTCGACCGAGCACTCCAGAATCCTACTGGTGTCCATAATATTGACACCAAGCGGCCGCGCGGGACTAGCAAAGCGGCCGCGCTGCGGCGTCTGCGGAAAGACGCGCCAGAGCTGCATGCGGATGTTCTCGCCGGCCGACTTAGCGCGCACGCCGCCATGGTGGAAGCCGGCTTCGTGCCGCGCACATTCACTGTCCGCACCGACAGTCCCGAGTCGGCCGCGCGCACCCTGCGCAGGCACATGTCCGCCGATGACATCGCCAAGCTCATCGCCGTCCTACTCGGGAAAGACGGCAAATGAATGCCATGGTTCCGGCTCGAAGACTTAAGGCTCCGGCCACCCCAGCAGCCGGAGCCCACAACCAGACCATCACCCCAGGTCAGGAGCAATGTATAAGAAAAACCTAGGTAATCTCACCTGAATCATAACCAAATCCGCATGAGTTAGCGGAAGGGTAGTTCAACCATGCCTATCGTCGCAGGTCAGGCCATACACGGACCCGGTAGCATCAACCACTACCGACGCCCGGGAGGCCTTGCCGTCCTGGCCCGCTTCGCAGGCGTGCCGTGGGCCGCAGGCCCTACGGCAGGGCACGAGGTGATAGTCGGGGCCGGTAGCCCAGACCGCCTGCCGTCGACGCGCACGCGCGGGAACCGGCATGGATGAATACCGCTGGACGTGCTTCGAATGCGGCGAACCCGGCCACATCAAGGCCGGATGCCCGCACCGGCCAGCACCGCACCCGCCGCCGCCGCATCAGGGCTCCGCCCATGCGGCGAACCACCCTCCCCCATTCCGCGACATGCTCGCCATCCTCCGCCGCCCCATCGAAGAGATAGCCGACCCGGCGCCGTACGCCGACGCCATCCGGCGGCACATGGGATGGAAACAGCATGGTGAAGACGGGAGACGGCAGCGCGCCCTGGCGCAGGCCGCGGAATCACGGCAGGCACGCGGCGAAGGAACCTGGCATATGACCTCCAAGAAGGAGAATGCACAATGACCGACATCGGTTTCAGCAGCACCCTGCCTAAAGGCGACGCCAACGGGCTCGGCCCCGCAGTACGCGGCCTCATCGACGAACCACACCGCTATCACGTCGTCATCGGCATAATCGACTGCGCCAAAATCACCACCAAGCCCGACACCGGTGAAGTCCTGCCGACGGCACGGGTTCGCAGAATCGAAGTCGTCCTTACCGGCGATCTGCATGTGGCTGAGCAGTTGATGCGCCGCGCCCTGGAATCCCGTTCCGGGCGCACGGTGCTGCCGCTCGACCTCGAAGACGACATGCGGCTGGCGTTCGGCCGCATCGACCCCAGGACCGGTGAGCAGATCGACGGCGACCCCGGTGAGTGACATCCAGCCCGGCCCGTACACCGGCCAGCTCGCCGCCCAGCACGGCAGCGAATACCAGCCCCTCACCATCACCGTCTGCGGCCGCCCAGCACCACAAGGGTCCAAACGCCACGCCGGCAACGGCGTCATGGTCGAATCCTCGAAAGCCGTGAAACCATGGCGCGAGGACGTCAAGCAAGCCGGCCTCGAAGCCACGGGCTGGGGCGAACGGCCATGCCTCGACGGGCCGCTCCGCGTGTCCATGGTGTTCACCTTCGGCCGCCCGGCCAGCCACTACGGCACCGGCCGCACTGCCGGGCGGCTCAAGCCGTCGGCGCCGCTCGCACCGCACGTCTACCCGGACCTGTCCAAGCTCGCCAGGGCCACCGAAGACGCCCTCACCGACGCCCGGGTCTGGCGCGACGACTCCCGCGTCGTCGAGTACACGCGGCTGGCCAAGGTCTACATAGGGCCGGGCACGATCGCCACACCCGGCGCCGTCATCACCATCGAGCAGCTTTGACTGCGTTCACCGACCTCAGCGAATGCATCGGCATCCTCGCCACCGCACTCGGCTACCCAGGCGGCGCACCACCACCACAGCCGCACCTGCGCATCACCGCCGCTGAGCAGCGCACCCAGGCCGCCCGTAACTCCGCCAGCGCCACCCACCGCCGCTACCGCGAACGCGTCGCCAGGTACTCGCAGCTGCGCTCCCGTGGCTGGACCATCGCCCAGGCTGCAGCCGGCCTCGAAGTCACCCCGCGCACCATCCAGCGTTACGAAGCCGCACTCAGGCGCGAAGGAGCCAGCACATGACCCACGAGTTCAATCCCGACTGGTGCCTCGCGCCCAGCGAGTGCCTGAAGGAACTGCTCAGGGAAAACGGCATCTCGCCGCACACACTGGCCATCGCATGCGGCGGCAAGGCGCACCTGGACCTGGCCCTGACGCTGATCAACGACGTGCTCGCCCGCAAGCCGCTGACGCAGGCGCACGCCACCATGCTCGCGCGGGCACCAGTCGGCCCGCCGGCGCAGTTCTGGCTCAACTTCGAGCACAACTACCGGGCGGGGCTGGCCGCCGGGCTTACGGACACCAGCACATGACCCGCCGTGACCTGGCCGCCGCCACCCTCGGCCTCGCAACCGGGGCGGCCGCCATCCTCGCCGTCCAGCACCTCGTGTACTTCTGGCTGCTGCGCCTCCACCGCCGCGGCTTCAGGAGCGAACCATGAAGCTGACCGGGATCACGATCCCCGTCAAGGCCGACTACGCCGAGCTCACCAGGACGCTGCGGATCATCGCGAAGCATTTCACGGCGCTCGCTGACGAACTCGAAGCGCCGGACGGACTCATCACCGTGCGGGACGACACCGATGAGGAAGCCGCCGAGTTCAGAGAGCGATGGAAGGCGCAATACGGGGCAGTGAGCGAAGGGCCGACGCCATGACCCAGCGCACCGCCGTCGCTGAGGCCGCCGCAGACCTCACCCGCTGCCTCACCATCGCCGAAACACTTATCCCCCTCCCCGACCAGGACGGCACCACTGCCATAGGCAGCGCCACCGTGTCCAGCCCGCCGTGGAACGCGCAGGCCGCCGCCGCCGTCCTCGATACGCACGAAGGCCTGCGGCGGCTGGAAGCGTCGCTGCGGCTGATCGTGGCTGGGCATCCCGGTTCGCGGCGTGGTGGCTCAGCAGCCAATACCTTTGCCGCGATCGAAGCTGTCACAGCGCTGAGCTATGCGCTGCCGCAGGACGGGCACATCCAGGAGAAGGGCAAGCCGTGCCCCTGCGACTGGTGCCGCCTCATCCGGATCCTCGCCCGGTGGGCCATGGCCGTCGAGCGGCTGCCCGCCGTTGATACGGCCGAGATCTGGCAGCGGGTCCAGGCCGCCTGTCCCTACTGCGGGTTCGCGATGCTCCGCTACGCGCCCCGTTCCGGCCGCCTCACCTGCCTGCGGTACGGCTCCTGCGCCGACGCGGACGGTGTCCACCCGGTGGGGCATGTGACGGTCAGCGAACTCGACGGCACGCCTTGTGTGGCCTGGCAAGATGGCCTGGTGACATGAATGAGCGGTGCGCATGCCTCGACCCGGTCGCGTTCGGCCGCTGCCCCCTCCACGGCGACGGCAAACGATGGAAGGTGATCACATCGTGAGGGAGTTTCCCGATGCTTCCGGCACCGACTGGTGGGACAGTGCGCGAATCCGTGCACTGGCCAAAACAGGCAGGCCGGTCACCGCCACCGTCACTGAGATCGCCCGGAACCCGCATCACTACCTGCGCCACGTACTTGACCCGAACTGGCTGCCTGCACGCCCCAGCCGCGTCATGCCATCGCTGTGGCAGATGGCCGAGTACTGGTACCTCCGCGACGACGTATTCGACGTTGACCTCCGCAATCCTCATTGCTTCGGCTGTGGCGACACAGCATGGTCCTTTGCCGCGACGCTGAAGCTCCGGTGGAATGATGCAGCGCGCAAACTAGAGCGTGCGCATCTCGTCGCGAGAGTCTTCGACGGACTCGATGGTGTCCAGAACATGGTTCCGCTGTGCAGCCTGTGCCATCGTTACCAGCCCGATAGCGATGGCGCTGAAGCTGTCTCCTGGATCCAGGCCGGTGGCTTCGTGGTTCACTTGCTCACGCAGGTGGCACCATGATCAGATGGCTGCGGCAGCGCTCACCCTCGCCGAAGCCGCCACCCTCCTCGACCCGCCGCTCACCGAACGACAGCTCAGGCAGATCGTCACCGCGCTGCGCTGGCAGCCCGCCGACCACCGCCACAACGGCCGGATGTCAGGTGGCCGCCCAGCCGCCGCATACGACGCCATCGAGCTGATGAAACTTCATGCAGCGCTGGCACCCTGGCTTGGCAAAACGAGTGATCAGCCTTAACCTCGGACTGACGGCGCATGCCCAGACGGGTTTCGCGCCGTCTGCGCGTGGCGGGCATGGTGCCCGGCGAGAGGCCGGTGACAGGCGTGTGCCGCCGGATGAAACACCCGCCCGCGCGACACCCCAGCGAGGAGGAGCATGGAGTCCGTCGATCTTGCTAACCGCTTCACCTATCACGCGCCGAAGGACGGGCAGGCTGAGCGGTACCAGAAGATCAGGGATGCCGCGCTCTATGTCGCGAACCTGGTCAACAGCGAGTGCCCGGAATCCCGCGAGAAGTCGCTGGCCGGCGCTCACGTTCTACTCGCCGGTAGACGACGTCCACGGCGTCCTGGCCGCCCTCATCAAGTCCGCCAGCAAGAGCGCGGTCGTAGCCATGTACGGCTGGGACGACGACGAACTCGCCGCCGCCCTCCTGGAGAAGCTCGACGACGAGCACGTGTTCGTCCAGCTCACCCTCGACAGTTCACAGGCCGGCGGCACCCACGAGAAGGCGCTGCTAGCGAAGGACGCATTCCCATCCAACTCGGTCGCCATCGGCCGCTCCGAACGCGGCGCGATCATGCACATGAAGATGGTGATCATCGACGGCCTCGACGTGGTCACCGGATCAACGAACTGGTCCGCGTCCGGTGAGGGACTGCAGGACAACCAGCTCACCATCATCCGCGATCCCATGGTCGCCGCTGAGGCCCGCGCCCGTGTGGACATGATCCACACGTCGATGCTCAACCGCGAAAGCGAAGGTAACAGCCTGATGGACATCCTGATGATCAATGACCGTGGCGTACCGCTGATGTGCGAGCAGGGTGATGCTCTCGCCACGAACGTGTGGTCGGGCGGCTGGGACGGCAAGCAGCACCTGGTCTGCGAGCGCCATAACCCGATGGCGAACGTGGCCATGCCGCTACCGCTGAACTTCACCAGCCAGCCCCTGTGCCATGCGTGCGGCCAGCCAGTCAGCTTGGGGCCGCAGCAGCTCGTCTTCCCGGGAACGGCTGGCTAAGGACTGAACCATGCCGCGCTACCAGCGCGCACCCACCACAGAACGCGGCTACGGCTACAGCCACCGCGCTGAGCGGAAACGCCGCCTCGCGCTCTACCGGCCAGGCGACATATGCGCCCACGGCGGAGAAGCCATGTGGTGGTGGCCACTGGCGTTCGCCCGCAACTGGCTCGACCTGCCCCACAATCAGGACCGCAGCGGCTACCTGCCCGGCCT